>Ga0272448_1001526_pt1 | contig 30688 bp, 24 predicted proteins | sample YNPCB0191_FD_202220 | JGI IMG/M metagenome (GOLD analysis project Ga0272448, IMG submission 202220) | Hot spring sediment microbial communities from Yellowstone National Park, WY, United States - YNP-CB-019-1 | ecosystem: Environmental > Aquatic > Thermal springs > Hot (42-90C) > Sediment...
CGGCGGACGTGCTCGATGCGTTCAACAAGGCCACGGTCCTGTTCCAGACGTACACGCCGGCCGACCTGAACAAGAAGACCGGTACGGCGTCGAAGCTGCGGGCGAAGTTCATCGGCTACGCCGGGCTCCTCGCCAGCTACAACGAAGGGCTCGTCGGTCCGGGACATTGCGACTGAAGCGGCAGTGCCGCAGGCGTCGGCGGCTCGGACTTCAACCTCAGCGCCAGCGTTGAGATTTGCGACTTGATGCGCTTCCAGGACTGCTTTGCCGGGCCGAATGGCGTCCCGGACCCGGGGTGCCGCGATGCCGACATAGACGGCGACGGCGACGTGGACATGATGGACTTCGCCGTGTTCCAGGCGTGTTTCAACGGGCCCAATCGCCTGCCGAACTGTGGTGACTGAAGCCCGGGCGGTCTCCGACGGGGCCTGTGGGCTGCCGCAGAGACCGCAACGAGACCATTGAACGCGGTCTGAACAACGAAGGGGCGAGCCTCGCGTCCCGTCGCGAGTCGGCGGATGCGGGGCTTGCTTTGCTCCTGTCGGGCGTAAGCCCTGCGGCGAACGCCTCCGGGCCTTTGTGCTTGGCCGTGCACGTTCGCGTCACGAGTCCCTTGCACGCCGCCGCCCGACCAGGTGCCAACTCGCTTTGCCCTCACCGCCGGTGCGGAGGCAGCGGGAGCCCCGGTCTTGGCGGGCGGCGTCCGCGACAGCATGACCCGGGTGCCAAACAGTGATTACCATGAGGCCGGGCTATCGTCGCGAGCGCAAGAGTCGGCCGATCGGGCGCGATTGGTTTCCGAAAGCACCGTGGATGGGTTGTTGTTGCATGACTCGTCACTCGGGAGCGGCCGCGCGGCAGAGTTGAACACGGGGCTGCCTTGGTGTAACGTGCTGCTGTTAAGGCAGTTGCAAGAGCGTGCGCCGGTAGCTCAGTCGGATAGAGCACGGGATTTCTAATCCCGCGGTCGAGGGTTCGAGTCCCCCCCGGCGCGTATCAGAACGCGGTTCTCGGACGGAAGGGCGGCTTCGGTAGCAGGACGGTAGCAGGATCATCCGGATCGTCCGCGCCCCGACTTGCTTGGTTCCGGCGTTCAGGTTGTCGCCGAACCAGTGGTAGCAGATCGTCGCTGTGGCGGTATTCGGGCGCCCGGCCGGCGCGGAACTTGCAGAAACCGGCACATGTTTCGGGCCTCCGGAACGCCGTGGCCGTTCTCGATGCCCACCATCCGACGCAGCGCCGGGTTGCGTCCCAACTCCGCCGGGCATGCCTCCATCGTAGCGGGGGTACCGGCATAAAGAACGCGAAAACCTTCCTGCCGGACGCCCCGGTGCCGCTCAATCGCCGGTCACTGCGGGGATTGCCCCTTCTCAGGCCGTGGCTTCACCCTGCGATCACGGGCCATTCCACCATCGCAAGAGGCCCTTCGCCGGCCGGGCGGGGTTTGGATGGTGCCCCCGCCGCCGGTAGAATCGGTCCCGGACAGGAGGAACGGGCACGCTTTTTCTCCGGTGGAAGTATGCAGACAACACGAGTCAGGGACATCCTCGTCCGTGAGACGGCGGGGATCGACGTGAAGGTCCAGGGCTGGGTCCGGACGAAACGCGATTCGAAGGGTTTCTCGTTCATTGAACTCAACGACGGCTCCGCGCTGGCGAACATCCAGATTATCGTGGACGAGTCGGTGCCGAATTATGCGAACGAGGTACTGCCGCTGACGACCGGGGCGGCAATCGGGGTTGTGGGGATGCTCGTCGAGTCCCCCGGCAAGGGGCAGAAGTTCGAGATCCGGGCGAAGGAGGTGACCGTCTACGGCCGGGCCGACCCGGAGACCTATCCGCTGCAGAAGAAGCGTCACTCGTTCGAGTTTCTGCGAACGATCGCTCACCTGCGGCCGCGGACGAACACGTTCGGCGCCATCGCACGCGTCCGCAGCGGCCTGTCGTTTGCGATCCACAAGTTCTTCCACGACCGCGGCTTCGTCTACATCCACACGCCGATCATCACGGCCAGCGACTGCGAAGGGGCCGGGGCGATGTTCCGCGTGACGACGCTTGATCTGGCAAATCCGCCGCGGACGCCGGACGGAGCGGTCGACTTCACGCAGGACTTTTTCGGCAAGCCCGCGAACCTGACCGTCAGCGGGCAGCTCGAGGGCGAGATCTATGCCACTGCCCTGACGAACGTGTACACCTTCGGGCCCACGTTTCGCGCGGAGAACTCGAACACCACGCGGCACCTTGCGGAGTTCTGGATGATCGAGCCGGAGATGGCCTTCTGCGATCTGCAGGGCGACATGGACCTCGCCGAGGCGTTCCTCAAGGAGATCATCGGCTACCTTTTCGAGCACCACGCCGACGAGATCGAGTTCTTCAACCAGCGGATCGACAACTCGGTGCTCGCCACGCTGCGCAACATCCTCGACAACCCGTTCGAGCGGCTCACGTATACCGACGCGATCGGTCTCCTCGAGAAGAACAACGACCGGTTCGAGTTCAAGGTTCACTGGGGCAGCGATATCCAGTCGGAGCACGAGCGCTATCTCACCGAGCAGGTCTTCCGAAAGCCGGTGATCGTCACGGACTACCCGAAGGAGATCAAGGCCTTCTACATGAAGATGAACCCCGACGGCAGGACGGTCCGCGCGATGGACGTTCTGGCGCCCAAGATCGGCGAGATCATCGGCGGCAGTCAGCGCGAGGACGACCTGCCGACGCTCGAGGCACGCATGCGCGAGTGCGGCCTGAAGCCCGAGGACTACTGGTGGTACCTGGACCTGCGCCGGTACGGCAGCGTTCCGCACGCGGGCTTCGGCCTCGGGTTCGAGCGCCTGCTTCTGCTCGTGACGGGCATGGGCAACATCCGCGACGTGATCCCGTTTCCGCGAACCCCCAAGAGCGCGGAGTTCTGACGCGACGGCCCCGTCTTCCGACGCCGGGTTTCGGGTCAGCGCCGCGGCTTGTCGGCGCGGGGGTATGCCACGCGCACGGCGGCAATCACCCGCCGGCGGCGTCTGCACGTCCGCGCGGGTGCAGTTGCCGGAAGCCCAGACGCTTCTTGAGCTGTTCGACCATTTCGAACACGATCGGACAGGTCTGTGCACGCTCCAGGATACCGATAGTCCGCGAGCGGATGTCGCCGCCGATGTACGGGTAACCCCGGCAGACCTTGGGGCGCACCTCGTAGACCGCGCAGCGCGTGCCCTCCTGAAACGGGCAGGGGTGCCCGTCGATTGCCTGCTCATGCCCTTCCGTCGTGCGGACGTATCGCTCGCGAAACTCGGCCGTGCTCAGGCCCGTAGCCTGCGCGAGCGCGGCAATATCTTCGTCATCGAGCGGGATGATCGTCTCCCGGCAGCACGCGCCGCAATCGAGGCATTCCATCTGCGCTGCGGCGTCGTTACCGAGCTGTGCGGCCAGCGTATTCAGCCGCGCGCTGGAAAGCCGGCAGTAGCACATCAGGAACGAGCGGAACTGCCAGTTCTCGGCGTCAGCTTCCTCCGCCAGGCGGGCGACGAGTTCCGGGTTCTTTATCACAGATCCTCACCTCGTCGCGAATTGTCCCGCAACTCCGCACGGCCTGCCAGCCGGTCGAGCGCGGCCATCGGCATCGGTTTGCGTCGTGCCGGTCGAGCGGCGGAGATGCGGGAAGGCCGCGCCGCTCGTTTCGCTTGGTTGAGCAAATGCAGAAGCGAGGCTGGATTCCTCGCTTCGCTCAGAATGGCATTCCCCGGCTGTGTCCGGGAATGCAGACCGTCCCGTGCGGCCAGGGCCGGCTGTAGCCCGAAGGGGTGCGCGACCCTTTCGCGGGGGCGAAAGAGCGTCTGTCGCCCCGCGGGGGCTTGTCGCATACGCCGCGATCCGGTTCAGGGGTCACGCCCTGGCACAAACCTGTGGCCCGTTGGGGGCAAGAGCGGACTCGCGGAATCCGTCAGGCACCCCCAAACACCCGCCCGAACTGTCACGGACTCAGCCTAAAGCCGCCTGTGGCTGCGGCGTTGACACGATCTCGGCCAGCCTGCAATATACGGGTTTACGATTCCTGGGAGGACAAGACCGTGAAAGCCCCGTGGGTTACGTATCGGCCGGAGCTGAAGGTACTGGACTGCACCGTCCGCGACGGCGGACTGATCAACGATCACATGTTCGAGGACGGCTTCGTCAAGGCCGTCTATGACACGTGCGTCGCCGCCGGCATCGACTACATGGAAATCGGGTACAAAGCCTCCAAGCGGATCTTTGCCCGCTCGAAGTTCGGGGCATGGAAGTTCTGTGATGAGGACGACCTCCGCCGGATCGTCGGCGAGAACAAGACCCCGCTGAAGCTCGCCGCCATGGCGGACGCCGAGAAGACCGATTACCACGAGGATATCCTCCCGAAGAACCAGAGCGTCCTCGACGTCATCCGGGTCGCCACCTATGTGAACCAGATTCCCACCGCCGTCGACATGATCAAGGATGCCGCCGACAAGGGCTACGAGGTCACCTGCAACCTGATGGCCGTTTCCGTCGTGCAGGAGCCCGAACTCGATCAGGCCCTCGATGTTCTCCGCGAGACCCCCGCCAGCACGATCGTCGTGGTGGACAGCTTCGGGGCCCTGTACGCCGAGCAGATCGAGATCCTTGTCAAGAAGTATCTCAAGGCCCTTGACGGTACGGGCAAACAGGTCGGTATCCACGCGCACAACAACCAGCAGCTTGCCTTCGCGAACACGATCGAGGCGATTATCCACGGTGCGAACCGGGTCGATGCCACGATGGCCGGCATCGGTCGTGGTGCGGGCAACTGCCCGATGGAACTGCTCTTCGGTTTCCTGCGAAATCCCAAGTTCGATCTTCGTCCGATTCTACAGCTTCTTCAGGACCATTTCGTCGCGCTTCGCGAGAAGGTCGAATGGGGCCCGCTCGTGCCGTATAACATTACCGGTCAGCTTAACCAGCATCCGCGGGCGGCGATGAAGCTCCGCGCCGGGCCGGACAAGGACAAGTACGTCGAGTTCTACGACAGTTGCGTGGAAGAGGAGTGAGGTCGAAGCGACGAAAGGACGAAGCAACGAAGGAAGACCCGGCTCGGCAGATAGCCCCTTTGTTGCCGCGTCGCTGCATCGCTGAACCCCTGACGTGGAGAATGGGCGAATGACCGGCTGCCATTTCGGACGGATCTTTCAGGTTACGGTGTCGGGTGGATCGTACCAGGAGGGGCTGACGGCCACGCTCCAGGGCGTGCCTCCGGGGCTGCTGCTGACGGAACAGGAGGTGTACGGCGATCTGCTCCTGCGCAAGCCGGGTGCCGACGAGCTGTCGTCGCCGCGCAAGGAGCCCGATCTGCCGATCATCTACACGGGTCTGAACGCCGCCGACACGATCGAGAACGCCGGCAACCGGAACCACACCAACGGCACGCCGCTGACGATCCTCATCCCCAATCTGGATCGGCACTTCATTCACGTGAAGCAGTATCAGGATACCAATCGCACGCCGCGTCCCGGCCATGCCTCGTACGCCTCGTTCATCAAGTACGGTCCCGACGATGACGCAATCGGGGCGGGGTTCTTCAGCGGCCGCTACACCGCACCGATCGTGGCCGCCGGCCACGTGGCGAAACGGGTCTTACACGCCTGCGGCATTCGCGTGTTCGCGTTCATCCGCGAGATGGCCGGCGTCCGCGCCGGCGACGTGGATCATGCCGCAGCCCTGGCGTCCGTTGAGTCGTTTAAGCGGATGCGCCGCGATCTGGATCCGTTCTACCAGGAGGTTTACGTCAAGGGCCGCATCACGCCGGAGATGCGCTTCCTCGAAAAGGCGCGGGTCTTCGCCGAGATCGAAAAGGAGATGGATGCGATTCGCAGCCGGGCCCCGCGGCTGATCTCGGGGCAGGTCGAGGAGAAGTACGGTGTGCATCCCGTGGTGAACTGTCCCGATCGCACGGCCGCCCAGGCAATGCTGGAGGCCTGCAACCGGATCACCCGTACCGGCGATTCCTCCGGCGGCGTGGTGGAGGTCGTGGCGACCGGCGTACCGACGGGTCTCGGCGAGCCCGTCTTTGCGAAGCTCGATGCGGAACTGGGGCGCATGCTCGGCATCGGCGCCGTCAAGGGCGTCGAGATCGGCGCCGGCTTCGCCGTGAAGGACATGACCGGCAGCCAGGACAACGATCCGATGCGAGCGGTGGACGGCAAGGTCGTCTTCGAGACGAACAACGCCGGCGGCATTACCGGCGGCCTTGCCACCGGCCAGCCGATCATCGCCCGGCTCGCCGTCAAGCCGACCCCGACGATCGACAAGCCCCAGCATACGATCGACAAGTACACGCTGGAGAATAAGGAACTCGCGGCGATCACCCGCCGCGATCCGACGATCGTCGCGCGAATCTGGCCCGTAGCCGAGAGCTACATGGCCCTGATCCTCCTCGACAATCTCATCATTCACTACGGGTACCAGGCTCTGCGGTCGCGGATCGCGTAGGCCGCGTCCCGGCGCAACCGAGGCTTCGTGCAAAGAGTCTGCCCCGTGGGCCGTTGGCGTGCGCCGGCCCCGCCGGCGTCTGTGCGCAATCTGTTCCTACGACTCCGGTTCGATCGTCACGGTCAGGCCGCAGCTCGCGAATTGCTCCATGTACAGTTCGGCGCGTTCCTTGTGCGTGACGAGAAGCAGCGCGACCCCGCTGGTGTGCGCCTCCCACATCCGCATCGTCGCCTCCTCCTTCGTCAGGGGCGTCAGTTTGCGGATCACGCCGACCACGTAGCTCATCTCGTTGTGATCGTCGTTGTGCAGAAGAACCCTGTACCTCGGAAGCTCCTTTGGCGGGGTTTGTCGCGGCGCCTTCTTCGGGGGAGCCTTCGTGGCCGATCCTGCCTGGCCCGGGCTTTCCGAATCGGACTTCTTCCTTTCGCTTCCCATGGTCGTTCCTGCCTTCACATGCCCCCTCGCACTCCCCACGGACGATCGTCCCACCAGCAGTATAGTGACTGGCCCCCGCGGCCGCCAAGTCCTTGCGCCGACGATGGTTGCGGCTCCGTAACCGGCGGCACGGACGGATGTTACGCGCCATCGCGTCGGCTGCCGCCGGCCGCCTTCGCGGGGCGAGGCGGCCCGTGCACCGCCGCGCTTTGCCCGCCCCTTTACCCCGCGTCGCCGGCTTTGCCCGGTCGATCGGTTCTGGCGTCCGCGTCCCGGCTCGGTGGCGAGGGCTGATCTTCGCCGTGCTCCGCCTTGCCGGGCACGACGAGTTCGACGGGCAACGGTTTGCCGCGCGCCGTCCCCAGTGTGCGCTGCGGAAACGGGATCTCGATGCCGTGCTCGGTAAAGACGCGGACGATCTCGTACCGGATCTCGGTCATGAATCTCCAGCGGTTCGACGAGTTGTCGAACCAGGCGACGATCTCGAAATGGAGGGCGTTCTCGCCGAAGTCCGTGAACCACACCTCGGGCGGCGGATAGGTGCGAACAAGCGGATGCCGACGGGCCAGGTCGAGCAGAAGCCGCCGGACCAGGTGAACGTCCGAGTCGTAGGCCACGCCGACCTTCACATGTCCGCGAAGGCTTTTCTCCTGCAGCGTCCAGTTGATGACGTCCTTCGTGATGAAATCGCTGTTCGGAATTACCAGCTCCACGCCGTCCGGCGTTCGGATGCAGGTCGAGCGCATGCTGATGTTCGTCACCTCGCCCAACTCGCCGTTAACCACGATGAGGTCGCCCACCCGTACGTGCCGCTCGAAGAGGATCATCAGGCCGCTGATGAAGTTCACGAACAGCGGCTGCAGCCCGAGCCCGACGCCCAGTCCCAGGGTTCCCAGCACGACCGTCACGGCCCCGAGCGGCACCCGCATCGCAAAGAGCGCGAAATACAGGCCGAGCAGGATCAGGAAGTAATGGAGCATGGTGTTGATGGCCGCCTGCGCGCCGCGATCAAGCCCCGTGTAGATCGGATAGACGCGTGTATTCAGCACGGATCGCAGGGCTCGTGAGACCCACCACGCCGCCACAATGGCGAGTATGGCGCCGAGCACGCTGGCTACCGTGATCGCGGCGCGGCCGGTGACGGCATCGGGGCCGATGAGTTCGTAGTAGAGGACCGACCGGATCTCGACTGTCGTGATACCCCAGTAGCTGAACGTCAGTACGGCCGCACCGATCGCTACGGCCCATCGCAGAATCGCGGCGGCGAGTTGCAGCGTGACGCCGGGCGGTTTCGCGGCTGCGGGTTCCCTCGGCGGTGCGGCGTCAGGCAAAGGCCCCGCCCGGGTCTCCGCGCGTTGCGTGTTGCCCGGGGCTGTGGAGGACGGCGTCTCGGGCTCCGTGTCGTCCTGCTTGGCAAGTGCCTGGCCGTAGCGGACGAGCAGATCGGTGAGATACCGGGTAGTCAGCAGCCCGACCATCACCGTGGCGACGGTCTTGACGACCGCGGAGATGACGTACGCGACAAGGACGGTGTACCCGGCGATGCCGGCGGCAAGGAGCGCCGCCGTTCCGAGCCACAGCAGCGGGTAAAGGCCTGACACGAGCGCGAGGATGCCGGGATGGCGCACCTGTTCGGGACGCCCGACCACGCGCAGCACCATCTGTTTGCGGAACCCGAAGAGCAGGAGGATCAGCAAGGCCACGGTTTCGTACAGGGCCCACAGGTATCCGCGCGTGTACGGGGCCAGCTCCATGACGTGCAGAAGAAGCGGCGGCACCGCCAGGATCACGGTAGCGGTCCACATCGCCATGCCCCAGCGCCGGTAGTGCGCGGCGACGATGTTGCTGCACCGCAGGAGGCGCTGCCGGGGCTTGCCCGGAAGAAAAAGCAGCCGGATGAGCGCCTCGCTCAGCGCGAGGCCGATGAGCAGCATCAGCACCGATCCGGCAAGCGCTCTGGCCGTTCCGTCGACTTCGAGCGCGGGCACGAAGGCGAGGGCGGCGCCCGCCGTGAATACGAGCGGCGCCGTCCGCGCTGCATACCGCGCGGCGAAGAGGTGCAGCCGGTCGGAGACCGTCATCTCGTGCTCGCCTTCTCCCTCCTTTGGTTCCGCCAGTCGCGCGATCGTCGCCCGGGTATACCGGACCGCACGCCGTCGGACCCAGACGCCGGCGACGGCCGCCAGCAGCACCGACAGCCCGAACATCGTCCACTCCGCCGTGTCGATGGCTTCCACGGACGTGCGAAGTTCGCGCGCAACCTCTGTTCGCCGGTCGCGCTCCCAGGGTGAACGCCATTCGTTTCGCGTTTCGCTCCAGCGGTAGGACCACAGTGAGCATTCCGGTATGTACAGGTAGCGCCAGTAGAGCCGGCTGCGGTAGTCCTCCAGCCTGTATACGAACGAATCCGCCGCCGCGCTCGCTTCCTTGAGGCGGCCGACCAGCCGGCTGATGCCGAGCTGGAACTGCTGCGCCTGCTGGCTGAATTGCGACTGGGTCTCCAGCGCGTCCTGGCTCCGTTTCTCCGCCTGGGCATCCCCCGGATGATGCATCGCGTGGGCCTCGAGCTGCCGGTTGAGCAGGGTTGTCTTTTCGCGCAGTTGTCTGTCGCACTCGTCGAGCTGGCTGGCGATATCGCGCTGCTCGTCCACGGTGCGGTCAAGCAGTTGGCGGATGCGGGCGGTTCTGGTCCGCCACGACCGGATGGAGGCCTGCACATCGAGATACATTTCCCGCACGTCCCGGCTCGGGCGGCGGTCGAGCGACTCCATCAACAGGTCCCACGACGCCTGTTCGGCGGCGATCGCCTGCTTCGGGTCCAGATCGGACAACTCGACGTACCGGTCGCGCAGGGTCCTCTCCCGTTTGCTGATCTCCTCGCGGCCGGTCAGGGCCAGCAGTTTGATCTCCCAGTACGTGCGCTCGTACGCGGGCACCGAGTTCGGATGGTGCGCGATGAAGTCCAGCTCCGCCTCGATCCGTTCATGTTCGCTGCGTGAGCGGATCTGCTGGAGCATGTTCTTCCAGTCGGTGAGCTTCACCATCAGATCCCGGAGGAGCGGCATTCGCCGCTCGTGCCGGCTCTGAAGAATGGCATCGCGCTCCTGTGTCAGCCGGACGATCTGTTCGTCGAAGGCGGGCAGGCCGGCCTCGATCTCGGCACGGCGGATCTCCTGCTCGATGCCCCGCTGTTCCACCGGCGTCCGGGCGGTTTCGCGCAGTCCCGTCAGCCGTCCGATCGCGGTCTGGAACTCCACTTGTGCCTTCTGTGTCCGGGCGGCGGCCTCCTGAAGTTGCTGCGGTGCGGTGGCAAGGGACTTCGCCCGTTCCGTCGCGATGGCCGTGCGCGCGCGGAGGTCCGACAGCCGGGCCTCGTACTCGGCCTGCACCTGCTTGAGCTCCTCCTCGGAGGCATACGGCGGGGGGTCGGCCAGCTTGCCCTCCAGCTCCCGCGTCCGTTGCTGGATCGCGGCGAGTTCCCCGGCGAACGCTTCGATCTTCGCCGGGCTTTTCAGCTCCTCGAGCTGGCTGCGGAGTGCGATGAGTTGCTCGATCCGCCCGAGCAGTTTTCCCATTGCCGCGTACAGGGCCGTGGCGCTTTCCATCGCCACACCGGCTTCCGACGGTTGCGAGGCGGGGGCGGATGTCGCCGGCCGCGTGCTGGTTGCCAGTCGGCCCATCTCCGCGCGGACCTGTTCCCGCAGGGTCTGGAGGGCATCGACCGTCTCCGGCGGCGCGATGGGCGCCGGGGGGGTCTCCGTGGTGGCCAGGGCGGCACGGGTGGTCGCATCGGCCCGGAGGGGCACCGGAAGGAGAAGCGCGAGAAGCAGTCCCCGGAGCGGCATTCCGAAGGGATGCGTCGGCAGATTGTACCATCCGTGGCCGGTCATCGGTCTCTTCCTCCAGCAGGTGACCCGTCCGCGCCCGCGGGCGGCGCGCCGGGCGCCACGCTACGGCGGATTCCCGACGGTTTCAAGTTCCCTTGCCGGGCCGACGCGGCGCATGCTATCCTGATATACGGTTTTCGCCGGACGGCCGCGGAAACGGATTCACACTTTCGGAGATGACCCGGCCATGACGGGCGTACCGCTCACTACCGGCCTTCCCGGGCTCGACCGGATGCTCAAAGGCCTGATGCCCGGCGACAACATCGTCTGGCAGATCGATTCAATCGAGGACTACGCCGCCTTCGTCACTCCCTATGCGCAGCGCGCGCGGGAGCTGGGCAAGCGGCTTGTGTACTTCCGGTTTGCCGGCCATCCGCCGCTCATCCCGGACGACGGCGGGGCCGAGATCCATCTCCTTTGGCCGGAGGCGGGCTTCGAGACCTTCATCACGGAGATTCATCAGGTCATCGAGGCCAGCGGTCGCGGCGGGTTCTACGTTTTCGATTGCCTCAGCGAGCTGGCCGAGCAGTGGTACAGCGATCAGATGCTGGCCAACTTCTTCCTGCTCACCTGCCCGTACCTTTACGATGTCGAGGCCATCGCCTACTTCGCGGTCTTCAAGAATTATCATTCCTTCCACGCGACGATGCCTATCGCGGATACCGCGCAGGTGCTTCTTGACGTATACCGCCACAAGGGCCGGCTCTACGTCCATCCACTCAAGGTGCAGCAGCGCTACTCTCCGACGATGTACATGCTGCACGTCTGGCAGGGCGACGAGTTCACGCCCGCCACCGAGAGCGCGACGATCGCCGAGATCCTCACGTCGATCCCGTGGGCGGGCGTGCGGGTCGCCCGGCCGCAACTCGGCGTCTGGAACCGCGCCCTGCTGCAGGGCGAGGAGGTCCGCGATCCGACCGAACGGCGGGAGTGCTCCATCGAGAGGGCGGACGAAGTTACCCGGCGGCTCCTGCGGATGGTCGTATCGCGCGACGAACGCGTGCTCGAACTCGTCCACAGGTACCTCACCCTTTCCGATGTGCTCGAAATCGGCAAGCGGATGATCGGGACCGGTCTCATCGGCGGCAAGTCCGTCGGTATGCTCCTGGCCCGCGCGATTCTGAAACACGCGGACCCGCGATGGGAGGAACTGCTGGAGCCGCACGACTCCTTTTACATCGGCTCGGATGTCTTCTACACGTTCCTCGTCCGCAACGGCATCTGGTGGGTGCGGCAGCAGCAGCGCGATCCGCAGACGTTCCTGAAGGGCGCCGAACGCGGCCGGCAGCGCATCCTGATGGGCACCTTCCCCGAATACACGCTCCGGCAGTTCGAGGACATGCTCGATTACTTCGGCCAGTCGCCGATCATCGTCCGGTCGAGCAGCCTCCTGGAGGACAACTTCGGCAATTCCTTCGCCGGCAAGTACGAGAGCGTCTTCTGCGCGAACCAGGGCCCGCGTCAGAAGCGGCTCGACGACTTCCTCTCCGCCGTCCGAACCATCTACGCCAGCACGATGAGCGAGAAGGCCCTCCGCTACCGCGCCCAGCGCGGCCTCCTCGACCGCGACGAGCAGATGTCCCTGCTTGTGCAGCGCGTCTCCGGGGCCATGTACGGCCACCGCTTTTTCCCCCAGGTTGCCGGCGTGGGCTTCTCGTTCAACGCGTACGTGTGGAACGAGAACATCGACCCGAATGCCGGGGTCCTTCGGCTCGTCTTCGGGCTGGGCACGCGGGCGGTGGACCGCTCGGATGACGACTACACGCGCGTCGTCGCGCTGAACGCGCCGCACCTTCGCCCCGAGAGCGGAATCGACGCGGTGCGCCAGTACGCGCAGCGCCGCGTCGATGTGATCGACCTTCAGGCGAACCAGCTTGTCTCCGAGGATTTCGCCGATGTTGCGAGGCAGAGCCCCGGCCTGCCGCTGGAAATGTTCGCTTCGCCCGACGAGGCGGCGGAGCGGCTCATGGCCGAGACCGGGCGCCGCGACCTCTTCCCCTGGATGCTCACGTTTGACCGGCTCCTCTCGGAAACCTCGTTCGTGAAGGACATGCGCGAGATGCTCGCGATTCTCGAGGATGCGTACGGCTGCCCGGTCGACACGGAGTTCACGGCCAATTTCTTCGGCGACGAGGGCTACCGGATCAACCTGGTGCAGTGCCGTCCGTTGCCCGTCAACGCCCCCGGGATGGCGGCGGAGGTGCCGGCGGATCTGCGGAAGGACGACCTGATCCTCGAGGCGCACGGCGCCGTGATCGGTCAGAGCCGCACTGCTCCGGTCGATCGCCTCATCTATGTGGTTCCTTCCGTGTACGGCAGGCTGCCGGTCAACGAACGGTACGCCATCGCCCGCCTTATCGGACGGATCACACACGCCGACGAGCCCCGGCAACCGAAGACGATCCTGTTGCTGGGGCCGGGCCGCTGGGGCACGACCACGCCTTCGCTGGGCGTCCCGGTCTCCTTCGCCGAGATCAACACCATTTCCGTCCTCTGCGAGATCGTGGCGATGCGCGAGGATCTCGTGCCCGATGTGTCCTTCGGCACGCACTTCTTCAACGAGCTGGTCGAGCAGGACATCCTCTACCTGGCCCTCTTCCCGGGCCGCGCCGGCAATCTTCTCAACGAGGAGTTCCTGCGGGCGGCGCCCAATAAACTGACGAAGCTGGTTCCGGATGCGGGCGCGCGGTCCGACGTCGTCCGCGTGATCGATGTGGCGGACCTCGCGGACGGCCGCGTGCTGACCCTCAACGCCAATGCGCTGAATCAGAAGGTCGTCTGCTATCTGGAGCGCGACGGATCCGGGCGGGGCGGCGGGTGAGGATGGTCGGCGGCCGCGCATGGGTTACAATTCCCGCATGGTTCTCGGGTGGCTGCGCAGGCAGCGTGGAGCATTGGCCGTCGGGCTGGCCGTGACTTTTGTCGTTGCGGTCCTGCACTACTGCGACGCCTTCCGGCGGATCGAGTGGGTTTTCCTCGACTTTCACTTCCGTCGGATGAATCACGTCGAAGCGAGCCCGCGGATCGTTCACGTCGACATCGACGACGCCGCGCTCGACCACGTCGGCGCATGGCCATGGCCGCGGGACCTTCAGGCCGACATGCTTCGCGTCCTCCACGAGCTGGACGCCGAATCGATCGTGCTGGATCTGGTGTTCTCCGAGCCGCGAGCGCCGGAGCTGCGTCTGCCCGAATTTACCCGCTTCGTCTCGATCGAAGGGCGTGTCGAGCGGATCGGGCAGATCAGCGCAGAGAACCAGGTCTTTCCGGATGACGAACTGGCGGCGGCGATCCGGGAGTCGCGAAACGTGTATCTCGCCATGTTCTACAAGCCCGAACCGCCGCTGACGCCGGCCGAGCGCCGCGCCGTTGAGCTTTTCTCCACCGAGGTGGACATGGCGGCCGACGAGGCGGCGCGCCGGCTCGGATGCTCCCCCCTCGAATTCGACGGGCTCGCGCCGTTTCGTCTGCGAAGGCTGGCCATCGAGCAGCGCGTGGCCGGGTGCCTCGCTACGCGTCCGGCGGCCTCAGCCCGGGAGGTGCACGACGCGCTGCGGACGGCGCCGTTCGACGTGTACGACCCGATCCGCGAGGCGATCCTGTGGTCGTACATGCGCGTACGATCCTCGCAGGAAGTCGAACATCGCAGCCCGCCCGTGCCGCCCGGACTGGCCGGCAGGCTTCCGGTGATATCGAACCTGACGCCGCCCTTGTTCCGCTTCACCTGTGGTGCGAAGGCGGAGGGTTTCGTCTGCTTCGAGCCGGATGCGGACGGCACGTTGCGACACCTGCCGCTGATGGTCGAGTATCACGGCCGGCTCCTCAAGCAATTGGCGTTTGCGGTGCTCTGCGACACGCTCGGCATTCGTGACGACGACATGGCGATCGATCGCTCCGGGATCCTGACCATCCGTGCCGCCGGCGATCGTCCTCTGATGCGCGTGCCGCTCGATGCGGGGGGGCGGATACTCCTGAACTGGAACCGCGCCGGCCCGAGCTGGGCGAACTCCTTCACGCATGTGCCGGGGGCGAAAATCCTGGAGATCTGCGACCTGCGCCGGCGGAGCCGCGAGAACGAGACGGCACGCCGGATCCACCTGGCGCGGGCGATTCGGCTGGTCAAGGACGACGCGGGTTTCGAGGCCTACCGGCGCGACGTGGACCACTACCTCGCGGAACGCCGCGACCTCCATTGGGCGGAACTGGAAGGTCGATCCGCCGCGCCGGAGGTGGTCGCGCTGCGGCGCCGCGTCGAGGAGCAGGCGCGCCGCATCGAGGCGGACCAGGCGGCGGTGATCCAGTTGATCCATGAGACATGGGATGAACTCAAGGGGCTGGACCCGGCGGATCCGGCGATCGCCGCCGAGTATCGCCGATTCCGGGAGGCCCACGAGATCCTGGCGGAGACCTGCGCGCGGCTCGAGGCGGCCAACGTGGGCATTGAGGCGCGAGTACGGTCGCTCCGGGCGGCCCTGCGGCCCCTTGTCGCCGGTCGGATCTGCCTGGTCGGCTACACGGCGACGGCCGTGGCGGACATGGTTGATACGCCCGCCTTCGCGCGGCTGCCCGGCGTGATGGTCCACTCGAATCTGCTCAATACGTTCCTGCAGCGGTCGTTCTATCGCTGGAGCGGGCCCTGGGAACGGGCGTTCGTCATCCTGGCAGTGGGGGCGCTCGTTACGGTCTTGTCCGCCTCGCGCGGGCCGCGGGTCAGCTTTGCGCTGATGGTTCTCACCATGCTGGCGCTGGCGGCCGTCAACCTGCTGGCGATGACTGCCGGGGTGCGCTTCTGGCTGGGGTCCTTCGTGGGCGTGGCGCTCGCCTTCGTCGTCTGGGCCATGGTGGTCATGTTCCGCTTTCTTGTCAGCGAGCGGGAGAAGCGGCGCTTCGGCAAGGCGCTGGCGCAGTACACGTCGCCCGCCATCGCGCGGCGGATCGCCGAGGACGTCGGGCGGCTGGATCTCTCTCCCGTGGCGAGCGAAGTGACCTGTTTCTTCAGCGATCTCGCCGATTTCACCACGCTGAGCGAGCAGCATCTGGATCCGGCGAAGACGCGGTCCGTGCTCAATCCATACCTCGAAACGATGAGCGCCGTATTGAACGCGCGCTCTGGACTGATCAACAAGTTCATGGGCGACGGCATCTTCGCGTTCTTCAACTCGCCCGTGTATCCCTGCCGCGAGCATGCCCGACAGGCCTGCGAGGCGGCGATCGATTCGCAGCGCGCGCTTCGCGAGCTGATCGAGCGACAACGCGGATCGCCGCTGGCCGGCGTGTTCGGGCAGCTCCGCATGCGGATCGGAATTGCCAGCGGCCCGGTGTACGTGGGCGACTACGGGAGCGAGAACAAACTCGACTACACGTGCATGGGCGACACGGTGAACCTCGCCGCGCGGCTGGAGCCGGCGAACAAGGTGTTTGGCACGAGCATCCTGGTCTCCGACCCCACGAGGAAGGCGGCGGGTGACGACCTCGTCTTCCGGCGGCTCGGCTCGCTTCAGGTGAAGGGGAAGAGGATTGCGGTCGGCGTGTATGAGTTGCTCGGCCGCGCGGCGGATGTGCCCGCCGAGGCCGTCGAATATGCGGCACGGTTCGCCGCCGCCGTCGATCTGTTCCAGTCGCGCCGGTGGGAGGAGGCCGGTCGTGCCTTCGCTTCGTTGTTGGAGCGGCGCGACGATCGGGCGGCACGCCGCTATGCGGAGCTCGCGGCGGGCTACCGGACGGCGCCGCCTCCCGATGAATGGAACGGCGCAATCGAGCTGACGGAGAAATAGCGCCGTTTTCGGCAGGACGATTGCGCGTGCGGCGTGCGGCGGGTCACGGACGGGCGTCATCGCCCCTCGGGCTGCGTGGTCCCCAGCCGCGTCCGCGGCACGCGGATCTCCAGGGTCCGCGTATACGACTTCTTTCCCGACGTGACGGTCGCGCGGATCGTGTATGTGCCGGGCGTTGCGTACGTGTGCTCGGGTGAGGCGATCCTGCTCTGTTGCCCGTCGCCGAACTCCCACAGATACAGATCGATCGGAACCGACGACTGCAAGGTGAATCGCACCGCCAGCGGACGGGCGACGTCCGCCTCCGTCACCGTGACGCGGATCCACGGCATGGTCCGCACGACCTGATGGATGAAGCCGTAGACGGCCTGCGGCTCGCGCTGATGGGCGGAGGGCGTCTCCTCTTCGAAGACATTCATCCGGTTTTGCCGAAGCCATTCCACACAGGCGAGGCCCTGCGGCCGGGTGAAGTCGCTGATATCGCTGAAGCCGTAGATTACCTGCACGGGTTGCTGGCGGTCCAGGTAGGGCAGGCATGGCGCGAAACATGCGGCGTTGAAGCTCGGCTGTCGAAGCGAGACGGCGCGGAAGACGTCGGGGTTCTTCAGGCCGGTAAAGAGCGCCGGGTAGGCCCCGCCGAGCCACCCGTACAGGAAGACGCTGTTGGTATCCACATTCCGCGCGCCGCGGATGTGGGCGACGACCTGCAGGATGGCCTCCTCGTCCTGCCGTTCCTTTTTGATCCGCGCGGATGGGTCGCTCGAAGGGCCGCCGGCGGAGCTAAGCAGTTCCGGTGCGGCCACCAGAAACCCTTTCTCCTCCGCGAGGGCCTTCCACTCGTCGATCTGGCTTCCGGCCCCGTCGAGCGGCCATTCCCCGTGACAGACGACGACCAGCGGCCACGCCCGGTCCGCCGAATACGTGGACGGCACATAGAGGCGGTACGCGCGCCGCGTGTCCGGCTCGCGGAACGTCAGGCTCTCGCCCGGCGCGTACCCGGGATTCAGCACGGCGCAGCCGCACAGCGGAAGAGCGCAAAACGAGACAGCGAGAGAGCAGAAGAGGCGGCCGCGTCGGGCGCTTTCTGCTTTCTGGTTTTCTCGCTTTCTCGCTTTCATCCTCGTATCTCCAGGGCGTGCCGGCCGAGAAAGGCGAGGAAGGCCTGGCGGAACTCGTGCAGGTCCGCCTCGGCGAGCGTGCGATCCGCATGCCCTACGCGCACGCGGAACGTGAAGCTCCGCTTGCCCGGCGGCACCGATCCGCCTTCGTAGCTGTCCACGAAACTCAGCCGCCGGAGCAGCGGATGGCGGAACCGCGAAAGCTCGGCTGCGAGGTCGGCATACCGCCGGCTCGCGTCGGCGAGCACGGAGAAATCCACGTCCGTCTGCGGGTGCGTCGGCACCTTCGGCAGCGGCCGTGCGGCGGCCCTGATGCCGGCGACGTTCGACAGGTCGATCTCGGCGAGCGCAATCGACCACGCCGCGAGATGTTCATCCATCGCCCGCCGGCAGGCCAGCGGCACTACGGTGACGTAGCCGATCGGCCGGCCGGCGAGCACCACGCTCGACGTCTTCACTTCGTGCTGCCACGGCGCGGGCCGGTCCGATTGCGGCGGGCGGAAGTCGACCGTCGCCTCGACAACCTGCATTGCCCACGTCTGCACGTCGCGCTTAAGCGTCGCGATCGCGGTGTCTTCCTGCGCGGCCTTTCGGCCCGGCGCGACCCGCGCCATCGCAAGCTGACGCGCCTCGCGCCCGCCCCCGGCCTCCGGGAAAAACGTGCTGCCGATCTCGATCAGGTCGAACCGCTCGTAATGGTGGCGGTTCAGCTCGACGGCGCGCAGCATACCCGGTGCCAGTGTCTGCCGCAGGTGCGGCGCGGGCTCGCCGCCGGCCGAGGCGGGATTGCGGATCGTCACGCACTCGCCCGGCTCGTAGCCGATCCGCCGCAGCCACGCCGGCTCATACCAGATGTAGTCGTGGATCTCCGTGTAGCCCAGCCCGCCGCAAAGAAGCTGCAGCGATTGCCGTTCGAGCCGATGCATCGCGTCGGGCTCGAAATGCCGGACCGTCACCTCCGGCAACGCCGGCTCGATGTTGTCGTAGCCGACGCAGCGGGCGATCTCCTCGATCAGATCCGCCTCGATCGAGATGTCCTTCGTCGCGCGGAAGCTCGGCACGTCGGCCATGATCTTGCCGTCCTCAAGCTTCACGCCGAACTCGAGCGACGTCAGGATTCGCATCGCTTCTTCCGCGCTCACCGGTCGCCCCATGAATCGCTGGAGGAAGCCCACATCGAGTGTTACCCGGATGGGTCTGGCCGGTTGCGGGTAGGCGTCGGAGAGCCGGCTGGCGAGCCGGAGTGCCGGCAGTTCCGGCCGCGCGAGGTGGACGAACCGCTGGATGCTTAGGACGGTGTTCGCCGGGTCGAGCGATTTCTCGAACCGGGCGCTGGCCTCCGTGCGGTGGCCGAGCGCCGTGGCGCAGCGTCGGATCGTCGCGGGCTCGAAGTTGGCGGCCTCCAGCAGCAGACGCGTCGTCTTCGGCGTTACCTCCGTGTTCGCGCCGCCCATGATCCCCGCAAGCGCCACCGATTGCCGCCGGCACTGGATCATCAGCGCGCCGGCCGGCATCGTCCGCTCTGTGCCATCCAGCGTGGTGAACTTCTCGCCCTCCCTGGCCACGGCCACCTCGATGCGATCCACCGTTTCCGCGTCGAAGGCGTGCATCGGCTGGCCCAGGTCCATCATGATGTAGTTCGTCAGGTCGACGAGCAGGTCGATCGGCCGCACGCCGACGTGCGAGAGCCGCGCCTGCATCCAGAGCGGCGACGGCTGCGGGCGGACGCCCGTTATCATCAGCCCCGTGTACCGCGGGCACTTTGCCGGATCGTCGATCACGATCGGGATTTCCGGCAGCGACGGATCGTTCAGTTCCTCGATGGGGACGACCGGGTACGGCCTCAGCGGCCTGCGGAACATCGCGGCCAGCTCGCGGGCGATGCCGTAATGGCCCCAGAGGTCGGGCCGGTGCGTGATGGACTTGTTGTCGATCTCGATGATCCAGTCATCAAGCACGCCGGCGACGGGGATGGCCTCGCCGGGTTTCGCGTACGGGGGGAGCTTGACGGCCTTCTGCGTGAGCTGCGTCAGGCCGATCATCTCGCCCGCGACGATCATGCCGGCGCTCTCGCGGCCGGCCACCCGGGTCTTGCCGATCCGGCCGAGTCCGGGAACCTGCGCGCCGGGCGGCGCAAAGACGACCTTGTCGCCCGCCTGAAGCTCCGGCGCCGCGGTGACGGTCGCGAGCCGCGATCCGCCGATGTCCACCGTGGTCGCGGAGAGGTTCCGCGAGCCGGGCACGGGGCCGATGTCAACGATCCGGGCCGCGACAAGGCCGTCCGCAGCGACGGCGATCTGCTCGACGCCCTCGACTTCCGCGGTGGTCATCGTGAACCGCTCGGCGAGCGCATGGCAGTCGAGGTCGGCCGGCAGATCGACGAAATCACGCAACCAATTCAACGATACGTACATGGGAGAGAATGCAGAATGCTGAACGCCGAATGACGCATTTGCGGTGCCGAGGGATATCGTACCGGCCGTTCGTCACTCATCGTTCATAATCCATTATGGTTCCGCGATCGCCGGACCGCTCAGCTTCTCCGGGTACACGAGCGCCCGCAGGTCGCCGCTGTTCAGGATGCGGATGTCGCTCACGCCGTATTTCATCATCGCCAGCCGCGTCAGGCCCAAGCCGAACGCGAAGCCCGTGTATTCGTGCGGGTCGATCCGGCCGGCGCGCAGCACGTTCGGATGCACCATGCCGCACGGAAGCACCTCGACCCATCCGCTCTGCTTGCACGTCGCACAGCCCGTGCCGCCGCAGATCGTGCACCGCATGTCCAGCTCGAAGCCCGGCTCCACGAACGGGAAGTAGCCGGGGCGAAGCCGGATCGTCACCTCGCACTTGAGGATCTCGCGGAGCAGGAGCTTCATGATGCCGATCAGGTTCGCGATCGAGATATTCCGGTCGATCATCAGCCCTTCGAGCTGGAAGAATGTGTTCTCGTGCGAGGCGTCGATCGTCTCGTAGCGGAAGCACCGCCCGGGCGCGATGACCCGCAACGGCGGCCCGAACCGTTCCATCGCCCGCACCTGGCAGGGCGAGGTGTGCGTGCGGAGGAGCATGCCGTTCGTCAGCCAGAACGTGTCCTGCATGTCGCGGGCCGGGTGCATTGCCGGGATGTTGAGCGCCTCGAAATTGTAATACTCCGTCTCCATCTCGGGCCCGGCCACGACGGAGAAGCCGAGCCGCTCGAAGACGTCCTCGACCTCCCACTGCACGTACGTCACCGGGTGGACGCTGCCGCGGGCGGTTACCGGCGCCGGCAGCGTCGGGTCGTAGCTCTGCGCCTGCTGCAGGTCGGCGGCGACGGCCGAGCTTTCGAGTTCGCGCTTGCGGATCTGCACGCGCTCGGCGAGCTCGTTCTTGAGTTCGTTGAGCCGCTTGCCGGCGGCGCCGCGCTGTTCCGGCGGGAACTCGCGGATTCGTCCCAGCAGCGCGGCCAGCGTGCTTTTCTTGCCGATCACGTTCGCCTCGGCCTGCTTGAGTTCATCGAGCGTCCGTGCTCCGGCCAAGGCCCGCTCGGCTTCGGCTTGTATATCGCGCAACTGCGTTTCGAGATCCGGACTCATGCCGCCTCTCCCCCTCTCCCCTCGCGGGAGAGGGACGGGGTGAGGATTGCCTTCGCTTCTTGCCCCGGGACGGTCGGGACACGCCCGCCCGCCCGCAGCGTTGAAACGCCGTAGCTTAGGACGCGCACGGTCTTCTTGCAAGCGGCGCGCACCCTCTGCGTCGGCCCGACCACCACGCGCCGGTGAATGTCCGCAAGTCGCCGCGCGACCGGGGCCGCAACCGTTGCGGCGAGGCAGCCAATGTTGACGGGGCGGACTTCGGCGCGTTCCAATTGTGGGGGCATGGCCTGAGGCGCACGGCCGTGCCCGGTATGGGCAGCGCGCTTGGAAAACCGGGCCGGTGGACGCAGGTCTCCGGCGGGCGGAACCCTTGCAGGTGAATCGATGCACGGCCGGAGGCCCAGCCCAATCTCGCTCCTTGGCACTGTGGGCTTCGCGTGGCTCCACGAGCACGGGGGCCTGCGGTTTGATGAGCCCTTCTTTATGGATCCGCGCTGCCGCCTCGATCGCGAGCAAGCCGCCGCCCGCCTTGTCGCGCGCCGCTTCCCGAATGACCCGATCTACTGTTTTGAGAGCTGCCTTGTGCAGGTCGAGGGGCGCCGCCGTCCCCTCGCGCTTGTCGGGGCCATCCAGCCGAATCTTATTCTTGGCGCGGCCGTCGGGGCGAAGTTCGTCTTCTACGGCGATAAGGACGCGGACATCACGCCGGCGCCGCTGGCCGGAATCACCGACCTGACCCCGCTGCGGCGGATCGATTGGGCGAGTACCTGGCCCATCGACCTGTTTCTGCGGCAGGTGCGGCAGATGCGGGCCGAACTGCCGTCGGACTATGCCATTGTTCCGCCGTTCTTCTGGGATACCACCGGCCGTGCCACGATCCACGGCGTATTGACCACCGCGCAGAAACTCGTTGGCGAGCAAGTGTTTCTCGACATTGTCGACAACCCCGCCTTCGTGCGCGAGCTGTTCGATTGGATCGCCGACGCGTACGCGCGTCTGGTCCGGCTCTTCGCCGATGCCGCCGGGATGCGGATCACCGGGCTTCACGTCGGCGAGTGCTCGGCCTGCATGCTTGGTCCCGATGCGTTCGCTGAGCTTGTCGTGCCGCCGACGAACAAGCTTGTGGACAGCCTGCGCGAGGCGCCGCGTCGGTTGCCATTCGCCGCGGCGTCATCCGCGGCAGACTCCGGCCAGTGCGGCGGCGCCGGGGGGCAGGCGCCCGGCTCCTCGGGGGGCACGCCGGACGTCCGGTCCTCCGCAGGCGGGCACGATGCCGGCCCTCCGGCCGATGCAGCCTCGTCATGGGAAACATCGCCACCCGTGTCGCCGGCTCCGTGTGAACGCGGCGCCGTCGGAAGCGCGTCCGCGCGGTTCGGCCTGCGCCTGCACTCCTGCGGCCATTCCGACCACCTGCTCGACGCGGCGGCGGGCCTCAACGGCTTGGCCTGCCTCAACCTCGGCAGCGGTACGAGCGTCTCCCGCGTTCGCCGGCGGTTGGGCGATATTCGCATCGACCTGATCCCCGATCCGCACCTGCTCACGCTCGCCGGGCCTGCCGACGTGGACGCCTGGGCAAGACGCACCCTCGAAGAGAACGCGGGCGGGCGCCTCGAGTTTCAGTTTCACCTCGACGCCGGCCAGCCCGAAGCCAACGGTCACCAGATTGCTCGTACGCTCCGGGGGCTGGGCATTGCCTGTCCCCGCGAAACGGTGTTCTGACCTCGGTTCGTCGGGCCCGCGCTGCACCCGGTCGGTGCCGCGCTATTGACATCTCCGCCACTCTCCCTTCTAATGAGCGGCGTACGGGGGCGGTTAGCTCAGCTGGCTAGAGCGCCTGCTCGACATGCAGGAGGTCGTTGGTTCAAGTCCAATACCGCCCATCGGTAAGTCTTGTACGGATCGGTACTTATGAGAAACGCTCGATAAACACGAGCGTTTTTTGTTGGCCTCGTTTTCGGCTTCCCGATCGTTACCGGCCTGTATCGACGTGGATTGCACCGGATTTTGCACCGCCTCGTGCACCGGCTCGATCGCCCGCGCGAAGTGCTCATCCGTCACTTGTAGGTAGTTCCTCCTGGCCACGGCTTCGGAGTTTCCAATCCATGCAGTCACGCACTGGATGGGGAACGTCTCGATCAGTTCCGTTTCGCGGGATGATCGGCAGTTCTGGAACACCTTGGGCCACGGCACGATTCCTGCGTCCTTGATGATCCGTCGCATGATGACGCCAAGGTTGTGCCATCGACCGCCGTACTCGCCGACAACGTACTCGGCGCCTTCCGGGGCCGCGTCGAACGCCTCCAGCAGCAGGGGCCTCAGTTCAGGGAATAACGGTATCACCCGCGAACCGCCGCCAAGGTGGTGCTCGGTCTTTGGACTCGTGACAACGATACGCCCGGCTTCCCAGTTCACATCACGCCAGCGCAGTAGCACGACCTCGGACGGACACCGTAGCCCGCCGAACCGGGCCAGCGCGAAGATCAGCTTCCACGTTACGTTGGGGCACTTGGCAAGTACCTTCTCGGCTACGGCCCGCGTGACGAAGTAGAACCGCTCCGGGTTCCCTCGCACCGCCGACACCAGATCCGCGAAGGGGTTGTACGGGATGTACTTCTTGCGGACAGCGGCCTTGAAGAACTGCTTGGCGATTCCCGATCTCCGCCGGATGGTGTTGTCGGAAAGCTTCTGGTCGCTGGCCAGCCAGATGCGCCATTCGTCGGCGTCGCCTTCGGTGATATCTTTCAACAGCTTGTCCGGTCCGAAGAAGCCGATCAGGCACCGGCGGGTGTGGCCGTAGACCGTCTGAGTCGCGGGCTTCACGTTGCTGCGGGTCGCAAGGTATTCATCGAGGAACCCCTTGATCGTTTTCGCCGCCTTGCCCTCATCGGCGTTCGGCCCCGAACCCTCGATGAGACGGACGGCCACCAGCCGGTTGCGCAACACAACATCGCGCTGGCCGAGATTGTCCAGCCATTCACGGGTAGCCTTGAGCGGAGCCCGCCCGGTCCGCTGCACGCTCACCAGCTCCTCAACGTGTCCCTTGACCGTCTCCGCGTATCCGTCGCTGACCACGCCGAGCCGCACGCTGCGCCGGATACCGTCACTGCCGATGAACTGGATCGTTCGCCGCCCGCCGGGTTCCTTGCTGATGCTCGCCATATCCGCTGCTCCTGTCGCATCTTCGTCCCTTCGTCTTGCGGCCTCGTACCGGCTGAAGCGCCAGGCCCAGTACCCCGCAGATCATTTCGAGACGGGCCGCCAGAATGTCATGCTCGCCGACTAGGTAGAACTGAATCCCCCGCTGCGGCAACCCGGCTTCCTTGGCCAGCCGGCACCCGCTCCAGCCGCGCCGACGAAGCTCGTCCACGATGATCTTGTGAAACGTACTCATAGGCTACCACCAGTATACGCAAACATTTACACCCGTCAAGCGACCGCCGCTGTTTTTTCCCCGGCCGCCGTCTGCCGCTCCGCCGTGTAGCGCTCGAAGACTCTCAGCGCGATCCGCGCCGACTCGGCCCGGCTCCCGGCGAACAGCCAGTGGACCGACGGATACCGAAGCGCCCACGCCAGCAAGCTGCCGAGCCGCGCCGATGGATGCGACCGGCCCCAGCGCTCGGGCAGCAGCAGGTCGGGCAACGTCGCTTCGACGATCACGAAAGCAACCCGGTATGCGGCCAACCGCTCAAGCTCTCGCTCGAACCGACTCCGACTCCACGTCATGCACGCCACGAGGTCGCCGGGTGCCTTCCGTTCGATCACGATTCCGTCCGGCGGATCGGTGAAGCCGTCCAAGGAATAGTCGCCGCTGTCCAGCTTGCGCCGGATCGTCTCGCAGCCGGGAAACGTCCACGGGGCCGGGTCCGGCTCGCGCGTGTCCACGACGATCGCAGGCAGGTCATGCGCCACGGGTCGCTTCCTCCTGTCGCTGCTGCGCAAGGCGCGCCTCTTGTATGGCCTTCATGCGCTCGCGTTCTATCTTGGCCGCGGGGTGTTCCCGTAGGTTTGGGGCGGGTGCCGACGCCCCGCCCGATAGGGGGGAAGGGGCGGCGGCGGGAACCGCCCCTATCCCCTTTAGGGGATGAGGCCGGTTTGAACGGCCACAGGGAACGGTTCCCTGAGGCCGGTTTTGACCGCCGCTGCTACCGTCCCTGAGGCCGGTTTGAACGGCCACAGGGAAGAAACCGGCCACAGGGAAGCTCAGCCGGTACCAAATCCGATGGCCCGCGCGGCCGTAGTTCAGCGCGATCCAGTGGGCATCAGCCAGGGTCCTAATGGCCGCCGTGATAGTGTCTTCGTGCAGCCCGCACACCTCTGCAATTCTTTGGCGCGTTGTGTTGAGTTGCCGTTTTTCGCCCGACAGCCAGCGCAAGGCCGCATAGACGGTGATCGTGTTGTGGTTCGCCGCAAGTAGTCTCGGCAGGGGCCACGGCCTACGTTTCATCGCACACCTCGCAATCGGCAGCATCCTCAACGCGGGCCTCGCGCGGCCACCATAACAGCCGGATCGGATCGTCTGGGTCGGTGATCGGGCCATATCTGTTTTTGCCGACGATGATGTTCATGTAGAGGACCGGCTCAGTCCCGGAGTAGTGCGGCCCGGGCGGCTTTTCGATCCGATCGATGAGAAGGACGGCCGCCGCGTCGTTCTCGATTTCGCCGGAGTCCCGTAGATCGTTTATTGTCAAGTGGTCTTTGCCCTTGGACGCTGGCCGGTTCACCTGCGACACCGCGACGACCGGTATGGTCAGGGTCCGGGCCAGAATGCGTAGGCGGTTCGATACTTCGGTGGCCCGCTCATATCCGATCGTCCGGCCAGGGGCCTCGACCATCGAAAGCTGATCGAGGATCACAAGCCGCCCGCCCGCGCGAACGTGCTCGCCCGCCATACGCTCGATTGCGCGAATGTCTCGGCAATCCGCAAACCGGATCGGAAGATCGCGTATAAGGCCGATGCCGTCCTCTATGCGGCCACGATCCGGCTGCTCTTGCCATGCCCCGTCCAGAAGGATCGATAGTGGCACTCGCGCAGCGGCGGCGTTCATTCTCCAAACCGCTTCGCGCGCAGATTCCTCGAGTTTCAGGATGAGAACCGACGTTCCGACTAAGGCCGCCTTGCGCGCGATGTTCAGCGCCAGCGTGCTTTTCGCCGTCCCCGTTCGTCCGCCGATCACGTAGACGCACTCGGGACGCAGACCCCCACGTAGGGCGTTGTCAATCGCGAGCAAACCGGTGCTGATGGGATTGAGCCCGGCCGAGTAGGCTGGCGCGGAGACTATCTCGCCGATTGTCTGCCACAGCGCTCTTGCGGCTTTCTGTGCCGCTGTGGGCGTTTCCCGTTGTTGTGGTGCACGGCGGGCGGGCAGGGGCGGGGGATCCAAGGATCGGTTAAGCACGCTTCCCCCCCCTCGTCGCAAGCCGCCGTAAACGGTATATGTCGCTTCGGCCCATTGCGCGGGCGACGCACTCTGAACACAGCTCGGCGCGGTCCACGTCATCGAGGCCGCCGGTCACGTCCCAGCCGTCGGCGAGCCGGGAATACGCGCGATCGCGCAAAGCTTGGATCGTGCCGATCGGGGTTTCCGTCGCCAGCGGGCAGCCCAACGGAAACCTGTCGAAGATTCGCAGGCCGTAAAGCTTGCAGATTAGGCGAGGCGCGTTATAATGCTGCGTGCAAGGGTTACTCTGGCCCGTTGCCCGTTGATGCCGGGGCGGGCCGTTTTTTTCGCTCACGGCTGCACCCCCCTCTCCACAAAGGTTACGAGGTCGGCCATGCGGTACATGACGCGGATGCCGATCTTCAGGAACGGCAGCGACCCCGAGCGCCGCAGGTTGTACATTGTTTTCGCGCACAACCCGCCCAGCAATCGCCTGGCCTCATGCTCGTCAACAAGCAGCGGTGCCGCGCGGTCATCGGGAGCGTGGGTCTGGGTGTTACTCGGCACGGTCCACCCCCTTGCCGGCTTGTTTTGTGTGCGTCGGCTTGTACGCCACTTTCACCCCCAGCCGCTCCAGCTCGCGCCGTGCCTGCGCGGCAAGCTCGAAATCGTTGGTTTGCCGGGCGCGCTCAAGCACCACGAACCACGCCACCGGCGAGTTTTCCGGTCGGCAGGTGTCATCCCGTACACGTCGCTGGTTGCTCATGACCATTCTCCGTTGAAAAGCCTTTGGAGAATGGCCGGGGGTAGCGCTGAGGTAGCGCCCGGAAACGAGAAACTCCCAATGATTCCGGGCAATATCGCGGGTCCATGGTAGCGCGAAAGGTAGCGCGCTACCCTTGCCGGTTACTCGTGGTCGGCGTCCGATTTGTCATCGTCCCATGCGTCCACGGCCTTGGTTTCCGGGTCCTTTGATCCCCTTGGCATGTTGCCGCGTCCCCGCCTCATCAGCTTACGCGCGCTGACATAATCCTCCCAGCGGTACAAGCTCTTGACGTGACATCCTACCGCTTGGGCAATCTGTTCATCCGTCCAATCGGGATGGTCTATCAGCGCGGCGAGGGCTTTTGCCTTATTGCTCATGGCCGCTTTCAGCCCTGCCGCCGGGGCTGGGGCCGGCCGTTCCACCGGCCCTACGGCCACACACAAAAGCGTGTCGGCCGTCCGACTCAACGTCGAAACGTGATTCCCAACAGCTTCACGGTGAAAGAGGTCGGCAAAGTTGCGGAGCATGTGAGCGTAGCCTTTCGCAAGCTCACCAGTGCAAGGCCCTTCCGGAGTCCGCCCGAGTAGGCGCTCGAGGTCCACCAGTATCAGTTTGATCTCCATTTCGATCCTGGCCGGCTCTGCAAGACCATATGCGAGCTGACCCGAGATTCCATCGGCCGCAAGAAACGCGCGACGTACTGACTCGCATGCCTCTCCGACCAACCGCGGCAGCTCTTCCAAGGGCGCGCCTTGGTAGTATCCAAGCCATGGCGGCTCGCTGCCAAGATAAGCCCGGGGGTTCATCGTCGCCCATTGCAGGCACTGATCTACCGAGACAAGGCAGTCGCTTAGCTCGATCAGCCGGTCCCTGAGCTGCCTAATGAGATGATTGGAATTAGCTGGCATGTGTACCTGCCTTCCGTCGGGCCGGCTCGGGCGGATGCGGGAAGGCAGGTGACCGAACCGCAAGCCGCCCGCGCCGTTCGACCGGGCGCGACCCGGCCATACCCGATTTTGCTTCCATCATTGTACTGTACTACACTCTGTCTCGCAAGTCGCTTGCTGTTGGCACGCGTGCACAGTGATGGAAAGAAATTCCCTCGGCTATCACCGAGGGCATTGACCAGCGATCGTCGGTCGGGCGAGTCGGCTAACCGCGGGCTGGGGTTTGGGATTGGTCCCGCGGGATTCCCAGACCGATCGAGTAACAGCTCGGCACAGGCCTGAGGCCTTCGCGGTAGCCGCGGAACGGGCTTCTCTTGTCCCAGCCGCGGTGGATGGCTGGAACGATGAAGAGCTGGCCGTCTACCTCGACGACCCAATCGGTTGGAAGGCTCGGGCATTCATAGAGCGTCATGGCACGTACTCCAAAAGTAGACCGGGCGGCTGGTTGATACCGTCCGAAAGGGGGGCTTCCGCCCGGTCGTTGTGTGCTGGTCCTGCCATCCGGTATCAACCTCCAGTAACCTACCGCACGCTCCTAGGCCGCTGTCAAGGGGACGGGGCCAAAAAAAAAAAAACTTCGTCGGCTTTTTTGGCTGGTTCCGGCCCAGCCGCGGCCGCGCCGCGCGCAGGAAGTACCTTTGAATTTTTATACACTGCTCGGCGGTGCGCCTAACCCTTTGCGTGATCAGCCTTTGCGCGTGGCCTTAGCTGCCGACGTAGGTCATGGACTCACACGCGCGATTCCAGCCCCGCCAAGGCCCGCAAACGGTCGGGCTGGTGTCAAACCCCTACCTCGCCCCGTTGCGCTCGCGTTTTGGCATTTTGGAACGACCGTTGTCGTCCCAGTTCGGCGCACCTTGCGCGTTGCTCGTCGGTCACGGGTCGCTTTCGGCGGGGCGGATAGGTCCCGTGCCGGAACTGCCACAGTGGGCAGGTCGTGGCGGGGCACTCGGAGACCGACTCGGGCAGGTCCTCCCATCCCACGCAATCCAGACACGCAGCCCGGATCGCCTCCAGAGGGCTACAGTCACCCGTGATGGCCTTCTCGTGTGCCTGTCGCCACTTCCGCGGTACGTCGCTCAATGTCGTCATTGCCGATTCTCCTTAAGGTCATCGTGGTCCGCTACCAGCCGAATCGACGGCGCGGGCAGTGCGGAGGCCTCGTCGATCCGGAGTTGCAGCTCGGCAGCCAGTTCGTCGATCCGCGTGTCGTTGATGAAGCTACTCACGTACAGTTCGCGGGCAATCGCGACGAAAATCCTCATATTGAGTTGGACGATACGACCTGCCAGACTGTGGATGCGCTCCACCCGTGGCATCCATGTCGAGAAATCCGGCCCTCGGCACGCCCAATCTCTGATGCACACCCAATCTGGTGTGTTCGATCGTTCCTTAGCGGTCTCGGCAATAGCGCGTGTCAATTCCATCACTATTGGGCTGTTGGACTCTGGCAATTTCGGATCGATGTGCATTGGTGGCTTGATCGTCGTGGCGTATTCTTCGCCTTGGCGGCCGGCGGCTACAATGAGCGCGCTAGTGAAGGCATCGGCGACGGAGTTGTAAAAACAGTACCCACCGCCGGGGCCGTCAATGAGAACGAGGCGGACGGGAACGCCCATCGCAACGCAAGCCGCCGTGTGTCCGGCCTCGTGAAGCGCGGTTTGCCAGCGTGCGTGTTCCGCCTCGCCGCCGCCTGATGCTCGGGATTCATTCATCGCCAGTCTCCTGATTTTGGGTCCGGGTCCAAGGGACGCCGCCCGCCGGAAGGTTGTCGAAGCTGTTCACTTGAGGCCCCCTTTTCCGGCCCTCCGCACCATCGCTAGGATCGCCGCCCGGGTCTTTGCCGACAGGCCCGGCCAAGCTTCGATGATCGTCCTCAGATCGGGGTCAGAGCGGGCCGAAGGGGGGTCAAATGCACCGGATTCTGCACCGGATGGACGAGATGTTGCGTTTTCCGAAGGATTTTGGCCAGGTTCAAGTCCAATACCGCCCATCGGTAACTTCCGTATCAATGGATACTTGCGAAAAACGCCCGGCTTTTCCGGGCGTTTTTCATGCGTCCTGTTCTCGGCGCTCCATCGTCGCTATCGACAGGGTGTATAAGGACTTGAACGCGGGTGTCGTGCGCGCATCCGTGGTTCGTGGCGATGGGCGCACACAGGAGAGCTCAGATGAAGGCTTGGCGAGTGCTCGGGGTGCTCGTCGCATGCGGATGCCTCTCGGCGAGGGCCGCAGCGAGCGACGAGGAAGGATCGACGCTCCAACGGCTCCCGTCCGCGCTGGACGGGGTCCAGGTCACATTGACGCAGGCCATCGAGACCGCGACGAAGCAGGTGGGCGGCAG
>Ga0272448_1001528_pt1 | contig 30683 bp, 26 predicted proteins | sample YNPCB0191_FD_202220 | JGI IMG/M metagenome (GOLD analysis project Ga0272448, IMG submission 202220) | Hot spring sediment microbial communities from Yellowstone National Park, WY, United States - YNP-CB-019-1 | ecosystem: Environmental > Aquatic > Thermal springs > Hot (42-90C) > Sediment...
CAGGCTGAAGCCTGCACTACAAACCGCCTGTGTTCATGGTCCCGCCTTCAGGTGGCTTTTGGGCGGTTGGACAATCCACGCCTGCCAAACGCAGGCTGAAGCCTGCACTACAAGCCGCCACAGTTCGTAGTCCGGCCTTTAGGCGGATCAATTGCACCGGACAAGTTCAGCCTCATCCGACAAGTTTGTGTTTTGACTCGCCAAAGGAATCGAGTTTGAGGCGCAAGGATTCGTCACTGTGCAAGCCGTAAACATGGCGCAACCACGCCTCGATCTTCCGATTGATTGCCCTTAATCCGACCATTGGTCATCTTCGTCACAGCACAGCTCTGCAAACCCTCGGCGTGCGCAGCCGAACAGTCCGCCGTGCTAATCAACTGCTTGATCCCGCTCACGATCAGCGCGTCGGGCAAATGCAAGGCCAGACAAAATGCTTGCGCGAGCGCGCAATGACGATAGTTTTATTCCTTTGAGGCCCTCTCCGGTTTGACCAAATGCCTGAATCGTTTTTTTGAGGGTATGCCGTTTTAAGCGAGACAAAAACTGAACGACCGATGCGACAGAATCTCGATTGTTGCCGTAAATGCAAACCCGGCACGAAGCCTGCGTCGAGTGGCTTAATTCAGTGCCCGCCAGTGCAGAGCGCAATGTCTGAATCGACAATTGTTTTGGAATGCAACCGCTGAACAACATCAATCTAATTGCCAATGAGACATCTCCTGAGTCTTGAATCGCTGCCAAAACCCGATATCGAGGCGATACTTGCTTCCGCCGCCGCCATGAAGAGGAACAGGCGACAACCCGGGCCGCTTCCATTGGCCGGACAGATTTGGGCATTGCTTTTCAGTAAAAGTTCCACACGCACACGGGTTTCATTCGAGGTTGGCATCCGCGAGTTGGGCGGCAGTGTCATGTTCTTAAATGCGGCAGACATGCAGCTCGGCAGAGGCGAACCAGTCAAAGATACCGCTCGAGTTCTTGGCCGGATGATCAACGGCGCGGTCATCAGGACATACGCACAACGCGACGTCGAAGAGTTCGCAAAGTTCAGCGGTATCCCGACCATCAACGCGCTTACAGACGAGGAGCACCCGTGCCAGATCATTTCCGACATCTTCACATTCCAGGAACGACGCGGCCCGATCGCGGGTAAAACCGTCGTGTTTCTGGGCGATGGCGCATGCAACGTCGCCGCAAGCTGGATTTGGGCAGCAGAAAAACTCGGTTTTGAGCTCCGGATCGCAGCTCCCGCCCGGTTTCAACCGGACAAAAAGCTTCTCGAGCGGCTCACCGGACGGATCAGTTGCACCGAGAATGTCAACGAGGCGGTCAAAGGAGCCGACCTGTTATACACCGATGTCTGGGTTTCAATGGGCAAGGAAGCCGAGGCCAAAGACCGCCTTGCGATTCTGGCCCCGTACCAGTTGAACGCGACCGTTGTTTCACTGGCGAAACGCGACGCGCTTGTCATGCACTGCCTTCCTGCATACCGTGGCAAAGAAATCACCGAAGATGTCTTCGAAGCCAACGCTGACACCATTTTTGCCCAGGCGGAAAACCGGCTTCATGTGCAAAAGGCGATTCTCTCGTGGGTGGTGCAGTGAGCCGGCTGACGATGCACTCGCTGACATCAGTGTGTTGCGGGTGTGTCGCCATGTGGTATCGTCGAATCAGAACCGATTATGGATCCCGTAACACCAAGGCCGGCCGTTAACCTGCGCCGACCCGACATAATGGCCGAGGTGGAGGCACAGGTCGTGGCACACTATCGAAGCGACCTTGTTCATCGCATCAAGGCGCATGGCGGAGTGATCAGCGCCTGCGGGCTGACGGTCAAATTGGCGCGTGAGTTTGGATTTTGCTACGGCGTCGAGCGTGCGATCGACCTCGCTTATGCCGCCCGCAGGGTGTTTCCACCGCCAAGGCGCATATACCTCCTCGGCGAAATAATCCACAACCCGGACGTAAACGACCAAATCCGGCAAATGGGAATCGTCAGTATCCACCCCCGCCCAACCAAAGAGGAGCTTTCAAGTCTCACAGCAGATGACGTCGTCATCATTCCCGCCTTCGGCACCGAGGTCACCACAAGACGTCAGCTTGAAGAAAAGGGTTGTATCCTTGTGGACACCACGTGCGGCGACGTTATGAGCGTCTGGAAGCGTGTCCGCCAGTACGCAAAGGAATCGGTCACGGCCATCATCCATGGCAAGGCCAAACACGAGGAAACAAAAGCAACCACATCCCAGGCAACCGCATCCGGCACAGGCCATTACCTGGTTGTCTTCGATCTCGCTGAAACCGACTACCTCTGCAACTACATTGTCAATGGCGGTGACAAACAGGAGTTTCTTCGCCGTTTCAGTGGCGCACATTCGCCCGGGTTCGACCCCGACATTCATCTGAGCGTCGTCGGCGTCGCCAACCAAACAACAATGCTCCGGGGCGAAACAGAAGAAGTCCAGCGCCGAATCCGGGCTGCCATGGAAAAGAAGTATGGCCCGGCTGAGCTGGACAAGCATTTCCGATTTTTCGATACCATCTGCGGCGCAACTCAGGAACGACAGGATGCACTAGAGAAACTGCTGGCCGAACCGATCCATCTTCTGCTCGTTGTCGGCGGCTACAACTCTTCCAACACGTCACACCTTGCTGAGATGGGCATGGCTCGTCTCCCAACTTACTTCATCAAAAACGCTTCAAAGATCGTGTCCGCCAGCCGCATCCGCCACTATGATCTGCATGCCCATCGTGAGATTGAGACCCAGGACTGGCTCCCGACACGACCGGTCACAATCGGCATCACCGCAGGCGCTTCCTGCCCGAACAATGTCATCGAGGAAACAATCCGCAGATTGTTCAATCTGCACGAAATTCCGGAAGAAATGTGGCTGGGCAGTCTCTCCAAACCATTGGCCTGAACAAGTCACACGCTCGCTCCCATGCCGGTTACGCGCTCAGAGCTCGAAGAACGGGAACGGCTCACGCTGGCTCCCTACGCACAATTCAGCGCCGATACCCGCGGCAGAGTTTACAACGAACCGCCGCCGGACTGGCGCACCCATTACCAGCGCGACCGCGACAGGATAATTCATTCGCGTGCGTTCCGGCGGCTCGAATACAAAACCCAGGTGTTCCTCAATGGCACTGGTGATCATCTCCGAACCCGGCTTACCCACACCATGGAAGTGGCCGCCATCGCTCGCAATGTCGCACGTGCCCTCCGCCTTAACGAAGACCTCGCAGAAGCCATCGCGCTGGCTCACGACCTCGGACACGCACCGTTCGGGCACACCGGCGAACAAGTCCTGAACCGTCTCATGCGGCATCACGGTGGCTTCGAGCATAATTGCCAAAGCCTGAGAGTAGTCGAAGACCTCGAACAAAAATACCCCGGGTTTTCCGGCTTGAATCTGTCATGGGAAGTCCGCGAAGGATTGTCAAAACACCACACAAGCTACGATCACCCGGTCCAACGCCGCGGGTTCACAGCAAGGCGCTGTTCGCTCGAGGCACAGGTCGCAAATCTTGCCGACGAAATCGCTTATTACAGTCACGACCTTGACGATGGCCTGGATGCGGGTTTGCTTGACGAAACGCATTTGCTGCAGCACGTCGCACTGTGGCGGCGCGCAGCCGCAATGGTCAAACGCGATCACGGCGATCTCCCCGACGAATGCAGACGTTACTTCATTATCAGATGTCTCATCGATGCCGCCGTGCGTGACGTGGTTGAAACCTCGGGAAAGCTCATCGGCGCCTCCCGCATCAAATGCGCCGATGACGCCCGCGCATGGCCCCGGTCCCTTGTTTCCTACAGTCCCCAGCAGCGCGTGCTCAACCTCGAGCTGCGTGATTACCTGTTTCGCAATCTCTATTTCAACCCGGTAGTCCACCAGCCAAACCTTCGCGCAGCCGGAATGCTCGAAGCCCTTTTCAAGTTCTATCTCGCACACCCCGACGAGCTGGGTGAACAGGCACGCAAACGCATCAAAACATGCGGCCTTCATCGGGCTGTTTGCGATTACGTCGCCGGTATGACCGATCGCTATGCCATCCTCGAGTACCAGCGGCTCGTCAAGCCGCGCGCCGACCCTTGAAGCGCCGACCACTGACCGAATTCTTGCGATGCATGCCTGGCGCTGCAGTTCCAAACCGTGACCGCCTTGCAATTGCCTCACCGTCTGTAGATTCCATCAGCATTCCGGTCTCAGAAATTGCTCTCCCACAAGGTCCGCAAAACGCATCCCTTTCGGCGTCAGTTTGAACCGACTCGACGTCATCTCAGCGTATCCTCGCTCGACGAAGTCGGCGATTTCATCCGCCCATTCGTCTCTGAGGTCAAACCCGGTTACCAGTCTGAACTCTTGAAACGACCATCCAACACTCATCCTCAACCCGAACGCCGCTGTTTCACCTGCACGCGCCAATCGAGAAAGCCGTTCAGCACTGGCAATGGGCCTGTGGCCGCCAGCCAGCGCACGGCAATAACGACCGAGATCAGCAAAGTTTGAGTAACGCACCCCGTTCACGTAACTTGCGGCGCTTGGTCCGAACCCGTAGTACCAACGTCCGCGCCAGTAGCTGATGTTATGCCGGCATGCAAACGCCGGAAGTGCAGCAACGCCATCGCCTGTGTCCCGGGCAAAGTTCGACACCTCGTACTGCACGAGTCCACTAGCTGCAGTCGCGCCAAGCAACAGCTCGTACATCTCACATGCAAGGTCTTCTTCCGATTCGATTCCTCCCGTCGCGAGTTCCTCGAAGAACGGCGTGTCCTCCTCGTAACTGAGCTCGTAAGCAGACAAATGCTCGCTACCCAGCGCCAGCGCTTCTTCAAGGACCTTTTCCCATCCTGACAATGTCTGTCCCGGGACTGCGAACATCAGATCAATGTTGATGTTCGTGAATCCCGCTGCCCGCAAAATGTCAAACGACCGAAGCGCATCAGTTCGAGTGTGAATCCTGCCCAGCCGCTTCAGGACGGTCTCGTCCAGCGATTGCACCCCCAAAGAAATCCTGTTAACCCCGAGCTGACGCAAAAACCGCGCCTTGTCCAATGTGAGCGTCGCCGGGTTCGCTTCGACAGTCCATTCACAGATGTCCGTCCAGCCGAACCGCTGGAAAACTCCAGCCAGCTTCTCAAAATGCTTCTCACCGAGGAGCGATGGTGTCCCTCCACCAAGATAGACCGTTTCGGGCGCAAGAGCGGGAGCGACCATCTCGGTTTCTTTGATCAACATCTCAACGTAACGGTCAACCTCCTCCGCGGAAAATGGAATCGAATAGAACGCACAGTACGGGCATTTCCGAAGGCAAAACGGAATGTGAACGTAGAGGTGGTGAACTGTAGTGCCGCCCGCACCAGCCGCACTCGAAACCGGTTCTTCCACTGCCCTGCCGCCAGGAACAGTCATGGACGACATCTGCCAAACGACAGCCCCCGCTAAGTTGGGACTCATTCGCCGCCGATCAAATGGAACTCCGCAAGGTCGGTGTAAATCGGACCGTCCGGATACAGCTCGCTTTTCACCAGAGATACAGATTCCGCCCGCCATTCGCCAATGGTTGCGGGTGAAACCGACCGAAGCACCCGCGCGACCGCCAATTCCTCGGCCGCAGACCTCCGCGACAACCGGCCAAGCGTAAGGTGTGGGTGGAATTCCCTGTCTTCCGTCGGGTCTCCGAAACCATGCGTAGCTGATGCAACACGCCTCTGCAGTTCGCACAACGTGGCAACATCCCCCTCGATTCCTGCCCAAATCACTCGTGGGCGGTCCTTGCTCGGGAAAGCCCCAACACCTGCAGCGCTGAATTTCATTGAACTGATTCCCTCACACGCGCGTTCAAGAGCGCCAACCAACTCGGCAACGCGGTCAACCGAAACATTGCCGAGAAATACGAGTGTGATGTGCAGTTGGTTCCTTGAACACCACCGAATCGGAACTCCGCCCAATTGCTTCTTGAGATTCGACTGCAGACCGATCAGGGCGCGAGCGACATCATCGCTAACCTTGACCGCGACAAAAGTCCTGATGAACTCGCTCATGGCAATCTTTGGCCGATCGCCGCTTCGTAGAGCCTGTACCACTCTTCGCGGGTCAAATCAACCTCGTCGGCTCCTGCCGCAGCCGCGATGTGTTCCGGGTTTGTCGAGCCCACGATGGGCTGAATGCCCGCCGGATGCTTGAGAAGCCATGCAATCGCAATCGTTGTGCGTGTTACACCCTTTTCCCGGGCAATGGCGTCCAACGTGTCATATACACGCCTCTTCTTTGCATGGTGTGGGTCCTGCATGCTGACTCCACCTGCGCCGGAGAGCCTGCCGGCAGCCAGTGGACTCCACGCTTGCGGAGTGATCTTTTCTGCAAGGCATTGATCGAGCGTACCGTCTTCGAAGGCCGTCACAGTAAACAAACTGATCTCAATCTGGTTAACAACGAGCGGCATGGGACAAAACTTTTTAAGCATTGCGACCTGGCTCGGGCGGAAATTGCTGACGCCGAATTCTTTCACCTTGCCTGCATCACGCAATTTGGTGAAAGCCGAAGCCACTTCCGCAGGGTCAGCCAACAAATCCGGCCGATGCAGCAGATAAAGGTCAATCGTGTCAATGCCCAGCCGCTGTAAAGAACCTTCGCATGACCGAATAATGTGCGTTTCAGAAAAATCATACCTGTACGGCACCTGTGGGTCGGGATCGCCAGCGCGTCGGATGCCGCATTTGGTGACAATAACCACCTTGTCGCGCATGCCGGGCGACTCACGCAACACATCGCCCAGAATCTTTTCCGATACGCCCTCACAATAGATGTCTGCATTGTCGAACAACGTGTAGCCCGCCTCAAAAGCCGCGTGAATTGCGGCCCGGCCTCGCTCCTCACGCTCAGGTGTTACACCTGATGCATCCGGCGCACCCGCCAACCGCCAGCAGCCGTACCCGATCCGGCTGCACTTCAATGAACTGGTGCCAAGTTGAATCGTCTTCATAAGCCAACTCCGGCAGAGACACTACAGTGTTTGATGGTTCCCGTAAAAGCGAATTCAGTATGGCGAGGCTCAGCCTCGGCCGGCATGAAAAGAAGTTGCCAATCTGCTGACCCGGTCTTTACGGTTTCGCGGTGGAAGTCATCTGGCTTTGCGTATTCGCATTTCTGGCGGGACTGCTTGACTCGATGGTGGGCGGCGGCGGGCTGATCCAAATCCCCGCCCTTTTCTTGTTTCTTCCGGAAAGTGCAAGTTCAGCGGTGGCCACGGTTCTTGGAACAAACAAACTCTCGTCAATGTGTGGCACCGCAATGGCAGCATTCCAATACAGCCGCAGAATCAATCTCGACTGGCGGACCATAGTTCCCGCTGCGATCACCGCATTTTTGTTCTCCTTTTTGGGAGCGCTGGTAGTTGCTCGTCTCCAGCCAGCCATGGCAAAGCCATTTGTCCTCGTTCTGCTTGTTGCCGTGGCGGCTTACACTTTTTTCCGTCATGACCTTGGCGATCGCGATGCGCCCGGCCTGAAGAGTCGAACTGCAACACTGGTCGCCGTCGGTGTCGGAGCAACCATCGGGTTCTATGACGGGTTCTTCGGCCCAGGCACGGGTAGTTTCCTTATATTCTGTTTTGTGAGCATTTTCGGCTACAAATTCATCGTCGCCTCGGCGAGCGCCAAGTTTGTCAACCTCGCGACGAACGTCTCGGCGGTGGCTTTCTTTGCGGTCACAAATCACATTCTGTACAAGTACGCATTGCCGATGGGGCTGTGCAACATAGCTGGCGCAATAGCCGGCACGCACTGCGCAATTCTGAAAGGCAACCGGTTCATTCGAAGGCTCTTTTTGCTGACAGTGACGGTGCTGATTCTGAGGTACGGATGGGAGGTTCTGACGCAACTGTTCCATCATTGACCGTTGGGGGAGCGCGCGTGCACGCAAACTGAATTCAGGCCGATAAGTTGATGTGCTTTGCGCGCCAGTTCAGACTTTCACCCAGGTTCCGGCGCGATGGCTCTTTATGATTGCTTCGCACACCGCGACTTCGTGATGACCGTCTTCGGCTGTGGCGAAAAGCGGGTTATGTGAGCCAAAGCCTGCTATTGCGGCATAAATGGCTCGAAAGTTCATCTTGAACGTATCGGGGAAACCTTCCACGTGTCCGGGCGGGTAATCCACGTAGCCGGTTGCACCGTCTCCGAAAGCCGGAGTGGCCCGCACTGCAGTCTGGTTCGCATCGTCCCGGTTGCCGAAATGCAGCACCTCCGGGTTCTCTGAACACCACCATGCCGACTTCTTCGACCCATAGATTTCGAATCTGATGCAGTTTTTACGTCCGGCTGCCACTTGCGAAACCGCGAGATTGCCGCGCGCGCCATTGCCGAACTGCATAAGCACACTGGCAAAATCGTCGGTTCGCACTTTGTAGGTCGCATACTTAACCTTGTCATCAGCCTGCGCAAATGTTTGGACCTCGCCCAACGGGCGGCGACGCAGCTTGTGCCATGTACCGAGGTCGGCGAAAACAGATCGGATTCTCGCACCGAGAACAAACGACACGGCGTCCATCCAATGCGTCCCAATATCGGCCACCGCACGCAGTTTGCCTCCCTCCTCCGGCAGCAACCGCCAGTTGTAATCCGTGTCCTTGAACAACCAGTCTTGCAGGTAAGAACCATTAACGTGAATGATTTGACCAAGGTCACCGCGTTCGACCATCCGCCGCAGCGCGAGAACAGCCGGGTAAAATCGAACGTTGTAGTTGACAGCGAACACGCTCTTCGAAATGCGTGCGGCCCTGACAATCTGAATCGTTTCACGCGTGTTCATGGCAAGCGGTTTTTCGCAAACCACGTGTTTTCCGGCACGCAGCGCAGCCAGTGCCATCTCACCATGAAACCGATTGGGCGCTGTGATGTGAACCACGTCAACCTCCGGACAAGTGACGAGCTCGCGGTAATCGTCGAACACATGCGGAATGCCCAGTCGATCCGCCGCTTTTGCGCCAAGATCACCCAAATCACATATCGCAGTCACAGCCACGCCGAGCCGCCGCAAAGCCTCGACGTGCACCGGCCCAATGAAACCGGTGCCGATAACACCGGCCTTGATCGCGTGAATGCTCCGATTCAATGATTCAGACTTCATTTCAGGTCGCTTCTATTCTTGTCGTCTGCCCTTGCACTGCCAAGCTCGAACAATCCGCATCTTGCCGAATCGCCGAAAACGTCTGGAAACAGTGTCCCGGTGGCTGCTATCATGTTCCCGTTCGAGCCGCCTATGGGAAAGGCCGTGCCTCAGCATATGCGTACAGACAATCTTTCGGCGTTGTCCCGTCGCGCATTCTTGAGATCCGCAGTGACCAAGAGCTGCATCCTGGGATGTTCATGGCTCGTGCCCCAAACGGTCCTTCCTCAAACGACCAAACCCGCGCCGAGCAACCGAACAAACCTTCTTTTCATCGGCACGGGACGGCGTGGGATAGAACTCCTGAGGCTATTCATTGACCAGCCAGATTGTCATGTCGTTGCAGTATGCGACGTCGATCAAGACCACGCCGAAACGGCCAGGGATTTTGTGAATAGCAGATACGGCACCCGTGATTGCCGTGTTTATTATGATTTCCGAGAGCCTCTGGCGCGATCTGATTTGGACGCGGCAGTGATCGCACTGCCTCTGCACTGGCACTCGATACCCGCCGTCATGGCTGCGAAAGCCGGATTGGATGTTTACGCCGAACCGCCGCTGGCGCATACGATCAAGGAGGGGCGAACCGTCTGCAAAACAATTCAACGTTATGCGCGCGTGTGGCAAACGGACGTCTGGCGGCGTGCCGACATCAGAGTCCTCCAGGCCGCTGAAATTGTGCAAAGTGGCGCAATAGGCGCCATTCAATCAGTCGAAATCGGAATTCCACACGGTCACGTTGATTGTGCAGGAACCGCCGGTCAGGAAACGCCCGCCAAACCGCCGCCCGGGCTCGATTATGACATGTGGCTTGGACCCGCCCCATGGGCGCCATACGCACCCGCCCGTGTCCACGGCAATTGGCGATGGCACCTCGATTACGGCGGCGGACAGTTGATGGAATGGATTGGCCATTACATGGAAATTGTTCAGTTCACCATGGGTCTCGACACAACCGGGCCGATCGAAGTCGAAGGTTCGGGCGAATACCCTGCAGGCGGCCTTTGGAATGCACCAACCGCGTTCCGCATCCGCGCACTTTACAGTACCGGCCTGACGATTGCGATCCTCGGCACACAAAACACGCGGCAAGGAATTCTATGGAAAGGCGAAAAAGGATTCCTCCAAATGAACCCCGACGGGGCGATCGAATATTCGCCGAAATTGTCTCCGGCATTGCCAAAACCAAAAACTCTCGTTGCCGCCCCGGTTGTGCACGTCCGGGAATTCCTTGATTGCATCAAATCACGGCGCATGACAAGTACGTCAGTCGAGTCAGCTCAGCGAGCCGCTACTGTAGGGCACCTCGGCCAAATCGCCATCCGCCTCGGGCGCAAAATCCGGTGGAACCCGGCAACGGAAGAAATCATCGGTGACGAAACGGCCGGTCGTCTCCTCGGCAAAAGCATGCGGGAACCATGGTATCTTTGACCACAACGGGACGCGCTGATTGCCGAAAGGTTTCATCACGAGAATCGCATTGGCCGCATCTCGAGCCCGGCCTTGGTGTCGTCTCGCTAGTTCTGGCCGCAACCATCCAATGCACCGCAGTTCATTCATCCGAGCCGCTTTCTCAAAACGATCGGACAAGCAGCCGCGAACCCTCGGTGGCATCTGAACAAGCCGTTCAACATTCATTGGCAAGCCCTCAAACCGCAAGTGAAGTTGAAGACAAGCTGCTCGCCGCAATCCAAAGCGAGCTCCCCGTCACACCCAAAACCATCCTGTTTCAACAGCTTCAACTCGTTGCAACACCGCGCGCCGTGCCTGTTCTTGCCGCAATGCTATCCGACACCAACCTCTCTCACGGTGCGCGAAGCGTGCTCGAAGTGCTGCCCGGCCAGGTGCCAAACACGGCTCTCTTGCGCGCGCTCAATGAGACGCGCAAGAACCAGCTCATCGGCATTATCGGGACCTTGGGCAACCGCCGCGGCCGTGATACCGTGACAGCGCTGGTCCCATTGCTAACCAACAGCGAAGTCCAAGTTGTGACAGCGACGGTATCGGCGCTCGGCAAGATCGCCAGTGACGATGCACTGGCTGCTTTGAAGGGAGTCGCCTGCGCAATCGAGCCCCCGCTTCTCGCAACCGGTGCAAAGGAAATTCCGCTCGCACCTCGGGTTCGGTACAGATTGAACATGGGAGTGGTGCTGGACGCGCTGCTCGAGTGTTCGGAAACAATGTCGCAACAGGGCCGAACAAATGCCGCAGCCCAAATCTGTGCCCAGCTTGCCGCATCAGAGGTGGCTCCATGGCCGGGTCGAGTGGCAGCAATAGGAGCCCTGGCGCGGTTGGATCCTGCGCAGGCAATGCCGTTCGTTCTGAACATGCTCAAGCAGCAAGACCAGGCGCTGCAGGCTCTTGGCGCATCTCTTGCCAGAAACATGCCGCATCCGGCTCTCGAGTCACTGTTCACAATACTTTATGCCTGCCCTGTTCATGCCCAGATAAGTGTTGTCGAATCGCTCGCAGACCGCGGTGATCCTGCCCTTGTTCCACTCCTGCTCAAAGCCACTCGCTATCCAGACCCGCACGTGCAGGCTGCTGCTGCAAGGTCGCTCGCCCGATTCAGTCCCACCACCGAAATCATCCAACGCCTTGCTGAATTGGCCTCAGGCGACGGACCTCAGGCGAATGCGGCAATCGACACAATCGTGGCCTTGCCCCACGATAAGGCCGATGCCGCCATCCTTGCTTCTCTGAGGTCCGCCAATGACTCCGTGCTTCCCGGACTAATACGCGCAGCCGGCCAACGCGGCCTCGCGACTGCTTTGCCCGCGATCGTTCGCGCTTCCGTCAACGACAACCCGCGATTGCGCTCGACAGCCATCGAAGCCATTGGTCGTTTGGGTGGACATCAAGAGCTTGAGCTTCTCCAACAGCAGATCAGCAAGGCCTCATCCGCAACAGATATCGTCACAATCGCCGATGCATTGACCGAAATCTCAAGGCGCTTGAACGAGCCGGAAGTTTCAGCGCGCTTGATTGTTGGCGTCTTGAATGTCACCGATGCGCAAACAAAACTTCGTCTCTACGATTGCCTTGCCCGGCTCGGTGGGACCACGGCACTCAATGCGGTGCGGCAAGCCGCCGCCTCAGACGATCCCGCAACCAAAGAACACGCTGTAAGCCTGCTTGCGAATTGGCCGGATACAAGTGCGTTGGACGAATTGATCGCAATTGCCAAAATCGAGTACGTTCCCGCTTGCCGTTCAATTGTCTTGCGCGGAATCGCCAACCTCATAGCCCGTCCCAGCGCGCGAACCCCGGACCAAACATTCGAAATCTACGCCCAGGCTTTGCAACTCGCACTCACATCAAACGAAAAGAAACTCCTCATTCCGGGTCTGGCTTCGCTCGGGCTTCCGGAAGCAAGGAACATGCTCAAAAGTTATCTATCGGACCCGGAACTTCAGGATGAAGCGGCAAAGGGCATTGTCCAATGCATCGTTGACCTCTTCATCCGGTCTCCATCAAAAGCGAGGGAGGAAATCGCCCTGCTTCGTTCCGCAAACATTTCCCAAAAACTCAACGCCGCGCTTGACGTTCTGTTGTCCCTCGCCGCAAACCACACGAACGCAGTCAACACATGGCTGATTGCAGGGCCTTACTCGAACGATGGTCTCGGAGTCGAACAACTTTTGGACACTCCGTTTCCGCCAGAAGAACCCACTGCATCAGTGGATTGGAATTCGGTCTCAACAAACGAAGGTGCGACGGCCGTCGTGCTCGCTCCCGCATCGGCGAATCAAGTGGTGTATCTTGCCTCCTGCATTGTCAGCGACCGTGAACAGCAGGCGAAACTGCGTCTGCTGGCTCGAACGCCGGTTCGAATATGGCTCAACAATGTTCCGGTCAACGCCACATTCGCAAGCCCACCGAACTTCGAACCCCAACAACTCATAGACGTCACACTTCGAAAAGGAGAAAACAGACTCGTTGTGAAACTGCCGGTTTCAACAAACGCCGCCTTGCTCGCCTGCACTGTCGATGCATCGAACCCGGTGCGTACCCGGCCCCTCACCAAATCGAGCGTTTGGTTGCGGCCCTGCCGCGCTGAGGAGATTGCGGCGTTGGCGGTCAGTACACCTCTACGTTCAAGCCGGTCCGCGCCCGGACAACCTGAGCTATCTTCGAAAGCGTTTTCAACGGTAGATGACCACACTCGGGATGCATTGTCGGCCTTGTCGCGGAGTAAACCTGGACGAGTGAAATCTGCGCTCCTGCTTCCTTCAACTCGAGCAATCTCATCACGTAATGCTCGATTTCATCCTGAGACGGCTCCTGCCCGCTGACTGCCGGAAACAGGCTTTGGATTACGACGGGCCGCTGCTTTCCTGTGAGGAGGATGTTTTCGAGAACTTTCTCGAAAGGGACTTTGGGCCGATTGATCCGCTCGATGTATGACCGGCTTCCCCCGTCAAGTTTCAGCCAAAGCTCATCTTGAGGCGTCAATGAATGAAGGCTGGCTTGAACCGCAGGTTGATCAAGCCCTGTCGTGTTGGTCACAAGCACGATCTTGAAAAACGGCAGACCGCATACCGCGCGCAAATGCACAACTGCGTTCACAGCCTCGCAAAACTTTGGAGAAAGCGTTGGTTCTCCGTCGCCGCTCAGCGCAACCTGTCGCGGTTTCAGCAAATCTGACGGCAATCCCTTGAACGCAGCCAAATCGTGCAAGCGCCCCTCGGCTGCAAGTGTCAGCGTGGACCGCAGTTCCTCAATCATTACCGGCACGTCCAATTGATCGGCACACCCCGGTGCCGATCGGTCCACCTCACAGTATATGCATGAAAAATTGCACCGCTTGTCCGGATTCAGATTCACACCCACCGACAACCCGTGTGCACGCGACGACAAAACCACATACACAAACCGGTTCTTGAGAAAATTCCGGGCGCACCCAAATGCAGTCTCAAACGCATTCCGCAAAATAACAGGGCCCTGCCCCCCGCCGGATTGCCCGCGGAGACCCGCAGCATCATCAATGACATGCTTCCCGCCCATTTGACAGTCAGAGTTTCTTCCCCGGCACTGTCAGGCTGCTTCCCCCCATTTGTGAAAGACTTAGCATTATTTGACTTCACGCCGCTCCGTCCAAGGCCAACCACGCAAGCGATGTCATAATGCTCAGCGCGGCGCAGCCGCAACCAAACGCTCAAGGCGTAACCATCGCGCTGGTTGCAGGAATACCGCTGTGCCGCGCTGCGCTGAAATGGTCGAGGTGGGATTCCCGGGCCGGCCACACACCACGATCAAAACCACCAATTTTGATTGACTCCGACGTCGCACCTGTTATTAGAACTCCAACAATCCGGACAACGTGCCGGGCCATGAGAATTCATTGCCCAACAACCAGTTTGCAACCCAGCCCAAGTAGATGACCCTCCAAAACATCTTGCTCGTAGGCACCGGGCAACACGATCCAAACGTGCTGTACGCCACGGGGTTGATGACGTCAGACCCCGCCATTTATTTTCGCCATAAAGGCGGGTGCTACTGCGTTCTCAGCAACCATGATACCGACCGCGCAGGTGAGCTGGCGCCAAACTGTTGTCCGATTTCCCTGACCCGCTGCATGCGGCGAATCCAGCGCGAGCACGGCCACCCGCCAACAATCGCCAGCGTCATTCATCTGCTCGCCAAAGAATGGCGAATCAAGAAGTTCATTGTACCCGAGACATTCCCTTATGGTCTGGCAAAGGATTTGCGGAAATTGAAGCTCCGCCTGAAGATCCGCCCAGGTCCCCTCTTTTTCGCTGAACGCGAATGCAAGAGCCCGGATGAAGTGAAGAAAATCAGCGCCGCAATAATGATGGCCGAGGTTGGCATGGCCGAAGCCATCCAGGCGCTCAAGAACTCAAAGATCGGAAAGAACGACAAACTCGTCCATCGCGGCTTGCCGCTCACCACAGAACGGCTGAGGTCGATCATCGACACTGCGGTGTTTCAGGCCGGCGGCCTTCCCACTCAGACAATCGTTGCGTGCGGACGTCAGTCCTGTGATTTTCAGAAATGCGGCACCGGACCGCTCCGTGCGAATCGGCCCGTGATCATCCGAGTTCTCGTTCGATCACAAAAGACTGGATACTACGGCGTGATAACACGCACACTGGTCAAAGGCCATCCGTCCGAACCATTGCGTCGCCTACACGAAACCGTGCGCAGTGCACAGGACCTTGCCACCAACGCCTTGCATCCGGGTGCCCCGGCATCAGATGTCCACCGAATCGTGCAGAAGCATTTTGAACAAACTGGCTACCGTACATCGCGGTCCGGAAAGCACAGGGCGGGATTTTTGCACGACACTGGGAACGGCCTCGGCCTCGAAATCGCCGAACCGCCGGCCATAAACGCCGAAAACCAAAGCGCCTTGAGACCCGGCCACGTCGTCGCAATTGCCCCTGGCTTGTACTACCCGCAAATCGGTGGCGCCCGACTCGAAGATGTCTTGGTCATCACCAACAACGGCCCGCATAACCTGACCAGATTCGAGAAAACACTCGAGATATAGCCCCGACGCCGCAAGGCCCCAATTCCGTCGTTCTGCCGATCTTCACTCGACCAGTGCCGAACTCTCAACCGACGCCTTTATCTCGCCGCGATCCTTCGGTTGCGGCTGCGCCGCGCTGACAAATATGCGCGCTAAGATCCTGCTCAGGTCGCCTCGATGTGGAACACCTCGCGGAGTTCGGTTGAAACGGGACTGTTATCGGGATTTGTCTCCATAATGTCGCGCATGTAGGCCCACCAACGCCGACAAACTTCCGTATCCGCTATCGACTCCCACTCGGCTTCGCTCTCACACTCGACATACCCGAACAACTGTCGTTTGTCCGGATGCAGAAAAATCGAGTAACGTCGTACCCCGTGCTCGATCAAAACCTGTTCAAGCTCGGCCCAAATTGGATTGTGTCGGCGCTCATACTCGGCTTCAGCACCTGAACTCAAGTACATCACGAACGCTTTTCTTGTCATAACAACTTCGCGTTCCATCATGATCGGAACACACGAAGAACGAAACACTTAATCACCGAAACGCCAAAACCATGATCCGGTTCCGGCTGCGCCGCGCCGAGCAGGGTTGATTACAAGGCAGTGTGCCTTGCCACCTCGAGCCATGCGTTGACACCTTCGATTGACAACACTAGCCTGCAGGCCGGTGTCGCGATTGCCTTTCGAACTGATGTTGGCCCTCCGCTACCTGCGTCCAAAACGGACGTTCGTGTCGGTGGTGACCGTCATTTCAATTGTCGGTGTCATGCTCGGCGTCGCAGTCCTCATTGTCGTGATAGCCGTTATGACAGGTTTCGACCGCCAGTTGCGCGACCGGATCGTCGGATTCAACGCGCACTTGCGAATCGAAAAGGCCGACGGCGCAATGAGCAATTACGAGTCCGTAATGAAACTGGTTTCGACGAACCCGCGCGTCAAGGGCGTCGCACCATACGTCCTCGGCCAGGTCATGGTGAAAACCCAGCCTGAACATGGAAGTTCACGGTATTTTGTGCCCCTGGTTCGCGGCATTGTCCCCGAATACGAACGCTCGGTGAGCACACTCTTGGACCATGTCGAAGAAGGCACCAACGATTTGCGTGGATACAAGCTGCTCATGGGCCGACAACTTGCGCTCAACCTTGGCGTTGGACTCGGTGATGCCCTGGCACTCTACTCCGTCAAACAATTCGAGGAATGGGACACAGGGCGCAAGCGCGGCGAGCAAGAAGCACCCCTCGCTGAAGATTACACCGTGTCTGGCATTTTCAACCTTGGGTTTCACGATTTTGACGCCGCGTTCATCGTCTGTTCACTCCCCAATGCACAAGACCTGTTCAACCTCGGCGAGGATGTGCACGGCCTGTTGGTGGCGTTGCACAGCCCTGACGAAGCCGGACAGGCAAAGTCGGAATTGCTGGCAACCCTCGGTGGTGCCTACCTGATAACCACATGGATGGAAGAGAACTCGACGATCCTGGAAGCGCTGGTTGTCGAAAAAAACATGATGTTCTATCTGCTGTTTTTCATCGGTCTTGTGGCCGCGTTCGGCATCTGCAGCACCCTGATCGCTTTCGTGGTGCAAAAAACCAAGGAAATCGGAACTCTCCGGTCACTCGGCGCCACCGGTACACAGATCATGTTGGTCTTCCTCAGCCAGAGTTTGGTGCTCGGCGCTCTTGGCGTGGCCTCCGGCTTCGGCCTTGGCCTGCTGGCCGTCGCATATCGGAATGACTTCTTGTTTTTCATGCGAAGGATGACGGGTTTTGAACTGTTTCCAGCGCAGGTTTACAACTTCACAGAACTGCCCGCCGCGCTGGTGGTTTCCGACCTTGTTATCATCTGCGGTGGATCATTGCTGATTTGTCTTTTGGCCGGCCTGATTCCCGCATGGAAAGCCGGCAGACTGCGACCCGTCGAGGCCCTGCGTCATGAGTGATCATTCAGGACATAACAACTCCGCATTCCTGGCGGCAAGAAATCTTCACAAAACCTACCAATTGGGAGGCAGGGAATTGGCGGTGTTGAGGGGCGTTGACCTTGAACTCGAACGCGGAAGTTTCCTTGCCCTGCGTGGCGCATCAGGCGCAGGCAAAAGTACTCTTTTGCATCTGCTCGCCGGACTCGATACCCCGACCTCCGGTGAAGTGTATTTCGATGGCGTGAGTCTCGCGCGGTTGTCAGGACGTCAGCTCGCAATTCTCAGAAATCGCAAGATTGGATTTGTCTTCCAAGCATATCATTTGCTGCCGGAACTTGATGCGCTCGAAAACGTCTGCGCACCCGCAAGAATCGGTCGCATGCCGGCCAGCGAAGCCGAACAACGCGCCCGAGCATTGTTGCAAAGAGTGGGACTCGGCGACCGACTCGATCACCGGCCAAGCGAACTGTCCGGCGGCGAACAACAGCGGGTCGCAATCGCAAGAGCGCTCATCAACGATCCGGAAGTGATTCTGGCCGACGAACCAACGGGTAATCTGGATTCCGCCACAGGACGTGAAATAATTGACCTCATGTGCGAACTGCACGCTGAGCGAAAAACAGCACTGCTGATAGCCACCCACGACGCCAGTGTCGCCTCGCGCGCCCCACGCGTGCTCGTCCTAGCGGACGGTCGCATTGTGTCTTCCGATGACGCCGCCTGATACGCAAGGCGGCGCGACACGGTGCCAAGCCTGAAACAAACGCATTTATCTCGCCGCGATCATTTGGTTGCGGCCGCGCCGCGCTGGAAAATATGCCGGATAACGCTCCTGCTTACTCGATCCGTGCGCGCCAGAAGCTCGTCGCTTGGGTCGGCCAATCAAGGTCAACTTCCTGCGTCGCATTGGTCAATGTGAACGCCGGCAATGTTGTGACGTTATTGAAAGGGAGCGACATGCTCTGCTCGACGTAAACTCGACGTCCAACCTCACCCTGTATTCGCAACTTGAGTTTCTTGTCAGCGGCAAGCAACGTCAACGTGGGCGGTTTTGGCGGCTGACTGTCGTCGCTGAAATCCGGTATTTTATCGCCATCTGAGTCGTTCGGATCGAATATGTGCACCTCGTAGATTTGATACTCCTCAGTGGCCGGTGTTTCGGGCATGCCATCCTCGGTCGCCAGCACCCCGAAATAGTTGGTACCTGTCCCACCACGATAGAGGTTGTATTCCATGTCGATTGAACTGTACCACTGGATCGCCGAACCTGATTCCTTTGTCCACGACGAAGCATCAAAGCTCAATTCGTCCGTGTCGATCCTGTGCAGTTCCCATGGTCCTTTGAGGCTGCCTTCCTGGCCCTGGCGCTGCAAATTCACGGTGCAATGAATGTTTGTTCCGGAGACTACATAACTGAGAGTGCCGCGGTAGTCGAGCACCTCGAAAGCGTGCTTGAACGTCATGTCGATTCCGAAATCCGGAATCCGAAGTCGAAGCGTGCAGGTTCCAATGGCAGAACCGGCGTCTCTGTCCCAGGTCATATCGACCGTTCCGGTGTAAACGTCAGCGCCATCGTCGAAATACACTTCACCTCCGGACTTTGCGCCGGTCACTGCATGATCGACTTCAAAGAAATCTGATATACCGTTCCAGTTGCTGTCGCCCGGGTCTGCAATGTCCATGTCGCAGTAAAGCGGCACCGGTTCATCGGGGAAAACAGGGTCGGTAAACATCAAATATGTGGACCGATAATGTGCTGAGGATTGGTCTTCATTGATGCCGATCTCGTCGTTGATCGTGCCGTCCATCAATGTGGTTGCAGAAAGAGTGTACGTCTGGCCGAGCACTTTGAGCTTTGCCGGGTGCAGCATCACCGACGAACAGTGCAATATCATCTTCGCATCAGCCGCGTGCACGGCAAATCCGCCCCCCAAACTGACCACACCAGCCAAAGCAAGACTGCAGAGCAACTTCATGGACCAAGAATACATTCTCGATTGCGTACACGCAAACGAAACATGCAGATGCCAAAGCAATTCTCCTCACAACAATTCAAATGGCATCGCTCATTTCGGGATGTCGCGTGGCGGCTCGGAATTACAGGGAAATGCCCAACTGCTGCATGAACAATGCGGCCACTGAAAGGAAAGTTGTTTTACGCTAAAACGCTGTTTCAACCAACTGGCTCTTGCCTTACTTTTCGGCATTGGTAATATTTAGGCATGAATGTAGCAATAAAGCCGCAAACCGTTTACTTTTCGGTCAAGGGCCAAGTAGTCATCCCCCGACGCTTCCGCAAGGAGTTTGAGATCGAGGAAGGCACTCGGGCATACGTGGAAGCGACGCCGGACGGCATTCTCATCAGGCCCCTGACACAAAAATTCATCCGCAGCCTGCGCGGCTCGCTCAAGGGCACAAGGGCAATGGAAGTTTTCCTTGCAGAGCGCAAAAGGGAAAGGGAGCTCTGACGTGACAGCAGCGGACAATCCCAAGCACCTCAGCGCGGCGCAGCCGCAAACGAACGATTGCGGCGAGATAAAGGCGTTCGCTGCAGGCTTTGCGCTCCGCTGCGCTGTGCTGACCGGGATGCGGAATCGAAGCGTGAGCTGAACCAACATGACCACCAGGATACTCGACAGTTGGGCGCTGATGGCGTTTTTCAACGAGGAACCCGCGGCGGACGAAGTGGGGAAGCTGCTGTCACAGGCAGTGGCCGACCGGCACCGGCTGCTGATGAGCGCGGTGAACTGGGGCGAGATTTATTATTCCGTGATGCGAGGTGCATCGGTGGAAATGGCCGAGCAGAAAGCGCGGGAAATTGCCGCCATGCCCATTGAGATCGTGCCTGCCGATTTGACACTCGCCCGGCAAGCGGCCATCTACAAGGCAACCTACAGAATGGCTTACGCCGACGCCTTCGCCGCCGCACTTGCGAAGGAAAACAAGGCCGAACTGATCACCGGCGACCCTGAGTTCAAGCCGCTCGAGAAAGAAATCAAAATAAACTGGCTCAGGTAGTCCCCAGTAAGATATTGCACAAGGCGAGAGTGTTCCCCTCCGAACGGGAAAATACCGAAAAGTCACTTAATCTCGGGTATTCCCAGCTCTCTGAGGTAATTGAACGTTGAATCGTAGAAGGCTGGTGGGCGAGTCGGGTCATTAGGATCGCCCGGCGGTATGAAGACAACCATCCCCTGTCGTGCACGTGTAAGCAGGACACGATAGGCATTGCGCAAATAGACCCGTCTGTCCGGGTTTCCGATGTTGCACCAGCGGTCGCCTCGAAAATCATGGTAGTTCCAGCCAGAACCGCCGAAGCGAAAGTCTGCGTCCCAAGTCACGCAGACCCAGTCGAGTTCTAATCCCTGCACCTGGAACTCGGTCGCAGCGTCCTCGAGGTAGTAGCTCGAACGCGTATCATTGCGTTCGTTCAGAAAATAATGCACGGGATCAACCGCCACTCGAATGTCGATTGCGTGGGGTTTTAGTCGCATCGCTTTCGAGGAGGCCACCAAGCCATAACGCTCTGAACCTCTAGCCCGATCGCGGATCCACTTTTTCGCCACTGCAAGATCGCGTGTGAGAGCAATTGGATATCGGTTGTAAAGTTGCGCGAAAGCTTGTTGCGCACGCTCCCTTTCGCAGTCAAGCAGGGCTTTCACAAACGCGGAGACGTTCTCGGCTCTGAAAGACCGCATTGAGACAGCGAGATGGAGACAGTCATCGAAGTCTGTTAGCCTTCGCCGGCGGACGATGTCCAAGGCTTTGCCCGCTGCATATTCAGTGTCCGTGAGTTTTGGAGAAATGAACATTCTCCAATGTGGGAAGCTCTGGTTTACAGCATTCAGCCAGGCCCCTATTCCAGCCTCGCCAGTGTTAATCTCCTGCCCCCCACCAACCAGACAGACAATGACAGCCCAGTCTTTGTGCCGGTCCATGTAAGAGATTAAAAACTCTGGCTCAGACTGAGCGAAGCCGGGACGTTTCTTTTTGCGCAGCATAAAACTCGCAGTTTGCTTCATGTTCCAAGCTCGCTGCGCCTCGTCGAAGATTACGACGTGTTCGCATGGTGGCTCGTGGGTACTCAGGCCGTCATCGCGAAAGTGATGAACATTTTGAATAAAAGCTTTGACGCTTTCAGCAATCTTGCCCTTGCGCGTTTGCTCGCCTTGCAACCTGCGTCGCGTGTATTCGTCTCGAGTCAAAGCCTCACGGAGAACAGCCACCAGTGGGCCGTTGCCGGAGAGAAACACGGCATGTGTTGGCTGGTCTATGTCACGTCGGCGAGTCGCCAAGTTCAGACCAACCAAAGTTTTACCTGCACCCGGAACGCCGGTTACGAAGCAAATGAATTTCTGTCGCTTGGCACGAGCTTCGTTCACCAACTCCTCAATACGTCCGGAAGTAATGTGGAGGTTTTGCGCACCAGCGTCAAAGCGCGCAATAGCCTCGACCGAATGCTGAGCGTATAGCGCCCGGGCAGCTTCGACGATTGTAGGCGTAGGCCGATACGGGGCGCGAGCCCACGCCAGTGCATCCAGCGCTGGACCTTTGGTGCTATCTAACACAGCGTTGATCGCCTCTCGCAAGTCTGACGCGTTTGTCAGCAGGGGACGAAACACATTGTCACTGTCCGCCTCGACTCTGAGTGGTGGAGATTCTTTCGCTTCTGTGACAACCAGAATTGGCACAATCGGAGCGTCGTGGCTGCCTTCGTGAAAGTTCTTGAGGTCAAGGGCGTAGTCCCACACCTGCTCGATAGCGCCCCGGTCGAACTTCCGCTCACCAACTTTGAACTCCAACGCAAAAACAACCGGTCCGACGACGAGAATCGCATCAACACGCCGGCCCATTCGCGGAATGCTGAACTCGAAAAACACTGACCCTCTCAAGCCTTTAAGTTGCCTGCGTAAGACATCAATCTGTGTGAGCCATGCATCACGTTGGGCTGGAATCACCGCGAAATCGCAATTCTTGGTAAGTTGTCCGAGCACACTGTCGTCGTTCTCGGCAAGGAACTCGGCGAACGATGCACCATACCAATATCGTGACAACCGTACTGTTTTGGCCGCGCTGGACATGTGCAGCGCAATTATGGCAGGACAAGTCCACAAAGTGAAGCCGAGCGAGTGGCTTTTGGTTATATTTTTGGTAACAGATGGCCCGGCCCAGGTGTACTTGCATAAATGTGCCGGCCAAATCTGCTTGCGGCTGGGGGCGCGCTGAGCTGTTGTTCCGGTTGTGAAGCTTGCCACGCGCTTCGATCCTCAAATAGACTGTGGCGGTGCTGACCAATCCCGACCTCATGGCTCAGATGCGCACAATCAACAGCGACAACGACCATCATTCGCCTGACAGCAAGGTCGCCAACCCGGAATCATCATGCCGCAAAGCAGCCATAATCCTCGCCGCATTGTTCTTCCTGTTTCATATGCCCGGTTTACCGAGTCTGTCGCACTGGCGCGGCGATGAACGGTTTTACACCGATGCCGCTGTCCGAATGGCAATCTCGGGTGACTATCTGACACCAACCTATCCGGACGGCTCACTGCGATTCAAAAAGCCGATTTTGCCGTACTGGGCGGTGCTGCTCGGATTTAAAGTGTTTGGTTTTAACTACCTTGCATGCCGGCTTGCGTTTCTCCTGTCAGGGGCTCTGAGCATCTGGTTGGCCTACGAACTTTGCATGGCGCTCACACGGCTGCCGCGGGAATCTCTTGTTGCGACCGCTATAATGGCGTCCAACCTGACCTTCCACAACACCAGCATTCGGTCCACACCGGACGCGCTTTTGTGCATGTTTGTCCTGCTCAGCCTGACAGGGTTTGTCAGATTGCTTTTTGGAGAAACCCGGACTTTGTGGTACGGCCTTGCGTATCTTGGCTCGGCGTTCGCAGTTGCCACGAAAGGGATGTCGGGGCTTTTGCCTGTCGCCTACGCGTTCCTGTTTGCAGGTTTGTCTAGGCACCCTGCAAACCGCATTCGCAACCTGCTCCACCCCGTGTTCATTCCGCTTGGATTGCTGATCGCGATCGCATGGTATGTCTGGGCGTTCTGGGAACACGGTGCAACCGCAGCCGCTGACTTTTTTGGTGATCAGGTGGGCGAACGGTTTTCAGGGTCCAAGTTTTATCTGATCGAGAACGCCGTCGTGTATCTTGGTTCATTCATCATACAACTTCTGCCATGGTCGGGAATCGCCCTGTGGGCTTTTGTCGTCAAACGCCACTCGGTCGTTCAAACCATGCGCGCGAACCTCGGATGGCTGAGATTTGCGGTCGGCTGGGTGCTGTTCCTTTTCCTGATCTTCACCTGCGGGAACGTTCAGCGGACCCGGTACTTTCTGCCCGCGTATCCTTTCCTTGGGTTGTTGTATGCGTTGCCGCTGCTCGATGTTGCCGGCGACCACAAGTCTGCATGGGTTCCCGGGGCGGCGATCAAGCTGGCATACGCGATTGCTGCCGTTGCGGGGATTGCACTTGGTGTTTTCGGGCTGCAAATTGCCCCCGGCCTTGCCGTTGCAGGTATCATTCTCGCAGTCTGCGCCGGCGCGCTAATGTTGGCCTCAAACAGGCTCGAGCCAACCCTGCAAATCACAGCCGCAGCCGCATATATAGTGCTCCTGTTTGCCGTGGATTTGTTTCTCATCACCCCGAACTTCACGTTCTCGACCGCACCCGACATCACAAAACGCCTGATCGCCGAGGCCAACCAACAGTTGGTCCTCCCCATGGCGGGCATGGATGTCGGCGAGGCAAGCCAAATCCGTGTTCTCTCTGCGGGAAAGATCGATCCTTACATTGTCGCTGACACCGAATGTGACGCGGCGATCAAAGTACACGGTCGGGTCGTGTGCACTGAGACAGTCCTCAAAACATGGAAACCGACCGGTTCAACCGTCGAGCAGTGTGCCACCGGCTCAGCCCGATGGAAACTCCGTGACTACGTTGCTCTCTGCCGGGCTGCCGACCGCCGCGCGTTCTTTGTATCGAAACGCGTCCCCTATTATCTGGTCACACAAGGCGCAGCAAACCACACGCAGCGCGAACCTTCCGCAGCCGGAACCGAATGATCATCGCAAAATAACAGCACCCGTTGCGAGCGCGGCGCTCTGCTGCGCCGCGCTGCGCGGGGTGACTTCGTCGCTCGACTCAGTCGATTACAGGATCACTGCCGTCGATCATCTTGACCTTGTTGTGGGCGAAGTACTCTTTTTTCAGCGCCTTCAGCAGGGCGGGTCTTTGATCATAAAGCCTGCGCAACTTGCGCGGTTTGTGCCGAGCCAATGCGTAATGAGTGAACAACGGCATCGCAAGTGTGCTGTCGGTGTAACAAACCACTGCATCCGGAAGGCTGGCCGGATCGACTTTCCCCCAGCTAACAGCCTCGCTCGGTGTGGCGCCGGAAAGACCGCCGGTGTCCGGCCTTGCGTCTGTGACCTGGAGGAAATAGTCCTGACCATACTCCTTTATCCGGAGAACCTCCTGAATCTGCGGCTCGGTTTGGAGCATGAAGTTCTTTGGACTACCACCGCCCCAAAGCACAACAGCGCTTTTGCCTCCGGACCGTTTAGCCGCCAGAACAAACGCGGTTGTCTCATTGACGTCGATCGATGGGTTGATTCGGAGCTTGTTTCCGCGGAGCTCGACGCCTGCAACGTTCATTCCGATCGTCGAATCGCCCGGGGAACTGGTGTAACAGGGAACACCCGCACGATACGCTGCTGCGAGGACGGAAACATCCTTGAGACCGTTCTTGCGTTCCCACTCGGCGCAATAACGGCCAATAAGATAATGCAGTTCCGCAGTGCCCATTTCGTGCTGGAACTCGGGCTGAATGAGAATGCTTCGGAGAATCTCGTCGGTGGCCATCAAACAATCGCTGTACCCGAGGAAAACGTCGTAGATTCGGACGATATCGTTGTTTCGGAGAGCGGTGTCGTCCGTTTTGAAACTGCCCATGTGAACGGGGTAGTTGAGCGCGAAATGCAAATCGTGGTACAGGTTGGCGCCGGTGGCCACAATCCAGTCAACAAAACCGGCTTTGATGAGGGGGATTATGCACGAACAGCCGAGACCGGCAGGAGTGAGAGCGCCGGCGAAGCTCATCCCGATGGTCACGTCCGGTTCCAGCATCTTTTCAACGAACAGGTGACAGCCTTCCCTGAGCCGGGCCGCGTTGTATGCGAGGTAGGTCCTGTCGATGATCTCGCTTAAGTTTTCCTTGCCAGTGATGTTTCGAGGCAGGATACGCGGTCCGGACAGAAACTTGTCGCGGAGCGGGCACTTTTTTTTCCTCAGCCAATCCGGCATTTCGGAAAGGTCTTCTCGATAACGTGAATGCGAAATCTTTTTACTCATAAATTTTGATTATGTGTGGGGAGGAGAATACATTGCGGACCGGCTTTGCCAATTCTTAACTTGGGTCAATTTTTTCTCGAATATTCCTGTGCCCTGGTCCATCATACTTTCGTTATGCATATGCCAAACACAAATAGCAGAATATCAAGACGTAGATTTTTGTCCGGAACAGCCGTCGCAATTACGGTCCCCACAATAGTCCCAATAAGCGCTCTCGGCGGAGAAGGCAGGCCCGCTCCCTCAGAGCGTATTGTCATGGGAGTCGTCGGTTGGGGCATGCAGGGACCCGGAAACACGGGCGCGTTCCTGAACCAGCGCGATTGCCAGGTCGTCGCGGCCTGCGACATTGACAAGGCGCACCTCGAGGCCGCACTCAACAGCGTCAACAAAAAGTATGGCAACAAAGATTGCAAACCCTACCACGATTACCGCGAGCTGATGGCGCGCACCGACATTGACGCCGTCATGCTTGCCGTGCCCGACACATGGCACGCGCTCATCGCCGTCGAAGCCGCAAAAAACGGCAAGGACATTTACGGCGAAAAACCGCTCGCCCGCACAATCGCCGAACAGCAGGCAATCGTTCGAGCCGTCCAACAACACAAGCGAATCTGGCAGACCGGCTCGTGGCAACGGTCCCAGGAAAACTTCCATAAAGCCGTCGAGATCGTGCTCAACGGATTGATCGGCAAAGTGACACGCGTCGAGGTCGGGCTTCCTGCCGGACATCACGATTTTGCCGGGACATCAAAAGAGCTGCTCGACAAGCTCGCCAAACTCCCCGACAAGCCGAATAATCTCGCAAAAGTTACCCGCGGAAGCCCGGGATGGAACATTGCAGTTACCGAGCCGCCGCCGGAACTGGATTACAACATGTGGATCGGGCCGTCCGAAATGGAGCCCTACATCAAAGCCCGCGTTCACATGAACTGGCGATGGAACTACAACATCGGCGGTGGCCAGTTACTGGACTGGATTGGTCATCACTGCGACATCGCTCACTGGGGATTGGGTTCGGACGAGATCGGGCCGCTCGAAGTCGAGGGCGAGGGCGAATTCCCACCCAAAGACGCCATCTGGAACACCTGCACCAGATACAGAATCACCTGCAAATACCCAAACGATATCACTCTTGTTATCGCTGGTGGCCACGGCGACATCCGCAGTGGAACCAAATGGATCGGTACCGAGGGCTGGGTTTGGGTGGACCGCGGCGGGTTCGACTGTTCGAAGGAAGAGCTTAAAGACATCTCGCGTCTCCCCGAAGACCTCCGCAAGGTCAAAGCCTATCATTCGCGGGATCACATGCGGAACTTCCTCGACTGTGTCAAGTCGCGCAAACCCACAATCACACCGGTCGAAGCAGCGCATCACTCGGCGATTCCGGGCCATCTTGGTTTGATTTCGATGCTCGTCGGACGGAAGATCAAGTGGGACGCCAAGACCGAGACCATTGTCGGGGATTCGGAAGCCGCCAAGCTCCTGACGCGGCCATATCGCGCGCCATGGAAGCTGGCGTGATACTTGCGCCCAACCCGGAACTCTCACCGGGCAACGCCCATGTGGCACAGATAAGTTCAGCCCGGTGAGATTTCCCGGGGTCAGAGTATTTCTCAGCGCGGCGCAGCCGCAACCAAACGATCGCGGCGAGCTAAATGCGTTCGTTCCGTGCTTGCTGCGTCGCGCCGCGCTGAAAAGGGCAACTTCGTCGCCCACGGGGCAGATGCGAGTGGAATGAGTGGTCGAGCAGTTCGAAGGCAAAAGTCTCGAACGCCCGGCTAATCCGCGGTCTCAGCATACATTATCCAATACGATACTCAAAAGGCCGCACTGTTGTGACCGTACTGTTCGCTGCCTGAGAAACAGATACTGGCAAATTGAGCAAACTCGCAGTCTGAGAATCTTCGCAAATATGATCGATTTGTCGGTATAACTATGCAGCGCACTTCACGGACTTTCATGGAGGCAATCCATACGCAGGCCAATTTCAATGCGCTTCCAGCCAGTTTTGGCCAAGGCCGATCCCCACTTCAATCGGCACATTGAGCGGAAGGGCGGTCTTCATCTTGTCGCTGATCAGCGTCACCACTTCTTTTTCCTCGGCCCGGTGCAGATCGAAGACCAGTTCGTCGTGCACCTGCGGATGCCCGGGAACTGAGCGAAGTAGTGGTTCACAATGTCGGTTGCTTCCTGCTTGGATATCCCCAGCCGCCGGGCCGGGCCGAACGGTGTCATCCCGTAGGCGATGCCGTAATTCACCATTTTGGCTCTGGTCCGCATTTCGGGCGTCACTTGCTCCGGCGCCACGCCGAACACCCGAGCAGCGGTCGCCCGGTGCACGTCGGCCCCGGACCGGAAGGCCTGGATCATGTGCAGCTCGGGCGCAAGGGCGGCAATGACCCGCATCTCGATTTGCGAGTAATCGTCCGACAGAAGGAGGTAATCTTCATTGCGCGGCACAAACGCTTTCCGGATTTCCTGACCCAGTTGGCTGCGGATGGGGATGTTTTGGAGGTTTGGATTTCGCGAACTCAGCCTGCCGGTGGCGGTGTCGAGTTGGTAGTAGGTCGTGTGCACGCGCCCGGTCCGAGGAGAAATCATCTTGGGCAGCACATCCACATACGTGCTTTTGAGCTTGCGGCACTGGCGCCAATCCATCACATGCCGGACAATTTCGTGCCGATTAATCAGGGCAGCCAACGTCTCTTCATCCATGGCGAATTGGCCGGTGCGAGTGCGTTTCGGAGTCCCGGCTATTTTCAGCACTTCAAACAGAATTTCTCCCAATTCACGCGGTGCGTTCAGAGTGAAGACACGTCTGGCAAGGCGGAAAATGGCTTTCTCCTCCTCGGCCATCTTGCGGACGAGCGCGTCGCTGATCTCCGCCAACACCGCCGGGTCAACCCGCATCCAAGTCGAGAACGGCGCATTTTGCCGGACCCACCGTAACGCAGGCTGACCCGGAGGCGATCCCAGGTTGTTTAGGAGCAGCCGACCCAAGGCTTTTGCTGGAAAGCGCGAGAAATCCAGGATGCCACTCGTCTGTCCCACCGAATCTCTCAGCGCAACCCGTCGCAGACCAACAGGCAGGTGGCGGCGATAAACAGAATGCCGGGCACGAGCGCCCAGCGTATCGGTGCTCGCGTCATGGTTTCATAACGTTGGAGGACTTCCGCCGTTCCACCCACCATTCCCGCAGGATATCGAACAAGCAGCCCGGCGACAGAATCAAGGCCAGAAACACATCTTTGATGTTGTCGGCCAATGTCGGCAGGTCTTCTTCCTCGGCAAACATCTTTTGAAGTTGTTCCTCTGTGAGCGGCGCAATTCCGTCTGGCAACGCCCGTTTCAACCGATGACAAGTGTAAGCAATCAAGCGGTCGAAACGATCGTCCGTCCGTTCAGAGAGCAATTGCTCCAGGAAAACCTCGTCCGCCAGATGATACACGACGCCCCAGGCAGTCCCCACGACGCCTTCCGGCAACTCGATGTCGTCCTGAACCAATTCCCAACATCCGTGGAGCAAGCGGTCTCTGCCATACTTGGTCTCGAGATGGTAAATGGCGCGCCGCGGCTCACTAATCACTCCGCCCCCCGCACGGCAAGACATACACACCGTACTCGAACAGGTCGCGGACAAAAAGTTTTCGTTCGTCCTCCGTCATTTTTTGCGCATCGCACTTGCTTGTTCAAAACCTGTGCCGGGCGGCCGGATTTGGACCCCGGTTCGCTGCCGCGCTTGATCATATCAAGAAACGTCGAGGAGATGAACACACAAATCTGCTGCTCTGTGGTGGGCATGCTCCGGCTGCTACTGTTTTCGTTTCAGACCCGCGAGTGTTTTGGCCATGACGTGCATGGCGTGTCGGCGCGACTCCGCTGGCCGGACGTTCGCCTCGGCGAGCAGTTCGTCGAATTCAGCGTCGAAGTAGCCAATGTCCTGATGAACCCATTTGCGCTGCATGGCCGACTCTGTCAGCACCGGCAAAAAACACGTGCGCGCTCCCGGCGGGATTGCCACCCCGCCGTGCTGCAGAACCGCGACCATTTTTCACCCCCTCATTTTTCTGCCCTCCATTTTTCTGCCATTCCCTCTTTCGCCTCTTTTTACTTTTTTCGGCTATTACCAGAAAACCACAGGCCGAACGAGCACCCCAGGATTTTGGGCCGGCTGCACCGATCTTGTCGCAATTACTCATCGAGTCGCTTGCGCGCTCTGCGTTTGGCTTCAAGAAGACGGCTGGTGGTCTCGGCGCGGCTTGGGGCCGAAGGCGTTTGGCTCTGCTGCTGAGCCGGGGTTGTTGGCGGCGGTTGTGGTGTTGTTGGAGGTCTGCTCGGTGCGGCAATGTCGCCTACTTGTGTTGGCAAAGGCGATTGGGCCGTAGTCCGCTGGGCGCGCACCTGGTCGCGTCGCGCGAGCAACGCAGCAAGCGATTCTTCTGCTTCGACAACCTTGGGTTTGCGACGCCAGAACAAGAAAGCGCGCCTCAGTGTGGCCGTGGCTTTCACCCATTCAGCGCGATCAATATCGACTCGCCGAACCGCGACATCGAAGACGAACATGATCACGGCGAACTTGAGGAGCCATTCCCAGAGGTCAACCGGGCGCCACACACGTTGCCGGTCATGACGGAACGGGTTCAACTCAGGGTTCCGCGGTGCTGACAGATCGAGCAGTTTGCCGCCGCCTGCTGCTGCGATTCGCGAGAGCAAATTGAGGTTGGGCTCGGCAGT
>Ga0272448_1001530_pt1 | contig 30664 bp, 30 predicted proteins | sample YNPCB0191_FD_202220 | JGI IMG/M metagenome (GOLD analysis project Ga0272448, IMG submission 202220) | Hot spring sediment microbial communities from Yellowstone National Park, WY, United States - YNP-CB-019-1 | ecosystem: Environmental > Aquatic > Thermal springs > Hot (42-90C) > Sediment...
GTCAGAGACCCCATAATCCTCTTCGGGGGATTGAAACCGATGTTTTCTTGACTTTTAGCTACGGTTTATTTATACTTCGTGCTTGTCGTTTGAATAAGACTATCTCATTCAGTTTTATTTGCCCGAGTGGCGCAATGGCAGCGCAACCGACTTGTAATCGGTAGGTTAGCGGGTTCGACTCCCCTCTCGGGCTGGGATGTTGTGTTCTGAGAGGAGAGGTGCCGGAGCGGCCAATCGGAGCAGACTGTAAATCTGCCGCCCTAAGGGCTACGTAGGTTCGAATCCTACCCTCTCCACCAGCGCTTATTCACAATTTTGTAGATTTAAATTAATTTATTGTATAATTTGTAATCGCATCTTTACGATGTGGAATGTATAGCTATGGAGATTTGCCCACATAGCTCAGTCGGTAGAGCACGTTCTTGGTAAGAACGGGGTCATCAGTTCGAATCTGATTGTGGGCTTAGAAATTGAAGGAGGGTTTTATTTATGGCAAAAAAAGTGTTTGAGCGTAAAAAACCGCATGTAAATGTGGGTACTATCGGTCACGTGGACCACGGGAAAACCACGCTGACCTCCGCTATAACTCTGGTCTTATCCAAACAGGGTATCGGCGATACGGCATACAGGCCGTTTGACAGCATCGATAATGCCCCCGAAGAAAAGGCAAGAGGCGTTACCATCGCTATCGCACATATCGAGTACGAAACCGCCAAGCGCCACTATGCGCATGTTGATTGTCCCGGACATGCTGACTACATTAAAAATATGATTACCGGTGCCGCTCAGATGGACGGCGCTATTCTGGTGGTGAGCGCTCCCGATGGACCGATGCCGCAGACCAGAGAGCATATACTGCTGGCAAGGCAGGTGGAAGTACCAGCCATCGTGGTGGCTCTTAATAAGGTCGATGCTATGGAAGATGAGGAGCTTCTTGAACTGGTTGAGATGGAGCTCAGGGATTTGCTTAAGAAGCAGAATTTCCCGGGCGACGAAATACCGATTATCCGGGTCAGCGCCCTCAAGGCTCTGGAATGCGGCTGCGGTAAGCCCGATTGTAAATGGTGCGGCCCCATTCTTAAGTTGATGGACGCGGTGGACAATTATATCCCCCTGCCGAAGCGCGCCATTGATAAACCCTTCCTGATGCCGATCGAGGATGTCTTCGGCATCAAAGGCCGCGGTACGGTGGTTACCGGAAGAATTGAGCGTGGAACTGTTAAGGTGGGCGACGAAGTTGAAATAGTGGGAATTAAGGAGACAAGGAAGACGGTGGTTACCGGCGTTGAGATGTTCCATAAAGCACTCGAACAGGGCGAAGCCGGTGATGCTGTCGGTTGCCTCATCAGGGGTATTGAGCGTGATGAGGTCGAAAGGGGACAGGTGCTGGCCAAACCGGGTACGATTAAACCTCAAACCCATTTCGAGGGCGAGGTCTATGTTCTGACCAAGGAAGAAGGCGGCCGGCATACTCCGTTCTTCAACGGCTATAAGCCCCAGTTTTACATAAGAACACTTGATGTCACCGGACAGATCGAGTTGCCGCAGGGTGTGGAGATGGTTATGCCCGGCGATAATATTAAGATGAATATTAAATTGATTTATCCCGTTGCTCTGGAGCAGGGCCTTCACTTTGCTATTCGTGAGGGCGGTAAAACCGTGGCTTCGGGTGTTATAACCAAGATACTGGATTAAAAATGGCTAAGAAAAGCGATGCACGGGGTGTGATTTATCTGGCATGCACGGCGTGCCAGGAAAGAAATTACACCACGTTTAAAAACAAGAAAAATGACTCTCAGCGCCTGGAGTTGAAAAAGTACTGTCCGCGTTGCCGCAGCCATAAGGTCCACAGGGAGACCAGATAAAAAGTGGTGGAAAAACAGCAGACAAAGGTTTTGACTCCCGGAGCCGGTGGAAAACCCGCCGGGGATGGAAAGTCCCGGGCGTTGAATAATAAACAGCAGAAAAATTCGGCTCAGGCGGCTCAGCCCAAGAAGAGGCGGTTTACCTTTTTCAATGATGTTATAGCCGAATTGAAAAAGGTAACATGGCCGACACGTCAGGAAACTATCAGGTTGACCCTGATCGTCATCGGAATGTGTCTGGTAATGGGTGCTCTTCTGGGAATCATCGATTACGGCTTTTCTGAGCTCGTTGCGAAAGTATTTTTAAGTGGTAAGTAGTTTGACAACCAGCGGAAATCCACAGTGGTATATTATCCATACGTACGTAGGCCACGAGGAAAAGGTAAGGAATAAGCTGTTGCAGCGCATCAAGTCCATGGATGCGGGCAACAAGATCCTCGACGTGGAAATTCCCAAGGAAAATGAGATCGAGATCAGGTCGGGTCAGCGCCGAACGGTTGAAAAAAAGATGTTTCCCGGCTACCTCCTGGTCCGCATGATTATGGACCACGATAGCTGGAAGGTGGTTCGGGAAACTCCGGGCGTTACCGGTTTTGTGGGAGATGGAAAGGAGGCAACTCCTTTGGATGAAAACGAAGCAGGCAGGATACTAAAGCAGAAGGAAGAAGGGGTTGCTCAGGTTAAAATAAGGTTTAAGAAAGGCGAAAGCGTTAGAGTTATCGATGGTCCGTTTACGGATTTTATTGGTACGGTCGACGAAATCAATATGAGCAAGGGTAAAGTCAAAGTCCTGTTGACCCTGTTCGGCAGGGAAACATCCGTCGAACTGGACTTTTTACAGGTGGAGAAATTGTAAAATGGCTAAGAAAGTTAAGGCGATTGTTAAACTGCAGATACAGGCCGGTAAGGCTACACCGGCTCCTCCCGTTGGCCCTGCTCTGGGACAGCACGGCGTCAATATCATGGGCTTCTGTAAGGAATATAATGATCGGACCAAGGCCTTTGAGGGTTCTATTGTCCCGGTGGAAATTACCATTTATGAGGATAGGACATTTACGTTTATTACCAAAACGCCGCCTGCCTCGGACCTGCTTAAAAAGGCTTTGAATATCGAAAAGGGAAGCGGTGCTACACCTACAAAGATCGCGGGTACGATTTCGAAGGCGAAGATAATGGAAATCGCAAAGGTCAAGCAGAAGGACCTCAATGCTCTGGATCTGGAAGGGGCGGCACGCATTATCGAAGGAACCGCCCGCAGTATGGGCATTAAAGTGGAGTGATTTTATGGCTATCAGAGGTAAAAAGTATCAGGAAGTTGCCAGGCTGGTTGATAGATCGAAGGCCTATGATCCTAAAGAGGCCGTCGAGCTGGTGAAAAAAACGGGTTATGCCGGCTTTGATGAAACTGTTGAACTCCATCTCAGGATGGGTGTGGATCCCCGCGCCGCCGATCAGCAGGTTAGGGGGACCGCTTTGCTGCCGCACGGCCTTGGAAAACAGGTGCGGGTGGTTGTGTTCGCCCAGGGCGAGGCGGCCAAACTGGCAACTGAAGCCAACGCCGAATTTGTGGGCGCCGATGAGCTGATTAAGAAGATAGAAGACGGATGGATCGATTTTGATGTGAGTATCGCTACTCCGGATATGATGGGTAAGGTGGGCAAACTGGGCAAAATCCTCGGCAGACGCGGTTTGATGCCCAATCCCAAGGCCGGTACGGTTGTACAGCCGGCAGATTTGCCCAAAGCTATTTCGGAAGTGCGCAAGGGACGTGTGGAGTTCCGCCTCGACAGGACCGCCATTATACATGTGCCGATTGGTAAGAAAAGCTTCGATGCGGATAAACTTTACGAGAATTTAATGTCGGTGATTGAGGCGGTTATGCGTGCCAAACCGGCAGGTGCCAAAGGCCAGTATATTAAGACGGCATCGATTTCAACCACCATGGGACCAGGCATCAAGCTGGATGTCAAGTCGATGGTTGATACGGCAGTCGGTGCCCGGTAAAATATAACAGCTGTTACAGTTTAAAAGTGCCGTTGACAGCGGGAGCCGCAGGGCTTAATGTTTCCCGCCGAGGTTATAGTTATTACTGCATTGAGATGCAGGATGATGAATCCTCGTGCTGCGGCATGAGGATAATTTTTTTAATGGAGCACGGCTATGATGAAAAAGGAAAAGAAAGAAGAGGTCATCAGCGAGCTTGCCGACAGGCTGGCCAGATGTGCGGTAGCCATTACTACCGATTACAGGGGCATAACCGCCAAGGAGATGGTGCAGCTGCGCCGCCACCTGCACAACCAGGGCATCCATTACAGGGTGGTTAAAAATACGCTGGTCCGGTTTGCGGCGGAGAGGTGCGGCATTAAGGGAATGGATCGGTTTTTGACCGGTCCGGTGGCGATTGCACTGGGTTATGACGATCCGGTTAAGGTGGCCAGGGCGCTGACCGATCATATAAAAACGAACAGCTCCGTGCTGAAAATCAAGGGCGGGATCCTGGGGAAAAGGATATTAACTGCCGGCGATGTGGTTAATCTGGCGGAGATACCTTCCAGAGAGGTGCTCCTCGGCAGGCTCCTTGCCGGTATGAAGATGCCGATTGCATCCCTGCATTTTGTATTGAGCGCTCCTTTGCGCAGTCTGGCGGGGGCTCTCAATGCGAGAATGAGACAGCTGGAAAATGCTTCGCAGTCTTAAATGAGTGCGATCAATGTTAGATAAAGAAATTCAACACGACAGGAGGAAAACATAATGACCACTGAAGAGATTCTGGCAGCAATTGAAAAAATGACGGTTCTCGAGCTTGCGGAACTGGTAAAAGCCATCGAAACCAGGTTTGGCGTGAGTGCCGCTGTTCCCATGGCGGTGGCTGCGGGACCGGCAGCTGCTCCGGCTGCGGGTGCCGGCGGCGGACCGGCCGCAGAGGAACAGACCGAATTTACGGTTATCTTAAAGGAAGTCGGCGAAAATAAGATCGCCGTGATTAAAGCGGTACGCGAGGTAACCACACTCGGTTTGAAGGAGGCTAAGGATCTGGTGGAAGGCGCCCCCAAACCGGTTAAAGAGGGCGTGAGCAAAGAAGAGGCGGCAAATGTTAAGAAGAAACTCGAGGAAGCGGGCGCTAAGGTAGAGGTTAAATAATCGGTTTGCAGCTGTTTTGTTAGAACAGGGTAAGTTCAGCCGGCGAAATGTGGGCGTATATCCGTTTTCGGCCGCTGAACTTATCCTTTTTATTTTTTGAAAGACCGGAGGGCAACAGATGGAAAACCAGGGAGAACGACGCATAAAGGTGAGGGTCATTTCTCAGAAGGGTACCTGCGTGGCCGGCCATAAAGTGGGGGATGAATTTATTGTAACGGATATGTGCCCGGCCAATATGTGCGCCTGGGCTTTTTATACTATTTTCCCGTATGCTCAGGTGCTGTTGAGCAACGGGTCATTTCCCTGGGAAAGTGACCCTAACAGGTGTACGGTGGCCTGCAGCGACCCGCTCAACCCGGTGGTGTTTGAGCTGGTGCGGGAAAAATAGCCCGGGCACTTGTTATTTATTGGATAGATTCATATAATTTAATTAAGTAAATTTTAGTTTGGGGGTGAGAGGGGGTAAGCGAATTGATGTGGATGGTTCAGGCGTCAGTTTAATAATTGATTGATCAAATAATAAATAAAGGGAGGTTCAAAGGGATGTACGAGGCATATGCTGATAAATTACTCAATTTCACCGAGCAACACGCAGTGGAAATAGCCAGGCAATGGGCAAAGGCGCTGGCTTCCAGTCCCAGGACCCCCGCATATCGGAAAGTCAGGGAATTCAAGCTGGTTAATCAGGGCGAATTATTCTATAAAAATCTTAAAAGACTTTATTTTGAACAGAATATCTACGATGTGGCAACCGCATTCTTCAACAAGTTCGCCGAGGATCAGTTCTACGAAAATATCCCGCTCGATCAGGCGATTTATGCCCTGATTATGCTTCGCAGGCATATGTGGTTGTTCGCCGAATTTCAGGTGCTGTTTACCTCTGCGCTGGATCAGTATCAGGCGGCTGACGGCATCAACCGCACGGTGCTGATAACCGATTACGGGATCGTAGCGGTGATAAAGAAGTACGCCGAGTTGAGCAGTAAATAAGGCATAACAGGCACGCTGGGAAAAATTAGACGGGTGGCTGTGCGGGCGTCTGGCTGAGGGTTTACTGGTTTATATTGCGCTGTCGGTATTGAAGTGCTTCAGCCAGGTGGCTGATCTTTATCGATTCCGAGTTATCCAGGTCGGCGATTGTTCTTGCGAGCTTGAGGGTGCGGTGGAAAGCCCGTGCCGTGAAATGCAGCTGTTTGACGGCCGCTTTCATCAGGCTCTGTGCGTCGGCGTTAATCGTGCAGTATTTCTTTACCTCGACCGCCGTCATTTCGGAATTGGAGGTCAGCTTTGTGCCGTTAAATCTGTCAAGCTGGATTTGCCGTGCGGATTGGACTCTTTTTCTGACTGAAGCGGAAGATTCGGACGATCTTTCATCTATCAATTTCTCATATTCAATGCGGGGAACGTCGAGAAATATATCTATTCTGTCCATGAGGGGGCCGCTGATTTTTTTCTGATATCGTGTAATGGTGCTTGAAGAGCATTTGCATTCACGAACCGGGTCGCCGTAGTAACCGCACGGGCAGGGATTCATGGCGGCTACCAGCGTAAAGCTGGCGGGGAATGTAAGGCTTCCCTCTGCCCGGCTTATGGTAACGATTTTATCTTCGAGCGGCTGACGGAGCGACTCCAGGGCCATGTGGTTGAATTCGGGAAACTCATCGAGGAATAATACTCCCCTGTGGCTCAAGCTGATTTCACCCGGATGGGGGCTTCTGCCGCCGCCTACCAGTCCGGCATGTGAAATCGAATAATGGGGTGCCCGGAACGGCCTCTGCCTTATCAGCGGGCTGTCGCTCGATATCAGACCGCTTACACTGTAGATTTTGGTAACCTCGATGGCTTCTGTGATTGTCATGCCGGGTAAAATGGTGGTCAGCGCTCTGGCCAGCATTGTTTTGCCACTGCCCGGCGGCCCGACCATCAGTACGTTATGACCGCCGGCGGCGGCCACTTCCAGGCCCCTCTTGGCATGTTCCTGTCCTCTGACATGCATCAGGTCGAACTGTGCATCCGATGAGCCGGTATCTTCCCATGATGTAACCCCGCTGAACGGCTGTATGGTGTTTTCTCCTTGGAAATGGGCGACAAGCTGACTGAGGGAAATCACGGGGTAGACTTCTAATTTATCTACCAGAGATGCTTCCTGAGCATCCTGCGCCGGTACAAATACTTTGGAGACCCCCTGCTCCCGGGCCATGGCCACCATCGGCAATATGCCGTGTATGTGGCGGACGGTGCCATCAAGGGAAAGTTCGCCTAAAAACAGCGTCTGTGTGCTGTCTATCTGTATCTGTCCTGAACACGCCAGAATACATATGGCAATGGGCAAATCATATGTGGGGCCGAATTTTTTAAGGTCGGCAGGTGCAAGATTGACGGTGATGCGCTTCATGGGGAAAAGACAGCCCGAATTTCGTATGGCCGATCTGACCCGATCTCTGGCTTCTTTTACGGCAATGTCGGGAAGACCGACAACAAGCGTACCGGGAAGGCCGGGTGAAATATCAACCTCGACTTCTACCATGCGGGCGTCCAGCCCGACCATCGCCGCGGTGTTTATTTTCGCTAACATTAATATATCGAAATTGACGGTCGCACGATTATAGCAGATTTAACATAGCGGATGTCATTTTTAATCCATTACGGCATCAAGGGCCTTTTTCAGGCCGGGTACCGTCTTGTATCGGGTTAATTCGTCCGGTTTAATCCATTTGAATTCGGTGTGCTCCCAGTCTATTCTCAACCTATCGGGGTCGGTAACATGAAATAAAAATGAATGTACGATCCATTTGCGGTTTATGCTTTTATCGATTACTTCGATCGGATTACCCTGCTTGATCAATTTAACCGAGCTTTTAAACAGTCCGGTTTCCTCCCTTATTTCCGTATATGCCTGCTCGAGAGGCTCGTCCGTCTCCAGATAGCCGCTAACTCCCGCCCATGCCCGTCGGTATGTGCCGACTTTCTTACTGCGTCTCAGGATTAAAATCTGGTGGTCATGTTCCAAAAAGCAGGTCACCACGTGTTTTTCCTCAAGCTTTATATCGGACAGCTGATCAACACATTGCTGTAAATAATCTTTCAGTATTTTTAGCGCCTGCCTGGCAGCCTTCTCTTTTATCTGCTCTCTGTTTCCGGAGAAAATGAATTTGCGGCAGGTTGTATTATTTTGCGATGCCAGGCCCATATAAAACAGCCCGACGGGTTTGACCGGGGTGGCGCCGCCGGGGCCGGCAATGCCGGTGGTGGAAACACAGATATCTACGTTGAGCAGTTTGCGCCCACCCTCTGCCATTTCATGTGCGGTCTCGGAGCTTACAGCACCGTGCGTATTCAGCGTGCTTTCTTTTACACCCGCAACATTCATTTTTATTAAATTGCTGTATGATACCAGAGAACCCAGAAAATAGTCAGAGCTTCCGGCGATGTTGGTTATTTTATCGGCCACCCTTCCACCGGTAGCCGATTCTATGCTCCCGATGGTCAGAAATCTGCCTGTTTTTGCCTGATATTCTCTGATTATCAGGGCTATATCTGACTCTACCTTGCTCATCGGTGACCCCCTCTACAAGAAGTTGGCAAAATGCATTTTATCAGAAATCGGATTTTCTATATAGTAAATGCTTGCTGATATAATAAAGCGGTAATCATGGATAAAGATAAAATTACATTTCTGGGGACGGGTGGAGCGAGGTTTACCGTGGCCCGACAACTACTGGCCAGCGGTGGAACATGGCTCAATCTGGGCGGCACGGAGATTTTAGTGGATCCCGGCCCCGGTTCACTGGTTTATGCCATAAAGCAGGGCTATGACCCGGCCAGGCTAAGCGGTATTATCCTTTCACATAAGCATCTGGATCATTCCGTTGATATCAATGTAATGATTGAGGCTATGACGAATGGCGGATGGAAACAAAGGGGTGTGGTATATGCTCCGGCCGATGCGTTCGAAGACGGAGCGGTTATTTTACCCTATGTGAGACGCTATCCGGAAAGGGTTGAACTGTTAGCTGAAGGAAATGAATACACCATCGGTGACATTAAATTCAGCACTCCCGTTAAGCACATCCATCAGGTTGAAACTTACGGCTTTAAATTTCAAACACCCAGGCATCAATTTTCCTGGATAACCGATACCAAGGTGTTCGATGCCCTTGCTTCCTATTATAAGTCCGACCTTCTCATTATAAACGTGCTGTGTTATGAGCACCGTGTTCCGGTAGAACATCTTTCTCTGGCTGAGGCCAAGCAGATTATAAAGGAGATAAAGCCCCGTATGGCCATTTTAACGCACTTCGGTGTGCCGTTGTGGAAGGTAAAACCCTGGGAGATTGAAGATGCCATCAGCGATGAAATAGGGATCAGGGTGATTGCTGCCAGAGATGGGATGGTATTCGACCTCGATGAGATTGAAGAGAAGAGTTAACTACTGAAGGTTTTGTAAAATCAGGCTGGCCAGTTTGGGTGTAATACCTTTTATGGCGGTCAAATCTTCTACCGATGCATTGCGGATGTTTTTCACCGAGCCGAATTTTCTGATTAAAGCCCTTTTACGTGCCGGCCCTATACCGGGGATCGTGTCGATCTGAGATTCTGCAGTCTTTTTATCTCTCAGTTTACGGTGATATGTAATGGCAAAGCGGTGGGCCTCGTCTCTGATATGCTGCAGCAGATGGAGTTCGTCCGACGTTTTATCAAGGCGAACCGGTTTCGTTTTTTCGGGTAAATAAATGTCCTCATATTCTTTGGCAATGCTGATAAGGGGTATGTCGGTTACACCGCTTTCCTTCAGGGCCGCACTCGCAGAGCTGAGCTGTCCCTTCCCACCGTCGATGACGACAAGATCCGGAACAGGCCATGTTTGGTCGGAATCTGTATGCCCTTTAAACCGCCTGTAAATGATTTCCTTTATCATGGCATAATCGTCTGGATGGGTGATGGTTTTAATTTTAAAGCGACGGTAATGCTGTGGCCGGGGGATGCCGTTTTCAAATACGACCATGCTGCCAACTGCAAGTGTTCCCTGGATATTTGATATGTCGTAACCTTCTATCCTGTAGGGTATCTTCGGCAAACCCAGCCTTTTTTGCAGATTGGTCAGAACTACGGTATTTTCCGGTCTGCCGGCCGTTTTTGCCTGATAAAAGCCGAGCTGGTGTACGGCATTTGCGGCTGTCATATCCAGCAAACGCCGTCCGGCTCCCTTAACCGGTACCCTCAATTTAACTGACGCACCCCTTTTAGCCCTCAACCAGTCTTCAATCAGCTGTGTCTCGTTCAACGGGTGCTGGATCAGTATCGTTTCCGGTATGTAATCGGTTGAAGAATAGAATAGCTTGATGAACTGCTCGATAATATCAGCGTCTTTTTCGTGTCGTATGTGTTCGATAATGAAGTGCTCATCCACTGCTATTCTTGAATCTTTAATTGAAAAAAACTTGATGCAGGCGACGTCGCTGTTTCTGGCCAAACCAATTACGTCCACCTCTCCACGGATATTAAATGGGATTTTATGGCTTGCTATTACAGACTCGATAGATTGAATTTGGTCCCGCAGGATTGCCGCCCTTTCAAATTCCATCCTGTTCGAAGCATCTTTCATATTTATTTTTAACTGCCGTAGAACCTGGTCTTCACGTCCTTCGAGAAATGCTATAGCTTTCCTGACCGCATCCTGATACTGCTCCCATTTGATAGCGCCGATACAGGGCCCGCTGCATCGGTGAATGTGATATTTTAAACAGGGCCGGGCCTCGTTGCCCGTTATGTTCTTTGTACATGTGCGCAGGAGGAAGATATTTTTTACCAGCTCTACGGTCTGACGTGCGGACCATGCACTGGGGATGCGGCCGATGTATCTGGCGCCGTCATTATAGCGTTTGCGTGAAATGCTGATGGAGGGCCATTCATTTTTGACATTCACCTTAATATATGGGAAGCTTTTATCGTCCTTTAAAAGTATGTTATAGTGGGGACGGTACTTCTTGATTTGCTGGCACTCAAGTACGAGGGCTGCGATTTCTGATTCGGTGATGATGAAGTCGATTTTACTTACATTTTTTGCAAGTTGTGAGATTTTTTCCGGGAGGTTTGCGACCTGTTTGAAATAACTTTTGACCCGATTACGGAGATTTGAAGCTTTGCCCACATAGAGTACCTCTCCCGCACTGTTTTTAAACAGGTAGATCCCGGGCTGTGCGGGCAGTGAGTTTAAATATGATTCTAAATCGTCTTTAATCATGTGTATGAAGATTTTAGCATCGATAGATTACTATGACCAGATGATGATAAATAAAATATATTTCCTATTCGATAAAATCCGATTTATGTTAAAATAATAGGCGCTTGAAATGGTTGAAGATATAAGACTGTTTTTAAATTATCTTGCCAAAGAGAAGAAGTGTTCGAAAAACACGCTTGATGCATACAATAACGATTTAAGTCAGCTGGTGGAATACTTATCTTCTCTGCCCGATCAGGATGTTAATACATTTGATGCGAGGTTGCTTGATGAGGAGCGGATGAAGCTTTATATGCAGCATCTGAAAGAGAAAAATTATAAACTTTCAACGATAGCACGAAAGATTGCCGCGGCGCGCACGTTTTTGAGGTTTATGGCGGAACGTGGCAGGGTTAAAGAAAGTCTGACTGAACAGCTGGCGGCTCCCAGGATAAATAAACAAATGCCGCGAGCACTATCCGTCCAGGATATCCGCCGTGTATTGGATGAAAGTGCCAGGCTGCCTACATCTGATGGCCGCCGCGATAGGGCAATGCTCGAGTTGCTGTATGCAACCGGTATGCTGGCCAGCGAGTTGATGGCACTCAATGTGGATGATTTTGATGCCGTTGCAGGTACAATAACCGTCAATAGCCAAAAAGAAAAGAAAAGGGTGATTAAGCTTGATAAACGGGTGAGCGGCATGATCAAAGAATATATTGAAGTTCACCGTATCAATCTTTTGTCTGACGAGAAACAAAAAGCGTTGTTCTTGAACCAGAGGGGGGATAGATTGACCAGACAGGGCTTCTGGCAAATTGTTCAGAACTACGCCGACCTGGCCGGATTGACGGTAAAAGTTACTCCCCGGGCAATCAGGCATAGCTACGCAGTGCATAAATTGAACGCGGGTGAGGATGTACATTTGGTTCAGGAGGTGCTCGGACATGCACATGTGTCCACTACCAAGGTATATAAACAGGGTTAGTTAATTCAGGGTATGTGATGACTTTATATGCATCGTACCTGTGTAGGAGAAAAAAGTGTCAAAAAAGTCGCGTAAAGCACGAACAAGAGTTAAAAGGTTGGCTACAAACCAGCAGAGCATAAATAAAACTGCTCAGAGCTCGATCCAGGTCGAGGAAAAAAGGCAGATCGCCAAACAAACACCGCCTGAAGCAGCACCTGCACCTAATATCCTGCAGGCAGGGCGATATGACTATGTAAAGCGCGATCTAATTAATATCGGTGTAATAGTAACCGTACTTTTACTTATTCTCATCGTTCTTACGTTTGTACCCGGTCTGAAAACGTAAAAGGTGCATAAGCGGTGGACTTTGACAGAGCCCGTCAAATTCTGGTGGAGTCACTGGCTCGCGAAATCAAAGATAGACGGGTAATTGTAGCGTTTTCAAAAGTAAGACGGGAGCTTTTTGTACCACCGAATCAGGTACCATATGCCTATGATGATAGACCTCTAAGTATTGGCTACGGTCAGACTATTTCACAGCCTTATATAGTAGCTTTGATGACGGAGGCTCTGGAATTGAAGGACGATGACAGGGTGCTTGAAATCGGCACGGGCAGCGGCTATCAGGCGGCTATACTGGCAGAGATAGCTCGTGAAGTATATAGCGTTGAGAGAATTCCCCAGCTGGCGGAGTCGGCTGCTTCTCTTCTGGAACGGCTGGGTTATAAAAATATTCACATTAAAGTTGCAGGGGATGAACTGGGATGGCCTGAAAATGCTCCGTATGACGCCATCATAGTAACGGCAGCGGCCCCTTATCTTCACGAATCGCTAATTTCTCAACTTAAAATGGGCGGGAGGATGGTTATACCGATAGGTTCACGCTGGGAACAGGATTTGATAAAAGTCACGCGCTGTAAAACGGGTAATGAAATAGAGAATCTGGGTGGATGTCGTTTTGTACCTCTGGTGGGAAAGGATGCCTGGCAGGAATGAATATCAGAAATCAGTTGATTGTATGGTTTAAAATTCTACCGTCCAAAGAACTGATGTCGATTATAAATTTAAACGTAACCGCGCTTTTATCACGTGACAGCCTGTCAAGAAAAGCCCGTGATTTTTCTATTATGAGTCCGCTGAATCTATAAACAGGGAATTCAGGGGTAGTTAACGATTCGCACGCTTTGAAAATAATCTGATCATATTTATAGTACCTTTCCTGCAGGTACTTACGGGCGATTTCCATTGCCTTTTCCTGCGGGATGATTGCGCTGTTGGAGGATGTATTTTGCATTCTGCTGAATCTTTCAGTTTTTTATTTTCAAATAGAGAGAACCGACAGGACAGATGTTAACACAATTCAGGCAGGAATTGCATTCGGTTTCGGCAAGAGGCATGTCGGCAAAAGTACTTACCCTTGTATCGATTCCCCTGTAAGCAAAATCAAGAACGCCTGTTCCTTTTTCATGACATATATAAACACATTTACCGCAGAGTACGCACTTATTGCGGTCGAAGATAATGAGAGGATGGCTGTCGTCTATGGGATAATTCAGATTCAACTTCCTGTACGTTTTATTTTGCATTTTAAAGTGCTGATGGCGTGCTATTTCCTGCAGGGTACACCGTCTGTTTTTTATACAGTGTCCACAATCCAAGTGGTGTCGGCTGAGCAACAGGTCAAATGAAAACTGACGCAGCCTTTTTATTTTGGAGCTGTTGGTGGTTACTTTCATTCCATCGATTGTTTTTTCGGTGCATGCTGTTACCGGTGCAGGAACCCCATCGATCTCAACCAGACACAACCTGCAGGAAGCTGGTGAAATCGACATTTCTTTTAAACTGCAGATATTGGGGATGTAGATCCCGTTATCCAGCGCTATCCACAGCAGATTTGATCCTTCTTTGACACGCCATTCCCGATTATCGATGGTTATTGTACAGTACATGATGGCAGATAACGATATCAAAAATGAAAGGCGGATTACAAATTTGTAATCCGCCTTTCATATCAGAAGGCTTTTATTTGTAGATGTTTTCTACTATCTGGCCATCCGGGTTTCTCAATTGGATCAGCAGGGGCATTTGACCCAGGGCATGGGTTGAACAGGAAAGGCAGGGATCATAGCAGCGAATAGCCGCTTCGACCCTGTTTAATATCCCTTCAGTCACCCTGCCGTTTTTAATATAATCTTTGGCCACTTCGTAAACGGCGCGGTTCATAGCGGCGTTGTTGTTACCTGTAGCCACGATCAGGTTAACGCCGGTGATTTTACCTGTTTCATCTACCCAGTAGTGATGGATGAGCGTGCCACGTGGCGCCTCAACAACACCGACGCCCTGTTCATTGTAAGTAAGAGAATTGACCTGAATGTCGGTGGATGTAACGTCTTTGTCTTCCAGTATCTCCATGGTTCTCTCTATGGAATAAATAAGCTCGATGAGGCGGGCATAGTGGAAGTACATGGAGCCTTCGATGAAACCGAACTTGCTGATTTTTTTGAAATTCTTCAGTTCCTCATTGGCCAGTGGTGTTGTAATACCGGTGCAGACGTTGAGCCGACCGAGCGGACCTGCTCTGTAAATACCGCCCGGATACCCCAGATTCTTGTAGAACGGGAATTTCATATAAGACCAGTCTTCAACGTACTCGGCTATGATATCGAGATATCTGGTGGGGTCGAATTGATCTTCCAGAACAACACCTTTAGAGTCGATAAGCCTTAGATTGCCATCATAAAGCTCGAGGTTGTTGTCTTTATCGACCAGGCCCATATAGGCTGAAGGAAATCTGGCAAAGCTATCCACGACCTTCTGATTTTTGTCAATGTAATCCTTGAGGATTTTCAATCCTGTTTTGGCGTCTGCCAGAGCCCAGTCGATTTGTTTAAGGAAATAGTCTCTATCTTCAGCGGAGAGAGCGGTTGTCATGCCGCCGGCGATAGCGGCGTTGGGGTGTACCTTTTTGCCGCCCAATTTTTTAATAATGGTCTGTCCCAGACTGCGGAGTTTCACGGCCTCGGTGGCAAGAGCGGGATTGGCATCGATAAGGCCGATAACATTTCTGGTTGCCGGGTTGGCATCGAAGCCGAAGAGCAGGTCGGGACTTGCCAGATGGAAGTAATGCAGTGCGTGAGATTGGATAAACTGGGCCATGTGCAGCAGCTCCCTCAAAAGTTTGGCCGGCCTGGTGATCTGTACGCCCAGTATGATATCGCAGGCTTTGGCAGATGCGAGCTGGTGGCTTACGGGGCATATCCCGCATATTCTGGTGGTAAGATTGGGCATTTCCCAGAAGACCTGTCCTTCGCAGAATTTCTCAAATCCGCGAAATTGTGTGTTATGAAAACGTGCCGATACAGCGTTACCGTTTTCATCCAGCTGTATGGTCACCTTTCCATGACCTTCTACTCTGGTGACAGGATTGATCTCGATAGTTCTACTTGCCATATTTCACCTCTTTAATCAAAGCGCATTATATTGCTGGGCAAAACCGGGAGTCTCCCTGCCAGCAATTCGGTAAGCCCGTACTTGATTGCCTCCGGCTCAGGAGGGCAACCGGGTATATAACAATCAACCTTTACTATTTGATTGGCAGGATATACCTTATCCAGAAGGGCAGGGACGCCCGGAGATGACGGTATTTTCCCTTTATAAGTGCTGGGCGTCTCTATGTAGGCGCGTTTTAAGACATCTTCTTTATCCAGGGTATTCCTCATAGCACAGACTCCGCCAAAACATGCACAGTCTCCCCAGGCCATGAGGACTTTACAGTTGTGTCTTAATGCCTCAAGCACTTCTTTTTCCTCCTCGTTGCCGACAGATCCCTCAACTATACCCACATCTACAGGTGTGAAGTCCTTGATATCCGTAATCGGGCTTCTATGAAATTCGACGAGTTTGGCAAGGTCTATAATGAACTCATCTATATCAAGGAATGACATGTGGCATCCTGAACATGATTCTAACCAGATGGTAGCAACTTTTACTTTCGCCATTTGTTAACTCCTTCAGGAACTTTATTTTTTCATATATCCGGCAAGCTCTTGGAGAGTATCAGCATCCGACTTTATCTGGCCGCTTACCTTAATCATGGGGGTAGTTGATTTCTTAATACCATCTATAGTTGTGTAGCTTCCCTTTGATTCAGTCCAGAGCCGGGATGGAAGAACTACATCAGCCAGTGCAGTGATTGGAGAAAGATAACTCGTTTGTACCGCAACAAATTCAGTTGCTTTCAGGCTCTCAGTCGATATTTGTGAATCCGCCGTATCATCTGTTAACAAGACGTAAATGCCCGCTGCTTTGCCTTTGACAAGGTCGGCATTAATCGAGCCTTTACTGTGGCATAAACCCGACTCCCATGCGCCGCGGCTGTTGCCGTACCGCTTCAATGAAATAGTTTTAGGCTCTTTATTGATTAGCGATGCCAGGTTTAGAATCATAGTTATTAAATCGGGGTCTTTATATTGCAGTATACCTTCACCATAGATGATAATTCCATTATTGCTTTCAGCCAAAATTTCGCCTGCTTTATATATGTCATGAACATCCAGGCCGAGTTCGCCGGCGGCCTTTTTGATATCGATATCTTTAAAATTGGCGGTTGATTTATTCTTATCTGCTGGTGTCCTGGCGGTGCCGTGTTCCAGGATCGATTTACCCAGTGCTTTAATTGCCAGTGCCTTTTTACCCTCGGGCGGTTTTAGCCACACCGATGCACGGAATGTGAAAGGATTGCGCAGCGGATCAATAATAATAAGGTTTGCTTTATTTTTAGATGCGGCACGCATTATGTAAGATCCGATAACCGGATGTGTCTTAATGGGATTAGCCCCAATGACAACAATGGTATCTGATGAGAGGATCTCTTCGAGTTTAGCTTCAATTTCTAATCCGGCTTTATCATTAAACTGGGCTATACCACGGCTTATAGTACGATAATCATCGCCATCAAGTACATCAACCATATTGCTCTTAAGCGTTTTGTTCATCAGGTCAGCAAAAGCTTTAAGAGTCTCGTTACTGGCTTTGCCGGAAACAAGACCTGCCACAGTACCGCCTTTTCCAAAATTTCTGGCAATGGTTTCAAAAGCCTCTTCGTAAGAGCAACTTATCAGCTTTCCTTTTTTGTCTCTTTTCATGGGTGTTTTGACCCTTTCAGCGGGAGGATAAAGGATGCCGAACCGGCCCATTTCACATAGTAAACCGCGAGGTTTGCTCATATCCGGGCTTTCCACTTTTACCAGATTGTTATTTTTGACCAGGCCTTTAATGTCGCATCCTATGCCGCATATGGCACAAACGGACTCCACCGATGTACATTCAGATGATTTGCCTTTATAAGCACTGGCCTTGGAGAATATAGCTCCTGTCGGGCATGCCTGGAAGCAGCCGCCACACGAAATGCAGGAAGACTCGCCAAGTGGCTGATTGATATCTGCACATACATTGGTCTTCCAGCCCCGTTTGCCGAAATCCAGGACATGTGCACCTGCTAGTTCATCGCAGGTTCTGATACATCTGCCGCATAGTACACAGCGATTGTGATCCAGTACAATGAAAGGATGCGATGAGTCGGTGACTTTATCTGGCCACGAATATTGGTAACGGGCGTTGTCCATCTGGTATTTGTATGCCAGGCTCTGTAGTTCACAATCGCCCGAAGCCACACAATAAGCGCAGAGGTGATTGCGCTCGGTAAAAAGTAGCTCAAGCACAAGCCGACGATATTTTTCCAGTTTTTCTGTATGGGTTCTTATAACCTGTCCATCTCTGGCTGGATAGGTACATGCGGGAACAAAATTTCTTTCCTTTTCGATTTCTACCAGGCACATCCTGCAGGCACCTACATCACTGAGCCCTTTGTAATGGCAGAGTGTGGGGACTTCGATTCCATTGGCCAGACATATATCCAGGACAGTATCTCCCTGCTTGCCTTTAACCTGTTTATTGTTGATAGTTAATGTAATTTCACTCATTTGCCTATTCTCCTATCCAATATCGCATCTCAGGCATCTGCTACTTTCTTCTTTAGCTTCTTTGGCGGTATAATTCACAACCACTTCCTTAAACGAAGTCTTTCGGTCAATCAGTCGTATCTCCGCTATGCCGACTCTGGGATGTTCTGCTGTTTCTTCATCAGTGGGTGGAATATTGGGATATGTTATAGATTCTGCATCTTTCCTGTCGATCCTCGGACTCAGTTCCTGACCGTTAAGGTATCTTTTAATCGAAGAAGCTGCCCGTTGACCGGAAGCTATAGCTTCTATGACAGTTAATGGTCCGGTGAATGCATCGCCTCCGACGAAAAGCCCTTTATGGTCGGTTGCGAGCGTCCTTTTATCGGCAATGACTGTTCCGCCTTTGGCGATTTTGACATCGCCAAGTTTGATGGACATCGTATCCGGTCTCTGGCCGATGGCTTCGATAAGCATGTCGACTTCGATAGTGTATTCAGACCCGGGTATGGGATTAGGAGTACGTCTGCCGCTTTTATCAAATTCACCCAGCGCCATTTTTATGCACTCAATGGCTGAGACTTTACCGCCTTTACCGATAACTTTTACTGGTGCGGTCAATACATGAAGTCTGATGCCCTCTTCTTCAGCGGCTGCGATTTCTTCTTCCTCGGCCGGCATATCGGCTTTTTCACGTCGGTAGATGATATGTACTTCAGCGGCCCCCTTTCTGAGTGCAACTCTGGCTGCATCAATTGCGGAATTGCCTCCACCAACGACCGCAACCTTCTTGCCGATATTTATATATTTACCGAGGTTGATATTCCTGAGGAAGTCAATGGCATCGTATACACCTTCAAGTTCTTCTCCCGGAATACCCATCTTATCACCCCTGTGAGCACCGATAGCCATGAATACCGCTTTGTAACCTTCTTTGAAAAGTGCCTCAATATCTTTGACCGGCGTATTTAATTTAATTTCAATGCCGAGTTTCTTAATATTGTCTATTTCACGGTTGAGTATTTCTTTCGGCAGCCTATATTCGGGTATGCCTACTGCAAGCATGCCGCCTGCAACCGGGAGTGCTTCGAAAATGGTAACTTTGTATCCCTCAATCGCAAGATCCCATGCTGCGGATAGCCCTGCTGGTCCCGCACCGATGATGGCTACTTTCTCGTTTCTGGCTTCTTTTATCTCGGGCGTATAAGATAGGCCGTGCTCGTAGGCATAGTCGGCAGCATATCGCTTGAGATGCCTGATGGAGATCGGTTCGTCGACCTGTCCGCGACGACATTTCCTCTCGCAGGGGTGAGGGCAAACACGACCAACTGTCATGGGTAACGGTAAACGTTGCATGATAAGTTTATAGGCTTCGGCAGGTTTATCGTTCTTAATTAATGAAACGTAACCCGGTACGTCCAAACCTACCGGGCAGGTATGCTGACATGGAGCTCTGAAAAGCGCCTGGCAGAGTGCTGCAGGGCATTTTTTATCGATGATATGGGCCTCATATTCTTCTCTGAAATGTCTGATGGTAGAAATAGCCGGGTTCGGTGCCGTCTGACCAAGGCCGCAGATCGATGCCTTCTGAATGAGCTCGGCCAGTTCGCTTATCTTATCAAGATCTTCGAGGGAGCCTTTTCCACTGGTTATTTTATTCAATAAGGCAAGTAGCTTGGGAATGCCTGCACGACACGGTACACACTTGCCACATGACTCATCCCTGGTGAACTGAAGGAAAAATTTCGCCACATCAACCATGCAGCTATCTTCATCCATTACAACCAGACCACCTGAGCCCATTATCGCACCGAGAGCGGTGACGGACTCATAGTCTACCGGGACGTTGACATGCTCAATTGGTATAACACCCCCTGAAGGGCCACCCATTTGAGTTGCCTTATATTTCTTGCCTTTGGGTATACCGCCGCCTATGTCAAATACTATTTTACCGAGGCTTGTGCCCAGTGGAACTTCGACAAGTCCCACATTATTGACCTTGCCTACCAGACTGAATGACTTTGTGCCCTTGCTTTTCTCACTTCCGACAGAAGCAAACCAATCGGCGCCTTCTCTTATTATTCGCGGCACAATTGACCATGTTTCTACATTGTTGATGGCAGTTGGTTTGCCGAAGAGGCCTTTGTCAGACGGAAAAGGAGGTCTCTGACGGGGCATTCCACGTTTGCCTTCGATGGATATTAGTAGAGCTGTCTCTTCACCGCAAACAAAAGCGCCTGCTCCGGGGAATATATCAAGGTTAAATTCAAAGTCTGTACCCATGATATTTTTGCCGAGCAAACCATATTCACGTGCCTGAGCAATGGCAGCGCTGAGGGTTTCAATTGCCAGAGGATATTCAGCACGAATATAAGCAAAGCCCTGTTTTACATTACCTACAGCATATGCGCCCAAAGCCATACCTTCAATAATTGAATGCGGGTTTCCTTCAAGTACAGCACGATTCATATAGGCGCCGGGATCTCCTTCATCCCCGTTGCAAACAAGATATTTCACAGTTCCGGGTGAATTCTTGAGGAAGGTCCACTTGGTTGCAGTGGGAAAACCCGCACCTCCTCTTCCTCTCAATCCTGCCTTTCTTACTTCTTCGAGAACATCCTCGGGCTTCATCTTAAATAGGGCCCTGGCAAGTGCTTCATATCCGCCCCGGGCGATATATTCTTCGATATTCCAGGGGTCGATTATGCCGTTGTTGTGGAGGATACGAAATTCTTGATCCGCCAAAAATTTGATTTTGAGCCGTTCGGGAACAGCCTCGCCGGTGGTTGGATCATGGTAGACAAGCCTCTCCACGATCTGGCCATTCATGATATGTTTTTCAAATATCTCCATTACATCATCAGGCTTAACTCTGACATAAAGGATGTCACCCGGATTTACGATAACGGTTGGGCCCATTTCACAGGGTCCCAGACAGCCGGTTCTGACCAGACTTACCCTGTTTCCCATATTATGTTTTTTCAATAATTCCTCAAACAGCTCGGTAACCTTATCACCGCCGGCTGCGGTACAACCCATTCCCCTGCATTGCTGGATACAAATTTCATGCGAAGGCTTAAAGTTGGCAAAGTTTTTATCATCGCGAATTTTTAATCTTGGTTCGACTGCTTTTTTCAGCCTAACTAAATCTTCCATAGAGGTTATTTTAGGCACTTCTTTTTACCTCCTAATTAATGGTACATATTCAGGATATCTTTTAACTGGTTGGGCTTAACTTTTCGGTGAATGTCATCGCCAATTGCAATTACCGGTGCGAGTCCACAACACCCCAGACACCGCACGGTCTCGAGAGAGAATTTGCCATCGGGCGTGATGCCTTCCGGTTCGAGCCCGTATTCTTTCTTAAGTGTGTCGAGGATATCCTGACCACCCTTTACATAGCAAGCTGTTCCGAGGCAGACCTGTATTACATGTCTACCTTTGGGTTGCATGGTGAAAAAGCTGTAGAAAGTAACTACGCCATGTAATTCAGCCAGTGGAATTTTAAGATCTCTTGAAATTGTTTTGAGAACGGTTGGGGGGAGATAACCGATAATACCCTGAGCCTGTTGTAAGACGCGGATGGGCGCACCGGCCTGGCCTCCAGTGTCATCGATGATACCCTGTATACGCTGGAAGGCTCTGCCAGCAAATCCCCTCCCTATATCGCTGGTGGATGTTGGAGCTGCTTTTTGTTTTGCCATAAATTACCCTCCTGACTGCTCAACATATATAGTAAAAAAGGGAATAAAGTCCGTTGACTTCATTCCCCTGAATTTGCCACATTTTTGCTCTCCTAACCGGGTTTGCATTCTATTCTCTTTATATTCAGATGTCAACGTTTTGCGGTTTTTTCAAGGGATTTTAATGAAATATCCAGACCTCTTCCAAAAAGTTTCAGTTTTACAGGTTCATTATTCCCGTATTTTTTGTAAACCCGGCATACCTCGCATATAGAAGTATCATAGCCGGTGCCGCCGTAATCATCGAGTTTGCAGTATGTTCCCTCTATCTGCCAGCATGGAAGAAACTGGTATTTTGATGCCGGGCATTCCTCGCGTATTATCGCCGGACAATGACACATCTCCCAGCACGGCGATTTTCCCGACCAGAAATTTACGCGCTCAGCTTCTGTTAGAGATGCTATTTGATTCAGTTTATCAACGATATCCTGTGAGATGGTATCACCCCGCTGTTTTTGTTCGGTATTATCTTATCTTTGCAAGATTGTTAAGTTAAAATGTAAATAAAAACGGATTAAATTTCATCCGCCTCAAAGCTTAATCGTTGTGTTTACTGTATATTGCATTATGCCATGGATGATAACAGTATTATTAACAATCATAATATCAATTTAATTTGAAATACTTAAGCATTTAAGCCTACACTACTATTAAAAATGCTTGAATAGTATATCTAATCTATATATAATCACAGCGCAGGGAGATGGAGAAATGGATAAGATAAAAATACTTTTAGCTGAAGATCATAAGGTTGTGCGGGAAGGAACCAGAAAACTGCTTGAATCACAGAATGATTTTGAGGTTATCGGCGAAGCAAGTGATGGTATAGAAGCCGTAGATCTGGCGAAAAAACTAAAGCCGGAACTGATAATTATGGATGTATCCATGCCCAGATTAAACGGTATTGAAGCAACCAAGCAGATAAAAGCTCTTTATCCGAATATAGCTGTTTTGGTATTAACCGGTTATGACGATGATGAATATGTGTTTGCATTGCTTGAGGCAGGCGCTGCAGGCTATCTGCTTAAGGAAGCCAGCGGCGAGGAATTGATCGATGCAATCAGACAGGTTATGACCGGGGAGCCGGTTTTACATCCTAAAATAATGAAAAAAGTACTGAACAGACTGAGAACACCGACAGAAGAGCAGCCAGCGCAATCGGTTGGAGAAGTTTTAAGTGATAGGGAGATGGAAGTTTTAAGATTGGCTGCGAAGGGTATGAGTAATATGGAAATAGCTGAGAGCCTTACTCTCAGCGTTAGAACTGTACAAACACATTTGCGGAGCATATTTAACAAATTGGGTGTAGGGTCTCGATCGGAAGCCATAGTGTATGGATTAAAAAAGGGCTGGTTAACACTGGAAGAGTTGCCTTAATGAATTTAAAAAAATCTCCATCCGATCAGTCCGCTATCGACACAATGCGGATTCCGTACAGGTTCTGGACGCGGATTCATTTCTGGGTAATTCTGACTTTATTTATAGCGGTAACTATTTTTCTTTATCGCGATATCATATGGCCGGGCTTCCAGTCAGGTTTTTTCCTTTTCAATCTCAGTCGTCATACCATTGAGCGGAATCTGTTTCTGCTTATAACGCTTTATACAGGTTTTGTATTTGGTCTATTACCGGTTCTTATTATGATTGCGGCCTCGCTGGTGGTAATGATACCACAGGCTATTTTCTACTCAAATAATATTAGTGATGCCATACTCGAAGTATTTCTGGTAACCACTGCCGGACTTGTTTTCTTCTACTGGATGAGGATAAAGGAATCTGATGACAGACGTTATAGGAGGGCGGTTGCCGCACTGGAAAATACACAGGGGCAGTTGCAGACCAGAATACGTGAGGCACGTGCCAATGCCAGAAGGCTGGCTACTCTGAATACGATCTCAAATGCATTGAGCCAGTACCTCGATCCAGCAAAAGTAATTGAGACAGCCGTTGAAATGGTGGGAGAGGTGATGGAGGTAGAAGTAATTCTAGTATATACAATTGACCCCAACGCGGGTGAACTGATTTTAACAGCTTACGAAGGCATATCAGCAGATTCGGCGGCAGAGTTAGATCATGTTAAGCTAGGAGAAGGATTTAACGGGCAGGTAGCGGCAACCGGCGAGGTGATGCTGGTGCCGGATGCTTCTAATGATCCACGGTTAACTAGGCCGGCGGTTATCAGGAATAAGATACATCCGATGTTAATTGTACCTATGAAATCTAAAGGTGAGGTAATAGGTACATTATGTGTGGGTATGAGAAGGCCCCGCACATTTTTACCCGATGAGATCGATCTTTTAAGCACGATTGCCGGACAAATTGCCTCTGCTTTGACAAATGCTCGCTTGTATGAAGAAGCGAAGGAAATTGCAGATCAATTATATAAATCTGCCAGAGATTACCGTAATCTCTTTGAAAATGCTCACGATGCTATCTGGTTTCATGATATCGACGGTAAAATACTGGCGGCTAATAAAGCGTCTCAGGAATTAACCGGTTACCCTACCGAAGAGTTTATCGGTCGTAATGTAAAAGAGTTTATGGACGAAGAGATGCTGACTCTGGCCCGGGAGGTAAGGAGGAAATTATTAAGCGGTGAGCCATTTACTCAGCCTTACGAACAGCATACGATTACCAAGGATGGTATCAGAAAAACTATAATGGTTACATCCAGCTTAATGATCATCGACGATAAACCAGTTGGTTTTCAGCATATTGCGCGTGATGTAACAGAAGAGCGCAGGATGCAAAACAATCTGCGCTATTATCTAAATCAGATTACACGTGCGCAGGAAGAAGAGCGAAAGCGAATTGCACGTGAATTGCATGACGATACTGCCCAGGCGTTATTTGCTATTTCACGGCAGATGGATAATTTCATCAGAGACAATTCACAACTTTCGTCCGAACAGGTAACTGCACTGCGGGAAATCAGACAAAGAATCGGCATAACCCTTCAGGGAATAAGAAGGTTCAGTCAAGATTTAAGGCCTTCAATAATTGACGATCTCGGATTATTACCCGCATTGAAATGGCTGGTAAAACAGAAATCTGAAGATACAGGTATGTCTATAACTTTAAATGTTATCGGTAAAGAGCAGCGTTTATTACCCGAAATGGAGCTGATACTATTCAGGATCACTCAGGAAGCACTTAATAATGTCGCCAAACACTCACAGGCCGATTCAGCCGAAGTTGTTATTGAGTTCATGCAAGATAACATTGTAGTTACCATCAGGGATAATGGAAAGGGATTTAAACTACCTGAGACGGTCGGCGACTTATCACACGCCGGCAAGCTCGGTCTTGTCGGGATGCAGGAGCGCGTAACGCTGCTGAACGGGAAACTTGAAATTAAATCGGAACCCGGGAAAGGAACGATTGTCCGCGTTATTGTACCTTTAAAGATATGATTGCTTAGACGCCCTTAGAGGCCATTCAAATAATCCGCCACTTCATCTTGAGCCAGAATTCTGGTAGATCTATCATTTAGCACAGTGTCGATCTCGTCCGGTAGATTATTTAACACAATGGCAATGGGCAACGAGGTATCCAGCTTTCTTATTTTGGCGAGTTCCTTGAGGTCTTCTCTACTGGGGAAATAAACCAGCACGGCTTTGGGCTCACTAACCAGAAATGTATGCATGAGATCTTCGGCATTTTCTGTTGTAAATACCTTATATCCCTTGCTTTCAAGACCCCCAATCACTCCGCGCTGATATTCACCATCTTTGCTAAAGATCAGTAAAGTACGTAAAAGCACGTTCATTCTGGCAATGATATGATCCAGTTTGGCCTCACCCTCCGCAGTGAATTTTTTTACATAGGGAATGCCATAGTACATGATTTCTATTAATTTATCTGTTTCCTTGAGGGTTCCTGCACCCATAGCAACAATAGGTTTTGCTTTCTTTATACATGCTTGCAAGATCTCTTCAATACCTCCGGGTAAATCAACATCTATAATGCAGGCATCAATATCCGATTGAGAAAGCTGTTTCAGAGCTATTTCTTTTGATTCTGCCGGATACAGCGCATAATCAGCATCAAGGAGTGCGCGCCCCAGCATACTCATGAAATTGGCATTGCTGTCCGCGATTAATATTTTAAATCCCATTATTAAATCAGCCTGTATTAATATAAAAAGAAATCGGTCAGCATCAGCTACAATTGCTATTTTACCTTTAAGAATGGGTTAAATTCAAGGTAATAATAGCAGAATGTAAAATGTTGATTATGTTATTCTATTGATATTGTATTTATTTCAGGAATGATTTATTATTTTGATATACTGTGATGAAGGTTGGCTGAGATTCTTCTCCTGTGTATCAATTGGATAACAACTTCAGATATGATAATAAAAAATTAGCGGAGGTAATAGAGTTGTTTAGAAGAAAAGGGCTTGTGCCAATCGTTGGAATTATGCTGACAATTTCCTTATTTATGTGGTCATGTGCACCCGCTGCAGCGCCGGCTGAGCCAAAACCGGTAACACCAGCACCCGCAACTCCCAGCGAACAGCCAAAAAGCAGTAGTCAACCGCAGACTCAGACACCCAATTTACCGCCTCCCCCGCCACCAATTACCACAACGCCGGGTGCTCAGGAAATTAAAACCTCTTTTGAAGCCATTACGTATACCAGTGATAAGTACGGCTTTTCTTTAAAATATCCCAAAAATTGGGTTAAAAAAGAGGCCACTGGTGATGTCGTATTATCAATCGCTTCCAGTCAGGATCAGACAGCTGATTCGGTAAATGTGAGTGTAATTAGCGAGGTAAATGATATAGCCGCCGCTGCTAAAAATGCAATTGATAACAGCGATGCTTTTAAACAATTTAACGTCAAGTCTAAAATTGAGAGTCAGAAAAACGTTATGCTGGCTGATGGTAAAACCACTGCTCAGGAAGTAATACTTTCGGCCAAAATAGTAATATATGATGTTTATCTATATTGCGTGGGTGTAAATGCAGGTGGTAAGACCATTCTGGTTATCGGCAATACGGTAGAAAGCAGCAGTAAAAATAAAGAGCTTCTTCAAGAAATTGCCAAGACGCTGACGATTAAATAGATTTGTTATGATAGCAAAATCGAGCCCTGCAGTCTGCAGGGCTCGATTTATTATGTTATTATGTGATTTAGGGTAGATTTCTAAATGTATCGGGGAGGTTTTGGGGTTTTATGGCAGAAAAGACAGAAAATGCATATCTTATAAAGCTGAAGGAAAAATATCCTGCTAAATTTGTGCCGGAAACACAGATATTCAAGAATATCCATCCGGGAAGCCGGATATTTATAAGCACGGCGTGCGCTGAACCGCAATATCTGGTTAATGCACTGGTCAATTATGTCGAATCCAATCCGAAGGCGTTTTTTGATGCCGAAGTATTGCATGTATGGACGCTGGGTGTGGCGGCATATACGCAGGAAAAATTCAAGTCTAATTTCAGACATAACTCATTCTTTATCGGCGATAATACACGCGATGCTGTAAATGAAGGCATGGCCGACTATACACCCATTTTTCTTTCACAGGTTCCTTCTCTTTTTCGCAATGGGATTATTCCTGTTGATGTGGCGCTTATTCAGACTTCGGTTCCCGACCGCCAGGGATATGTTAATCTGGGCGTAAGTGTAGATATTGTTAAGGAGGCTGTAGAGAGAGCACGGCTGGTAATCGCCCAGATGAATTCTTATATGCCTAGGGTTCATGGTGATGGGTTCATTCATGTTGATAGGCTTGATTATATTGTGCCTTATGATGAACCGTTGCTGGAATTTAATATACCTGTAGATGATGAAATTGCTCAGAGGATAGGAACCTATGTAGCCAAACTGGTGGAAGATGGCGATACAATTCAGGTCGGTTATGGTAGCCGCTTGAATGCGATATTGAGAAGTCTGAAAAATAAGAAAAATCTGGGTGTACATACCGAGCTATTGTCCGATGGCATTGTTGAGCTGATGAAGCTGGGCGTTATAGATAATTCGAAAAAGAAACAGGATCGCGGTAAAACTGTGGCTACCTTTTGTATGGGAAAGAGGGAAACTTACGATTACATCGATGATAATCCATCCATTGAATTTCGTACTATCGAATATACCAACGATCCGGTCGTTATATCACGGCAGGATAAAATCATAGCTATAAACAGCGCGCTGGAAATCGACCTGACCGGTCAGGCAACGGCCGAATCGATCGGGAAAACTTTCTATAGCGGCGTCGGGGGTCAGGCGGATTTTATGCGCGGGGCCATACTGTCATCCAGAGGTAAAACAATACTGACCATACAGTCTACCGCACGAGAAGATTCCGTATCCAGAATAGTGCCTTTCCTCAGCGAGGGTTGTGGCGTGACCATGATCAGGGGAGATATTCAATATGTGGTCTCGGAATACGGGATCGCCTATCTCCATGGTAAAAATATACGGGAGCGCGCTATGGAGCTTATAGCAATAGCCCATCCCAAATTCCGTCCATGGCTGATTGAAGAAGCTAAAAAATTGAATCTGATTTATAAAGATCAAGCTTTCGTACCTGGCAAGCGGGGAGAATATCCAGAGCAGTTAGAGACAAATAGAATCACCAGAAGCGGTTTACAGATAACTTTACGACCGGTCAAAATTAGCGACGAGCCTTTGATTAAAGACTTTTTTTATTCACTCTCAGATCAAAGCATGTATCGGAGGTTTATCTCAACCAGACGCGATATGCCGCATGAAAGATTGCAGGAGTTTGTCGTCATAGACTATACTCAGGAAATGGTAATACTGGCAACTGCTGGAAGCGAAGAAAGAGAAGAAGTAGTGGGTATAGGACAATATGGAATAGGCCAGGATACCCACAGCGCCGAAGTAGCATTTGCGGTGCGCGATAAGTATCAGAACAACGGAATAGGTACCGAGCTTTTAAACTATTTGATTTACCTTGGTAAAAGAAATGGATTATTGGCTTTTACAGCTGAAGTACTGTATGAGAATAGACCCATGTTATCGATTTTCGATAAGGCGGGATTTAAAATAACAAGCAGTGGTGGAGGGGTTTACTACCTTAAATTGAATTTATCGTAATAAAATTTCAGGAGGTATGAATAATGGATATATCATGGTGGCGTGATCTGGTAATAGTGATCTGGGGTATAGTAGCTACTATAGCAGTAGTTGTAGTTGCTATAGTTATGTTTCTTCTATATAGAAAAATAAGTACAATTATGGATTCGATGGATTATGTTATGGCTAAAACCAGTGATATCATCGACTATGCCGAGCAGGAAGTGCTTAAACCGGTGATTCAGCTTGGTACCATAGTAAAGGGTTTCGTAAGCGGTGCCAGCTTTTTCGCAAATTTATTCAAGAGGAAGGAGGAAAAGGATGAATAAGGATTCAGGTGCTGGATTTTTCACTGGTCTTATAGTGGGTGCCGTTATCGGGCTGGCAGTTGGCCTCTTATATGCTCCTCACAAAGGTGAGGAGACCCGCCGCGTTGTTAAAGAAAAAGTAACGGGTCTTAAAGATACTGCGGCACAGGCCGCAAGAAAAGCTGGAGAGAGAATAAAACAGAAAGTTCAATCGGGGGAGCAGGAGACTTAAACTCTGAAAGAGAACTTATTTTTGAGATTTGATCAATCTACCCAATAATAGCCGGTATGCTACTAAGGTGTAATACCATTGTCAGTTACTAATACCCAGTTCCAGAGAGTTTTATATATCTTAATCACACTGGCTATTTCAGCCATTCTGATATGGATATTTATTGCCTCCATGGCTGTTCTTATTCCATTTCTTGTGGGTATATTACTGGCTTATTTGCTTATGCCGTTAATCAACTGGCTTGAAAGTATATTGCCCTTAAAAGCCAGGTGGTATAAAGCGAAACGGATAATATCCATCATAATTATCTTCATAATTCTCGGCGGCCTGATAATTGCATTTATGATATATCTGGGGACAGCTATTATCTCGGCTTCGTCAGTATTGCTTAATAAAGCACCGGAGTATATTACCAGAGGAATCGATGAAGCAACGAGATGGATGGACTTATTTAAAAGTAATATGCCGCGTGTAATTGAGATGCGCATCGAAGAAGCGCTTAATAAGTTCGGTCCATCTGCAGGCAAATTTGTTCAGGATTTTGTGATTGGCAGTATGGCCGTGATCCCGTCATCTATGCCAACTATTATCGGCTTTCTAACATTACCGTTTTTCCTTTTCTTTGTACTTTACGATTATGAGAAGTTCGGTAAATATATACATGAGGTATTGCCTGGCAGAGCGGCGCAGCATACAGAAAATATTACCGCTATCATCGGTAATGTGATGGGAAGATATATCCGGTCCCAAATAATCCTCGGTCTGATAGTAGGAGTGATGGTTTTCCTGGGGTTGTTGCTTTTGCAAGTTGACTATGCTCCCGCACTGGGTATGGTTACAGCGCTTACGCAATTTATACCTATTATCGGGCCGGTTGTATCAGGTCTGATTATTATGACCATTACCCTGGCGGTACAACCCGAAAAAGTTATCGGTGCGTTGATAGTATTTTTTATTGCCCAGATTATATTGAATACCGTGTTTTTAAACTGGGTGCAGGGAAGGTACATGCAGATACATCCGGCGGTTGTGATGGTGCTGTTAGTGGTGGGTGGTTATATAGCTGGTTTCTGGGGTATGATACTGGCGCTGCCTGTTTGTGCTACTGCATGGGAAGTACTTAAGTACGTACGCTCCGAAAGACAGGGAGAATCGATTTCAAAATCAGATCAA
>Ga0272448_1001531_pt1 | contig 30662 bp, 23 predicted proteins | sample YNPCB0191_FD_202220 | JGI IMG/M metagenome (GOLD analysis project Ga0272448, IMG submission 202220) | Hot spring sediment microbial communities from Yellowstone National Park, WY, United States - YNP-CB-019-1 | ecosystem: Environmental > Aquatic > Thermal springs > Hot (42-90C) > Sediment...
AACTGGCGCAATCCATTATGGAGTTTATAAGGTGCGAGAACCTTTCACCAAAACCGATCCAGTGGTCTTACACCGTTCAAAAATTGGAAACTAAACTCGGAACGGTCTTGTGAAATGCTGTACTAAGGCACAAAGACACAAAGTTCTTTTTCCAACGGGCTGGAAAGCCCGTGCTACGGTCGTCCACGGTCCACCGTCTACTGTCCATTATCCCCATTCGTTGAAAAACTCCCCTCACTGGCAAGAGAATTTTGCCGGGTCGGGTGACTCGCCGCGCTCCCAGATACGCTCGAAGTCTTGCAGATAAAGTGAAACTATCTCGGCGTTATCCAGGATAACCACATTTTCATCGTTGTTCTCCGTTGCACTGGCGCTCAGATTGAAGGAGCCCGTGATGAGGATGTGGTCGTCAATAAGAATGACTTTGTTGTGCATGAAAGCAGGATTTCCATCCTGCCTGACCGCAATGCCAGCGCACAACAGCGGCACCATTTCGCTGCCCTGGCCATCGCTGCCCACCTTTTCAAACACACCGGCCACATCCACGCCCGCTCTGGCGCGTGCTCTCATCGCTTCTCCCAGCGTGTTTTCCGTGAACGAGAATGCCATGAAACGGATACTACGTTGCGCCGCGGCGACCAGATTCACAATTTCGTCCATCACCCTGTCCTCCGGTGCAAAGAGCACGCGGATGGGCGTGCCGTTGACCGTAGTGGATTGCTGGTCCCGCGTAGAAGGCGAGCGCGGCCCGAACTGTCCCTCCCACATTTCCTCGAATTCGCGCTCGTACATGGAGGCCACGTCAGGAGAATGGATCACAATCACATTGTTGTCCTGCTTGAAGATGCCGCTGACGGTAATGTTGGTTGAACCGGTCCACACCGATGTTCCATCGAAAATCCAGAATTTGTTATGCATCAGGGCCCCGCGGTCGTCGCTGCGCACTTCGATACCACCTTGGCGCAGCATGGCAAAATAGTCAGCGTCGTTTTCCAGCCCGGCCTCGTCATCGGTCACCCAGCGCACATCCACCCCACGCTGGCGGGCCGCGATCAAGGCCTTCGCAACCGGGGGCAAGTCGAACTCAAACGAGGCAATATGGATGCTCGTCTGGGCGGCATTGATTTTCTGGATGAGGATGTCTTCGATGGAGCCGCGATAGGCGTTCGGGTCGTTGACACGGAGAGGGTCAGTAAAATACACCTCCCACCAGCCGGCAGCGGCGCTCAGGCCGGCCGCCGAGGGGGCCGCTGGGGCACCGGTCAGGGTCTCTGGCAACGGCGTGATCGCCGTCGGCGCAGAAGTATCGGTCAGAGGCTTTGAAGGCGGCGTGACCAGCGTCGGGACGGGCGTAGAGGTGGGGAAAATGCCCGGAAGCACATTCTGTTGGACCAGGATGTATCCCACACAAACGACGCTCAAGATCAGGAGGAGGAGCAGTGTCAGCGCCAGGATGAGATTTCTGGCGGTAGAGATTGTTCTCCTCTGCGATAAATTTCTGGAACTGGATTTTCTGGCAGTCATGGCTGCTCCTTTCCCGGGAAGGTCTCTTCACCTTTCCTCGTCAGGGCTCGTGGCAGAGAACCGGCGCGCTGGCTCCAGACAGGTACGCAAGGATCGTATCCAGTCTTGCGGCTCCTGTGAGAGTGAACACAGCAGAGAAATGCGTTGCCACAGGCCGGGCGGAACGAAAGCCGCGCCATAGACCACTTCGGCCTGGGCCAGAATTTCACGGATCGCCTGCGCACGTTTCACCACTCCCAGGCCAGCACGTCTGGAAAGCAAGAAATTGATCTGACGCATCATCTTGCGGAGCGCTCGCAAACGTGGATACATTGCCTCTTCAGCGGCTTCCTCACCGTCAATCTCGGCGGTATCCCGGACAATCGCGCGAGCACAGGCCATTCCCCAATCGAGCAAAGCCTGGGCCGCCTCTGTTTGCAGGTCAGCCATGAGAGACTCATCTCCCATCAGGCCATCAAGGACACGTTGCGTTCGTGGTTCAAGGTTCCCATTCATGACTTTCATTATAACAACATCTGTTACAATAGTACCAATCCCGGTAACTATTCCGCTCTGCATCAAGGCTGTTGTGTATGTCATGGCGAGGAGCGTTCTTTGCGACGAAGCAATCCCCAGGCGAGTCAATTTAGCCTGATAAATGGGAGATTGCTTCGCCGAAAAACGGCTCGCCATGACATGGCTGAGTAGCTCGACAATGTTATATTTCGGCATAGTTGTCATTGCGAGGGCGTTCTCTGCCCGAAGCAATCCCCTGGTAATTGGGAGACTGCTTACCTTGAAACTCGCAAGGAGATTGCTTCGGCGGCGCCTCGGGCGAGCCTCGGCGTGGCCCTATCGCCGCCTCGCAATGACAAGGGACAGGTAATCTAACATTGTCGAGGTAGTTACCAATCCCGATTTTCCCACAAAGGAGTTGCCTGTGATGTCCTTGGTATACCTCATGCTCATTCTGGTGTTCCTCCTGCTTCTCTGGTATCTGGTAGCGTTCTGGTGGGGAAAACCCTGGAGCATTCGCGGACTATACACCCGCACCTTTCTGCGCCTGGCGCTCAAAAGCCCTGAACTCCTGACCATGCTGGGCATTCTCGAAAAATTTGGGATTCACTGGCACAACGCCTGCCTGTCCAATGCCTCGGTGGATTTCGAGACAAAAATGCTCAACCTGATCAAACGCGACCTGAGCATTCTGCGCAGTTACCCACGCCAGCGTCAAGATAAAGCCACTCTGCTCTCCACCGACATTATGGAGTGGTTCCTCGACGATCAGGTGCGCGCTGAACCTTATCGCTTCCACAATTACCCTGTCAATCAGATGTTCGGCATCCAGTCCGAGCTGCCCAACTTCATGATGACTGTTCACCCCGTCGACAGCCAAGTCGAGGCCTGGAACTACGTGAGACGCCTGAGGCGTTTTGGCGTCAAATTCGATCAGGTTATGGAAGGGTTGTTGATTCGAGAAGAGAAAGGCATCCTGCCGCCGCGCTTTGTCATCCGCCGCGTGCTGGACGAGATGAGCGCCTTCATTGCTAAACCGCCGCAGGAGAATCCGCTCTACCTCACCCTCCAGGAAAAACTGGCCTCGGTGAAAAAGGTCAGCCCACGCCAGCAAGAGAAGATTCTGGTCGCCGTCAGGGATGCCATCCAGCAGGTCGTCTATCCTGCCTACCAGAAATTCATTGACTACTTCACGGCCCTTGAACAAAAAGCCGATGACAACGATGGCATCTGGAAACTGCCGGATGGCGAGGCGTGTTATACCTGGTGCCTGCGTTCCAACACCACCACCGACTATACACCCGCACAGGTGCATGAACTTGGTTTGCAGGAGGTGGAGCGCATTGAGAACGAGATGCGCGCCATCTTGGCGCATCTTGGCTACACAAATATCGCCAGCCCAACGCGTCTGCTGGCCGAACTGGCGCAGGACGAACGTTTCCTGTACCCGAACACAGACGAGGGCCGCGCCCAATGCCTGGCCGATTACCAGCGCATCCTGGACGAAGTCAACCTCGCCATCGAGCCGTACTTTGGGCTGCGACCGAAAGCCAGCCTGAAGGTCGAACGCATCCCCCCCTTTCGCGAAAAGACGGCAGCCGGCGCCTACTACCAGCCCGGCGATATGAGCGGACAGCGACCGGGTATCTTCTTTGCCAACCTGCGCGATATGCGCGAAGTGCCCAAATTTGGCATGAAGACCCTGGCCTACCACGAAGGAATCCCCGGTCACCATTTTCAACTTTCGCTTGCCATGGAACTGCGCGGCCTGCCGTTCTTCCGGCGGCTGGTGCCTTTCACTGCCTACGCCGAGGGCTGGGCGCTCTACGCCGAGAGGCTGGCGCGTGAAATTGGCATGTACCGTGATGACCCCTACGGTGAACTGGGCGCGCTGGATTCCGAACTCTTCCGCGCCGTGCGGCTGGTTGTGGATACCGGCATTCACTACAAGCGCTGGACACGCGCCCAGGCCATCGAGTACATGGAAGCACACAGCGCCTCGGCGCACGAAAGTGTGGTCAGCGAGGTGGAGCGGTATATTGTCATGCCGGCTCAGGCCTGCGCGTACAAGATTGGCATGCTCAAGATTCTGGAACTTCGCGAAACGGCGCGGCAGGCGCTTGGCCCCCGTTTTGACCTGCGTCGTTTCCACGATGTGATTCTTGGCAACGGCAGCGTGCCGCTTGCCATTCTGGAACGGTTGGTCAACGATTACATCGCCGCCGAGCAAAAGGCACCAGCCACGGCGCACGAACCTGCTCACCGTTGATGGCCTTGCTCCTGGCGCGGCCGCGCGCCGCTCCAGCGCACGCGCCCAATCCTCTTCCCCAACGGAAAGCAGGCGCGTGATGATTCCCTCAACCCGGCCAAGCCTGGCCCGGCCTCACAAGCGCATCAGAGAGGGAGACAGGCAGTGGCGCTCCTGCCCAGGGCGGGCGTAAAACCACCGCCTGTCTCTCAACGCCGATTGCGCAGGAAGGTCGGGATGTCCAGATCGTCGGTGTTATACACCTGCGGCTTGAATTCCACATTGCGTGGCGCTTCCGAGCGGGAGGCTTCCACGGCAACGCTCTCCAGCGGCAACTGGGCCTCTTTCTCTTCCCGCGCGGGCAGAGCGCGGCCTTGCGGCTTCAGGATACGGCGCGGCATCCCGGCACGCTCGAAACCAGTCGCGATGATGGTAATGCGCAGTTCATCGCCCAGATTCGGGTCAATGACCGCGCCAAATTTGATGTTGACCTCCGGGTGCGCCGCCTCGCGGATAATTGCCGCTGCCTGCGTGACCTCGAAAAGGGTCAAATCGGGGCCGCCGGTCACATTGAACAGGATAGCGCGGGCGCCGTCAATGGTAATATCCAACAACTGACTGGCCATGGCCTGTTCGGTAGCCTTACGAGCACGGTCATCGCCCGAGGCGCGCCCCAGCGCCATGAAAGCCGCGCCGCCCTCCGACATAATCGCGCGCACATCGCGGAAGTCTACGTTAATGAGGCCGGCAACGGTGATGACTTCCGAAATCCCTTGAATGCCCTGCCGCAGCACATCATCGGCCATACGGAAAGCATCCTGGAGGGTGGTGCGCTTTTCCGTAATCTGGAGCAGGCGGTCATTCGGGATCGCGATGAGGGTATCCACGTGCTCTTTGAGTTCGGCCATGCCATTTTCCGCCGCCGCCATACGCTTGCTGCCTTCAAAGGTGAAGGGACGGGTGACAACGGCGATTGTCAACGCTCCGCAATCGCGTGCCACCTGAGCCACAATGGGGGCCGCGCCGGTGCCCGTGCCGCCGCCCAGGCCAGCCGTGACGAAGACCATATCGGCCCCCTTCAACAGCGCGTACAGTTCGTCAGCGGATTCTTCAGCCGCTTTGCGCCCGATTTCCGGGTCGCCGCCGGCGCCCAGGCCACGCGTCAGTTTCTCCCCCAGGCGCAGCCGCGTTGGCGCTTTGGAGAGCAACAGGGCCTGGGCATCCGTATTGGCAGCAATGAACTCCACGCCCTGGATGCCTTCCTCGACCATGCGGTTGACCGAGTTGCAGCCTCCGCCGCCCACGCCAACGACTTTGATGCAGGTGAATGTTTCGGTTGTTCCTTTCCTCGTGTCCATGCGTACCTCCTGTGATAAATTCGGTTATTGTTGCGGAATGTTCCTGCACTGCCCGATGGAGAAGCCGATCCAGAGATTTTTCTGCGGCTCACGGCATCGGTTGCGAGCAGAATGGTCTATGGGAGAAGTCGTTTGAGCCAGTTTTTGAGCGGTTCAAGGTTCATATGGCTTTCTCCTCGCGAACGACGCCGGCCGCGCGCGTGTGAGGCGGCGACAGGCGTTCCCAGCAGCGCGGCGGCCCATTGCAACAGGCCAACGCTGGTGGCGTAAGCCGGCGACTTGAGTTGATCGGCCAGCCCAAGCAAGTTTTCCGGTTGGGCCGTGCGCACCGGCAGGCCGGCCACGCGCGCCGCCAGTTGACGAATGCCGGGCAATGCGCTGGTGCCACCGGTCAGCACCAGACCAGCCGGCAGCAACCCATCATAGCCCGAACGCTTGATCTCCTGCATGACGAGAGAAAAGATTTCCTCCACGCGCGCCTCGATGATATGTACCAGCGCCTGACGGCTGATCTCAATCGGTTCCTCCTCGCCAAATGGCCGCACCGTAAAGTATTCCTCCGCGCCCACACCGGAACGCAGGGCATAGCCGTATTTCTTTTTGACTGCTTCTGCCTGCGTAATCGGCAGGCGCAATCCCTGCGCAATATCGCTGGTCACATGGTTGCCTCCTACCGCCAGCACCATCGTATGCCAGACGTTTCCATCCACATAGAGCGCCACATCGGTCGTGCCGCCGCCAATGTCGCAAACCGCCACGCCCATCTGACGCTCGGCATCGGTCAGCACGGCATCGCCGGAAGCCAGCGGATTGAGGACAAACTGAAGCACCTCCACGCCAGCGGCGCCCACGCACTGTCGCAGATTTTCCATCGTCGCCGAGGCGGCAGTGATAATGTGGGCCTCCACCTCGAGACGGTAGCCATGCATGCCAATCGGCTGATGGATACCTTCCTGCCCGTCCACAGTAAAGCCGCGTTGGATGACATGCACAATTTCGCGGTTGTGCGGAATCGCCACGGCGCGCGCCGCGTCCAGCGCCCGGTAAACATCGTCCTCGTCAATCGTCTCGCCCGCCACGGCGGCCACGCCGCGACTGTTAATCGAAGCCACATGCGCACCAGCCAGGCTGACCACGGCGGCAGTGATCTCCACGCCAGAAGTCTGCTCCGCCTTACGCACCGAGCGGGTAATGGCCTGAGATGCCGCCGCCAGATCAACAATCACACCTTTCTTGACGCCTTCCGACGGCTCAATGCCAACGCCCAGGATGTGAATGCCATCCCCGGCCACCTGCCCGACCAGCGTGCAGACCTTGGTGGTACCAACATCAATGCCAACAACCACGTCTTCCATAACACGCCTTCCTACTTATAGAACGGCGCCCGTAAATGTTCGACGCTAATCAGGGTGGGCACAATGCCCGAGGCGACCAGTTTATCCACAATCGCCTGATATATCTGCAACTTCAAAGGAATGTCGGTCGTGTTCTGGCCGAAATAAACGGACCAACCGCGCGGATCTTTCCAACCGACGCCATAGGCAGGATCGTAAATCATCGGCTGCCCCGGTGGTACATAGGGGAAAACGGTGGCCATGACGCGGACCAGCGCCGGGTCAATGAACACCGGCGGCCCAGCAGTTTGATCGGCAGCAGAGGCCACCTGCGGCGGGCGACCGTTCGCAAACACCTCTATCAACGCCGCCGCCTCGCCACGCACCGGGAACGCCACGCCCTCCGCATCAATCCAGAACGTCTGCTCGCCCTGATGCCAGGTGATGATGGGCGTTCGCTCGACCACATGGACAATCAGCCGGTTCGGCAAACCGACTTCCACTTTCACCTGCGCCAGATCGGGGTAGTCCGCACGCAGATTGGCCTCCAGCTGCGCCGGAACAGCCTTGAAAATGGGCTGGCCAATCAGGCGTAAGGCGGCGTTAATTTCGGTCACGCCCAAACGCTGATTGCCATAGACTTCGGCGCCCCTGACCTGAAAGGTAGGAGCGTTCCACAGGGTATAAAGCAGGAAAGCCAGCGTCAGGGTCAATGCTCCGGAAACCAGCCGTCCGGCATGGAGACGCGGCAACGCCAGCATCGGCGACTCCGAAAGGGTCAACGTGGAGGTGTATTGTCGGCGCGCCACCTGCCCAACCTGACGCGCCGTACCGCCCATGACCGGCGTGCGCGTGAATGGCGGGCGCGCAGTCCTGCTCTCGACGCCGAAGGTGCGGCGCGGCGCAGGCGCGATCGGCGGCGGCACCGGATGAAGCATCGTCTTCGTTGCCGTTTGCCGTTGTGCACGGCGTCGGCGGATCAGGTCCGCGCGTGTCGGCTTTCTCGTGTCGCTCATGCCGTCCTCCGAAAGCGTCGTTCCGTGCGATCGCGTTCCGCTTTACGTTCCAGAGCCAGTTCAATTAACCGCTCCACCAGTTGCCCATACGACAGGCCACTTGCTTCCCACAGTTTGGGATACATGCTGATCGCCGTGAAGCCAGGAATAGTATTGATTTCGTTGAGGTATACCTGTCCACTTTCGTTTTCGACGAAGAAATCCACGCGCGCCATGCCGGCACAGTCAATCGCGCGATACGCGGCTACCGCCAGAGTGCGCACGGTATCGCCGATCTCCGCAGGCAAATTCGCGGGGATCACCAGGCCCGAGGTGCCATCCAGGTACTTGGCTTCGTAGGAATAGAACTCGCGACTGGGCAGGATTTCGCCAGGCACGGAAGCCAGCGGTTGATCGTTACCCAAGACCGATACCTCAATCTCGCGCGCCGATACACCGCGCTCGACCAGCACACGACGGTCATACCGCGCCGCCTCCTGCAACCCTTCAACCAGATCGTGGCGATGATGGCATTTCGTGATCCCTACCGAGGAACCCAGATTGGCCGGTTTGACAAACAGGGGGTAGTCAGCCAGCGCCTCGGCGCGCCGAATCACCATCTCCAGGTCATGCTCAATGTCCGTTCGCAGGACCACGATGGATTCCACCACCGGGATACCGTTGGCGCGCATCACATCCTTGAAGATACCTTTGTCCATACCCAACGCCGAGCCGGTCACCCCGGCGCCTACATAAGCCAGATCGGCCAGTTCCAGCAGTCCTTGCAATGTGCCATCTTCCCCATACGTACCATGCAGAACCGGGAAGACCACATCTAAATCGGTTAATTTCTCCAGCGTCGTTTGCCCCTTTTGCTGGCGCAACAGGTACAGGCCAGGGCGCGTTGGGTCTGGCAGGATTGTGCAGGGAAGCAGATTATCCGTCTGGCCCTGCTCGAGTCGTTCCCGCACGCGTTCTCCCGTCAACCAGACGCCGTCATGCGTAATGCCCACCTCATACACCGCGTAGCGGGCGGCATCGAGCACGGCAAGCACCGACTTCGCCGAGACCAGCGAAACTTCATGCTCACCCGAACGCCCCCCAAAGAGAACCGCGAGGCGAAGACGAGAAGCAGGAACGATAGAGGAAAAAGTGGTCATAGGTGAGTAAGGTAGAAAGTAAAACGTAAAGAGTGAAACGTAAAGAGTGAAACGTAAAGAGTGAAACGTAATTTAGAGGGTTTGAGGTAACGTCTCCAGAGTATTCGCCGTAGTTTGATAAGGAACGCGCTCTTCACGTAATACGTAGCCTCGTTGCTGGGGAACCATGGTCAAGAGCAAGCGGATGACGCCGTAGAGTATTTCAAGACGTTGATCGAGGACGGTATTGCCCAAAATATCACGCGCCATAAAATACCAATGAATACTTTCACGAGCCGAGCCAAGCGCATACTCATAGAACCGCGCCCGATCTCTACCACTACCGCGCGAGTATCCTTCTGCCAGGTTAGCGCCTATTGAACCCACGGCGCGGTAGAGCTGGTCCGCGAGGTCCACCGTCCGCCGATCCCGCCACAACTTGCTCACATCATGCCAGGCCAGATCGCTCAAAAACAGAGCATAACGATACGCCGTCATTTTCCAAAGCGAATCGTTCTTAAGCGCTTCAGGAACTACACCTTCCCATTCCTGATAGGTAATCACACCTTTCTCATCCACAACCGCCTCCAACATACCTTTTCCCATTTTTCGTTTTTCGTTTTTCGTTTTTCGTTTTTTGTTTTCCGTTTTTCATTTTTCGCTTTCCGTTTTTCGCCGTACACCTCACCACTCACCCAACAATTCGATTTCCAGTTCCAGTTGCACGCCGCTTTTCTCGGCCACGGTACGCTGCGCCAGGTCAATGAGCGCCTTGATGTCGCTGGCAGTAGCGCGGCCATGGTTGATGAAGAAATTGGCATGAAGCGGGCTGATTTCAGCATCCCCAATGCGGACGCCTTTCAACCCGGCGGCTTCTATCAACCGACCGGCATAATCGCCCGGCGGGTTTTTGAACATCGAACCCATGCTGGCGCCCGGCGGTTGGGTTTGTTTGCGTTTACGGTGGATGCGTTCCAGGCGCGCTTGAATGGCAGTCACCTCGGCGCGCTGGAATTGCAAGGTGGCGGCCAGGATAATCGCCTCCGCCTGTTTGCGCTTGAGCAGGCTGGTACGATAGCCACAGGCCAGTTGGTCGGCATTCCACGCCTGACGGCCCTGCTGACGATGCCAGACCTCCACCTGCTGCACCTGCTGGATCATCTCGCCATCAAACGCGCCGGCATTGCCGTAAATGGCGCCGCCCAGCGTGCCCGGAAGACCGGCAGCCCATTCCAGTCCACTCAAGCCGGCCCGCACGGCGCGTTGGACAACGCTGTTCAGCGAGGCGCCGGTCTCAGCCCAGATGGTGGGTGGATTATCGTCCAGGCGAACCAGCAGACGTTGCGCCCGGTTGAGTACCACCACGCCACGCACGCCCCGGTCGCTAATCAACACATTCGAACCGCCGCCAAGTACGTAAAAAGGCACGTTCATGGCCCAGAGTTGCTGCGCGGTCGCGGCCAGTTCGTCCGCCGAACGCGCAACCAGCAAAGCATCGGCGGCCCCGCCCACGCGCGCGGAAGTATAGGCGGCTAACGGCGCATTCTCCTGCAACCGCTTCCCAAACGCCAGGCGCAACGAGTCAAGCATTACGGGGTCCATATGCCTTCCGTTCCACGCTTCCGTTCGCCATCCTCGCTCTAGCGATCTTCCTTCAAACGCGCGATCAGGCGCAGCACCGTCACCGCATCGGGCTGTTGTCTGGGCCACGGCAGGGGTGGACGATGCTCCTGAGGGTCAGGGTTGGGCACCTCCCCCAGGACCATCCGCAAGGGCGGCAAAGCCATCGTCTCGGCCTCGTAACGATGAAGTTTCTGCTTTTCAGCCATTCTTCCTCCTTTTGAGAGCACGTTCCGTCAAACGCTCGAAAACTTCCCGGCTCAGCCGGTCGGCATCGCCGGCAGAGAGTACCAGTAACACATCCCCAGCTGCAAGATGCTCCAACAAGTAATCGCGCGCCTCCGCCAGCGTTGGGACGAAATGCGCCGCCGGATGCGACATCGCAGCAACCACCTGGCGGGCGGAAAACTCCTGTTGGGGTTCGCGTGCCGCGTAGATTTCGGTCACGATCACCTCATCGGCTTCCTGAAATGCCCCGACGAAATCGGCGAACAGGGCTTGCGTGCGTGAATACGTATGGGGTTGCCAGAGCGCCCAAATTTTGCGTCCAGGATAGCGCACCCGAGCCGCGGCCAGCGTAGCGCGAATCTCGGTGGGATGATGAGCGTAATCGTCCACAATCAGCACACCATCGGCTTCGCCGCGCGTCTCGAAGCGCCGTCCTGTTCCCAGGAACTGACCCAGCGCCCAGGCCGCGTCCTCCAACGGCACGCCGACGAAGACCGCCGTAGCCAGCGCAGCCAGCGCATTGTAAATATTATGCTTGCCAGGCACCTGCAACTCCACCGTCACCGAAGCGCCAAAGACGGTAGCCGTGAAGGTATAACCACCTTTGTCGTTCGGATGGTAAATGGTGGCAAACGCGTCCATCTCCAGGGCTTCATCCGCCGTGATCGGGCGCAAACCATAGGCCGCCACGTAGTGACCCAAACGATTCGCCTCGTCCAGCAAACGACGCGCCCCCTTATCCTCTGCACAGGCCACCAGACGGCCATCTGGCGGCAGTAAATGGACAAAATCAACGAACGCTTGCAGGTAGTCCTCCGGGCGCGGGTAACAATCCGGATGATCATGCTCTACATTGGTAATCACTTCCAGCTGGGGTTTAAGGCCCAGGAACATGCGGTCGTACTCATCGGCCTCGACGACGAAGAAATCGCCCAGGCCGGCGCGGGCGTTAACGCCCAGATTGGTCAGCGTGCCGCCGACGACGAAGGTCGGGTCCAGTTTGAGGGAATGGAGCATCCAGGCGATCATTGCCGTCGTGGTCGTCTTACCGTGGGTCCCGGCAACAGCAATGCCGCTGCGACCGGTCATCAGTTCCGCCAGCAAATCGGCGCGTTTGAGCAAGGGAATGCCGGCGGCGCGCGCCGCCTGTACTTCCGGATTGTCGTCCGGAATGGCTGCCGAACGCACCACCCGGTCCGCGCCGGCCACGTTCTCCGCGCGATGACCGATAAAGACGACCGCACCCAGGCTGGCCAGTTCGTGCAACAGCGGACTCGCGGCGCGATCTGACCCGCTCACGGCGTATCCCATCTCCAGCAAGAGACGGGCAAGCGCCGAAAGCCCGCTACCTCCAATCCCAATCAGGTGAATGCGTTCCATAGTTCTAAATGAACACCACCAGCACGAAAACGAACGCCAGGACAACCGCAAAATAGATAGCCGGAACACCTAAAAGACGCGGCGGCATGTATTTGAGCAAGTTGAGCGCCACGTTCCCCGCGGCCGTGCCCTCGAGGGGAGCCGTAATGGCCGGGAAAGGATATTGCGCCTCATGCAGATAAAACCAGAGCGTACCCGCGACCAGATAACCATTGATGCCGCCCAGGAAGACACCCAGCAAGATATCCTGCAACTTCTCGCGCGTCATCTTCGGCGCAAAACGGGCGATATTCGGCGATTGATAACCGAAGAAAACCAGCAACGCCAGGATCACGGAGCGCAGCCAGAACAGCGCCGTAGTATCTGCCTGGCGCAGATTCTGCACAAAAGGCACATAGCGTTCCAGCAACGTGATGAAGGTCAGCGCGAGAATCACGCTGAACGAAACCAGGAGTTCTTTGGCCCAGCCACGCATCGCGCCGATGACGCTGAATAACACCACATACATCCAGAAGACGAAAGTCAGGCTAACCATTTGCTCTGCTCCCTTCTGCCAGAGCAAGCAACTGATGGGCAATCTCTGTAGCCGCTTGCGGCTGGTACAGGTGCTCCATCGCCGCGCGCATGGCCTGCAAACGCGCCGGGTTTTCCAGCAGCGCCCGCACCGTCGGCAGCAAATGCCCGGCCAACGCGCTGTCCTCGACCATCACCGCCGCGCCGCGACGAACCAGATACTCGGCGTTGACCTTTTGATACCGCCAGGCATAAGGATAAGGAACCAAAATTGCCGGCAGGCCAAAGCGCGGGTACTCGCCCAACGTCGAGGCGCCAGCGCGCGAGAGGACCAGATCCGCCGCTGCCAGCGCCGCGCCCATCTCCTCATGCAAATAAGGGAAAGCGCGGTAGCGCGGCGAATGAACCTCACGCGCTCTGGCCTCCACCAGCGGCCAGTCCAGTTCGCCGCTGATATGCACCACCTGCGCGATCTCCAGCAATGCCGGCAGGTTTGCCAGCACTGCCTGATTGATGGATCGCGCCCCGCGACTGCCACCGGTAACCAGCAGGACTGGCGTCTCTTCCTGCAACTGCAACGCCGCGCGCCCCTGAGCGCGATTCCAGCCTCCCAGCGCAGACCGCACCGGATAACCGGTAACGACCACGTTCTTCCTGGCCGAAAAATAAACGCGCGATTCATCGGTCGTCACCGCGATCCGGTCGGCGAAGCGAGCCAGGAAACGCAGCGCCAGCGCCGGCTCAATATCCGGCACATAGAGCAAGATGGGCCAACGCTGGCCGGCCAACGCTACCGGCGCGGCCAGATAGCCGCCGGTAAAGAACAGAACGTCCGGGCGAAATGTGCGCAGGATTCGCCGCGCCGCTAGATAACCGCGCCCCAGCAGCCAGAGATTGCGCGGCAGGCGGCGCGCCCCAACCCCATGCAAACCAGCCGCCGGGATGGCGCGGAACGGCACGCCGGCTCGTTCCACCAGACGCGCCTCCATCCCCCCCTCCCCACCAATCCAGAGTACCTCCAGCGATTCGTCCGCGCCGCGCAACGCCTCAAGCACGGCGAGAGCGGGCGAAACGCCGCCGCCGGTCCCGCCGGCGCAAATCAACAGTCGCACCGTAAAGCCTCCGTTCCGTTTCAACTCCCGTCACCGCCTGGCCGGCCTGACGGGAAATGCCAAGCAGAATGCCGATTGCCGTCAATGAGGCAACCAGGTTTGAACCACCGGCACTGATAAACGGTAATGTGTTGCCGGCGAAAGGCAACAAGCCGATCATGACGCTGATATTGATCAACGCCTCGATGATAATCCAGAACGTCAGACCACCGGCCATCACCATCCCCAGCATATCCGGCGCCCGCTGCGCGATGTGTATGCCGCGCCAGAGCAAGATACCATACAGGCCCATCAAGACCAGCGCGCCGAGGAACCCCTGTTCCTCCACCAGTACGGCGAAGATACTGTCGGTGAACGGCCAGGGCAAACCGGTCAGTTTCGTCGTTCCCCTGCCAATTCCCACCCCAAACCAACCGCCCTTAATGATGGCCTCCAGAGCACGCTTGACGTGATACGAGGATTGCAACGGGTCATGCAGACCGGCCAGATAATCCGCCAGACGGGTGCGGCCGGTGACGCTGAACTGCACCACGACCCAACCCACGAGAAGCGCAACGACCATGAACATCACAATCTGGCGTAACTCCCCGCCTGCCAGGAAAAAGAGCAAAGCGCCCAGCACAAAGATCGTCGCCGTAGCGCTCAGGTCCGGCTGCAGGTAAATCAGGCCGCCAATCAACCCCAGAATGGCCGCCAGCGGCAACAGGCCGAGCTGCACATCGTGCAAATGTTCCTGCCGTCCATCCAGCCAGACGGCAAGATAAAGCACCAGCACCAGTTTTGCCAGTTCCGAGGGCTGCACCGAACCGCCCAGAATACTGCGCGCGGCTCCGTGACGTGTCTCATTGACAAAGAGCACCACCACCAACAAGCCGATGGTCAGGGCCATGGCCGGCAAGACCAGCTGCCGCCAGCGGTGATAGTCCATGCGCGCGCAGAGGAAAGCGCTCGTCGCGCCAAGCGCCACCCACAACACCTGCTTGTTGAAAATGTAATAGGCATTGTGGTACACCCGAAACGCGTAGTCCGTGCTGGCCGAGTACAGGATCAGCAGTCCAAACAGGCACAAGGCCACCGTTGCCGCGGCCAACAGCAAGTCGCCGTTTTGTGGCCTTCGCCGCGTCGTTGCCTGCTCCGTGACTGGGGTCCGTTTCACGAAAGTTGCTGTACCCATTGCCGGAACCTCTCGCCTCGCTCTTCGAAATCGCGAAACTCATCAAAACTCGTGCCGCCCGGTGAAAGCAGAACGACATCCCCCGGTGCGGCCACGCGCGCCGCCGCCTGGACGGCCTCTTCCAGGTGCGCATACTGCTCCAGCGTTTCGGGCTTTGGGCCCTGGGCGCGTGCCAGCGCCGCCGCAATCTTGCCGGCGGCCTCGCCAAACAGAATCACATGATCCACCCGCTGACGAACCAGCCTTGCCAGATCATCCCAGGGCAGGTCTTTATCGCGCCCGCCCAGCAACAAGACGAGCGGTTCGTCAAAGGCGCGGATGGCGGCCAGGGTGCGTTCCGGCGCCGTAGCAATCGAGTCGTTATACCAGCGCGCCCCGCGCCACTCGCGCACGAATTCCAGACGATGCGGCACGCCCCCGAAGCCTTCCACGCCGGCCCGCATTGCCTCCGCCGATAACCCGCTGGCTGCCGCAATGGCACAAGCCGCCAGGACATTCAGGGTATTGTGCTCACCGCGCAAAGAGACCAGGCGCTCCTCGAACAGCGGCATTTCCCCTTCCGGGCTGCGCCACAGGAACATCCCGGCGCGCCGGTAAGTACCGCGCTCGCCCGGCGGTAGCGGACGGAGACCAAACGACGCGAGATGCCCGCGCACCCGCTCGCGCAGGCTCCAGGCGCCAGCATCCTCTCGTCCCAGGATCGCCTCATCCTGCTCATGCTGAAACTCCAGAATGCGCGCCTTGGCAGCAAGATAGGCGGCCATCGTACCATGACGATCCAGATGATTGGGAGTGACGTTCAAAACTGCGGCTATCCCGGGCGAAATGTTCATCTGCTCCAGTTGAAAACTGGAAATCTCCAGAATTGCCAGGTCATCCGGCGTCATCTCGTCCACGTAATGGAGCAGCGGGTCGCCAATGTTGCCACCGACCCAAACACGCCGCAAGCCGGCCTGTGCGCCGCAGGCACAGCGCGCCATCCGCCCTACCAGCGTCGTGGTGGTCGTCTTGCCAGCCGAGCCGGTGATACCCACCGTGCGACAGGGAACAACCTCCATAAAAATCTGCGTGTCGTTTGTCAACGGCAGACCACGCCGTTGTGCTTCCACCACCAGCGGGTTATCGAGCGGTATGCCGCCAGACAGGCAGAGGACATCCGCCTCATCCAGCAGTTCGAGCGGATGCCCGCCCAGCACCCAGGTCAACGGCAAATCGGCCAGAGCCTCCTGCGCCGCGCTCATCTCGTTCGGCGGACGGCGATCGTTGAGGGTCACGCGCGCGCCGTGCCGCATCAGGTAACGCGCCGCTGCCTGCCCCTGTCGAGCCGCTCCCAAAATCAGGACCCGCTTCCCGTTCCAGTTCGTGTTCATCGCCTCACACCACAGCCATACCGACGCCAATCATCGCACCCAGCAAACCAATCAGCCAGAAACGCTGCACAATTTGCGTCTCGCTCCAGCCAAGCAACTCAAAGTGCAAATGCAATGGCGCCATTTTGAACAGGCGCTTGCCCTTCGTCAAACGAAAATAACCAATCTGCAACACATCGCTGACGGCCTCGCTGAACGGAATGATCGCAATGACCGGCAACAAAAGCCACTGCCCGGTCATCAAGGCCACGACCGCGATGGTCGCGCCCAACGCCAGCGAACCGGTATCGCCCATGAACAACTGCGCCGGGTGAACGTTGAACCACAAAAAGCCGAATAGCGCGCCGACCATGGTAAAGCAGAAACGCCCCAGGAACACCTGTCCCTGCATCAACGCAATGCCGCCATAAGCGGCAAAGATCGTGGCCGAGACCAGACCGGCCAGCCCATCCAGGCCATCGGTAAAGTTGACCGCGTTGCAGGCCGAAACGATCACGAACGCAGCCACAGGCACATACCAGAGACCCAGCGCGATTTCCCCATCCGACCCTGGTAGATACATTTCTGGCACGTTCAGCACATACTTCAGTCCCCAGGCCAGGGCCAGCGCCAGCACGACTTGCGCCAGAAGTTTGGTGCGGATCCGCAAGCCCTCCCCTTTGCGCCGACCATGAATGCCCTCCCAATCGTCGACCGCGCCCAGCAGGGCATACCCCAACATGGCTACCAGCGGCATCAAGACCGATTTTCCCAGCACTTTCATCCCAATCAGACTGGCCGCGTTCAACAAGACCGTGAGCAGCGTGACCGGGAGAATGAACATGACCCCGCCCATCGTCGGCGTGCCCATCTTCACAAAGTGACGGCCCGGCTCCTCGACGCGAATCCGTTTGCCAATCTTGAAATGATGCAGAATCCGCAGCAACGGCTCACCCCAGATGACCGTCATCATGAAGGCCAGCCCGGCCAGACCCAACGCCAGCGCCGTTCCGGTCATGAGTTCACCTCCAGCGCGGCGCTGATACGATCCATGCGCATCCCGTGCGAGCCTTTGACCAGCACAACATCTCCTTCCTGCAGGAACGTGCGCAGGTGTTCGATCGCCTGCGACGCATCTTCAAGCGCCACCACATGGTCAGATGGCATCCCCGCGTGCCGCGCCGCCTCAGCGATTAAGCGGCCGCGCGCGCCGACCGTCACCAGATAGTCAGCCACTTCCGCAGCGCGAATACCAACCATCTCATGGCCCTGCTGCTCATACGGGCCCAGTTCGAGCATATCGCCCAGCACGGCTACCTTGCGACCTTCCAGTTCAGCCAGCAGGTTGAGCGCGGCCAGCATGGATTCGGGGGAAGCATTGTAGGTATCATCCAGCAACAGGGCCCCGCTCTCCGTCCGCACGGCCACCAGCCGCAACTGGGTATGCCCCGCCTGCAAACCGGCAATGATTTCCTGCCAGGTCAGGCCTTCGGCCAGCCCTACCGCCGCGGCGCGCAACGCGGTATGCACCGAGTGACGGCCAATCATCGGCACATACAGATGCCAGGTCTCGCGCCGATAGTGCAGTCGAAAGCGGATGCCTTCCAGGCCCATCCCTTCCACGCCATCGGCCCAGACATCCGCCGCCGGGTCCAGGCCATAGAAGAGGACCTGCGCCGGAGTCTGTGCGGCCATCGGACGCACCCAGGGATCATCGTAGTTGAGCACCGCGATCCCTTCCGGCGCGGGCGGCAGGGCCTGGACCAGTTCGGCCTTGCCGCGGGCAATCGCCTCCTGGGAACCAGCCCGTTCCGCGTGAACGGTGCCGACGTTGGTCACCACGCCCACCTGCGGCAAAGCAATCTCGCACAGGAAAGCAATTTCACCCGGCACATAAAAGCCCATTTCCAGTACCGCGCGTTCATAGCCCGGCCCCAGGCGGAGAATGGTCAGCGGCAAACCAATCTCGTTGTTGAGATTGCCCGGGCTTTTCAAAGTGCGATACCGCCGTCCCAGCACCTCCGCGATGACCTCTTTCGTGGTGGATTTGCCTACGCTGCCAGTCACGCCAACCACGCGCACATTCAGTTTCCTGCGCCAGAAGCGGGCAATCTGTTGCAAAGCCGCCAGGGTATTCTCCACGCGCAGACAGAAAGGCACTTCCAGCCCGGCCAGTTCGGCTTCCAGAGTCGCCGCCTCACGCCGCAGACGCAAATCCAGCACGCGCAGGTCGCCAACCTCCCGCTGGACCAGAGCAAACGAAGCGCCACGTCGAAAGGCGTCGGCGACAAAATCGTGCCCATCCTGACGCTCACCACGCAGGGCGATGAACAGCGCGCCGGGGATCGCCTGCCGCGAATCAATGGCCGCGTCGGGGATCACCGTCGTGGCCTGCGCCGGGCGGATACTGGTCAACGCTTCGAGTACATCTGCCAGGGTCAACATCGCGCCTCAGGGACGAGAGGATGACAGGCGAACGTTATCCGGCGGGATGCCCAGGAGCACCACCAGCCGTTCCACCACACGACGAAACACGGGAGCGGCCGTCTCCGACCCCCAGATGGAGGTCTTCGGTTTTTCCAGCCAGACATAGACGATGAAGCGGGTATCCGGCAACGGTCCCCAACCGACAAACGAAGCATTGGTCTCGTCGCTCGTGTAACCCCGCCCCGGAATCGGGATTTGCGCCGTGCCGGTCTTGCCGGCCAGGCGATACCCTTCCACATGAGCCAGCGAAGTCTCCGAATCAAGCGAGGCCGCCAGCATGTTCGTCAACGTCCGGGCCGTTGTCGGCGAGATCGGCTGCCCAAGCATCTGGGGAGCGAAATTGCGCTGTTTACCATCGCGTACAATGCCGTAGAGGACATGAGGCAACATCATGCGGCCCTCGTTGGCAATTGCCCCGGCCGCGGTAATCATCTGAATCGGCGTTACCGACACACCCTGACCGAAGGAGTTGGTGCCCAGTTCCACCGGTCTCCAGTCTGCATCGCCGGGCAGCTTCAAACGACCTGTCACCTCGCCTGCCAGGTCAATGCCGGTGGTGTGTCCCAGGCCAAAGCGTTGCATGGCGGCGTAGAAGACGTCGTTGCCCATCTGGGTTGCGACCCACGCCAGACAAACATTGAGCGAAAGCTGCAAACAGGTGGTCATATCCACGTCGCCGTGAGCGCGATTATCCCAGTTGGAAATGGGTACTCCGCCGACGACGACAGAGCCCAAATCCAGGAAACGCGTCCCCGCCTGGACAACGCCGGCCTCCAGCGCTCCGGCCATTGTCAACGGCTTCAAGACCGAGCCAGGTTCGTAGGCCTGACTGATGGCGCGGTTATACGGCGTCTCGCCAGGAAACAGCGAGGCATAGTTCCAGTATTCGTTCGGATTCAAGCGCGGCGTGCTGGCCATAGCCAGAATCTCGCCGTTGCGCGGATCCATGACGATGATCACGCCCGACTCGGCGCCATATTCCTGCAGGGCCTCGTCGAGGATTTCTTCCACGGCGGCCTGAATCTCGCGGTCAAGCGTTAATACCAGCGAGGCCGCCGGCGGGATTTGCGGCAATTCCTCCACCCGGTTGGGGTCCATCGGCTCCCAGACCGTTACCGGCACGCCAACCAGCAAGTGGTCGTACTTCTCTTCCACGCCAAAATAACCGCGCCCATCCCGCGCGACGAAGCCGAGCACATTGGCAGCCAGTGTCCCTTCAGGATAGGAGCGCTGCAGGTGAGGGCGTAATATCAGGCCTTCCAGACTCTGACCACTGGGGCTGTTCTCCATCTCGTCCATCAGGTTGCGCAGCAGATTCCCCTTATCTGCCGGAACGTAATCTGCCGCCACCCAGTAAATCTTCCCTTCGGGAGGGTGGAGAAGCGTATTGTACACTTCAGCGTAATCCAGGCCCAGGTTGACGCTGAGGGTCAACGCCAGCGTATGCGCATCGCGCACGCTGGGGAGGTCCACGCCGACCTCATAGACCGTCCGATTGCCGGCCAGCAGACGGCCCTGGCGGTCGTAGATTTCGCCACGTGGCGGGTAATATGTGCGCCAGCGACCGCTGTAAGGCGCAACGTTCTCCATCAACGCCTGGGCCTCGGCGCTGTTCTGCACGCGGCCCACCCAGATCAGGTTAAAGGCCGCCAGCAGAGCCAGAATTCCCTGCACGATTCGATAGCGCCAACCATAGCCTGCGTACATCGTCACCGTCCTGCAGAGGCCTGCATCATCCGTTCGGCGAACCACTCCACCAGCGATTGGGTATATTCCGCCCGGAGCAGCGGTGCCGTCTGGGTAGTCTCCCGAATCGAGAGGTCCACCGCCTGTGGAGGAAGATAGGCATTTACCGTAACAAACAACAAATCCTCATTCCTGGCCGGTGCGAAGCCCAGCGCGCGAGCACGCTCGCGCATGGCCTCGCTGGTCGTCAACGCCGCGACCTGCATTTCGTAATCGGCGTTGAGGCGAGCGTTTTCTTCAATGGCTTCGCGCAACGCCTGAATTTCGCGCCCGGCCAGGGCAGCGCGCACCGTAACGTTCAGATAAAGCGCCGCTACCATCAGCACCGAGACCACTCCCAGCAGAAACAGGCCCACCCACTGGCGCTGCACACGCCAGGGCGCCTGTCGGTATCGCTGAAGAAGAGTTTGTCTTTTGGCGTCCGTCATCTTGCTCACCAGAAACCAGGCTTAGATTTTCTCGGCCACCCGCAAGCGCGCGCTGCGAGCACGTGGGTTACGCTGAATTTCTTCCGCCTTTGGCCGTAGCGGATGAGCATCCAGCAAGCGCAGGCTGGCGCGATGACCACAGGTACAGACGACCTGTCGCGGCGGGCAGAGACAATCGCGGCTTTCGCGACGGAAAAATTCCTTGACACGGCGATCTTCCAGAGAATGAAAAGCAATGATGGCCAGGCGACCGCCCGGCTTCAAAGCCTGAACTGCCTGCGGGAGCACACGTTCCAGCGCCGCCAGTTCATCGTTAACCACAATGCGCAAGGCCTGAAAGGTCTGGGTAGCCGGATGATGTGCACGATGGCGACCGGCCACCCGTTCCACCAACGTGGCTAACTGGCGCGTGCTCTGGATCGGTCTGGCGCTCACAATCGCGCGTGCGATACGCCGCGCGGCCGGCTCCTCGCCGTAACGATAAATCACCTCGGCCAGCGCCTCCTCCGGCCAGGCATTGACTATCTCCGCTGCCGTTAAAGGATTCTCCGGGTCAAAACGCATGTCCAGTGGTCCATCTTCCAGAAACGAAAAACCGCGCTGCGGCGTATCGAATTGCAACGAGGAAACGCCCAGGTCAAGCAGAATGCCATCCACGCCACTCTCCCAGCCCAGTACGGCAAGTTGTTCTTTCAGGGTGACGTAAGAGGCGCGTACCAGACGTACCCGCTCGCCGAACGTGGCCAGTCTTGCCTGGGCCAGAGACAGCGCCTGAGGGTCCACGTCCAGGCCCAGCAGACAACCATCCGGCGCGCTGGCCATCAGGATTCCGTGCGCATGACCACCGGCGCCAACCGTACAGTCCACGTAACGCCCGCCGCTGACAGGCCGTAAAGCGTGTATAATCTCATGGTAAAGAACCGGCTGATGCGCTTCCATGTCAGCGCGTGGTAAGATTCAGCGCCGCGAAGCGCTGTGCATTCGCCTCGGCATCGGCAAGTTTCTGTTGTTGTTCCTGCCAGGCCTGCGGCGACCAGACTTCGAAGTAATCACCCTGACCGACGAGGATGGCTTCGTCATTCAGCGCCGCGAATTCACGCAACGGCTGCGGCAGCAAGATGCGTCCGGCTTTGTCGATCTCGACCTGATAGGCATTGCCCAAAATCAGACGGCGCAGCAGACGGGCTGCCGGATCGGCCATGTTCATCGCGTTGAGGCGCGCGTAAACCTGTTCAAAAGCGGCCTGGGTCAGCACCATCAGGTTGCGATCGAAACCCTGGGTGATAAAGGCACCGTCGCTCAACAGTTCGCGAAAACGTGCCGGAACAGTGAGGCGGTTCTTATCATCGAGCGCATGCTGGTACTGACCCAAAAACATTTGTTCTAACTCTCCTGTTAAGCCAGAACGCCGGGGGTATACCGGCGTCCCACAACGACCCACTTCATCCCACTTACGCCCCTATTGTAGCATACTTCTGGCTCAAAATGCAAGTGGTTTCTGCGTGGATTCGATTTACAGATTCGTAGTCGTCCTCACTCCCTCCAGACGCGCAGCGCGATCTCCCATCCCCAAACCATTGACCAGCACATCCCCAGAACACAAAAAGCGGGATGGACTTGTGCCCATCCCGCTCGTGCGCTCACTGGCAGACCATCTTCGCCAGAGTTCAAATTGCCCCCGGGACACCCTTTCGTTCTTTACCAAGACCTACGGCACGACAAAACTCCCGCTGAACCACTCACCAGGGCCGAAAGCGCCGTTCGCCCGTACCCGCCAGTAGTACGTCCCGGCAGGCAAAGCAGTATATGTGTAACTCGTCTCACTCTGCGTGCGGTTGAGCAACAACGTCCCAAAAGTGTTGCTCTTCGAAAGTTGCAGCGTGTACCCGCTCGCCCCGGCTACCGCATCCCACTGGAAGGTCGGCTTGCCTGCCGTAACGGTGACCTGCGCATTGGCCGGCGCCGCATACTTCACCCGCACCGTCCACACCGCCGACCAGGCCGAGTTCACCCCAGCCCCGTTCCAGGCGCGCACCCGCCAGTAGTACTTCGTCGCCCGCGTCAACGGCGCACCAGGCGTGTATTGCGATGCCGTAACGCCCGAAGTATAGACTACGACCGGCGCAGTGAAACCGGCATCGGTCGCGATCTGAATCTCGTATTTGTCAAATGCCATGCCAGAAGGTACGGTGACGTTCGCCCAGTCAAAGGTCGGCGTCGTCGTCACCAGCGCATTGCTCGCCGGCGAGGCCAGCACCGGCACCGGCAACGCCGCCCCCGCCGTGAACGTGCGCACTTCCGACCACTCCCCAGGCCCAAAGGCGCCATTCGCCGCCACCCGCCAGTAATACGTCCCGGCCGCCAGGTTCGCCGAATGATTGTACACCGTCCCGCTTACTATTTTGTTGACCGCCAGCAGGGTGAACGTGTTGTTCTTCGAGACCTGCAAGGTATAGGTGGTTGCGCCAGGGATGGCGTCCCACGCAAAAGTCGGTTGGAGGTTGGTTGCGCCATCCGCAGGCATTTGCAAAGCCGGGGCGGCATACTTCACCCGCACCGTCCGCACCGCCGACCATGAACTGTACTCGCCCGCCGTGTTCCAGGCGCGCACCCGCCAGTAGTACTTCGTCGCCCGCGTCAACGGCGCACCAGGCGTGTATTGCGATGCAGCCACATTGCCATTCTCCGTATCGGTATCCACTACTACGTTGGTAAAGGCCGCATCGGTCGCAATTTGAATCTGATAGTGGTCAAACGTCGTGCCGGAAGGTACGGTGGAATTCCCCCAGTCGAAGGTCGGCGTCGTCGTCACCAGCGCACTGTTCGCCGGAGAGACCAGCAGCGGAATGGAAGGCGGGTTAGCGGTGGTAAAGGACCAGACTTCCGACCACGGCGTGTACGTCGTCCCTACTTTGGCACGCACCCGCCAGTAATAGGTGGTGTTTGGGAGCAGGTCGGTCGGCCAGGCGTATTGCGAGGAAAGACTGGTTTTCGAGACCAGACCGAGGGTAAAGGTATTGTTGCGCGCTACCTGCAATTGGTACAGGGAGGCGCCGGCAAAATCGCTCCAGTCAAAATCCGGGCGACGGTTGGGCAGGGAGACATTGTTGGCAGGAGAGATCAAAACGGGGTGATTCACATTGTAGGTGCGGCTGAACTGCGGGGCGGCAGTGTTGCCGTTGCCGGCGGCGTCGAAGGCCACATCGGCGGCGATGTCGGCGGTGACCAGACCATCGGCGCTCGGGATCAGGTCAAAGGTGTAGGTCGCGCCGCTGCCGGAGAAGTTGCTCACCGTGCCGTTGCTGGCAGTGATGTCTGCGGCCGTGAAGCCGGTGACCGCTTCGCTGAAGGTGACGGTGACCGGGATGGGCGAGGTGTGGGTCGGGTCCGGCGCGGTCGAGGTCATCGCGACGGTCGGGGCGATTTTATCTACATCAAAGACTTCGCCGCTGATGTAGGGCAGGTTGGCGAGTGGATTATTGTCCATATCGGTAATGCTTGCTGTGTCAGGAATATCCAGCCGCAGGGTACCGCTGCCGGTACCGGTGCTCACGGTGACCGTATAGGTGCTTCCTGAGCCACTGACACCGGTGACCCCCGCGCCGCTGAGGGAGCCGGTGGTGGTCAGGCTGAAGTCGCTCGCATCCACGCCGGTCACGGCTTTGGAGAAAGTGACGGCGAAGTTCACGCTGGCCGCGCTGGTCGGGTTGGGATCGGCACGGGTGATGGAAAGGACAATGGGCGGGGTGATACCCGTGAAATACTCATCCGCTCCGATGTCGCAAGCGGTGCCTTGAGGGCGCTGGTCGCCGTCGAAATCATTGCTGGGCGCGCCGGCGCAGACCCCGGCGTCAATCGCCGGGCTGCCGGCTTGCAAGTGCCCGTCCGTGGTCAGTTGGGGGGCGCTGGTCAGGCTGTGACTCTCTCCGCTGATGTGAGATTGCCATTGGGAGAAGGTTCCATGGTCGAGCGGGCTGGTGGGCCTTTGGTCCGTAAACTGGCAGTTGCTGCCGTCGTGAAAATACAGGTTGTAATCCATGGCCGGCATCCCGGCGAGTGCGGAGAGGCCGCCCAGATCGTTGGAATAACGGATGAACACGCATTCCGTCGGCAAGTTGCTGGATTGATAGACCAGGTTGTTGCGAAGGATGGGGTTGACCGAGGGCGGGCGTCCGGCATGGGGGTCCCAATCCTGGTAGGTAACGCCAAAATAAATCGGACTGTGATACGCCTGAGCCGTATCTATGAGCGTGTTGTTCCAAATCTGCGCATCCTTCGCCGCATACAGGCCGATACCCGACCCCTGCGTGTTGCGGATGATGTTGTTCCGCACCACGCCGCGAATGCTTTCGTAATACTGGGGGTTCACGGTCAGGTCAAAGAATTCCGGGCTGGTGTCAAAGCCCACCAGAATACCCGCTCCGCCGGTCCGTTCAATGCGATTCCGCTCGATACGGGTATCGGTCGAACCACCCTTGAAGTAAATGCCGTTGGTGGCAATATCATGCAGGTAACTATCCTGCACGATCATGCGGTCCCCGTTGACGTTGTCAATGCCTTCGGCGTTCGAGCTGTCTCGTATGCCTGTGTTGAAGATCTCGGCGCGGCGGATGGTGACATCGTCACAGCCGGGCGTGATTTTGATGGCGTCGCGTGCGGTATCATGCACCTTGATATCTTCGAGCAGGATATTCGACGCGCCGCTGCGGTCTGGCCCGCCCCAATCCCATTTGGTCTCCAGTTTGATGCCGTAGTAATAGCCGCCGATGACTTCGACGCGTTGCAGTCGGCTGCCGTCGCTGTCCACGTCGAAACGCACGCATTGACCAATGTTTGCGTCGTTCGTCGGGCACTGAATAATGGCCCACTCGCCGCTTTGTGAGCGGATGGTGATGTTGGGCTGCTGGATGCGGATGGATTCGGCGTAGATGTTGTTGACCACGCCCGGCGCCCCGCGCAGGACGATTTCATCGCCCGACGCGGCAATCGTCAGGGCGTGGCCAATCGTGCGGAACGGGTTGGCGAGACTGCCGTCGCCGCTGGTGTCGTTGCCAGCGGTCGAGACATAGATGGTACTTGCCGCGCGGGCGGGGCTCGCCGGTGACAGCATCAACGCCAGCAGCAGGAAAAAAGAAACGAAATGAACCAGTGATTTTTGGGAAAACATAGAGCCTCCTGTGAATGTGAAAGCCTGTTGTCCCTACCCGGCGCGACTTTTCCACAGACCCCCATCTTCGATGTATGGATAGTCCCCACCCAGGCAAAAATGGGATTTCCAAAACATTGTAGTGACTTTTTGCAGGCTGCACAAGTCCTACTTTTTTCTCATTCTTGATGGCTGCAAAAGTGAAGCGAAAGAAAGGGGAATGGACTGTTAGTGGCGGTTGGCATGAAAATTCGGATAGAGGCTCCGATAAAAAAGCCCCCGCCCGCGTGGGGAGGGGGCAAAGGGTGGGAGGGGTGCCAGGGGATATACTGGATGATCAGCACGGGGCAATAGGCTGTGGTGGAATCTGTGACAGTCAGGTTATTTGATTTCCACCAGCACCGCCCGCACCATGCGGCGGAAGCGATACCCGCCCGTGAGGGGGTTGTAGCCTTCGCAGGTCAGCAGCGTGACCCAGTCGTATTCTTCGTGCTTGAAGACTTTCGAGACGCTGCTGCCCCGTACCCAAGTGTTCTCACGCACTTCATAGACATAGACCTGCCCAAAGGCGTGGAGGGTGAAGCGGTCGCCGTACTTCAGGTTTTTGACGCCGGCAAAAATACCGGGGGTGTTATCCGCATTCCACACATGACCGGTCAGCACGGTGTTGCCCGGCCAGGTGGGGGCGGCGCTGCCTTCCAGCCAGCCGGCCGAGTTCCCCAGCCAGGAGACATTCCAGCCGTCGCTGGATTGCGGCACGCCGACAATGGAGGTCTTGATGCCCAGCGAGGGGATTTCGAGCGTCAAGTCGCTGTAGGCGGCGTAGGCTTTTTCGGCGGGCTGCGGCGGGAGCAAGGTCACGCGCCCCATCGGGAAGCCGGTGGAGGGCAGAACCTCCCGTGAGACGGTGAAGTCAAAGGTGTAATCGCTGCCGTTGTTGAGTGGCACACCGGCCAGCGAGACAATCGAGGTCGTGCCGCAGACGAACAGGCGGTAATTTCCGGGCGGCAAGGGGCCTGTCAGCGTGACCGTGCTGGTGAAGGTGGCAGCGTTGTAGGAGACCGCCGTGACCGTTTGCTGGAGGTCATCCCCGCTCAACCCTGCGGCGCAGGAGAGGGTATCCGTCGCGCCGTTGGGGCCTTTTTCAATCAACAGGTAGTTGGCCGGGTTGGTGACATCGTCTGGGTCGGCGTGGCCGGGCAGATCGGCAACCGGCATGTTGAATTGCACTACAAAGAAAGCCGGGCCGGCTCCAACATAATTGGCTTGCAAGTCGAGAATGGCGACGGTTGGTACGGTGTTGTCCACCGTGTAGGTCTCGTCGGTAGCCGGTTCGACAGTGGGGAGGGGGTTGTTCGCCAGGTCGGTGATATTCTGCGCGGCGGCCAGGTTCAGGCCAATCACGCCGTTGTAGGCCGCCAGGTCGCCGCCGGAGACGGTGATTTCGTACAAACTGGCGCTGACCGGCGTGACGCCGGTAATCGCAGCGGTGGTCGCAGGCGCGGCGTTGATCGTGAAGTCGGCCGCGTCCACATTCTGCACGTCTTTGCTGAACGCGGCGCGGAAGACCAGTACATCGGCGCTGGTGGGTGAGGTGGCCGGGTTGAAGCGGGTGAAGGAGGTCAGCGCCGGGGCAGTGTTGTCGTAGGTGACGGTGTTATCGGTGCTGGTGCTGGCCACATTGTTGTTGCCTGCCAGGTCCTGGACGCCGCCTGCGGGGATGCTGGCGATGACCGTGCCGCTGCCCGTCATACCGTTGACTGAAATCTGGAAGGTCGTGGCGTTGATTTGGGTAATCCCGCTTACCGTTGCGCCGGGGGCGGTGCTGGCGCTCAGGTCCACATCGGCATCCGTGAAGGTGGCGGTGTCGATGGGTTCGCTGAAGACGGCGGTGAAGAGAATCGGCGTCGTATGGGTCGGGTCGGGCTGACCGGCGGCCTGGTCTATGGTGACGGTCGGAGGAGTACTCTCTAGCTGGGCTTCATAGGCGCCCATATCCACGATGGGCGGGGTGCCGTGGCCAGTGTCGGGGTCACCCGGGATATCCACAAAGCGCGGGTTGCCATCCAGGTCGGTGGTGACGCCAGAGGGGACGGCGGCGTTGTTCCCGGCGTCGATGGCCGGGGAGGTGAGTTGCAGGCGCAGGTTGCCCGCGGCGGCATTCACGAAGAGCGGATCGGCGTTGATATTGCCTGTGCCAGCGTAGCCGCCCTGGATGTCGCTGTAAGTGACAACGGCGGTGCTGCTGTAATTGTAGATTTCCGGCCCGTCGGTAGTAGCACTATCGCCCCACAAGATGACGTTGGTCAGAGTCGCACTGCTGAACCAGATGCACATCCCGCCGCCGTTGCTGGCGGAATTGCCGCTGAAGGTGGCGTTGGTCAGAGTCGGACTGTTGCTGTCGGTGAACATCCCGCCGCCGTGGACGGTGGCAAAGTTGCCGCTGAAGGTGACGTTGGTCAGAGTCGGCCTGCCGGAGTTGTACATCCCGCCGCCGTAGTCTGCGGAGTTACCGCTGAAGATCAGATTGCGCAGCGTCGGATTGCTGCTGCCGTTGTACATCCCGCCGCCGCTGTTATAAGGGGGAACAAAGCCGTTCCCCTGCCCGGCGGTAATGACGAAGCCGTCCAGCACGGCAGTGTTGTCTGTATAGCCGCCGCCGACGACGTGGTAGGCGTTGTTGCCCTGGATGTCGTTCCAGGTTTCGGCGATGAAGTTGCCGTCGGTGTTGATGTCATTGTGGTCAATGTCGCCGCTGAGAATGGTGAGGTTGGCCTGCCAGTCGCGCTGGTCGCGGCTGGTCTCGCTCCCGCTAAAGCCGCCGTAAACGGCGACTCCGTTTTTCAGGCGGAAATTGTCGCTTCGCGCCGCGCCGGGATAGTGTACTCCCGCCTGGACCCAGATCTCCTGACCGGTCACGGCGCGGGAAAGGGCCGTTTGCAGGGTGCAGGCGTTCGCCCAGGAGGAGCAGTTCCTGTTTCCCTGGGTGGCGGGGGCAGCGTAGAGGAGTGACATGGCTTCGTATGCCCCCATATCCACGATGGGCGGCATGCCACTGCCGGTATCGGAAACGGTGGAAATATCCGCAAAGCGCGGGCTGCCGTCGAGGTCGGTGGTGACGCCCGAGGGCACGGCGGCATTCTTGCCGGCGTCAATGGCGGGGGAGGTCAATTGCAGGCGCAGGTTGCCTGCGGCGGCATCCATGAAGAGCGGATTGGCGTTGATATTTCCCATCCCGCTGTAACCACCTTGAATGTCGCTGTAAGTAACGGAGGGATTGCAGTTGATGGCGTAAATTTCCGCGCCACTGGGGGCGCTGTCGCCCCACAGGATGACATTGGTCAGCGTTGGATTGAAAAGGTTCTGGCTGTTGTCGCAATACATGCCCCCACCTGCGGAAGAAGCCGAATTGCCGTAGAAGGTAACGTTACTCAAGGTTGGAGTGCTGTAGGAAAAGGTATACATCCCGCCGCCATATTCACCCGCCGAGTTGCTGTAGAAGATGACATTGACCAAAGCCGGGCCGCTGGTGGTGACCATCCCGCCGCCGTCGGCGGTGGCCAAATTGCCCCTGAAAATGACGTTGGTCAGTGTTGGGCTGCTATTGGACCTGTTGTACATTCCACCGCCACTGCCAGCGTAATTGCCCTGAAAGATGACATGGGTCAGTTTTGGATTGGAGTTGGGGAAATTGTACATTCCACCGCCACTGTTATTGGGGGCCGTTGAGCTGTTCGCCTGCCCGGCGGTGATGACGAAGCCATCCAGCACAGTGGTGTTGTCCAACCCATTGCCGGTGACGACGTGGTAGGCGTTGCCGCCCCGGATGTCAGCAGTCGTCTCGGCGATGTGGTTGCCGTCGTCGTTGATGTCATTGTGGTCAATGTCGCCGCTGAGGATGGTGAGGTTGGCCTGCCAGTCGCGCTGGTCGCGGCTGGTCTCCGTCCCAGCAAAGCCGCCGTAGAGGGCCACGCCGTTTTTCAGGGTGAAGGTGGCGGTGAGGTCGCCGGCTGTGCTCGGGTAATAGACGCCGGCTTTGACCCAGATTTCGTCGCCGCTCACCGCGCCGGAGAGGGCCGTCTGCAGGGTGCAGGCATTCGCCCAGGAGGAGCAGTTGCCGCTGCCCACGGCGCTCGGCGCGGCGTAACGGACGCCGGCAGCACGCGCCGGGCTTGCTGGCGCCAGAATCAGCGCCAGCAGGAACAATACAGACACAAAAGGCAGGAATGATTTGTGGGGAGCCATATCGCCTCCTGAAGAAGTGAAACGGAGTCTGCCTGTTTCAGTGCAGAACTTTTCCGCTCATTCCCCCTCCCTTTCAGAAGGCGCCTTCTATCCTCCCGAGCGAGAAGCTTTGCAGGCTGAAAAGGAAAACCAGACAACGGC
>Ga0272448_1001533_pt1 | contig 30628 bp, 36 predicted proteins | sample YNPCB0191_FD_202220 | JGI IMG/M metagenome (GOLD analysis project Ga0272448, IMG submission 202220) | Hot spring sediment microbial communities from Yellowstone National Park, WY, United States - YNP-CB-019-1 | ecosystem: Environmental > Aquatic > Thermal springs > Hot (42-90C) > Sediment...
TGGAGGAAGTTTAGATTGCCCGGCTCTTTAAACTATGAAGAAAAAGAAGGAATTTTAAGTTGTACTTCTTAAAATATGAAATTTCTATTTTGCTAAAAATATGAAATTTCTATTTTGCTTTTACACTTTAAAAATTTTAAGTTGAAAGTTATAAAAATTATGTTATACTTTTTTATATTTTAAAAAGGAGAAAAAATGGCTTCAGAACTCATCAAGACTCTTTTGGAGGCAGGACTACATTTTGGGCATAAGACTTCGCGTTGGCATCCCAAAATGAAAAAATTTATCTTTGGCCAGCGTAGCGGTATATATATTATAGATTTAGAAAAAACCGCAGAATGTCTTTTAAAAGCAAAAGATTTTATTTTAGATATCACTTCGAAGGGAGGAACTGTTCTTTTTGTGGGAACGAAAAAACAGGCGCAGGATATAGTAGAGAATGAGGCAAAGCGATGTGGTATGTATTGGGTGAATAACCGTTGGTTGGGAGGATTTCTTACTAACTTTTCTACCATAAGGAAACGTATTGAGTATTTAAAGGAATTAGAGAAGATGAGAGAAGAAGGGATTTTTGAAAAGCTTACTAAAAAGGAAGCCAGTCAGCGCCAGAAGGAATTGGAAAAACTTAAGAAAAATTTTTCCGGAGTCCTTAATATGGAAAGTCTACCAAGTTGTGTTTTTATTGTTGATATTCAAAAGGAAAAGACCGCTTTAAACGAAGCAAAACGTCTTAAAATTCCTATTGTCGCTTTGATCGATACAGTGTCTGATCCGGATTTGGTGGATTATCCCATTCCGGGAAACGATGATGCGATAAAACCTATTCAGTTGGTTACTGCACACATTGCGGATGCAGTGATTGAGGGAAGAAAAAGGTTCCTTGAGTATCTCTCTAAAGAGACTGTGGACCTAAGTAGCATGAAACAATCAACCGCAGTTTTAGAGTCAACTTCTAAAATTGATATAGATAGTCTCCCTCAAGTTTCTAAGATAGAGGAGGAGATTGAAGAAGGGCCTAAGGTTCCCAAAAAACGTTTTCTAAAAAAGGAATAGAATATGGCATTAGATTTAGAATTGATTAAAAAGTTAAGGGAAATCACCTCTGCTAGTATCAGTGATTGTAAAGATGCGCTTAAAGAGGCAAATCAAAATTTAGAAAAGGCTATAGAGATTTTAAGGAAAAGGGGTTTAGAGATCGCTTTAAAGAAAAAAGATAGAAAAGCTTCTGAAGGAAGGATTGAATCTTATGTGCATCCGGGTAATAAAATTGGGGTACTGTTAGAAGTTAACTGTGAGACTGATTTTGTTGCGCGTAGTGATGAGTTTATAAGATTTACAAAGGATCTTACCTTACAGATCGCTGCTTGTGAGCCTCTTTATATCTCTAAAGAAGATGTCCCTAAAGAGGAATTAGACAAACATAAGGATAATTTAGAAGAATTTTTGAAAAATAGTTGTTTATTAGAACAGCCTTTTATAAAAAATCCTTCTATAACTATAAAGGATTATTTAGGTGAATTGGTAGCAAAGGTAAGGGAGAATATTGTAATTAGAAGATTTATAAGGTATAAGTTAGGTGAATAAAATATGGTAAAAAAGCCTGTTTATAAAAGGATCGTTTTAAAATTAAGTGGAGAAGCACTTCAGGGAACCCAATCACATGGTATTGATCCTAAGGTTTTAAATTTTTTAGCCAAAGAGATAAAAGAGGTAAAGGATTTAGGTGTAGATATTGCGATCGTATTAGGAGGAGGCAATATCTTTAGAGGGCAAGAAAATACCCAAGATAAAGGTTTAGAGATGGAGCGTTCGGTTGCAGATTATATGGGGATGTTGGCGACAGTAATAAATGGTTTGGCTTTACAGGATGCCTTAGAAAAATTAGGTATCCCCACACGGGTGATGACTGCGATTGAGATGCAGAGGGTTGCTGAGCCTTATATCCGTAGAAGAGCCATACGCCATTTAGAAAAAGGAAGGATCGTGATATTTGTGGCAGGAACCGGTAACCCTTACTTTACTACGGATACCGCTGCGGCGTTAAGAGCGATGGAGATAAATGCTCAAGTTATCCTTAAGGCAACCAAAGTAGATGGTATATATTCTTGCGATCCCCTTAAATACAAGAATGCCCATAGGTATAAAAAGTTAAAGTATATCGATATCCTTAAGAAAGGACTGAAGATAATGGATGCAACTGCTGTAAGTCTGTGTATGGATAATCACCTTCCTATAGTTGTTTTCAATCTAAATGTAGCAGGTAATATCAAGCGTATAGTCTTAGGCGAAGAGGTAGGAACAATTGTAAAATAAATAAACCCCTCTCTTTTTATTTTAAAAAATCAAAGGAAGCAAACTATTAGTATGTAGTAGGTAGTATGTAGGAGTTAGGGAGTTAATAAAAAGTAGTGAGTAGCCAGGAGTTAGGTGAGTTAGGAAGTTAGGTAAGTTAGGTTTTTAGGTGTTAAGGTGTTTAGGTATTAAGGTTTTAAGGTGTTTAGGTATTAAGGGGATAAAAGTGTAATGTCACAAAAGAAGCATGCTTGTTTAGTGACAAACGAAAATAACGAAATTAACGAAAATAACGAAATTAACCAATATCAATTTTTAAACAAGGAGAAAATATGAGTAGTGTTAAAGATGTACTTTTAAATACAGAAAATAAGATGAAGAAAACTATCGAGGCAGTAATACGGGAGTTTTCAGAGATAAGAACAGGAAGAGCGCATCCAGGTTTAGTAGAAGGTATCCATGTTGATTATTATGGTAGTCCTATGCTTTTAAAACAGATCGCTTCTATCTCTGTTCCTGATGCGCATCTGATTGTGATTCAACCTTGGGATCCTACAGTTCTTTCCGAAATAGAAAAAGCGATCTTAAAATCTAATTTAGGTATTACCCCTTATAATGATGGAAAGATTATAAGATTGACCATACCTCCTTTATCGCGAGAGCGTCGAGAAGAATTGGTGAAGTTAGTTAAAAAGAAGGCTGAAGAAGGAAGGGTTTCTTTAAGGACTATTCGTCATACCGCTAAGGAGGAAATTGAGAAGTTAGAAAAGGATAAACTCATTTCTGAGGATGATAAATTTAGAGGATTTGAAGAACTTCAGAAACTGACCGATAAGTATCTTTCCCAAATAGAGGAGATTTTAAAGAATAAAGAAAAAGAGATATTTGAATTTTAGAGCCACTAGCTCAACCGGCAGAGCAACGGCCTTTTAAGCCGTGGGTACCGAGTTCGAGTCTCGGGTGGCTCATTTTAAATTTAAAAATTAAATATTAAAAATCAAAATTAGAGATAGAAAATTTAAAAAAGCCAAGAGGTTGCTTGCGGGCGTAGCCGAATTGGCACAGGCGTAGGATTTAGGATCCTATGAGCTAAAGCTCTTGTGGGTTCAAATCCCTCCGCCCGCAATGGGAAGTAGAATTAATGCGAGGGTAATTCAGTGGTAGAATGCTTGCTTGCCAAGCAAGTCGTCGCGGGTTCGAATCCCGTCCCTCGCTTTTGAAACTTTAGCGGGATTGTTGCGGGTTCGGATCCCATTCGTCGTTTAAAAAAGGAGAGAAAATGAAGATTATGGATTTCTTATGTAAAGATGCAATTATTGTGGACTTAAAATCAACTAAGAAAGAGGATGTGATTAAAGAGTTAATCGATGCGCTTATCCAAGCAGGTCAACTAAAAAAGATTCATCGCGATAGTTTAATTGAGGCGGTTTTAGCCAGAGAGAAATTGGGTTCTACTGCAATTGGACAGGGTGTAGCCATCCCCCATGCTAAATCAGAATATGTAGAGAAATTGATCGCTAGTTTGGGAATCTCTTCTAAGGGGATAGATTTCGATTCTTTAGATGATGAGCCGGTCTATATCGTATTTTTATTACTTTCCTCTCAAGACTCTGCAGGTCCGCATCTTAAAGCCTTAGCTTTAATTTCACGTTTACTCAAAGATAAATATTTTCGAGAGAACCTAAGGAACGCCAAAGATAGTAATTCTATCGTTCAACTTATTATTCAAGAGGATGAGAAGAAGATTTAGTTTGAAAAGATTTCTAAAATGGCTGTATCCGGGTTTGGGTATAAAGCGTTGGGTTTTTGTTTCTGCATTTGGTGTGTTGCTTTTGATTATAGCAGTTGCGCAGTTTCAAGTTGAGAAATTTTTCTTTTTAAAGATATTCGATATAATTGTATTTATCTTTGGTATAGTTATCTTAGTTTTAGGATTAATCAATTTCTTTAGTTCTTTATTAAAATTATTTTTAGTACAACCCCAAGAAGATAACCTTGCCGATATTATGATTCAAAAAATAAGGCTTCTACGGGGCCCGCGCATCGTAGCCATTGGTGGAGGAACAGGTTTATCTGTACTTTTGGAAGGGCTAAAACAGTATACTTCTAATTTAACCGCCATCGTTACGGTTGCAGATAGTGGAGGCTCCTCCGGTAGACTTAGAGAGCAGTTTGATATACTTCCTCCTGGAGATATACGTAACTGTTTGGTAGCATTAGCAGACGCACCAAACTTAATGCGGCAGTTATTTCAGTTTCGTTTTAATAATAATTCAGAATTAAAAGGACATAGTTTTGGTAATCTTTTTATTACGGTAATGACTCAACTTACCGGTGATTTTGAGAAGGCAATCAGAGAATCAAGTAGGGTTTTGGCAATCAGAGGTCAGGTTATCCCTTCTACTTTAAATAAGGTAAGTTTGGTTGCAGAATATAAGGACGGTTCACGGATAGAAGGTGAAGATAAGATACCCAAACTGCATCTTCCCATCGAAAGAGTTTATCTTAAGTCTTTAGATTCAGAAAAGATCAGCGCTACTAAGGAGGCAATTAAATTAATTAATTCTGCAGAGGTTATCGTTTTAGGTCCAGGTTCGCTCTACACAAGCATCATTCCTAATCTTTTAATAAAAGAGATAACCGAGGCAATTGTAGAATCTCCTGCTTTGAAAATATATGTCGTTAATATTATGACTCAACCTGGTGAGACAGATAATTATACTGTTTCTGAACATATAAAGGCTTTGATAAAACATTCCCATCCTAAGGTTATAGATTACTGTATTGTTAATAAAAGTCAGATTCCTCAAGAGTATCTTACCCATTACCAAAAAGAAAATTCTTTTCCGGTAGTTATAGATATAGATGAGATAAGAAATTTAGGGTATCGGGTAATTTTGGAAGATCTCTTAAAGATAACTGAATTTATAAGACATGATGCGGATAAATTAGCCCAGATTATTTTAGGATTACTTGAGGAGCTCTGATATGCCATCCGTAAAAAAATTAGTTAAGGTAAGAAACAAACAGGGTCTGCATGCAAGACCAGCTGCTTTATTTGTGCAGATAGCCAATAAGTTTAATTCGGTAATTACGGTAAAAAAGGGAAAAGAAACAGTAAATGGTAAATCCATTATGGGTATTTTGATGTTAGCAGCAGAAAAGGGGAGTATTATTGAGATTAAAGCGGATGGCGATGATGCCCAGCAGGCAATTGAAGAGTTAGAAGCTTTACTTTTAAAAGAGGAATAAGATGATTAGGTTAAAAGGAATTCCTGCCTCAACTGGTGTGGCGGTTGGACATGCCTATAAAATAGGCAAAGAAACTTTTGATATCCCCAAAAAGCCGATCAAACCAAGTGAAGTCCCCTTAGAGATTGAGAAGTTTGAAGAGGCACTTATTCAGACGCGTAAAGAGATAATTGAACTTCAGAAGAAGCTTTCCGAAGAGTTGGATAAAAAGACTGCAGAGATATTTAATGCCCATCTTTTGGTTTTAGAGGACCGTACACTTATTGAAGAGGTAATCTCACGCATAAAAAATGAACGGCTTAATGTGGCTTATATATTCTCTGATGTATTAAATAAATATATTAAAATTTTCTCCAAAATAGAAGATGATTATCTTAGAGAAAGGACCGCAGATATAAATGATGTGGGAAAAAGGATACTGCGTAGACTTACGGGAAAGTCATTTACTTCTTTGGATAAACTTAAAGAAAGAGTAGTGATCGTAGCGCATGACCTTTCTCCTTCTGATACTGCGGGTATGCATAAGAAAAATGTTTCTGCCTTAGTTACTGATGTAGGAGGTAAAACTTCCCATACCGCAATTATGGCTAAATCTCTGGAGATTCCTGCAGTAGTGGGACTTAAAGATGCTACCTTAAAGATTGAAAACCATGATTTGCTTATTGTAGATGGTTGGGAAGGCTTGGTGATCGTCAATCCGGATAGAAGAACTATAGAGAAATATAGAAAAAAAGAGAAAGAATTATTTAGTTTGCAGGAACATTTTATGCTTACCAAATCTTTACCCGCTACTACTATAGATGGATTTAATGTAAAGGTTATGGCAAATATGGAATTACCTGCGGAGCTTTCTACAATTAAGAAAAATAGGGCAGAAGGTATAGGGCTTTATCGTACTGAGTTTTTCTATATGAATAGAAAGGATCTTCCTTCTGAAGAAGAGCATTTTCAAGCTTATAAGTATGTGGCGCAAGCGATGTCTCCTTATGAGGTGGTAATTAGGACCTTAGATTTAGGAGGAGATAAGTTTGTCTCTCATATTGAGATTCCTAAAGAGATGGTTCCTTATTTGGGTTGGCGGGCAATAAGGTTCTGTTTGGCTAATCCGGAGATTTTTAAGATTCAACTGCGCGCTATTTTAAGGGCAAGTTTTTACGGAAAACTTAAATTGATGTATCCGATGATTTCGGGGATAGAAGAATTCAGGCAAGCAAATGCCATCCTTGAAGAATGTAAAAGAGAATTAAAGAAGAAAAATTTAGAATTTAATGAAGATATAAAAGTAGGGGTGATGATTGAACTTCCTTCCGCAGCTTTAACCGCTGACCTTTTGGCAGAGGAGGCGGATTTCTTTAGCATTGGGACGAATGATTTAATCCAGTATTCTTTAGCGGTTGACCGGGGGAATGAGAATGTCGCTTACCTTTATGAACCAGCGCATCCTGCGGTTTTAAGGATGGTTAAAAATGTTATTGATTCTGCCCATAATAAAGGGATACCCGTAGGTATGTGCGGAGAGATGGCGGGTGAATTGAAATTTGTACCTTTACTTTTGGGGTTAGGATTAGATGAGTTTAGTGTCCCTTCCACAGTAATTCCTCAGATAAAGTACGTTATAAGATCATTAAATAAAAAAGAAACTGAAGCTTGGGTTAAGGAGATTTTAAAACTTGCCTCCGCTAAAGAGGTGGAGGAGCTCTGCGAGAAAAAAATTAAGGAGATTTTACAATGAGAAGTTTAAGTTATAAAAATATCATAAGTATCGATAAAGAGAATATGCTTCAACATCTCTTAGATTTTCCTTCACAGTGTAAAATGGCTTTTGAGATTGCAAATGAGGTTGAACTCTTCTCTTTAAAAAAAGATTTTGATAAGATAGTTTTTTTGGGGATGGGAGGTTCCGCTATCGCAGGAGATTTAGTGAGGGCGTATTTATATAAAGAGATAGATATCCCGATTTTAGTCTTAAGGGATTATGATATACCTGCCTATTTAGACCAAAATACCTTAGTATTCGTATCGAGTTTTTCCGGCAATACCGAAGAGACAATTTCCAGTTACCAGCAGGCAAAACAGAAGAAGGCAAGTTTTATTTTAATTTCTTCAGGTGGAAGACTTAAGGAACTATCTTTAAATGATAAAAATATCTTCATCCAAATACCGTCAGGTCTTCCTCCACGTTGTGCTTTGGGTTATTTAGGGATTATCCCTTTAAGGATTTTAGAAAGATTGGGTTTAGTTAGGGATCATCAAGAGGAATACCATGAACTAAATTATGTATTGGAGAATCTGAAAAATCGCCTTAATCCTAAAGTAGCTAAATTGGATAATCTCGCCAAATATATCGCCTTAAAGTTATACAATAAACTGCCCATTTTATATACCAGTTCTTTAAATTTTGATGTAGTAGCAAAACGCTTCCAAAATCAACTTAACGAAAATGCCAAGATTCTGGCTCTAAGCAATTGTTTTCCTGAGATGAATCATAATGAGATTGAGGGTTATTTTAATCTAAAAAAATTATTTAAGCATTTGGTAGTTTTATTTTTAAAGGATAATGAATTTCATCCCCAAGTTAAAAAAAGGATAGAGATTACCAGTCAAATTATAAAGGAAAAGGGTATCCCTGTTTTAGAGATCAACTCTTATGGAAAATATCTATTAAGTAGAATCTTTTCTCTTATTTATATCGGAGATTTTATCTCCTATTATTTGGCGATACTCTATAATACTGACCCTACACCGGTTAAAGTTATATCTTTTCTTAAACAGAAACTGAAAGAATAATATGCAGGCATTAATTTTGGCTGCGGGTTACGGTAAAAGACTTTATCCTTTAACTAAAGAATATCCTAAGCCGTTGCTTAAAGTAAACGGTCAGCCCATTATTGATTACATAATCTTTAAATTAATTAAGATTAAAGAAATCGAAAAGATATGGGTGATTACCAATGCTAAATTTTTTTTCCAATTTTTAAAATGGAAGAAAGAAAAAAAAATCGATAAACCTATAAATTTAATTAATGACCTTACTAAAACTTACTCCCAACGTCGGGGTGCTTTGGCGGATATAGATTTTGCGATTAAGAAAAAAAATATAAAGGATGATCTTATTATTGTAGGTGGAGATAATCTCTTTGAAGAGAATTTAGCGGGATTTATCTCTTATATAAAAGAAAAGAAAGAAAATTTTATAATCGGACTTCATAGATTAAAGGATAAATCCCAAGCAAAGCATTACGGTATAGCCAGAATTAATAGGGAAAATCAACTGATCAGTTTTGAGGAAAAACCTCCAAAGCCTAAATCAAGATTGGTCGGGATTTGTCTTTATTATTTTCCTAAAGATAAGATTTTTCTTTTGGAGGAATATTTAAAAAATAGTAAACTTAAAGATGCACCGGGAAATTTTATCAATTGGCTTTATAGCAGAGAAAAAATTTATGGATATGTATTGAAGGGATTTTGGTATGATGTAGGACAGCCCCACACTTTAAAAGAAGCAGAAAAAACATTGAAAAGGAGGAATTTATTATGAAGAGGTATTTAACTTCCGAATCCGTAGCAGAAGGCCATCCGGATAAATTGTGCGACCAGATTTCGGATGCGGTATTGGATGAGGTAATTAAGCAGGATCCTAATGGTCGGGTTGCCTGCGAGACTTATGTGACTATGGGCTTAATTATTGTAGGAGGAGAGATTACTACTTCTGGTTATGTTGATATACATAATTTAGTCCGCAATGTCTTAAAGGATATCGGTTATACTGATCATAAATTTGGTTTATGTAATGAAACCTGCGCCATTATTAATACTATCCATAATCAATCTCCGGATATTGCTCAAGGTGTAGATAAAGGAGGAGCAGGAGACCAAGGGATAATGACCGGTTTTGCCTGTAGAGAAACAAAAGAACTTATGCCTTTGCCGATAATGCTGGCGCATAAATTGGTAATGCGGATGGCTGAGGTAAGAAAAAAGGGGATTTTGAAATATTTAGGTCCGGATGGAAAATCGCAAGTGACCTTAGAATACGAAAATGATAGACCTAAAAGGGTAGATTCTTGCGTTTTGGCTTGCCAGCATACTGAGGAGATCTTAGATTCTACGGGTAGATATATCAGCAAAAAAGCACGCCAGGAGATGATTGAAGTAATTGCCAAGCCGGTTTTAAAAGAATATTTAGATAAGAATACTAAATTTTTTGTCAATGAAACTGGAAAATTTGTTATAGGTGGTCCACAATCAGATACGGGAATGACCGGAAGAAAGATTATGGTGGATACCTATGGAGGTATGGTTCCGGTAGGAGGGGGTGCGTTTTCAGGAAAAGATCCAACCAAAGTGGATCGCTCTGCTGCCTATATGGCAAGGTATATTGCCAAAAATATTGTTGCTTCTGGATTGGCGGATAAATGTTTAATCCAACTTGCCTATGTAATCGGAAGAAAAGATCCCTTAGCAATAAACGTAGATACCTTTGGGACAGGAAAAGTTTCTGAAGAAAAATTAGTAAAATTAATTAGAGAAAATTTTAAACTTACTCCCCAAGGAATGATTGAAGAATTAGACCTTTTAAGGCCAATTTATAGAAAGACCGCCTGCTTTGGACATTTTGGAAGGGAAGAACCGGAATTTAGTTGGGAAAAATTAGATAAGGTTGAGGAGTTAAAGAAAGCATTATGAATTATGAAATTAAAGATATAAATTTAGCCAAAAAAGGTGCTTTAAGGATTGAATGGGCAAGGGATAATATGCCGGTTTTGGGATTAATTAGAGAGCGTTTCAGAAAAGAAAAGCCCCTTAAAAATATAAAGATTTCTGCCTGCTTACATGTGACCACTGAGACTGCGGTTTTAATGGAGGTTTTAAAATTAGGGGGTGCTGAAGTTCGGCTTTGTGCTTCCAATCCTTTATCCACACAGGACGATGTCGCTGCAAGTCTTGTCAGACACTTAAAGATACCAGTATTTGCAATTAAAGGAGAAGATAATAAAACATATTATCACCATATAAAATCGGTATTAGCAATCAAGCCAGACATTACTATGGACGACGGTGCAGATCTTGTTTCTACTATCCATTTAACACCTAAATACCTAAAAACCTTAACACCTATTATGGGAGGAACTGAGGAAACAACTACCGGGGTAATTAGATTAAGGGCATTAGAAAAAGAAGGAAAACTAAGTTATCCCATAATTGCGGTAAATGATGCCCAGACAAAACATCTCTTTGATAATCGCTATGGGACAGGCCAATCTACTATCGATGGGATTTTAAGGGCAACTAATAAATTATTGGCAGGTTCTAACTTTGTGGTTTGCGGTTATGGTTTTTGCGGAAAAGGTTTAGCCATGCGTGCCAAAGGAATGGGTGCAAATGTAATTGTCTGCGAGGTTGAGCCATTGAGGGCATTGGAAGCGGTAATGGATGGATTTATGGTTATGCCTTTAGTTTCCGCAGTGAAGTTAGCGGATATAATTGTCACTGTTACTGGAGATATAAATGTAATTAATAAAAAACATTTCTCTTTGATGAAGGATAAAGTAATTTTAGCCAATGCGGGACATTTTAATGTGGAGATAGATATACCTAGTTTGGAGAAAATAAGTATTAAGAAAAGAAGAATAAGAGATTTTGTCGATGAATATAAATTATCTGATGGAAGAAGGATCTATCTTTTAGGAGAAGGTCGGTTAATAAATTTAGCCTCTGCAGAAGGCCATCCCGCACAGGTTATGGATTTAAGTTTTGCTAATCAGGCATTATCAGTTGAATATCTTGTTAAAAATTATAAAAAATTAGAAAAAAAAGTCTATAAAGTACCTGAGGAAATCGATAAGAGAATTGCTTATTTAAAATTAAAATCTTTAGGAATTAGAATTGATAATTTAACCAAAGAGCAGAAAAAATATCTTTCCAGTTGGCAAGAGGGAACATAATGAAAAAAGATGTTTTTTATGGAAGAAAATATGAAACTTTAGAAGCAAAGATTAAAGAGAGGTTATCCTTATCTTTGCCTGAAAGATATGTTACGGGTTTAGTAAAGGGTTTTTTGGCTAAGATACTGGAGAGGAATCAAAAAAGACTCTATGGAAGAGGCGCATTTAAATCTATACAGGTCCTTAAACAAAAATCGGGTTAAATATTTACTTATTGGGGGTATGGCAGCGGTACTTTACGGCTCACCCAGATTAACCAAAGATATAGATATCCTTATAGAACCTACACTTGAAAATGCTTCGCGTTTACTTAAGGCATTAAAGGAAATTGGTTTTGTTACTGTAGAATTAACCAATGCAGATAAGATGGTTAAAAATGAAATCACCATTTTTAAAGACTATATTCGCTTAGATGTTCTTACTAAAATAAAAGGGATTGATTTTTTAAAAGCCTGGAATAATAAGGTGATTAAAAGGATAGAAGGAACTAAACTTTATTTGATGAACCTGGATGACCTTATTGTTTCCAAAAAAAGTGTGGCCAGAGAACTGGATTTGGAGGATGTAGTTATTTTGAAAAAGATTAAAAAGAGATTAAAGAAAAAATAAACTTAGAGAGGATGAAAAGGATTGCGGTTTTAACTACCGGAGGAGATTCTCCCGGAATGAATGCAGCGATACGCACTGTGGTGCGTTATGGGATATACAAAGGATTAGAAGTAATGGGAGTATTTCGGGGCTGGTGGGGTTTAATTAATGAGGAATTGAAATTATTAGATAGCCGTTCTGTTTCGGGAATTATTAATCAAGGGGGAACGATCCTTAAGACCGCCCGTTGCCCTAAATTTCAAACTGAGGAAGGAATGAAGCGCGCTTTTAATACTATTAAAAAATATAATATCGATGGGATGATTATTATTGGAGGAAATGGTAGTTTTACTGCAGGGCATAATTTTTATCAAAAATATAAAGTTCCCTGTATCGGTATTTCCGCAACGATCGATAATGATGTAAATGGGATTGAGATGACCTTTGGAGTAGATACCGCGATAAATACCGCTTTGGATGCTTTAGATAAAATTAGGGATACCGCAACCTCTATGGAAAGGATCTTTGTAGTAGAGGTGATGGGAAGAATGAGTGGTTTTATTGCTTTATCCGTGGCTTTAGCGGGTGGTTGTGAAGAGGTAATTATTCCCGAAAGAGAATACAATTTAGAAAGTATCTGCCATGATATTGTGGAAGGAAACCTACGCGGAAAAGTCTCATGGATTATTGTAATTGCGGAAGGTGCAGGCTCTGCTGAGGATTTGGCAAAAAAAATTCATGAGATGACGGATTTAGAAACGCGCGCGGTAGTATTAGGACATATTCAAAGAGGAGGTCGACCTACTGCTTTAAGTAGAAGATTGGCAATTCTGTTTGCTAAAGAGGCAGTAGATGCTTTACTGCGCGGTGAGACAGATAAAGCAGTAGGATTAACTGATGGCAAAATTGTTTTAGTTGATTTTTCCTATGCAATTCAGGAGAAAAAATGGGATCCGGAAGGTTTATATAAGATGGTAAGAATATTGACTTAAATTAGTAATCGGTAATTAGTAATTGGTAAATGGTAATTAAAGTGAATTTTTAATCAGGATAACGAACTAAACGATATTAACGAAAATTTAAAAAGAAAGGAGCAGAAATGGGAAGAAGACCTTTGGATATGGATAATTTAGTTTTGGATTTGGTAATGGAGCCAGATAAAGAAAAAAAGAAAAAATTATTTAAAAAGATCCTTAATCTTGCCTATAAAAAGGGAATATATCCTGCAAGTATCCATCAGTTTTATCGGGCAAGGGGAAGAGGTGAGTTTAGTGGGTTTACGGTTCCCGCAATAAATTTAAGGACTTTAACTTATGATTTAGCGCGCGCAATCTTTCGAGTAGCCAAAAAAAGAAATTCCGGAAGTTTTATCTTTGAGATTGCTAAATCTGAAATCGGCTATACGGATCAATCTCCAGTAGAATATGCAGGAGTAGTTTTGGCGTCTGCCATAAAAGAAGATTTTAAAGGGCCGGTATTTATCCAAGGAGACCATTTTCAAGTAAATCTAAAAAAATTTAAGGAGAATCCCCAAGCAGAATTAGATAGTTTAAAAACTTTAATTGAAGAAGCAGTTGAAGCCTGTTTTTACAATATCGATATTGATTCTTCTACTTTGGTAGATTTAAGCCAACCTGATGTAAAAAAACAACAGTTTCTTAATTATGATACCTGCGCAAAACTAACTGATTTTATTCGAAAGATTCAACCAAAAGGAATTGAGATTTCTGTAGGGGGTGAAATCGGTGAAGTAGGAGGAAAGAATTCTACTCCCGAAGAACTGCGCGCTTTTATGGAAGGCTTTAAAGAAAGATTAAAGAGGGCAAAAGAAGGGATAAGCAAAATTTCGGTTCAGACCGGAACTACCCATGGAGGAGTAGTTTTACCGGATGGCTCAATTGCCAAAGTAAATATTGATTTTGAGACTTTAAGGACCTTATCTGAGATTGCCCGCAAAGAGTTTGGTTTGGCAGGTTGTGTCCAGCATGGTGCATCCACTTTACCTGCAGAAGCATTTGGAAAATTTCCCGAGACTGAAACCGCGGAGATCCATTTAGCAACTGAATTCCAAAATATGGTTTATGAATCCAAACATTTTCCTTCTGAACTTAGGCAAAAAATATACGCTTGGTTAATGGTAAATGCAATTGATGAGAAAAAGGAAACGGATACGGAAGAGCAATTTATCTATAAAACCAGAAAAAAAGCTTTAGGTCCATTTAAGAAAGAGATTATGGGCTTATCTAAAGAGATAAGAGAAGAGATTGCTAAAGAAGTAGAGGAAAAATTTGACTTTTTATTCCAACAATTAAAAGTGATAAATAATAAAGAATTGGTTTTAAAATATACTCCCTTTAAGAGGGTAATTTCTCGCAAGAGAAAAGAAACCAAAGAAACTATCGTAGATACCGAAGGAGCAGATTAAATGAAGAAGTGGTGGATAAGAAAGGCTAAATCTTGGGAAGAGGCGCAAGAACAGGATGATGAATATTATCGTTTAAGCTCCCCTGAGCAAAGATTAAGTGATATTCAGTTTTGTCGTGAGATGTATTTTAAATTAAAGGGTATAAATATAAATGAGGTACGAAAAGGACTTCGCCGATTTTTTAAAGTTACTGAACAAAAATAAGGTTAAATACTGTGTTATTGGAGCTTTTGCGGTAGGATTTCATGGTTATCCTCGATTTACTAAGGACATAGATATTTTAGTTGAGCCTAATTTAAACAATGCCAAAAAAATTATTAAGGCAATAAGAGAATTTGGTTTTACGAGTTCAGATTTGACTGAAGAGGATTTTATCCAAGAGAATAAAATAATTCAATTGGGTTATGAACCAATAAGAATCGATATTCTTACTTCCTTAGAGGGTTTTAAATTTAAAGAGATATGGAATCATAAAGTAGTAGGAACTTATGGTAAGGAAAAAGTTTTTTTTATCGGTTGGGATGAATTGATAAAATCGAAAAAAAGAGCAAAAAGACCACAAGACTTAATTGATTTAGAAAGATTAATGAAAAGGAGGGAAAAGTAAAATGCGTTCAGATATAATTAAAAAAGGTTTAGAGCGTACCCCTCATCGGGCGCTTTTATATTCTACAGGAATTTCAAAAAAAGACCTAAATAAACCTTTTATTGGTGTAGCTACTTCTTTTACTGACCTTATCCCTGGGCATATCGGCATGCGGGATTTAGAAAGATTTATTGAAAGGGGGATCTGTTCTGCGGGAGGAGTTCCTTTTTTCTTTGGGGTTCCGGGAATCTGTGATGGGATTGCCATGGGTCATTTGGGGATGTGTTATCCCATGGCTTTAAGGGAATTAGTGGCAGATACAATTGAGACAGTTTGTAATGCCCATCAATTAGACGGGATAGTTTGTTTAACTAATTGCGATAAGATTACTCCGGGAATGCTTATGGGGGTGGCAAGATTAAATATTCCCGCAATTATTGTTACTGCAGGTCCTATGCTTTCCGGAAGATATAAATTAAGAAAACTTGCTTTTGTGCATGATACTTATGAAGCATTGGCAAAAGCAAAAAAAGGAGAGATTTCCTCTGAAGAGTTAAGTTGTTTAGAAATAGAAGCTTGTCCTGGAGCAGGTTCTTGTCAAGGTCTATATACTGCCAATACTATGGCTTGTCTTACTGAGGCAATGGGAATGAGTTTGGTAGGTTGTGCCACTTCTTTGGCGGTTTCTAGTAAAAAAAGAAGGATTGCTCAAGCGTCAGGAGAAAGGATTGTTGAGCTAGTAAAGAAGAATATCCGGCCCTTAGATATAATTACTAAAGAATCCTTGGAAAATGCCATTGTGGTGGATATGGCTTTAGGTGGTTCAACCAATACGGTTTTACATTTAATGGCTTTGGCAAATGAGGCAAAGATAAAATTGGATTTAAAAACTTTTGATCGGATAAGTAAGGCCACGCCCCATATTACAAACTTAGAGCCTCAAGGTCCATATTTTATGGAAGATTTAGAATATGCAGGCGGGATTCCGGCAATCCTTAAACGACTAAAAGATAGACTAAATAATACTTTGACTGTAAGTGGTAAAAAAATCTATGAGATTGCTAAGGAGGCAGAGATTTTTGATAATGAAGTTATTCGGCCTTTAAATAACCCTTACCATAAACAAGGTGGGATTGCTATCCTTTTTGGTAATCTTGCTCCCGATGGAGCGGTAGTTAAACAATCCGCAGTAAGCCCTAAGATGTTAAAATTTATTGGTAAAGCACGCGTATTTGATCGGGAAGAGCACGCAATGCAAGCGATTTTAAATAGAAAGATAAATAAAGGCCAAGTAATTGTTATTCGTTATGAAGGTCCAGCAGGTGGTCCGGGAATGCGGGAGATGCTTGCTCCTACTTCTGCCATTGTGGGAATGGGTTTAGCCGAGGAGGTTGCCTTGATTACTGATGGAAGATTTTCCGGTGGTACAAAAGGACCTTGTATTGGACATATTTCACCTGAGGCAAGCGCAGGTGGGCCAATTGCTATTTTAAAAGATGATGATATAATAGAGATTGATATTCCAAAGAGAAAAATAGAGGTAAAATTAACTAAGGAACAAATCAAAGAAAGATTTAAGAATTGGAAACCGCTTCCACCAAAAATAAAAACCGGTTATTTAGCAAGATACTCTAAATTAGTCAGTTCTGCGGATAAAGGAGCCATTTTGAGTTCATAGTATATAGTTCATAGTTCTTAGTAAAAATGTCATTTGATTTTGAAAGATAGAAGTTATTCTCTATGAACTACGAACTTTTAACTATAAACTAATATGACTGGTGCAGAGATCTTAATTGAATGTCTAAAACGCGAAGGTATTGAGGTAATGTTTGGTTATCCGGGCGGAGCGGTTCTACCTATATTTGATAAACTTTATGATTCGGATATAAGATTTATTTTAACCCGACATGAGCAAGCAGCAGCCCATGCAGCAGATGGTTATGCGCGTGCAACCGGAAAAGTTGGTGTCTGTATTGCTACTTCTGGGCCCGGAGCAACGAATTTAACTACTGGGATTGCTACCGCCTATATGGATTCAATCCCTATCGTTGCCATCACTGGACAGGTAAGGACACATTTAATTGGTAATGATGCTTTTCAGGAAGCAGATGTTACGGGAATTACTCGCCCAATTACCAAATACAATTATTTAGTTAAAGATGTAAAAGATTTAGCCAGGATTGTTCGCGAAGCATTCTATATTGCTTCTACAGGAAGGCCCGGACCAGTATTAATCGATATTCCTGTAGATATTCAACAAAAGGATACAGAATTTATCTGGCCAGAAAGTATAAATATCCGGGGATATAAACCTACTTATTTTGGTCATCCTGGACAGATTAAAAAAGCAGCCAAATTCATCCAAAATAGTAAAAAGCCCCTCATCTATGCAGGAGGAGGAGTAATTATTTCTTCCGCGCATCAGGAATTAAAAGAATTGGCAGAGAAAATCCAGGCACCCGTTACTACTACTTTAATGGGTTTAGGTGGTTTTCCTTCATTACATCCGCTTTCTTTGGGAATGTTAGGGATGCATGGAACAGTTTATGCAAATTTAGCGGTTCAGAATGCGGATTTAATTATTGCGGTAGGTGCGCGTTTTGATGATCGGGTTACGGGAAGACTTGATGCCTTTGCGCCTTATGCCAAAATTATCCATATCGATATTGACCCTTCCTCGATCAGTAAAAATGTAAAAGTAGATGTCCCTATCGTAGGAGATGCCAAAAATGTTTTAGGTCAACTCTTAGAGGAGATAAACAGACCTCCCGATACAAAAGAATGGCTTAAGACGATCGCAGAATGGAAGAAAAAATATCCTTTAAGGTATGAGGATAAAGGAAAGATAAAACCCCAATATGTAATAGAAGAGATTTATAATTTAACCAAAGGTGAGGCAATAATTGTTACGGAAGTTGGTCAAAACCAGATGTGGGCAGCACAGTGGTATAAGTTTTCAAAGCCTCGAACTTTTCTTTCCTCCGGTGGTTTAGGAACGATGGGTTACGGATTTCCGGCGGCAATAGGAGCAAAAGTGGGTTGTCCGAAAAGTATAGTTTTTGATATTGCGGGAGATGGCTCAATTCAGATGAATATCCAGGAGTTGGCTACCTGTGTCTGTAATAAGATAAATGTAAAAGTGGCAATTTTAAATAATGGATATTTAGGGATGGTTAGACAGTGGCAGGAATTATTTTATAAGAAAAGATACTCCTATACCTGTTTATATAATCCCGATTTTGTAAAATTAGCCGAAGCTTACGGTGCAGTAGGAATTAGGGTGACTAAAAAAGAAGAGGTGCGTTCCGCAATTGAAAAAGCATTGGAGATAGATAATACCGTTTTTATTGATTTTCATATTGAGCCAGAAGAAAATGTTTTCCCGATGGTTCCCGCAGGAGAAGCAATTGATCGGATGATCGGAGGAATGGCATAATTTAGTTCATAGTTCATAGTTCATAGACTACGAACTAATATGAAACATACGATTTCAGTTTTAGTAGAAAACAAACCTGGGGTTTTGGCGCGTATCTCGGGTTTATTTAGTGCGCGCGGTTTTAATATTGATTCTTTGGCAGTAGGTGAGACTGAAGACCCGACAGTTTCGCGGATGACCATTGTGGTAGATGCTGCAGATGAAAGGATTTTAGAGCAGATCATTAAGCAACTGCGCAAACTCATCGATACGATTTCCGTGGTAGATTTAACTAAAAAGGATTTCATCCATCGGGAACTTGCTTTAGTAAAAATAAATTATACTAAAGAAAATAAAACTAAAGTAAATTCGCTTCTTCATAAGTTTAAAGAGGCAGAACTTATCGAGACAGAAAAAGATACCGCTATCTTAGAAATCTGTGCAGAGTCTGAAAAGGTGAAAGAATTTTTAAATGAGGTAAAGGCATTCGGAATAAAAGAGCTTATGCGCACCGGAAGAGTGGCAATGGCAAAATAAAGCTTATTTAGGGATTTAAAAGTTAGGAAGATTAGGTAAGTTAGGAAGTTAGGGAGTTAGGTAAGTTAGGTAAAGTTATAGAGTTAATTAGTGATTAGTTAATTGAGTTAATTAATGAAATTAACCAATTATCAATTTAAACAGGAAAGGAGGAAGTGATGGCAAAGATTTATTATGATCAGGATGCGGATTTAAGTATTTTAAAGGATAAAACTGTGGCAATCATTGGCTATGGTATTCAGGGAAGAGGTCAGGCGTTGTGCTTGCGTGATTCAGGGATAAGGGTAGTGGTTTCAGAATTAGAAGGGACCGCTAATTTTGAAACCGCAAAAAAAGATGGTTTTGTTCCAGTTTCCGCAAAAGAAGCAGCAACCGCAGGAGATATTATCCAGATTTTAACTCAGGATCATGTGCAGGCAAAGGTCTATAATGAGAGCATAAAACCAGTTTTAAAAAAAGGAAAAGCATTATGTTTTTCTCATGGTTTTAACATAAGATTTAAACAGATAAAACCACCCAAAACCGTCGATGTATTTATGGTTGCACCTAAAGGACCGGGTGCTTTGGTAAGAAAAATGTATGAGGAAGGAAAAGGTGTTCCTTCTTTAGTAGCGGTATATCAGGATGCGACAGGCGATGCTTTAAAACTTGCTTTAGCCTATGCTAAGGCAATTGGTGCAACGCGTGCAGGAGTAATTGAGACTACCTTTGCAGAAGAAACTGAGACTGACCTTTTTGGAGAACAAACTGTTTTATGTGGTGGAGTAACCGAATTAATTAGGGCAGGATTCGATGTATTAGTAGAAGCAGGTTATCAACCAGAGATTGCTTATTTTGAGGTTTTGCATGAGTTAAAATTGATTACGGATTTGATTCAGGAATTTGGTATCTCCGGGATGCGCAGAAGAGTTTCCAATACCGCCTGTTACGGAGATTTAACGCGGGGAAAACGCATCATTACTGAGCGTACAAGAAAAGAGATGAAGAAGATTTTAAAAGAAATTGTTTCGGGAAAATTTGCTCGGGAATGGATTAAAGAAAATGAGTTAGGTAGACCCAATTTTAATAAATTATTAGAAGAACAGGATAAACACCCGATTGAAGAGGTAGGCAGAAGACTTAGAGAGATGATGCCTTGGATGAAGAAATAGCGTATAGCGTAGAGCGTATAGCGGATAGTAAAAATAAACGCTAAAATTATAAGATGGAGAAAATCATTATTTTTGATACAACTTTAAGGGATGGAGAACAGGCACCGGGAGCGTCTCTGACGAGTGAGCAGAAATTAGAGGTTGCTCGGCAGTTGGAAAATTTAGGGGTAGATGTAATTGAGGCAGGGTTTCCCGTTTCATCCGGAGATGATTTTAAATCAGTAGAAATTATCGCCCGAAAGATTAAAAAACCGATTATCTGTGGTCTGGCAAGATGTATAAAAAAGGATATTGAATCTGCATATCAAGCCTTAAGAAAAGCAAAACATCCGCGTATCCATATATTTTTAGCTACCTCAAAAATCCATCTTAAATATAAATTTAGAAAACCCCAAGAAGAAATCTTAGAGATTGCTAAAAGATTTACTCGCTTAGCACGTAATTACTGCCAGGATATAGAATTTTCACCGGAAGATGCTACGCGTTCTGAAAGAGATTTTTTGTTTAAAGTAATCGAGACCGCTATTCAAGAAGGTGCTACTACTATAAATATCCCGGATACCGTCGGATACAGTTATCCCCAGGAGATCTACGATTTAATTAAAGATATTTTAAATAATGTTCCCAATATCAATAAGGCAATTCTTTCTATCCACTGCCACGATGATTTGGGAATGAGTGTGGCAAATTCTTTGTCTGCGGTTTTGGCAGGGGTACGTCAGGTGCATTGTACAATTAATGGAATAGGCGAGCGGGCAGGAAATGCCTCTTTAGAAGAAATCGTTATGGCGATAAAGACACGCAAGGATGTGTTTGGTAATTTTTATACCTCTATTAATACAAAACAGATTTACAATGTATCGCGTTTAGTTTCTACTTTAACTGGATTTTTAGTGCCACCGAATAAGGCAATTGTAGGCAGAAACGCTTTCCGTCATGAAGCAGGGATCCATCAGGATGCAATAATAAAGAAAAGGATAACTTATGAGATCATTAACCCTAAAGATGTGGGGATCCCTTCCAGTCAACTCGTTTTAGGGAAACATTCTGGAAGACATGCTCTGTTAAAGAGACTTAATGATTTAGGTTTTAGGGTAAATAAAAATAAACTCGATATCATATTTAAAAAATTTAAACAACTTGCGGATAGAAAAAAAGAAGTCTTTGATGATGACTTAATCGCTTTAATGGAGGAAGAGGCAAAGAAAAAAATTAAGGGTTTATTTGAACTTAAATCGATTAAAGTTACTACCGGAACTCAAATTCAACCGCAAGCAGAGGTGAAAATAAAATATAAAAATAAAATTTATTCTGCTACCTCCTCAGGCGATGGCCCAGTGGATGCCTGTTTTAAAGCGATAGATAAGATCACTAAACTTAAACCAAAACTCTTAGATTTTAACCTTAAATCTATAACTTCAGGAAAGGATGCCTTAGGTGAGGCAAATGTTATCCTTTCTTTAAAAGGAAAGACATACTCCAGCCGTGCTGCAAGTACCGATATTATTGAGGCATCTGCAAAAGCATACCTTGATGCTTTAAATAAAACATTTTTATTTTAATCCTATGACTGCAAAAAAAATTTATGGTTTAATTGGTTGGCCAGTTAAACATAGTTTATCTGGCTTTATGCATAACGCTGGTTTTTCTTACTATAAACTTAATGCCTGTTATAAGTTATTTCCTTTAAAAGAAAACGAATTAGAAAATTTTTTAAGATCTCTTTCCAAAAATAATATCTACGGACTAAATGTAACTATTCCTTACAAAGAAAAAGTCATTAAATATCTTGATTGGAAATCTCCTGAGGTAAGATTCTGTGGCGCAAGCAATACCATTCTGGTAGAAAAAAATAACTATCTTAAAGGCTATAATACCGATGGAATTGGATTTATTAGGCATCTCGTTTATGATTTAAAATTTAATCCTAAAGATAAAAATGTTTTAATTTTAGGAGCAGGAGGAGCAGCCAAAGCCATAACCCATCAGTTAGCTCGAAGGAAAGTAGCAAGCATCACTATTTATGATATAGATAAAGAAAAAGCCAGAAATTTAAAAGAGAAATTATCTGAAGAGTTTAAAGATTGTAAAATCCAAAATGTATCTTTTTTAGAAGAAGTTAATTTTAAAGATATAAACTTACTCATCAATGCTACCCCTTGCGGATTAGATGAGAATGACCCATCACCGTTAAAAGAAGAATTCTTGCATAAAGATATGTTAGTCTATGACCTTATCTATAATCCTCCTCAGACAAAGCTTTTAAAATTAGCCAAAAAAATAGGTGCTAAAACTTCTAATGGTTTAGGTATGCTTTTATATCAGGGGATGCGCGCTTTTGAGATTTGGACAGAAAAGAAAGCTCCTAAAAGGATAATGCAAGAGGCATTATTGAAGGCAATAGAAAAATGACTGCGCTAATAATTTTTATTTTTGGCTTGGGTATAGGTAGTTTCTTAAATGTCTGTATCTATAGGATGCCCAAAGAAGAGTCGATAGTTAAACCGCGTTCCTATTGTCCAAATTGTAAAAGGGCTATTCTTTGGTACGATAATATCCCCCTTTTAAGTTATATCCTTTTAAAGGGTAGATGTCGTTTCTGTAAGGATAAGATTTCTTTTAGGTACTTTTTGGTAGAATTGCTTACTGGCTTTTTATTTTTATTTTTATTTAAGCACTACGGGTTAGGTTTTGATTTTGTTTTTTATATTCTTTTTTGTTGTGGATTAATTGTAGCTACCTTTGTAGATATAAGTCACCGTATTATCCCTGATGAGATAAGTTTAGGAGGGATAGTTTTAGGTTTTATTTTAAATACAATTAAAGGGGTATCTAAGCATTCTTTTTTGCCGATAAAGGATTCCCTTTTGGGTATTTTTATAGGAGGAGGGATTATTTATTTAACGGGGTTGAGTTTTGACCTTATTTATTTTAAATTACTTAAAAAGCCACCTATCGACGGAGAAACTGAGTCTATGGGTTTTGGCGATGTAAAATTTTTGGCGATGATCGGAGCATTCTTAGGTTGGCAAGGATGTTTGCTTACATTTTTTATCGCTCCATTTTTGGGAGCATTTTACGGTTTAATCAATCTTTTCCTTACCAAAAAACATACTATTCCCTACGGTCCATTTCTTTCCTTAGGGGCTTTTATCTCTATGCTCTGGGGGAAAACTATAATTGATTTTTATCTTTTAGGCTATGGCTTTGGTAGGGTTTCTTTCTGATTTTGGGCTGAAGGATAATTTTGTCGGGGTAGTTAAGGCAGTAATATTAAAGATAAACCCTTCAGTTCAGATTATCGATATCACCCATCAGATTAAACCACAGGATATTTTAGAGGCAAGTTTTATTTTAAAAAGTTCTTTTAAATTCTTTCCTAAAGGAACCATATTTTTAACGGTCGTTGATCCTGGGGTAGGAAGTAAAAGGAAAGCGATTATTGTAAAGACAAAAGATTTTTATTTTGTTTCACCGGATAATGGATTGCTTTCTTTAGTTTTAAAAGAACAGCCCCCTTTAAAAATTATTGAGATTTCCAATGATAAATATTTTTTAAAACCAATCTCTTCTACTTTTCAGGCAAGAGATATCTTTGCACCGGTAGCCGGATATCTTTCTAAGGGACAACCACTAAATAATTTTGGTATATCAATTTCGCATTATAAAAAATTAGATATACCTTCTCCTTTAATAAAGAAAGATATTCTTGAAGGAGAAATTATCTATATCGACCATTTTGGAAATTTAGTTACCAATATCGATGAGAAGACATTTAAAGATTTTACTAAAGATAAAAAGTTTAAAATAAAAATAAAAAATTTTTTTATAGACAAACTTTCTTTAAATTATATAGAAGCAGAAAACTTAAGACCGATTGCCCTAATCGATAGTTTCGGATATCTGGAAATCTCCTTAAAAGAAAAGAGTGCTTCTGAGGTTTTGAAATTGAAGAAGGCGGATAGAGTTAAAATAAAGATAATCTAAAGATGGAATCAGTAATTAGAAAGCCTAAAGGAAAAGAATACTATCTCTCCAAAAAAGTAGGAAAAGCCATTATGGATTACCAGATGCTTTCAGAAGGTGACCGTATTTTAGTAGCGGTTTCTGGTGGCAAGGATAGCCTTACCTTATTAAAGTTATTAAGGGATAGATTGAGTTTTTCTCCGGTAAAGTATGAACTTATCAGTGCACATATCGATACAGGAAAGGACCCCGTTTTTCTTCATAGCCTTAAAGATTATTTTGAAAGGAATAATTACCCCTATGTTATAGAAAAGATAGATATTTTTGAGAATAGCGCTGAATCTAATATAGATTGCTTTTGGTGTTCTTGGAACCGTCGAAAGACTCTATTTCAGTTGGCGGATAAACTTAATTGTAATAAGATTGCCTTAGGCCATCACCTGGATGATATTGTGCAGACCATCCTTTTAAATTTATTTTTTAACGGAGAAATCTCCAGTATGTCTCCTAAACAGACGCTGTTTGAAGGAAAGATTACGATTATCAGACCCTTAGCCTATGTAGAAGAAAAAGAGATAATCAGTTTTGCTAAGGAACAGAATTTCCCTTTGCCTGGTGGCTGTTGTTCTGTTTTCTTTAGTTCTAAGCGTTCTTATATTAAAGGATTCCTTAAAGAATTGGAAAAAGAGATCCCCGATATAAAGAAAAATATTTTTAGAGCCTTAAAGAGGATAAAGAAGGAATACCTTCCTTAAGCTTTATGTGTTATAATAAAAGATGATGATTGCTTTTATGTATATACCCCACGGAGGTAGTTTATTGCATAAATTAAATTCCATTACTACCAGCCAAATTGAATATGAACAAGGAGGTAAGGATGAATAATCAGAAGTATCAGTTTCATCCGGGAGTGGCAGCGGTGCTTTCTTTTTTATTTACGGGTTTAGGCCAACTCTATAACGGTCAGATTAAGAAGGGTTTGATTTTAATCTCTATTTCTTGTTTGGGGATGATGTTAGTAATTTTGGGCGGGATAATAACAGTTTTTTGGTTTTTACAAAAACTTTTCGATTTAAACTTTTTAATCTGGGGTTTTATTTTTATATTGAGCGGGATAGTTACTGTGGCTATCTCAGGTGCATACAGCATTATCGATGCATTTAGAAAAGCACAGGGATAAGGATTAAACCTTGAAAAAAAATTCTAATTGTTATACCTTTAATTTTAAAAGGGCTATTTTTTTATTTAGTTTAAGAAATGCAGGTAATATGCGTATAGAGAAAAACTTAAATCTTTTTATAAAAAAAATAAAACCTCTACCTAAAAGATTAATCTTACCTCAGCAGGTTCATAAGGCAAAGATAGGCTTAGTTAAAAAAGCTCACCTTTCTTTTTATCCTTCCTGCGATGCTTTAATTACTGAAGAAAAAAGAATGGCTTTGACTGTATTGACTGCGGATTGCCTTTCTATTTTTTTATACGATTTTAAAAATGAAGCGATCGGTTTAATCCATGCGGGTTGGCGAGGCAGTAAAGAAAGGATTACTTATAGAACCTTAAAATCTATGCAGGATAATTTTAATACGGAGCCTAAAAATTTATATGTGGTCTTTGGCCCAGCAATAAGAGATTGCTGTTATGAGGTAGGGGATGAATTTAAGAAGTTATTTCCCAAAAAATATATCTATAAGAGAAAGGATAGACTGTATTTTGATTTAGTGAGGATAAATAGGGATGAACTTATTAACTTTGGTGTAAATAAAAAAAATATTTTTGATTGTCTACTCTGTACCAGTTGCCATAATGATATTTTATTTTCTTATCGTAAAGAAGGAAAAAACTGTGGGAGGATCGTTTCCTTAGGTATGCTTGTTTAAGTAGTTAGGAAGTTAGGTGAGTTAGGTAAAGTTAGGAAGTAAATTAACGAAAATAACGATATTAATGAACTAAACGAAAATAACCAGACAAAAAGGAGGAACAATGGCAAAGGCAGTTGTAATTTATTACTCTCAAACTGGAAATACCCAAAAGATGGCGGAATTTATTTATGAAGGGCTAAAGAAAGAAAATGTAGATGTAGATTTAAAAAAAGTTGAAGATATAAGGCTAAACGATTTATTAAAATACGATGCGATCATTATTGGTTCACCTACCTATTATGGGACTATGGCTTATCCGATAAAGAAACTTTTAGATGATTCGGTAGAGTTTCATGGCTGTTTAGATGGAAAAGTAGGGGCAGCGTTTTCTTCCTCTGCTAATATCGCCGGTGGAAATGAAACTACTATTTTAGATATATTAAATGCGATGTTAATTCATGGGATGATTATTCAGGGAGACCCCAAGGGTGATCATTACGGAGCGGTTTCTATTGGTAAACCTGATGAGCGGGCAAAGAAACAGTGTTTAAGATTGGCTAAGAGAGTATCTGATTTACTTAAGAGATTAGGGAAATAATATGTATCAGGTTATTTTAGTTACCTGTCCCAATAAAAAAGAAGCAAGAAAAATTGCCACTTCTTTGGTTAAGGAGAGGTTATCTGCCTGCGTAAATATTATCGATAAAATAGAGTCATTTTTCTGGTGGCAAAAAAAGATAGATTATGCAAAAGAAGTCCTCCTGATTATAAAAACAAAAAAGAAAAAAATCCCTAAAATTATAAAATTAGTAAAGAAACTACATCCCTATAGTGTTCCTGAGATAATTGCTTTAGATATAACGACGGGAGAAAAAAATTATTTAAAATGGATAGATGAATCTCTCAGTTGATAAGATAAATGTCCCTTTAGCATTTTTGGCAGGTGTATTGATGAGTTTGAGCGGTTGTTTTTATCCACTGCTTCCTATATTTTTAGGCTCTTTAAGTAAGTATATGCATAAAGAATTCGATGGTTTTATTTTAAGTTTTCTTTTTGTTTCCGGTTTTGCTTTAGTTTATAGTATATTGGGAATTATTGCCAGTTTCACGGGTAAGCTTTTTGGTTTTGTCCTTACTTATCCATTAACCCGGATTTTTGCGGGATTTATATTTATCCTTTTTGGACTTTCACTTTTAGAGTTACCTTTTTTAAGGTTAAAGACCATCTCTTTTAAAATCTCATTTTTAAAATCAAATTTAGTTTATCTAAATGCATTCTTTATGGGGATAAGTTCAGCATTAATAATTAGTCCTTGTGTTTCGCCAGTTTTGGGTTCAATCCTTTTATACATCGCAATAAAAAAAGATATCCTTTATGGCTGGCTTTTACTTTTAAGTTTTGCCTATGGGATAGGTTTTCTTTTGATTATCTGCGGTAGTTTTGGAGGTTTTCTTTTGCCTAAATTAGGAGTTTGGATGAAAGTAATAGAGAGGCTCTGTGGAGTTTTTTTAATTTCTATCGGATTATATTTTATCCTTACTAATCTTAATTTAAGATGAAAAAAATCTATTTAACCGTATTTTTATTATTAACTACTAACTTTTTAATTTTTGGGGCTCAGAAGATGGTAGATTTTAGCCTTTATACCACCGATGATGAAAAGATAAGTTCTTCTGAATTTAAAGATAAGTCTTTGATTCTTTTTTTCTGGACAACCTGGTGTCCTTTTTGTCGAAGAGCTATATACAAACTCAATGAAATCTATCCTGAACTTAAAAATTCTGATATTCAACTTTTAGGGATAAATGTAGGGGAACCTAAAGAAAAAGTTAAAAATTTCTTAAAGAGTTATAATGTAGAATTTAAAGTTCTTTTAGATAAAGAGGGAGAAGTTGCCTCTTCCTATTGGGTATTTGGGGTACCTTACTATATTTTTATTAATAAAAAGGGTGATATAGTATTTGAGGATAATTATTTCCCTTCAGATTATAAAAAGATATTTAAGGATTAAATATGGAAGAAAATAAAGAATTGTTTTTAGACCTTTATGAGTTGACGATGGCAGAAGTCTATTTTAGATATAAAAGAGATACCTTAGCCTGCTTTGACCTTTTTGTAAGAGAATTACCTTTAAATCGCAATTACCTTTTGGTTGTAGGATTAGCCGATATTATAGATTTTATAAGTAATCTTAAATTTGATAAAAAAGCGATAGAATTCCTAAAAGAAAAAAAATTATTTTCGCAAGAGTTTTTGGATTATCTAAGAGATTTTCGTTTTCAAGGTAATCTTTGGGCACTTGAAGAAGGCGAAATCTGTTTTGCTAATGAACCGATCTTAAGGGTAGAGGCAAATATTATTGAGGCACAAATCTTAGAGGGGTTTTTACTTAATACCATAAATTTACAGACGATGATTGCCTCCAAGGCAGTAAGGATTAAATGGGTAGCCAAAGATAAAGCGGTATACGATTTTTCTTTAAGGAGAACCCATGGTCAGGATGCAGCCATAAAGGTAGCACGTTCTTCCTATATTGCGGGATTTTCAGGAACCTCTAATGTTTTGGCTGGTTTTCTTTATAATATCCCAATAGTAGGAACGATGGCGCATTCATTTGTGATGAGTTTTTCTAAAGAATTAGAAAGCTTTTCTGCGTATAGCAGTTGTTTTCCCGATAGGACTATACTTTTAGTGGATACCTATAATACACAAAAGGGGATAGAGAATGCGGTAAAAATAGGATTAGAACTTAAAAAGAGGAATAAAAAACTTTTAGGCATACGTATCGATAGTGGAGATTTGGTTTTCTGGTCAAAAAAAGCACGCTCCCTTTTAGATAAGGCAGGACTTTATGAGGTTAAGATTTTAGTCAGTGGTAATTTAGATGAATATAAGATTGAAAGGTTGCTTAAAGAGAATCCTCCCATAGATAGTTTTGGTGTAGGCACGCATATGGGAACCAGTTCCGATAGCCCCTATTTAGATGTGATATATAAGTTAAGCCAGGTAAGTTATGATAGAAAGAAATTTTTGCCAACGATGAAATTGAGTCAGAAAAAGACTACCTATCCCGGAAGAAAGCAGATCTATCGGATAAAAGATAAAAATAACTTTTTTGTAAGCGATATTTTAGGATTAGAAGATGAAAAGATTAAAGGAACTCCCCTTTTAAAAAAGATAATTGATAAAGGAAAAGTAATTTATAAACTCCCTAATTTAGAAGAAATAAAGGAATTTGCTAAGAGGAATATTTCTAATTTAGCTTCTGAATATAAAAGGATAGATAAAAAAGTAGAATACCCCGTATTTATAAGTGAAAAATTAAAAAAACTAACCCAGAATTTAAAAAATAATCTAAAGGATAAACAATAAAGATGGTCCTTGCTACCGGTATAGGAAGTATGCCCCAAAAAAAACCTCCCGAGGCGATAGATTTGATCTTTAAGTATACCCCTTCAGTTCCTTTTTGGCCACAGCTTCCCAAAAGGAGCATATATGAAGGGATGATCCTTCAATTTAGCGAGGGTTTTTCCTTTTTAAAGAGTTCCTCACAAGGCCTTATCTATGATGCTGATAATTCTCAAAAAGGATTAGAAGATTTTTATAGTCGTATAATTGATGAGGATATAGACTATTTTAAGATCACTTCAGATTTTGCCTTCGGGCTTTATCTTTTTTATGAGAGATTAAAAAAATTAGACCTTAAAAACATACATTTCATTAAACTCCAAATTACTGGTCCATTTACCTTTTTAGGTTCAATTAAAGATGAAAAAGGAAACTTTGTTCTACAGGATGAAGTCATTATGGAGGCGGTTGCTAAGGGGTTAACACGAAAGGCATTGTGGCAGATAAAATTTTTTACGGAATTTAATAAAAGGATTATCCTTTTCTTCGATGAGCCATATCTGAGTTGTTTTGGCTCTGCTTATACCCCCATAAATAGAGAGCAGATCATAAAGACTTTAATGGGTGTCTTTAAAGAACTGAAAGATTTAAGTATTAAAAGATTAAATTTAAAGTCAGAAGATCTACTTATAGGGATACATTGCTGTGGCAATACGGATTGGTCTATCTTTACGGAGTTACCGCAATTAGATATCATTAGTTTTGATGCTTTTAATTTTGGCGATAAGGTTTCTCTATATGCAAAAGAGTTAAAAAAATTTTTAGAAAGAAAAGGTATACTCTGTTGGGGGTTGGTCCCTACATTAGAATTTGATGATAGGATGGATGAGGATTTTCTTTTAGAGAGGTTTAATTTACTCTTAGATGAGTTTATTAAAAAAGGTTTAGATAAAGAATTAATTTTAGAGAGCCTATTTTTAAGTCCTTCCTGCGGATTGGGAAATGTAGAGGAAGAAAAATCTTCAAAGATACTCCGCATCCTCTTTAATCTTTCCCAAAAATTTCCCCTTAATTAAAAAATTCTGTAACCGCAATATAATAATTTCATATTCTGGCAATTTAGAAATTTCATATTCTAAGCTATGCTACAATAATACCATCCAGAAAAAAGGAGGGTATGATGAGCCAGAAGGAGATTATTATATTGAGGCCAAAGGAGTTAAAAAGACTTAAAATAATTCAGGAAGTAATAAATAAACACAT
>Ga0272448_1001535_pt1 | contig 30627 bp, 26 predicted proteins | sample YNPCB0191_FD_202220 | JGI IMG/M metagenome (GOLD analysis project Ga0272448, IMG submission 202220) | Hot spring sediment microbial communities from Yellowstone National Park, WY, United States - YNP-CB-019-1 | ecosystem: Environmental > Aquatic > Thermal springs > Hot (42-90C) > Sediment...
AGACGACCGCTTGCATTATACCACATGAAGATATAGAACGTATGTTCTTGGTAAAGATCACGGTTTGGGTAACCTGCGGGAGGGTATAGGCATGCCGATACACCTGCTTCCAGGGTAAACGTAAACAGTTACTTTGTGACGTAACGGTAGAAGGCACGCTATTGGAAATCCGGTAGCGGCTGTTCGCCTAAGCCAGGCAGCAGCGTATTGAAGCGGACGCCGATGGAGTATAGGCAACTGGTCTTGTCCTGACCCTGCAACTTCCACTCCAGGGCCGTCAGATAGGCCGAGCCGTAGATCATGCGGCCACGCCAGTGGTCGCCGAATTGGATCAAGAAGTCGCGGGGCAGGGTGGACGGGTGCAAAACATAGTCAATCTGCTGCAAGACGGCGATGCGGCGCTGTTCAGGATAGGCGGCACAGCTACTCGCCATAGCTCGAATCTCTTGATACGGCTGTGCTTCCTGCGCCGGCATGTCGGGCTGCAACGGTAAGGCCGTCAGCGTTGCCTTGAGGCCGGGCACCGGTGTCAATCTTTGAGTGGGCTGTGGCTCGCGCTCTGCCGATGCGTAGGCTCCCAGGGCTACCAGAGCGGCAACCACCAGAACTGTGCTGACCAGCCAGATGAGACGGAAACGCTGCATACAGGCAATCCTTTCGCCGAATCGGGCTAGCGCGTATCCCTGACGTCGAGGGCATCGCGCAGCCCGTCTCCGAAAAACGAAAACCCCAGCATCGTCAAGGCAATGAGCAATGTAGGAAACAGGGCGACATGCCAGTACACGCGAACGTACGATCCGCTCACACCGACCATTTTGCCAAGGCTAGGCAGAGGATCGTTGACGCCGATGCCGAGAAAGCTCAAGGCCGCTTCGCCAAAGATGGCAGCCGGAATGCCAAAGCTCAGGGCAACCAGAAGAGGCGACAGGGCGTTGGGCAGCATATGTTTGACAAGGATGCCTATTTCGCTGGCTCCGATACAACGAGCAGCCTCAACATATGGCTGCTCACGCAGCGTCAAGACCTGTCCGCGCGACAGACGGCAGGGGCCAATCCAACTGGTGATGCCCAGTACCAGGATGACCTTTTCCAGCCCACCGCCGTAGAGTGTGATCAGAAAAATGGCAAAGAGGAGACCCGGAAAGGCGGTCATGACCTCAACCAGCCGCATAACGGCGAAATCAACCATTCCACCACGATAACCGGCCAGCATGCCAAGCGGCAAGCCGATGCCGAAGGCAATCACCTGCACCGCCAGTCCAACCGTAATAGAGGTACGAATGCCATAGATGAGACGGCTTAGGAAATCGCGTCCGACTTCGTCGGTACCCAGGGGATGGGTTACATCGGTGAAGGGGAAGCGCAAGACTTTGCTGAAGTCAGCTTTGTCGTAGGGATAGGGAGCAAGGAAAGGGGCAAAGATGGCCACGAACAGGAGCAGGACAACGATGATCAAGCCAAGCAGAGCCAGACGATTGCGCGCGAACCGCCGCGCCACGTCTCGCCACAGCGTGCGCGGCTGTTTCGCGATGCTGCTGATTGCCGGGCCGACTGCCACAGATTCTGTCACGTCAGGCTCCTTTAGCGCCGAGCCGCACGCGCGGATCAAGCCATGTGTAGAGGAGATCGGTGATCAAATACGTCAAACCCCAGAGGACGGCAATAATCAGGATGAGTGCCATAACCATCGGGTAGTCTCGATTATAGGTACTGGTTACGAAGTATTTGCCCAGGCCCGGAATGCGGAAAGTGGCCTCGATGAAGATTGAACCCGTCAGCAGGTCGGGAATCACCGGCCCCAGGGCGGTCACCATGGGAATGGCTGCGTTCTTGAGGACATGCCGACGCAGGATCGTGCGGTCGCGCAGCCCTTTGGCCCGTGCTGTGCGGATGTAATCCGAGTTCAGCGCCTCGACCATGCTGGCCCGTGTATAGCGTGCAACAATGGCAAACGGTGCCAGGGCATAGGCAAGGACTGGCATGATCCAGTCTTTGGAGAAAATCGGCTTGATGACCCAGTTGTTGGGCTCACTCCAACCGCCCGAGGGTAGGAGCTTTAGGGAGTTCGAGAAAATGAGAATCAACCACAAAGCGACCACGAAATTGGGCAGGGTAATTCCTGCCGTCGCGCCGAAGGTGAGGATCGTATCCAGCCAGGAGCCGCGACGATAGGCGGCCATCGTGCCCACGATAATACCGGCGCCAAAGGATAGAGCAATGGTCATCATGCCGACCTGGAAGGTAACAGTCCATGTCTTTCTGATCAAGGAAGCAACGGTCTCTGTGGGTACCTGATAGGGGATGCCGAAGTCGAAATGCAGCACCGCCCAGATGTACTTGAGATACTGCACATAGATCGGTTGATCCAATCCGTACTTGCGCAGGATATTGGCCTTGGCGGCCGGAGGCAGTGGCTGCTTCTGTTCGTCGAATGGACCTCCCGGCACAGAATGCACGAGGACAAAGGTAATCACGGAGACCATCCAGACGACAAAGAGAAGTGAGATAAGCCGGCCAATAATGTACCGTGCCATGTACGTCTCCAACTGACATTGCTGCGCGAGGGCGTCTCAATGTACTTGCTGCGAGCCATACGCCGCTCGGCCTGGCTGAGGACAGCAGGATAAGCCAGAATGGTGAGGAGAGGCAGGCCCACTCGAGCGTGTGCCCTTTGTGCAGTGGCCTGCCCCTCCGCGAACTCTAGAGGCTACTTCGTTCGATAGGTCTTGAAGTTCGCTACATCTTTGCCAATGTACACTTCTGTCCAACCGTAGTCATTGCCCCAGTGCCATGCCGCATAGCCCAGTTTGTCGGGCTTGCGCATGAAATCACCTAGAACGAATGGCTGGAACAGGGTGCTGAACCAACGATGGTCAATGAAGATGCCGCCCACATCATCAACAAGGATCTTCTCGGCGTCCTTGAACATCTGGCTGCGCTTGGCCGGATCGCCAGTCAGGCTACTGGCCTCCTTGACCAGCTTATCGAACTGCTCATTCTTCCAGGCATGGCGGCCGGTGGAGAGCCAGATTCCCAGCATGTTAGACGGGTCAAGATAGTCCATGCCGTAGGAGACGGCGCCGAACTGCAGCTTGTGGCTGTTGAGGGCATCCATGTAGACTTTGTAGTCCTTGTTCGAGACGTCAATCTGTACGTTGAGACAGCTTGCGATGGAAGCGGCGACGGCCTGGAAGACGGCCTGCCAGGCAGGAACTTCGTTGCGCAGCCACATCTCCAGCTTGGGAAAGCCCTTACCGCCGGGGTAGCCTGCCTTGGCCAGATAGTCCTTGGCCATGTTGCAATCGTACATCTGGTATTGCTTGAGCGCCCCTGTCTTGTCCGAATCCGGGAAGCCCGGCATCAAGAAGGAGTAGGCTGGCATGCCCTTGATCGGCGTGAGGACATTCTTGACAATGCTCTCACGATCAACGGCGTGGGCGAATGCTTTGCGCACGTTCAGGTCATTGAACGGTGGGTTGTAGGTATCCATGACCAGGTAGTCGGTGCGGAAGTCGCCAAAGTCAACCAGCAGGTTGTTCTTGAGTTGTGGCGTCTTCAGAACAGTTTCCAGGTCAGCCGGGCTGATGTACTCATAGCTCAGGGTGTCAATCTCGTAGTTCTGGAAGGCGGCGAAACTCGTCGAGATGTCCATGTACTCGACGATGATCTTAGACAAGAATGGCTTCTTCTTGCCGGCGAAGCCCTTGTAGGTGGGGTTGGGTACCATCTCGATGTGCTTCATCGGTTGGTACACGGCCAGCTTGAAGGGGCCCATACTGACGCTGGTCTCTACCTTGCTGTTGTAATATGGGCCAACGGTTTCCAGTGCCTTCTTCTGAAGCACAAAACTGAATTGCATCATAGACGGGAAAGCCGGCCACGGCGACTGCGTCTCGAATTGCAGGGTCAGATCGTCCACGGCCTTCACGCCCAACTCGCTGGTGGGTTTCTTGCCGGCAATGATGTCATCCCAGTTCTTCAGCACACCGGCATAGAACCAGGCAAAGTCCCAGGCATGCTTGGGATCGGCGGCATACTGATAGGTGGCCACCCAGTCGTTAGCAGTCACCGGCGTGCCGTCGGACCAGACCTGGCCGGGCCGGATTTTGAACGTCCAGACGAGACCATTGGACGAGACCGACCAGCTCTCGGCCGCGTTGGGGATGACGTTGAAATCCTTGTCCAGGTTGACGAGTTGTTGGCCAAAAAGATCGGAGACGCACGGTCGCTGGTAAACAGCAACCTGGAAGTCGAAGGTCGTGTGGTTGGCCTTGATGTCGCAGGGCACTTTGTAGGTTTGCATGTCGTAGGGCGCTGCATCCGCCGGCAGTTGTTCGCCATAGATGGTAACATTGCCGGCAGGTTTTGCTGCCGTCGTGGCGGTGGGCGCTGCGGGCGGTTGGGTAGCCGTTGGGGCGGCAGCAGGGGCCGTCGTCGGTGCGGCGGCCGGCGGTTTTGTGGCAGTGGGAGGCACCGGCGTCGGCGTGGGAGTGCCGCCGCAGGCACTGATGATCAGTGTCAGAGCTACAACCAGGCTGAGAACGCCCCATCGTCCTTTGGTAAACATCTTTGTTCCTCCTCCTTACCGACTCACTCGTGTGGCTTCCGGACCCGGCCGGTGACATCTCGTGAGGCCCATGGCATCCTCAAGATATGCTGCTGTCAGCGGTCACGTCCGCTCAGGACCTGCACATGCTGATTCTGCTTCAGGTTATCACCCTCTTTCGGGCCGACGCCTTATCCCTGCCCTGACATGACGATGGGCGATTGTGATGACTCATCGAAGATCGGCATAGCACGTACGCGAATGCCGGTGCCCTAATACTGTCACTGTAGATATGGATGGTCGATGCCAAGCCACTGCAGTGAACACGCCAACGCCATGACATGGCAGAGGAGCAGACGTCCTTGCCTGGACAGAGCAACTGACGCCATGAGAGGAGCAGCCATTCACTATGAGCGTCAAACAGATAGCATGAAGGAGGAAGCCGGGCGGCTATGGGTGATAGGCTAACCCATGTGATGGCTATATGTATTTCTACCACATTTCTTATCTAAAGTCAAGTTTACATTTGTTGGTAATTGTTCACCGTTAGGGTAACACGACTTTTGCTGAAATGCTCCCACCCTGACCCACCCCCGTGGCGGGACAATTTGACCCTCCCGCAGGTTTGGGTAACCTGCGGGAGGGTATGGAGAACACCGCCGGCCATCCGTGTTCCGTGTCATCCGCGCCTGAATCCGTGGCCAGCTCGCTCCGCTTTCCAACTTCCCTTACCCTAACGGTGAACAGTTACCGTCTCCCGTGCGATTGACAGAATGAGCACAATAGAGTACAATGGTCGTCGGTATATTAAAGTAACCGGCCGTGCGCCGGGCAACAGGATTCAGGAGGTCTCATGGATAGGATCACCCTCGACGCAAACCCGCGTTCCGTGACGGGTAAGAAAGTACGCTTCTTGCGTCGTCAAGGTATTGTCCCTGTTAATGTCTTTGGCCATAATGTAGCGTCAATGGCTCTTCAGGTAGAAGAGAATGCACTGGAGCGCACACTGGCGCGTGCTGGCACCAACGCCTTGATCAATCTGAACATCGCCGGCGGGGCTGACTCTCGCCCTGTGCTTATTCGTGGCTATCAACGCAAACCGACCACCGGCAAACTCTTGCACGTTGACTTTTACCAGGTCAGCATGACCGAAAAGATCAGGACCGAAGTTCCTCTCGTCCTCGTGGGCTCGGCGCCCGGCGTTGCTAAAGGCGGCGTCCTGCTCAAGAACCTGGATACCATCGAAATCGAGTGCTTGCCGTCGGATTTGGTATCGGCCATCGAAGTTGATGTTTCCTCTCTGGCAGACATTGATCAGGCCATTGAGGTGCGCGACCTAAAGGTCGGTGGGGCAATCACGATCCTGACAGCGCCGGAAACAGTCATCGTCAAAGTCATGCCACCGGAGAAGGAAGAGGTTGAGGAAGCTGCTGCTGAGGCTGCCGCACCTGCCGGGGCGGCTGCGGCTGAAGGCCCGGCTGCAGAGAGCGAGAAAGCCAGTTAGTACACCGTGGCACGATCTCAAGCAACATCGCGTGTACCATCTCCCCGTTGAATGGTGCGCGTCATGGCCGCCGCCTGATTCCATCGGCGGGCACCAACCCTAATTTGTTTTGCGACGCGGCCCTCATCCCAGCGTTCCGGCAACGAGGGCCGCGCACATACAGGAATGGTAAAGTCATGTCGTGGAGGGTGTGGTGTTCAACCCCCTGAACAGCCTGCTCGGCCTTTTCAGTAGAGATATCGGCATAGATCTCGGCACAGCTAATGTCCTGCTCTTGGTGCGTAATCGTGGCATTGTCATCCGTGAGCCTTCTGTGGTAGCGGTTGACAAAAAAACCCGCAAGGTATTGGCAATCGGCAGCGAGGCAAAGCGAATGGTCGGGCGTACACCAGCCAATATCGTCGCCATTCGCCCCCTGCGCGATGGGGTCATCTCCGACTTCGACATTACCGAACAGATGCTCCATTATTACATCGCCAAAGCACACGAACAATTCGCTTTGATACCGCGTCCTCGTGTAGTCATCGGCATTCCCAGCGGTGTGACCGAGGTTGAGCGGCGGGCCGTGCAGGACGCCGCGATGAACGCCGGGGCGCGCGAGGCATATCTCATCGAAGAGCCGTTGGCCGCTGCCATCGGCGCCGGCCTGCCGGTCACCGAGCCGTCGGGGTGTATGATCATTGACATCGGGGGTGGCACCACAGAAATGGCCGTCATCTCCCTGGGTGATACGGTTGTCAACCGCTCTATTCGTATTGCCGGAGACGAACTCGATGCAGAGATCATCGCCTTTGCCCGCCAACGCTATAACCTACTGATCGGCGAACGAACGGCCGAAAACGTGAAGATTGAAGCGGGGAGCGCCTTCCCTCTGCCAGAAGAAAAGAAAGTGACCCTGCGCGGACGCGATCTGGTCACAGGACTTCCTCGCACAGTCGAAGTCTCTACGGTCGAGATCCGAGAGGCTATCTCAGGCCCGATCAACGCGATTGTTGAGGCTGTCAAAACCACCCTTGAAGAGACCCCTCCCGAGCTGATTACCGACCTGATGGAACATGGCATCGTCCTGGCCGGTGGCGGTTCTCAACTGGCAGGCATTGACCAGCGGCTATCATATGAGACAAAGATGACCGTGTATGTGGCCGACGATCCCATGACATGCGTCGTGCGAGGAGCCGGCAAGGTCCTGGAAGAAATGGACACGCTGCGCAAGGTTCTGGTATCCGATCACGCTCGCCCACGCTAGAACGTGAGTCAGGCTATGGTCGTTACATGACAATCGTGCGAACGCGTCCTCTGCTTGCTCTGCTCTGTCTCATGATGGTCTGCTTGGGCTCGATCGTTCTCCACGAGCTGGGCTACCTGGCGGCAACCGAACGCTTTGTTGTGCAATTCATCGCTCCGCTACAGCAGGGCGTCAGCAGCGTTGTGCGAGCGGCGCAGAGTCTCCATTTGGGGCTTGCCGACATGCAACGCCTGCGCCGGGAAAATGAAGAGCTGCGAGCCGAGGTCGAGCGCTTGCGTTCACTGGCCATTGGCCTGAAGGAAGCCCAAGACGAGAATCGCCTCCTGCGTGATGAACTGGGCTTCAGTCAGATGAATCCTGCCTATGATCTTTTGCCTGCCCAGGTCATCGGTCGCGACACCGACAACTACATCCAGACAATCTCCATAGATAAAGGGACACGCGACGGCGTGCGTGAGGGCAAAGTGGTCGTTGCCGCCGGGCGCGTGAGTCTGCCAGTAGGTCAGGCCGGGCAGCAACAAAGTCAGGATCTGATGGTTGTGCAGGGGCTGGTGGGGCGGGTGATCGAAGCCGGGCCTAACTATGCTCGTGTCCTGCTTATCACCGATGCCTCCAGCGCCACCAACGTGTTTGTACAGGGAACACAGGCCGAAGGCTTGATAGAGGGGCTGGGGCGCGGCAAGATGGAACTCAGATACGTGCGCCAGGGTGAGCAGATTATGCCCGGTGAGGTAGCACTGACATCAGGGCTGGGTGGCATGTTTCCGCGAGGGCTGGCGGTTGGCATCCTGACCAGCGTGGAAACAAAAGACCAGGCCACCTTCCAAACGGCCAGCACGGTTCCCATCGTTGACTTTTCCCGACTCAATATCGTCTTCGTTATTCGTAGTTTCGATCCGATCTGGGTGGGACGGTAGGGAGCCAAACATCAAGCTTCTGTTCATCTTTTTGGGCTTGCTAGGAGTGGCAATTCTGCAAACGACCGTGGGCCCCCTGGTGGGCGTGCTCGGGGTGTCGCCCGACGTCGTCCTTGTCCTTGTCGTTTCATGGGCACTGGTACGTGGGAGTGAACGGGGCATGGTATGGGGATTCCTCGGCGGGCTCAGTGTTGACCTGCTGTCGGGTGCACCGCTGGGGACACATACCCTGGCGCTTGTGTTGGTAGGCTTCCTGGCCGGTCTGGTACGGCGCATGCCCTTTCACTCTCGCTTGGTTCTGCCGCTCATCGTTATAATCGGGGCGACACTGACGTATGATCTGGTCACGGCGCTTATTCTCCGCGTGGCCGGCTGGCCACTATCACTACCGTTGGCGATAACGGGCGTCATTGTACCATCGCTGATCACTAATGCGGCCTTGATGCCCCTCACCTTCTGGACTGTCCTGTGGACGATCTTTCAGCTTGATGGATTCCGTGGGGAACTGCGGCCGCTTTTCTAATGGTCAGGCAAGACAATGAGCAGGCGTCTCTTCCTTTTTCGCTTGTTTGCAGTCAATGTCCTACTTCTGCTGGTCGGTCAGCTTTTCCGCCTTCAGATTGTTGAAGGCCCACGCTACGCCGGCCAGGCAGAGCAGAACCGGATTCGCCGCGTGTTCACCCAGGCCCTGCGTGGCGTCATCTACGACCGCACCGGCAAGCTGCTGGTGCGTAACCTACCCAGCTTTAGCATCTCCGTCCTCCCCGCCGATCTTCCTCCGCGATCGTCCACGGCATCGGCCCAGCCTGGCGGCACCCAGTTGGCCAAGAGCAGCAGCCGTGATGGCCACGCCGCAACCCAGCAAGTGCCAACACTCTCAGAGGATATTGTGCTGGGACGGCTGGCGCGCCTTCTGCAAATGGACAAAGCCGAAATTCTACGCCGTGTTGATGCCGGGCGTAGCGACCCCTTTGCACCAGTGCTGCTAAAATCGAATGTCGAGCGCGATGTCGCCCTCATGATCGAAGAGTCGCGTCGCGAGCTGCCCGGCGTGGTTGTGGATATGCTGCCGGTTCGTGAGTACCTGGAGGGCCCCCTCCTCTCCGGCATCATCGGCTACATTGGCCACATCACCGAGGAGGAATACCAAACGCGCAAGGCGACAGACCGTACAGTCAGCCTCAACGACATGGTCGGACGCATGGGGGTCGAGCGCGTCTTCGACAAAGATTTACGCGGACAGAAGGGCGAAAAGGTTGTCGAGGTTGATGCCAATGGTCGCGAAGCGCGTGCTCTGGCGCAGCTCACACAGGAACGTCCTGGTAATAGCCTCATCCTGACGATTGATCTGGAGTTGCAACGCCAGGCCACCAAAGCCCTGCAACAAGGTTTGGTACGGGCAAAGGCTTCATCGGGAGCCGTAGTTATTCTCAATCCACAAACGGGTGAGGTTCTCGCCCTCGTCTCCCTGCCGTCTTACGATAACAATCTCTTCGCCTCGCCCATTAGTGAAGCCGACTGGCAGAGACTCGTCAACGATCCCAATCGGCCGTTGTTCAATCGGGCGATCGGTGGAACCTACCCGCCCGGCTCGATCTTTAAAATCATCACGGCCACTGCTGGCCTGCAGAATGGGATCATGAGCTGGGACACGCGCATCCGCTGCAATGGCAAGATCGTCATCGAAGATCAATACAACCCGGCGGTAAAATACACGTTTCCCTGCTGGGTGCCGACGGGGCACGGCTACCAGAATATCATAGACGCCCTGGCCAATTCGTGTGACGTCTACTTCTACCATATCGGCGGCGGCTACTATCCGCCCGATGGCTCGGAACACTTTGAAGGGCTGGGGATCGAGCGGCTCAACGAGTATATGCGCTATTTTGGCCTGGGGCGCGAGACCGGCATTGACCTGCCCGGCGAAGCGGCAGGCGTTGTTCCTAACAATGCCTGGAAGCTACGACAGGCGTGGAATACGCGGGGCGAGCCCTGGCTGACAGGCGATACCTATAATCTCTCCATTGGCCAGGGCTACCTCCTGACCACACCGTTGCAGATGGCCAACGTTGTGGCGGCAATTGCCAATGGCGGAACCTTGTATCGTCCACAACTGATCTACCAGGTCGTTGACGCCGACGGCAAGCTGGTGCGAGCCTTCAGCAAAGAAGTCATCGGCAAGGTGCCGATTTCGGCCGGTAATCTGGAACTGATCCGCGAGGGGATGCGGGCGGCCGTCACCCGCGGAACAGCCGTATCCGCCAACTTTCCCGGCCTGGCTGTTGTCGGCAAAACAGGAACGGCCGAGTTTGGCCAGGTCAACGAGAAGGGTGAACATCCGGCCCATGCCTGGTTTCTCTCCTATGCGCCGGAGAATAACCCCCAGGTGGCAATGGCTGTCTTTATTGAAGGTGGCGTCAATGGAGCCAAATACGCCGTACCCGTGGCGGCACAGATCTATCAGTACCTGTATCGTCAACCTGAGCTGCCACCGCTCCTGGAGGAATAGTTCTACCACGGGCGACGCCTGCGCAAGTGAAATCGTTGGATGGGCAGCACGGCTGCACGGCCCGCTGCCGGCGGGTGTGGCAGCCCGACCAGCTATGCTACAACGTGAACACCGATGAGCACATCGAAAACGACCGTCTCAATCAAGGGGACAAAGAGCGGGCTACAGATCGTCTTGGATGACGGCTTGCCGTTTGACGAAGCCCTTGAGCAGCTTGCCGCTCGTCTGGAAGCGACGGATGCTTTCTTCCAGGGATCGCGGGTGGCTCTGGATATAGGCGAGCGAATTGTCAGCCGAGAGGAATGGAGCCGGCTTGAGGAGAACCTCCGGCGCAAGAATCTCATCTTGACGGCCGTGCTGGCGGCACGCGAGGAGAGCCGTCGTGCGGCGCGCTCGCTCGGCATTCCCCTGGTCACGGAGAGCCGCCACGAAACCTACGGCGCAGATCGCCGCCGCTCACGGCCGGAGGGTGATGGCGCAAGCGAAGGACTTTTCATCCGGCAGACGTTACGCTCGGGCCAGATTGTGCGCTACCCTGGTTCGGTGACGATCATCGGCGATGTCAACGCCGGAGCCGAAGTGATTGCCGAAGGCGATGTCATCGTGTGGGGCAGTCTGCGTGGAGTCGTCCACGCCGGTGCATCTGGCGATGAAAAAGCCATCGTTGGTGCATTGCATCTGGCACCGACACAGCTTCGTCTGGCGGGGCACGTTGCGCGTTCTCCAGGCAACCGACCACGCTGGCGCGCCGGGCCAGAGGTTGCACTGCTCAGAGATGGCCATATTGTTGTCGAGGAATGGAGCGGCACTCAGCACTCACTCGAAGTTAGCTCGGCCACATTACTCTTCCTGGCTCTGGTTTACACGATCGAGGCAATCGTGCTGGCCGTAGCCATTCGCCTGCTTCCGGCGTCCTGGTCACCGTTCTATCTTGTGGCTATTGTTATCACCGTCATTGTCCTCGGCTGGCTGGTTGCCTTGTTTGCCGTCAACCGCCATGAGAAGGTATAGAAGAGAAGCTTAGATTCTTGAGGAGACTGTTATGCCGGCAACGGTCCTCACCATCACATCAGGCAAGGGGGGCGTGGGCAAGACAACAACCACAGCCAACATCGCGGCAGCCCTTTCCTATCTCGGCAAACGAGTCGTTGCCATTGACACGGATATTGGTCTGCGCAATCTGGACGTGGTGTTGGGCCTGGAGAACCGCATTGTCTATGACATCGTGGCCGTCATCGAGGGCCGTTGTCTTCTGCGGCAGGCGCTGATCAAGGATAAACGTCTGGCGGCTCTCTACCTTCTTCCTGCCTCTCAGGCCCATGAGAAGTCGGTCATCACCCAGAAAGACATGATCCGACTGTGCCAGGAGCTGCGTCCGGATTTCGATTTTGTTCTGATTGACTGCCCGGCCGGTATCGAAGTTGGATTTCGCAATGCTTTGGCGCCGGCCGATGAGGTGATCATCGTGACGACACCGGACGTTTCGGCTGTGCAGGATGCCGACCGCGTCATCGGCATCGTCGAAGCGGCCCATAAACCGACGCCGCGCCTGATTATCAACCGGTTGCGCGTCAATATGGTGCGTCGCAAGGACATGATGGATGCCCCCGATGTTCTCGAGCTGCTGGGCATACCGTTGCTGGGCGTGATCCCTGAAGACGAGAGTGTGATCGTTTCGACAAATCGTGGTGAGCCGGCCGTTCTTTCGCCCAAATCTGCTGCCGGACGAGCCTTCAAGGATGTGGCGCGTCGCTTGCTGGGTGAAGATGTGCCGCATGTCACGCACACAGCACAGCGGGGTCTCTGGCAGACGTTGACCAGCCTGGTGAATCCGGGCCGATCCCAATAGGCAGATCAGCGCCCCATTGACCCGGCGGGAGCATGGTGAGGAGGGGCCATGAGTTTCTTGAGACAATGGCTGCGGCCGCCAGCCAGAAGCAGCGGCGACATTGCCAAAGACCGCTTACGGCTCGTGCTTGTTCACGATCGTTTGAACATGCCTCCCGACATCCTGGAAAACCTGAAAAGCGATATGATTGCGGTCCTCTCTCGCTATTTCGACGTGGATACGAACAGCCTGGACGTCAACGTCGAACGAGGGAAGAGAAGCAGATTGATAACAACGATTACGATCAAGCGGAACCGGTAGGAAGGTACACCCGATAGATGAAACAGTCCTGGTTGCGATTCGATTTTATTCTTTTCTTCACAGTTCTGGCGCTGCTGGGCTTTGGCCTGGCCATGATCTACAGCACCACGCTTTACCCAACTCAGAGTCCCAGCCTGTTCGGTAGCCCGGTTTTTCGCCAGGGGCTCGTCGCTGCCGTTGGTGTGATTCTGATCCTCATCCTCACCTTTGTTGATTATGGGGTTTTAGGCTATCATCCGCTCGGTGTTCTCTCTCCCATCACGCGACGACGCCAGGAACCCGCCGGACTCGGCCTCTCGTTGCATCACGAACAGTACTCGAAGGTAGAACGGGAACCCGGCGGGTTGAGCATCAAGGACAGCCTCCTCCTTCTTATCGAGGGACTCAGCAATCCTTTCTATGTGTTAGCCCTTGCTTTGCTGTTTGCAGTGAGCGTGGTCGGCAAGAGTTCTCTGGGGGCACAGCGATGGATTGATCTGCGGTTTTTCGATCTGCAGCCCTCTGAGGTGGCAAAGTTGATGGTCATCATCGCCCTGGCACGCTATCTGGCCGATCACGAGGATACCATCCATGACCTGCGTCACCTGCTGGTCAGCATTGTTCAGGTGGCTATCCCGGTGCTGATGATTGCTCGCCAACCCGACCTGGGCACGGCGCTGACGATTATGGCCATCTGGCTGGCTATGGTTATCATGGCGGGGATACCCTGGCGGCACCTGCTGCTGTTGGCCCTGTCTGGCCTTGCCGCACTGCCCGTTGTATGGACGCACTGGCTGAGTGACTACCAGCGAGAGCGTCTGCTCATTTTCATGAATCCCCAGCTTGATCCTTTGGGGGCTGGCTATAACCTCATTCAATCGCGCATCAGTGTTGGCGCCGGTGGCCTGTTGGGCCGGGGATTGAACAGCGGCACCCAGAGCCAGTTGAACTTTTTGCGCATTCAGCATACCGACTATATCTTCTCGGTACTGGCCGAAGAGCTGGGGTTCATCGGAGCAGCCCTGCTCATTGCCCTGTATTGCCTGTTGATCATGCAAGCGCTGACCATTGCTGCCAACTCGCGCGACACCTTTGGCCGGCTAATCGCATCCGGCGTGGCCGGCATGATCGTTTTCCAGGTCTTCGTCAATATCGGTATGAACATTGGCTTGAGCCCGGTTACGGGTATCCCCCTCCCCTTTATCAGCTATGGGCGCAGCTCTCTGTTCGTCCTCCTCATCAGTATGGGTATTCTGGAAAGCATCGCCTGGCGGCGCAAAGAACAGGAGCACCGCCACACAACCATTGAGCTCGAGGTGGACACCATCTCATAACCCCGAATCTCGGACGGCTCTGTCTTGTGAATAGTACCCCAACCTTCGGAGTCAGGCAACGTCGCACTTACCGGCCCGCTACTGCCTCACCAGAGCGCTATCGTAGAAGCGCAGATAGTCCAGCATATGGTTTTCCCAATAGGTGTAGTCGTGACCGCCCGCGAAGATCTGGAAAGAGTGAGCAATACCCCTGCTGGTAAGCGTATCATTCAGCATCTGAATGCGATCGAGCCATGGGTCTTCCTGACCGGCATCTATCCATATCTGCAGCCGGTCCAGACCAGGCGCCGTGGCCGCCAGAGCAACGGGGTCTCGCTTGGCGTATTCGTCTCCCGTGCCGAGGATTTCGAGTGTGCCGTCGTCTGGGCGCAGGCTGGGGCTATGTGCGCCGACAACACCGAAGATGTTTGGATGTTGAAAGGCATTGCTCAAGGAGCCGAAGCCGCCCATAGAGAGGCCGCCGATCGCCCGCGACCGGGCTGAACGGAGCGTGCGATACGTATTATCAATATGCCTCACCAGATCCCGCCACAGGTATTGTCCCCAGCGAGGGCCATCGTCCACATTGTCCACCCAATAGCCGGTGTCGCCCTGTGGCATGACAATGATCATGGGTTGGATGTTGCCGGTGCGTATCTCGCGATCGGCAACATCAACCAGCCCATAGGCCAGCCACTCATCTCGGTGTCCACCACCCCCGTGGAGCATATACAGGACAGGATAGCGCCGGCTGGCCATGTCGTAGTCGGGTGGCAGATAGATATTGTAGGGCATGTCTCGGTCGAGCTCGGAACTGTAGAATGATCGCTCGATGATCGTGCCCTGAATTCCTGAGCTATAGCGGCTCAAACGGGTCATGGCATCCTGGGTGTTGGATAGCCAGAGCAAACCTGCCCCCGTCATTTGGGGAACAGGCGTTGGCGTCGGCAGCACTTTCGGAGGGGCAGGAATACTGCCCTTGGCGATCGGCGTGCCAAAACGGGTAGGAATGCGCTCATCTGCTGCGGCCGCGGCGACAGGTTGCACATCAATACCAGGGAGGTTGGGCGTGGGGTCGCTGGCCATGACGGCGAAGGCGATGATGGCAAGCACAATGGGCATTGCATACCAACGGCGCATTGTCTGTGGTTGAGGAGCCAGGAAGCGACGGCGAACGAGAAGCCAGATCAGCAGGACACTGGCCACCTGGATGAGGGCATTCAACCATTGCGGGCCGGGCGAGGCCAGGTTGAAGGGTTGAAGGATAGCTGCCACAAGGCCGGCGACGAGAACATGGGCCGTGTAGGCGTAGAGGGCATGCTGCCCCAGCGGAAGGAGCAGCCATCCCAGCAGTTTGTTCACCGGAGACCAGAAGTGGGTGATGAGCAAAAAGTGAAAAGTGAACGTAATGATAGATGCAATAACCCGTCCGGCGCGCAGGTCAACCTTGGCAAAAAAGTTGTCCTGCAGCCACGTACGCAGGTTGTGGACCGATGGCGCGCCGGCAACCGCGTCGGCCGGCAACGTCACCACGGGCTTTTCGATTGTTAGATAAACGCCGATGAGCACCAGCATGGCAATGCCGCTGACCACCAGGGCAATACGCGTCTCCCGACAGCCAAGTGCAGGTATGCGGTCCTGGCGATAGCCCAGAACCAGCCCCCCGAAGAAGAGAAGCTGCCAGGCCGAGAAGTTGAACAGGTAGTTACCGGCGATCGGCCATGGCAGCGATGTATATTCCGGAAAGAGCTGATAGAGCGCCCAGACGGTCACAGACAGCCCCAGTACCGGCCAGGTGTAGCCGCGCGACAAGAGAACAAACGCCAGCGGGGCAACCACGAACAGGACGGTATAAAGCAACATGACGTCAACGAGATAGTAGGTACGATGGAGCGTAATAATGCTGACGATGACTTTGATCGGGCTTGACAAGTCAATACCCTGGGCCCAGGGCAGGTACAAATACTCTGATAGGGGCAGGAAGATGAGGGTCAAACCAATCGTCAACAAGTAGAGGGAAACCGCTCGGACGATGACTTTGTGCAAGGCGGCGCCCAGGTCTTCGCGTTCGATCATGCGGCGATAGACAAGGCCCGCCACCAGACCAGACGTGAGGATGAAGCCCTCAGCCGCGGATGTATAGAAGCGGTTGCCGCCGGTCACCAGGTATAGGGGTGATTCGCCGCGCACATGGTCAATAATCATGGCGACCACAAAGAAACCGCGCAGCAGATCAATACGCAGGTCGCGGCCACGCCGCGTCAGGTAGTCTGGAAGCGGAGCAGTGGGGGCATTGATTAAGCCACTCCTGACAAGCATCATTTTGTGATCGCCGCCGGGAGGAAGAGTGACATCTTCCCGACACTCTTCCCATAGAATCTCGGCAGTAGAGTCTTCGCCTGCAGACGTCTGGTTTGCGGCAGGCTGAACAGTATCGGGCCGTTGCCGTTTGATACTCATGCATGACCTCATGTAGTGTGGATGACCCATCGGCAGGCGCGCCAGGCTGATGAAGCAGTTGCCGAATGGGCACAAGATTGAGGCCAGAAGGCGGGGATGGACAGACGATGTAGCGCCTGCGGCCAATCCACGAAGGCGAGAAGTAAGACGATACTCCCAGAAGTAGCCGTACACATTATATCACAGCCGCGCCTCTCCGTCCAGCGGTTGTCAACGGGCGAGTGAGGTGATATAATTGAGCACACGCCGTGATCAATCCATGAGAGCAGACACCCATGCCTAGCCTGGCTGTTGCCATTCTTGCTGCGGGCAAGAGCACCCGCATGAAATCGAAGACGGTCAAAGTCCTGCACCCGCTTGCCGGTGTGCCCATCATCCACTATGTTCTCTCCACAGCCGCTAATATCCAGCCAACGCGCATTGTGCTCGTTATCGGACATGGTGGGCAACAGATCAAAGACGCTATTGGGCCCGGCCCCATTTATGTCGAGCAGGGCGAGCTGCTGGGGACAGGACATGCCCTGCTCCAGGCACGCCCTGCGCTCGAAGGCCAGGCCGACACCATCCTATGCCTCTACGGCGACATGCCTCTGCTGCGGTCCGAGACGCTACGTCGGTTGATCGCTGCCCACCAGGCGGCCAGAGCTGTCGTGACCTTGCTGACGGTTAGTGGAGATGATTCGATGGGCTTTGGCCGCATTGTGCGCGATGCCGGCGGCCATGTCCAGGCCATTGTCGAAGAGAAGGTCGCCTCACCTGCGGAGTTGGCAATCAAAGAGTACAACTGTGGCGTCTATTGTTTCCAGAGTGACTGGCTGTGGCCGCGCCTGACCCATCTGCCGGTCAGCCCGGCGGGCGAATTCTACCTGACCGACATGGTGGCTGTCGCGGTGTGCGAAGGCAAGCCTGTGCAAACCCTACCCTGCGACGATGTCACTGAAGTGCTGGGCATCAACAATCGTGTTCAACTTGCCCAGGCTGAGGCGATTGTGCGCGATGGCATTCGCCGCAACCTGATGCTCAACGGCGTGACGATGATAGATCCGGCCACGACCTACATTGATGCCACGGTCACAATTGCCGCCGACACCGTCATCTACCCTAACACGCTCATCGAGGGGGCAACGCGTATCGGTGCCGACTGCCAGATCGGCCCCAATAGCCAGATCCGAGATTCGACCATCGGCGATCATTGTCGTATCTGGGCCTCGGTCGTCGAGGAAGCCGTCGTCCGCGACCATGTCAGCATTGGCCCGTTCTCGCACCTGCGGCCAGGGGCGCAGATCGGCGAGGGGACACACATCGGCAACTTTGCCGAGATCAAGAACAGCACGCTCGGCCGCCATGTACACATGGGGCACGTCAGCTACATGGGTGATGCCACGGTTGGCGACGACGTCAATATTGGTGCAGGCACCATTACCTGCAATTTCGACGGCATTCAGAAGAATCCGACTACAATCGAAGACGGCGCATTCGTCGGCAGCGACACGATGCTGGTGGCCCCGGTGAAGGTGGGCAAGAGGGCACGCACCGGAGCGGGCTCCGTCGTGACGCACGACGTTCCGGCCGACAGTCTGGCCTATGGCGTGCCGGCAAAAGTGGTAAAGAAAGCAGAGACGTGACATGGCCCTCACCTTATCCCGCTCTGAAGGGATGGGGAGCATAGCTCTGTCCGTGTGCCCAGCCAGAGGCATGGGGCAAAGGCAAATGCAGATAACCTATGGACCGCACACTCCTACCCAATGCGACGCAGTTCCCTGACATCCTCACCGACCAGGTCATGCCGTTGGTTACCGGTCATGAATGGAAGGTGATTCATTATGGCGTGCGCTATGCTCTGGGGCATCGCTCCAGCGATACGCTGAGCATCGAGCAGATCGCCCACGGCCGCCAATCCGAGGACGGGCGAATCATTGATCGCGGCACCGGCCTGAGCGAGAGCGAGGTGAAGGAATGCTTGGCGTTCCTGTGTGACATTGTGCATCTCTTCTTACGTGAGGACCGCCCGCGCAAGCCCCATGGCTATCGCCTGAATCTGGATCTATCGAGCATCAATTGGACAGCGCTTGAGCAGCGGCATGCCGGCACACCGAGCGTGCAGAGCGCCGCAGCTGAGCCGCCTCCCCAGCCCGCCGCGGCGACGGCGAACCTCGAGCCGCCGGCTCTCTTCGTAGAGACACCGGTGACCGATGTGCGCCTGGGGAGCTCAGACCGGCCGCTCTATGTTCTACTCCGCGAAAAGCTGGGGGTGGACGAAAAGAAGACGTTTGATTACCTGTTTGCCCTTGCTGAAGCCAAAATCCATATCGGCCAGGACGATATGGTTATCTGGCAGCTCTACCATCTGTGGCGCACCTACGGCTTCCGCCGCCTGCACAATGCTTTCCAGTCGCCCCTGGCGGCCGGCAGCCTGGACGAGATCAGTCAATCCTGTCTCGTCGGCGCAGTCACAGAGATGCTGGAAAGCGAGCGTTTTGGCGCCATTACACCCTCGTTTCGCGAACAGATCATCGAGCTGACACGCGAATGGCCGCGCCTGAGCGATTGGCAAGAGGCCATCAGCCTGGCCGTCAAACTGAACAAACGGCGATTGCAGACCGTGCAAACAATTCTGAGAAACAAGACTGCAACACCAGCAGTTGCCCCATTCGGAGATAGGAGCAATGGCGGAACCCCAGTCCCTGCGCAACGTCGTAAGCGCCCTGGGCGCCGACAATCGGAGTGGACCGATGAAGAGCTCCGTGCCGGCCGCGAGGCCGATAGCAACAAAGAGTGGACACCGCCTCCAGAGTAAGCCCGGCGCCCAGCACACATGCCCGCGCTGCGGTGGCTCCGGCTTCTTGCGCTACGATGTGCCCTATGGCGATCCAAACTTTGGCAGGTTACGCGAGTGCCCTGAGTGCCAGACAGTGGCAGCCCGCCGGGCCCGCGCCATGCAGGCCATGTCCTCCCTACGCGGTCGGCTTCTCACCTACACGTTCAAGAGCTTCAAACCGGTGGCCGGAGCCAAGGCCGCCTATGACGCCGCCGTCGCCTTCGCCAAAGATCCTCAGGGTTGGCTGGTCATCCTGGGACCGAACGGCAACGGCAAGACACACCTGGCAGCAGCCATCGCCAATTATCTGATCGAGCGCAACGTGGCCGTCGTCTTTCTCAATGTACCCGAACTCCTGGACTATCTGCGTAATGCCTTTGCCCCGCGGCGCGAATGGGATGAGGCCAACCTGACATTCGAAGAGCGCTTCGAAGCAATCAAGGGCGCACCGGTCCTGATTCTCGACGATTTCGGCGCCGAGAGCGAGACACCATGGGCTAACGAGAAGCTCTATCAGATACTGAACTACCGAACCGACCTGAGCCTGCCGACGGTTATTACCGGCAACCTCAAGCTCGCCGACGTGGAAAGTCGCTTGCGCTCGCGTTTGGGCAATCGTCTTCTCGGTAAGGTGGTACAGAATACCGCGCCCGATTATCGTCGGGGCGCGGAGGAGTTGTGAGAGCGTGGAAAGCGAACGATTGCTGCTCTTTTCCGGCACGGCTAACCAGCCCCTGGCTGCCGAAATTGCCGCCAAGCTGGATATGCCCTTGGGCAAGGCCCTTGTGACCACATGGAAAGATGGTGAAACCCGCGTACGCATCGAGGAAAACGTACGCGGCGCCGACGTATTCATCATTCAACCGACGTGCCCGCCGGTAGATCACAATCTCGTGCAGCTCTTGATCATGATTGATGCCGTGCGGCGTGCATCGGCGCGCCGTATCACCGCCGTTATCCCCTACTTTGGCTATGCCAAGCAAGAGAAGAAGACGGCCGGCCGTGAACCGATTACGGCCAAACTCGTCGCCAACCTGATTACGGTCGCCGGAGCCAATCGCGTCATTACCATGGATCTACACTCACCGGCCATCGAGGGCTTTTTCGATATTCCGGTTGATCACCTACGTGCCGGTCCCCTGTTGGCCGACTACATAGCCGATCTCCATCTCCCGAACCTGGTCGTCGTGTCGCCTGACTCGGGTGGTGCCCACCGGGCGTATGAGTTTCGCCGCTATCTCGGCGGAGCGACGCTGGCCCTGATGGCCAAACACCGCCCCGAACCGGAAAGGGCCGAGGTCCTCGAGATGGTGGGCGAGGTCTATGGGCGCACGGCCATCGTCATTGACGACATGGTGCAAAGCGGCAACACGATCATCGAGTGCGCGACCAGATTGAAAGAACGAGGGGCGCACGACGTCTATGTATGCGCAACACATCCCATCTTCGCTGCCGGTGCCTTGAAGGCGATCAAAGAGTCGGCGATTACTGAGGTTATCGTCACCAATACGATTCCGGTTGATGAAGAACAAGGCAACGGAAAGTTGAAAGTGCTCACCGTCGCGCCGCTGCTGGCCGAAGTCATCCGGCGGATCCACAACGATCAGTCGCTGAGCACTCTATTCGTGTAGGCAACAAGGAGGCCCGTTCTGAGGAAAACACTCATTCTATTCGTCTGTCTTGGCATTGTCTTGAGCGGCTGTGCGCTCTCTGCCCCGCCCACAGTAACACCAACCAACACACGCTCGACAAGTCAAGGCGCAACACCACCACGTCTAGCCACATCAACGCCCGCATCCGCTGCATTGCCTGTCACGCCTCCACCAACTGCGACCCCGCCTGTTTCTCCACCTCTGGCGGGGCCAACGGGGCAACCGGCAACACGGACACCTGCACCTGCTTTGGCGACCCAGCCGGCATCGCCACCACCAACACCTGTGCAACCTGCTCCGCTGACCCTTCGTCAGTGGCCGGCCATGAAACTGCAGGACTGGCCACGACCAGAGCGTGACAACGGTCTGGGCATCCACTTCCTACCGAACCAGTACTATTCCGACAAAGAGCTCGACTATGGCATCTCGCGCATGAACGAGATGGGCTTGCGCTGGGCCCTGGTGCTCTATGGCGACGAGAATCAACTGGAAAAATCGGCGCGCAAATTCAAAGAAGCCGGCATCATGGTTGTCTGGCGCAAGGTACTGCGCGCCTACGAGCCGTACTACGGTTGGGAGCGCGATGTCAACATTCTGCGCAGTGTCGGCATGCCGCCGTACATGCAGGTCTACAACGAGCCAGAGCTGGCCGAAGAATGGGACGGTCGGCCAATCAGCGAGACGCTGTACATGAACAATTTCATCCAGGCCAGCCGCGACATCTACAATGCCGGCGGCTATGTCGGCGTCCAGTTCATCAGACTCAACTGGCTGGCAGATGCCCTTCAGGCTTTGAAGGCCCGCAAGGGTGAGGCCATCTTTGGCCGTATGTTCTTCATCCCTCACCCCTACGGGCTCAATCATCCACCCGACTACCAGGAAGATATCAATGGCGTGCTCAGCTTCCTGCGCTTTGCCGATGTCTTACAGCAACAGATCGGTTTTGTGCCACCGATGATCGCCGGTGAGGGCGGATGGAAGTACAAGGCTGACGATGACCGGCGCTTTCCCGTTATTGACGATGCCCGCCATCGCGACTATCATGTGGCCGTGTTCAACTGGTTCAAGACAGGCAAGCTTTCCAACGGCCAGGCCCTCCCCGATTATCTACTGGCTTTCTGCCCGTGGTTACTCTTCGGCGGCGATGCGTCCGCCTGGGTTGACAGCTTTGAGGGCACGCGTACCATGACGGTGGGCGCCGTGAAAGCCATGTCTAACTTTGTCCGCCGGTTCAGTTGGGAACGATGATGATTGCACAAGCAACAATCAACGATCTTGTTCGCGCAGCTCGTCAGGCGGGTCAGCGCGCCTACGCCCCGTACTCACATTATCAGGTCGGGGCGGCTGCATTGGCTGCTTCGGGCCGCATATACACCGGCTGTAACGTCGAGAACGCATCCTATGGGCTAACCGTGTGCGCCGAGCGTGTCGCCGTGTGGACGGCGATTGCTGCCGGTGAGCGAGAGATTGTCGCCGTTGCCGTTGCCACTCCCAACGGGGCGACACCCTGCGGCGCCTGCCGGCAGGTCCTGGCCGAGTTCGCCGCCGGGAAAGAGCCGGCCGGCCGAGACATGATGGTCATCGTTGTGACCACTGATGGCTACGAGACTTTGTATCTGCACGACCTGTTGCCACATGCGTTTTTGCCGCAGGACCTGAACAGGACATAGACGGCCGGTCATGGAAGACCGGCCTGCTGCCGGGCCCAACGACCCGGCAGCCGCCTTTGCTGTTTTCATCCGTGGCTATGGGCCACGATGCATCACCATTAGCAGGAGTACTCGCGATGACCGAGACTGAACTCGACACCCGCATTGAGCAGATGCGCACAAAGCTAGGACTGCGTAGCGCACCGGCCACCGCACCATTCATGCCGCCAGATAGCAGCCCGCAGAACCTGCCTCGCCTGATTGACCACACCCTCTTGAAACCTGATGCAACGCCTGATCAGGTCAATCGCCTGTGCACCGAGGCGCGTCTTTTTGCTTTTGCCTCTGTCTGCGTTAATCCTACTCACGTCAAGCTGGCATCCTGTCTGCTGGAGGGAACGCCGGTCAAAGTGTGTTCCGTCGTCGGCTTTCCACTGGGTGCAACCCTGTCCGAAGTCAAGGCCTTTGAGGCGCGTCATGTCATTGTACGAGGAGCGCACGAGGTTGACATGGTGATCAACATTGGGGCGCTCAAGGCCGGCGACTATAAACTGGTCAAGCAAGACATCGCCAGAGTCGTCGAGACGTGCCGGTCAGGCAAGGCCCTCTGCAAAGTCATTATCGAGACGGCCTTCCTCACCGACGATGAGAAGATCGCCGCCTGTCTGTTGGCCCAGGCAGCCGGCGCCGACTTCGTCAAGACGTCAACCGGCTTTGGCCCGGCCGGGGCGACCGTGGCCGATGTGGCCTTGATGCGTCGAACGATAGGGCCAGACATGGGGCTCAAGGCTGCGGGGGGCATCCGTGATTATGCAACAGCACAGGCAATGGTGCAGGCGGGGGCAACGCGTCTTGGCGCCAGCGCCAGCATCAAGATCATGCAGGAAGCAGAGATGGCGCAGCGAGGCTCGTAGCGAGGCAAGGGGTACTCCCCCCACCCGTGGCGGAGGACGGGAGGCTTTCTGGGTAGGTTTTCTGCAACGGATGTCTACAGCCCATTGCTGCCCGTCCCGGTCCCTTCCGACGTGGCGCCTGATGGTGCGGGGCGTGCTACGGGAAGGGACATGAGTATTGGGGAAGTGGATTTTTCCACCCGCTTTGCAGGCGAAAAACCGCGGGTAGAGGGCGACCGGCGTGTCGCCCCTTCCCCCGCGTGTGGGGGAGGAAGGGGTGGGAGCATCAAGACCCTCCCGCAGGTTTGGGTCACCTGCAGGAGGGTCGAGTGGCAGGGCTGGGGTGGGGCATTCCAGTAAAAGTCCTGTTGCCCTAACCGTGGATAGTTACGAACGCGTTTGTGGTTGACGACCTTATAGCATGGGTAGTATAATGCACACAGATTGCGACAGAAAACCGGTGGTTCGGGGCCGCCCCTGTCGCTTTCGGTTTGGCTCTTAGCGATGTCCTCAATTGGCAGACCATACCATCTATACAACTCACAAACTCGTCTCCAGGAGGTAGTTTAGACATGCTCGATACCGTTGGCACGCAGGTCGAGAAGCTGTACGAGGAAGCATCATCCCATTTCCCCCATTGGGAAAAGACCAAGGACCTCATTGATCAGTTAATTGATCTGGAGCTCAACCTCAGACAAAGCGGCCACCCCGGAGGGTCACGCTCGAAGGTCCATGCACTCGTGGCCACACTGCTAAGCGGGGTGATGCGATGGGATATTCGTCACCCAGAAAAGCGCTATGGCGACCGCTTCGTTCTCGGCGCCGGACATACTAACCCCCTGGTCTACGCGACGCTGGCCGTCTTTAGTGAAGCCATGCGCACCAAGTATCGCCAAACCGGCGACAAGCGCTACCTGATCGCCGAGAACCGCTGCGTCTTCCCTGAAGACCTGTTGACCCTTCGTCGCAACAAGGGCCTGCCTGGTCATGCCGAAATGGCCGGCAAAACACTATTCTTCAAGTTCAACACCGGCCCATCGGGGCACGGCATGCCGGCGGCTGCCGGTCAGGCGCTGGCCTTGAAAATGGCCGGCTGCGAGCAAGTACGAGTCTTTGTCCTCGAAGGTGACGGCGGGCTGACCCCCGGCGCCAGTCATGAGACGAAAAACTCGGCCTGGGGGCTTGGCCTGAACAACCTGTTCTTCCTGATTGACTGGAATGACTTCGGCATTGACGACATGCACATATCAAGTGTTGTGCATGGGTCGCCCCAAACCTGGTTTGAACCCTACGGCTGGCGTACACTGGGCACCGAGCACGGCATGGAGTGGGAGCCCGTCACCAAAGTCGTCCTGGAAATGGCCTACGGCGACAATCCACACAAGGTCCCAACCGTCGGCTGGTTCAAGACACGCAAAGGGCGCGGCTACGGCGTCTACGACAACAAGTCACATGGGGCACCACACTCTCCGATGAACAGCCCGGCATTCTGGGAGACAAAGCGCCCCTTCGCCGAGAAATACGGCGTGGAGTTCGAAGGCTTCGGCCAGCCGGCGCCTGACACGGCCGCCGAGCAGCGCGCCCAAACGGCCACCAATATCGAGCGCGTGATGGACGTCCTACGCAAGGATCAGGAACTGGTAGATTATCTGGCCGATCGTCTGGTTGAACTCGGCGAGTCCGTGCCCGAGGATATACCGACGTGTCGTATCTGTGCAGCGACACCTTTTGAGGATGAACGCCTGTGGGATTTCGAGAACTATCCCGCCGACCTCTTTGTCGCTCCCGGCACCAAGATCGCCAACCGCGCCGCCCTCGCCAAATGGGGGGCATTCATCAACGCCATGGGCAAGAAATACTACGACCGGCCGCTCTTTATTGCCAGCTCCGCCGACCTGGCCGAATCAACGAATATCGCCGGTTTCGCCAGGCAGTGGGGCGATTTCCCCGGTTTTGGCCGCTACGACCGCGAGTCGAATACCTTTGGCGCCCTTCTGCCCCAAGAGATCACCGAGTTTACCAATGCCGGCATCTCTGCCGGCATGGCAACCGTCAACTTTGCCCGTGATCCGTTCAACGAGTTCAACGGCTTCTACACGGCCTGCTCGACCTACGGTTCATTTGTCTACTTGAAGTATGGGCTCTTCCGCCTGTTCAGCCAGTTGGCGCAGGACTGCGAGCTGAAAGTGGGCAAGGTCCTCTGGGTGGCCGGCCATTCCGGGCCCGAGACGGCCGACGACTCGCGCACACACTTTGGTATCTTCTCGCCTGGCGTCACCCAATTGTTCCCCGAAGGACACATCATCAACCTACATCCCTGGGAGCATAACGAGGTGCCGGTAGTGTTGGCGGCAGCCTTCAGGCAACCGGCGCACATCGTCGCCCTGCATCTCACGCGACCGCCGATCACCGTGCCCGATCGCCAGGCCTTGGGCATTGCGTCGCATTTTGAGGCGGCAAAGGGCGCCTACCTGATCCGCCCATACAAGCCAGGCCTGCCCAAGATGGGGACCGTCATCGTCCAGGGGACGAGCACGACCTCTGGTATCGTTGACATCTTGCCCCGCCTGGACGCGGCAGGGCTGAATGTGAAAATCGTTGCCGCCATCAGTCATGAGTTGTTCAACCTGCAACCGGCCTCGTATCGCAATGAGATCCTATCGCCCGCCGATAGACTCGACTCAATGGTCATTACCAGCGAGGCATTGCGCCTGATGCGTCCCTGGATTGACAACCAGGTGGTGGCTGAGTACTCCATGTCGTCCGATTGGGACAACCGCTGGCGCACCGGCGGAACCATTCCCGAAGTACTGGAAGAGGCACATCTATCGCCCGACTGGCTTTTCAAGGGCATCGAGCGCTTCGCCAAAGAGCGCAAGCAACGGCTCGACCGCTTGCAAGAGACACTAGAGGCAGCACGCCGCATGTAATGCACATGTGCAGCGTAAGCCAGGCAGAGTGGGCGTAGCCGGGCGGCGTCATCGGCAGGCCGAACTGTGCGGCCGAGTGGACGGTGACATGACACATCCAGATCGCGCAAGTCACAACGTTGCTGCCTCGCCTGACCTTCGTATTACAGTGTTCCACCTCTGGACGAGTATACTGGATCTTTTCTTCCCGCCGCGCTGCGCCGTTTGCAAGCGGCGGGGCTCGTGGTTTTGCCCACGCTGCCGTGAGCAGGTGTCGTACATCAACCCGCCGGTCTGCGTACACTGCGGCCAGGAACTCGTCGGTGGAACAATCTGCGAAAATTGTCTGCGCGACCGGCGCAACATTGACGGCGTGCGAGCAACGGCCCACTTCGAAGGTCCGTTGCGCCAGGTCATTCATGCGCTGAAGTATAACGGTGTGCGTGAGTTGGCCAGCCCACTGGGTGAATTGCTTTATGAAGGCTTTACGCGCTACGCCCCGCCTGCCGATCTGGTGATCCCCGTTCCTCTGCACTCGGCGCGGCTGAACCAGCGTGGGTTCAATCAGTCTGTGTTGCTGGCCCACGAGCTGGCGGAGCGCGCTCACCTGCCGGTGGACAGTCGCGGACTGGTCCGTGTGCGCAACACGCCGTCGCAGATTGGCCTGGGCGTGAGCGACCGACGCCGCAATGTGCAGGATGCCTTTGCCTGGCGCGGTGAGCGGCTGAACGGCCAACGGGTGCTCGTCGTTGATGACGTCTGCACAACAGGGGCAACCATAGAAGCCTGCGCCTCCCCCTTGTATCAAGCCGGCGCGCTATCGGTGTGGGGGCTTGCCTTGGCGCGCGAGAGATTTCGTTAGGTTACCCAAACCTGCGGGAGGGTCATGCCGACGACAATCGGCATTGCTCTATCGCAGGTGCGACTTTCGTTGACACGCAGAATGTGTCCAATCACCAGAGAGCGGTAACTGTTCACGGTTACCCTGGAAGCAGGTGCATCGGCATGCCGATACCCTCCCGCAGGTTACCCAAACCTGCGGGAGGGTCAAATTGCCTCGCCCACGGGGGTGGGGCAGGGTGGGAGCATTTCAGCAAAAGTCGTGTTACCCCAACGGTGAACAGTTACAGAGAGCGTCGCCGTTGACACCGGGCCATGTGGCTGGTATAATAATGCCGTGATAATCCCGCAAGACACGGCGCTGTGATCTTGGGGCTAATGGAAACACAATGGATGAGGTGGAACGATGATGTTCGCGCCTTTCTGTACGAGTGTCTCGTCTCTGGTTCTGATCTGTCATCGCTTCCATATCTCCTTTGCGCTTGTCCCCAACTCCTCTTTGTCTCCCCGGGATGACCATGCCCGTTGACTGCATCACGCACACCAGGAGGACGTATGACACTTCAGTTGAAGGAGAAAACTGCCTGGGATAACGCCCTGGAGCAGTTCGACATTGCTGCCGATATTCTGCACCTCGATCCCAGCATCAGCCGGATCATGCGCAAGTGCCAGCTCGAACTGACCGTCAATTTCCCGGTCAAGCTCGACGACGGCACCATTGAAATGTTCACCGGCTACCGCGTCCATCACAATGGAGCGCGCGGCCCAACCAAGGGCGGCATTCGCTACCATCCCGACGTGACCCTCGATGAGGTGCGCGCCCTTGCCATGTGGATGACCTGGAAGTGTGCCGTCGTCAATATCCCCTATGGCGGCGCTAAGGGCGGCGTCATCGTTGATCCGGCCAGGCTATCTCTTCGTGAGCTGGAACGACTGACGCGGCGCTATGCCAGTGAGATCTCGCTGGTCATGGGCCCAGACAGCGACATACCGGCCCCAGACGTCAACACCAATGCCCAGATCATGGCCTGGATCATGGATACCTACTCGATGCACAAGGGCTACTCCGTTCCCGCCGTGATTACGGGCAAACCGATCAGCATGGGCGGCTCGCAGGGACGACGTGAGGCCACGGGGCGCGGCGTGTCTATCTGCACGCGCGAAGTGGCCCGCCATCTGGGCATGGATCTGCAGGGTGCCACGGTTGCCGTGCAGGGCTTTGGCAATGTCGGCTCGGTGTCGGCCTACCTCATCCACGATTTGGGTTGCAAGATCGTCGCGGTGAGCGATGTCAACGGCGGCATCTACAATCCCAAAGGTCTGGACCCGCGTGAGGTGTTGCGCCACGTTGCTGCAACCAAGTCCGTGGTCGGTTTCCCCACTGCTGAGCCCATCAGCAACGCTCAGCTTCTTGAGTTGCCGGTTGACATCCTGGTGCCGGCAGCGTTGGAGAACCAGATAACGGCTCTCAACGCCGACAGGGTGAAGGCCAAGATCATCGTCGAGGGCGCCAACGGACCGACGACCCCCGAGGCTGATGTTATCCTCAATGATCGAGGTGTTGTGCTGGTGCCCGATATTCTGGCCAACGCCGGCGGCGTCGTCGTGTCCTATTTCGAATGGGTGCAGGATTTGCAGGCCTTCTTCTGGGATGAGGCCGAGATCAACGCCAACCTTGAGCGCATTATGGTCAATGCTTTCAAGGGAGTGATCGCCATGTCGGAAGAGCGCCAGATCAACCTGCGCCAGGCAGCGCTGGTCCTGGCCATTCAACGGGTGGCCGAAGCAATTCGCCTGCGGGGCATTTATCCATAGTCGTTAGCCGCATCCATCGGCAGCGGAGACTCTGATTGGGTCGTGATCACCAACCATAGAGGGCAGGCACGCTCGTCGAGGAGCTGGATCTGCCGTGCAGAACAAAGGAGTATGCAATGGCTAATGGTCGTGAATCTGTCTATGGAATGACTCAGCGCCAGTTTGACTATGCAACCCAATTCATAAAGCTCAAGCATGGCATTCGCGACATGTTGCGCTATCCCAAGCGCGAGCTGATCGTCAACTTCCCCGTGAAGATGTCGGATGACTCCGTGCGCATCTTCACTGGCTATCGCGTCCATCATTCCACATCGCGCGGCCCAACCAAGGGCGGCATCCGCTATCACCCCGACGTGACGCTGGATGAAATCCGCGCCCTGGCCATGCTCATGACCTGGAAGTGCGCCGTTGTGGATATTCCCTTTGGCGGTGCCAAGGCCGGCGTTATCTGCGATCCTAAGAAGCTGACCCGGGAAGAGCTCGAACACCTGACGCGACGGTTTACGACCGAGATATCAATCATGCTCGGCCCCGAACGCGACATTCCTGCCCCCGACATCGGCACCGATGAACAGGTGATGGCCTGGATCATGGACACCTATTCCATGCAGAAAGGCTACTCCGTTCCCGCAGTTGTAACCGGCAAACCGGTGAGCATGGGCGGGTCACTCGGACGGTCGGAGGCGCCGGGGCGCAGTGTGGCCATCATTGCACAGCAGGCGGCCAAGTACTCCAACATCAATCTGGATCATGCCACGGTTGCCGTGCAGGGCTTCGGCAAGGTGGGATCAACGGTGGCCCAATGCCTGGCCGAGAGCGGCTACAAGATTGTCGCCGTCAGCGACAGCAAGGGGGGCATCTACAACAGTCGGGGATTGGCTCCGGCTGCCGTCAAAGAGCATCGCAAGGAGGCCGGTACGGTTCTCGGCTACCGCGATGCCGACATCATTACCAATGAACGGCTGCTGGAGCTGCCCGTTGACATCCTGGTGCCGGCCGCCGTGGAAATGCAGATCACCGGCGACAACGCCGAGCGCGTGAAAGCCAAGATCATCGTCGAGGGAGCCAATGCGCCAACCACACCCGATGCCGACCGTATCCTTGAAGAGCGCGGCATTCTGGTCGTTCCCGACATCCTGGCCAACGCCGGCGGCGTGGTCGTCTCTTACTTCGAATGGGTGCAGGATCTGCAGGTCTTCTTCTGGGACGAGCGAGACATTAATGCGCGCCTGGAGAAGGTCATGGTGAATGCCTTCAAGAATGTGGTGGCCGTGCGTGAAGAGAAAAAGGTTGACTTGCGCACGGCGGCCCTCATTCTGGCCATCTCTCGTTGCAACGAGGCCATTATGACGCGGGGTATCTATCCATAGTAGAGCAGGTTTCCCTCTCCCGCAAGCAGGAGAGGGGCAGGGCAAGGGCAGCACATCG
>Ga0272448_1001536_pt1 | contig 30626 bp, 31 predicted proteins | sample YNPCB0191_FD_202220 | JGI IMG/M metagenome (GOLD analysis project Ga0272448, IMG submission 202220) | Hot spring sediment microbial communities from Yellowstone National Park, WY, United States - YNP-CB-019-1 | ecosystem: Environmental > Aquatic > Thermal springs > Hot (42-90C) > Sediment...
CGAAAATGTTGTCAGACCCAAAGGATGTAGAGATGAGTAAGGTTGCAAGACGTTATGTCTTGGCCGCTTAAACCTTAACGATAGGCCTGTTTGTTAGGTCTTATGAATTGACTTTTTATAGGAGGGGTTATGGAACCAAAGGATGTGAAACTGAAACGGCTCTTTGGAACATTTAAAAAGACGCTCATTCTTCCCTATGACCAGGGGCTGGAACACGGACCCACAGATTTCTTCAATGCCCGCTTTGCTGAAGACCCCATGCACATTATCACTATTGCGAAGAAGGCAGGCTACGATGCGATTGTCTTCCATGTGGGAAATGCACGGAGATACTTCAAGGACTACTACGGCGATGTGCCACTCATCTTGAAGGTGAACGGCAAGACAAGTATCCCTGATGATAGCGAACCCTTATCACCCATAACTGCATCGATTGATGATGCACTTGAACTTTCTGCCATTGCCATAGGCTATACCTTATATGTGGGTTCACCACGGCAGGATGAGGATTTTGAGCAGTTTGCCGCCATACGGGAGGAGGCGCATAGATACGGGCTTCCTGTTATTGTCTGGTCCTATCCGAGAGGCAGGGAGATTAAGGCAAAGGGCGGGAAGGATTCATCCTTTGCAGTTGAGTATGCAGCGCGCACTGCTGCAGAATTAGGTGCTGATATGATAAAGGTGAATGTGCCTGAGGTGAGTAAGAATAAGGATGCGCCTAAACCATACAATGAGCTGAATGTGGGTCAGGAAGAAGCGATTAAACGGGTCATTGGTGCTGCATGCGGAGTCCCTGTTATATTTGCAGGGGGTGGCATGGTTTCTGATGAGGACCTCATTGAGAAGGCAGGCATGTGTATAAGGGCAGGTGCAGCAGGTCTCATCTTCGGAAGAAACGTGTGGCAACGCCCCCTTGACAAGGCAGTGGAGATTACGAAGAAGATAAAGGAGATTATAAGAAACAGATAATAATAGGCGATTAATGATGGACGATGGACGATGGACGATGCACGATACATGATACATAATGAAAACAAAATCTTATAAAGACCTTGAGATATATAAATTAGCAAAGGAACTTGCCATCAAACTTCATCATATTACCCTTGCTGTTTTACCGAAATTTGAGATGTATGAAGAAGGAAGTCAGATAAGACGTTCTTCTAAATCAATTGTTTCCAATATTGTGGAAGGATTTGGAAGACGTAAATATCAAAAGGAATTTATTATGTTTTTAACTTATGCCCTCGCTTCTTGTGATGAAACAAAAGCCCATATAGATATGCTCTATGAAACTGGTGGTATTACCAAAGAAACACATCAGGATATATATAATGTAATGGTTATGAAGAATTATGGGCGAAACTGTATAATTTCCGTAAAGCGGTTATGAAAGACCATCGTGTATCATGAATCATGAATCGTCTATCACTGAAAAATATCGGATTCTTGACCACGAGGCGGATGTGGGATTTGAGGTCTACGGAAGGACCCTTGAAGAGGTGTTTGAAAATGCCGCCTGCGCACTCTTTTCGCTCATTGTGGACAGAGAGAGTGTTGAACCTGAGATAGGCAAGAGACTTGACATAGAAGGCAATGGTGAACTTCTCATTCTCTTTCTCAATGAACTACTCTATCTCTGGGAGGTGGAAGGATTTATACCAAAGGAGTTATCGATAAAGGTGAGTGATAATAAGGTGGCAGGCAATGTGGCAGGTCAGTTGTTTAATCCCCTCATACACACAATCAAGACAGAGGTAAAGGCAGTGACATACCACAAGTTTTCTTTTGAAAAGAAGGGTGATATGTTTGTCGCAACCTTTATAGTGGATGTGTGAAATGAAAGACCTTCTTGAACGGCTCAGAAAGATTGATGATACACGGTATATGATTGAGAAGCACGGTAGTATGCGGGTAGACGGCATCATTTACATTGATGAGGAGTTGTTGAAGGCCTTTGAAAAGGATGAGAGCATCACGCAGGTGGAGAATGTGGCGTGCCTTCCCGGGATTGTGGGAAATTCCATGGCAATGCCGGATATTCACTGGGGATATGGATTTCCCATTGGCGGTGTTGCAGCATTTTCAATTGATGAAGGTATTATTTCACCTGGCGGCGTGGGCTACGACATCAACTGTCTTACTGAAGATGCTCTGGTACTTCATAAGGATGGATATGTGATCCCTATTAAAGATTGCGAAGAGAAATGGAACACACTTATATGCTTCAATAAAGAGAAGGTAGAGAAGGATGGAGCGGAAATTGTAAGGTTTATAAAAAGAAGATCTTTCAACGATCTTTATTTAATTACCACTGAGACAGGCTATGAGATTAAGGCAACAGCTGACCATCCATTATGGTCTATGGCTGGAGAGATTCGATTAACCGAGGCAAAACATTTGAGGGAAGGAGACCTTTTAATGCTCTATCCCTTTCAAGGAGTGGCCTATGAAGAGCCAAAAAACGATGTAATCCTTGATATGGATACCTTTAAGAAAAAGGCTGAATCTTTCAATAAGGGAGATGGAGGCAATGCCCTTGCCCAGATTATTAAGGAATGTGAAAAGAGAAATCTATTTCCCTTGAGGTACAGTTCGCCACATCTGCCAAGGATTATAAAACTTATGGGGTATATCTTTGGTGATGGTTCAATAACATTCTTCAAAAATAATAATGAGTTTCAGATTGCATTTTTCGGTAGTGCGGATAATCTTGAAGAAATAAGAGGAGACTTAGAGGCGCTGGGCTTCAAGGCAGGTATATACCAGCGGGAAAGAAAACACAGAATAGAGACAGAGTATGGGGAATACGAATTTGAGACACGCACTTCAGTATGTAAGACCCAGTCAAGCACCCTTGCTCTTCTTCTTATTGTTCTGGGTACGCCGTGGGGTGATAAAATACGTCAGGACTTCAGAGTGCCTGAATGGATTTTCAAAGCCCCGATATGGCAAAAAAGACTCTTTCTGGCATGCTTTTTCGGAGCGGAAATGACAAAACCTAAGGTTTATCAGAACCATGGATACAACTTTTATTCTCCGGTAGTCTCCATAAACAAAGAGCCATGGTATAAAGAAAGTGGAAAAGCCTTTTTCAGCGATATAGCCAGTCTATTGGAAGAATTCGGTGTGGAAACAAAAAAAATCTCTCAGAGGATTGAAAAGGTTGGCAGGGAAAAGCGGGAGAGGATAAGGTTGCGATTAATTCTTTCCACGGAACCGAGAAGCTTACTCAACCTCTATGAGAAGGTTGGATTTGAATACAACCATGAAAAGACTTTCATGGCAAACTTGAGTGCCCATTATATAAGAAAAAAATCTCTCATTATTGAAGAAAGAAAAAGACTCGCCCTTAAAGCGCGCTCTGATAAAGAGAAGGACTGTTCTATAAAACAGATAATAGATTGTATTGGTTCCTCATCTGTAAATAAGAGATTCATTCAGCGTACAATCTATGAAGGGAGAAGGGGAGCGCCAAGAATCCCTGCGGCATTCGAAAAATTCCCTGCATATATGGAAGATATAACCAGATATTTCAAAAAGTCCGGTTTTGTTTTTGATAAGGTTGTAAGGATAGAAAAAATATCCTCTAACGGTTATGTATATGATTTTACAGTAGACCATAATGACCATAATTTCATTGCAAATAATTTCTTAGTTTCGAACTGCGGGATCAGACTTTTGCGTTCTGAAATGAGCGCACCCGACGTGGAGAAGAGAATCCGAGACCTTATTGACAGGCTTTTTATTACCATTCCCAGTGGTGTGGGTTCCCACAGGAAGGATTTCAAGCTTTCTCGTGAGGAGATGAAGAAGGTCTTGAAACAGGGCGCTTCCTGGGCAGTGGAAAAGGGATATGGAACGCAGGACGACCTTGAATGCATTGAAGACAGAGGCAGTATTGAAGGGGCAATGCCTGAGTACATATCTGAAAAAGCCTATGAACGGGGCAAAGACCAGCTCGGTACTGTGGGGAGCGGAAATCACTTTGTAGAGATAGGCATTGTTCAGGAGATATACGATGAAAAAAAGGCGCATGCCTTTGGTCTTTTCAAGGGACAGATTACTGTCATGATTCATACAGGTTCCCGCGGCCTTGGCTACCAGATTTGTGATGACAGTATACGGGAGATGATAAAGGCATCTGATAAATACGGTATTATCCTGCCTGACAGGCAGCTCTGCTGTGCACCCATTGATTCTCCTGAAGGAAAAAGATACCTCGGCGCCATGGCAGCTGCAGCAAACTATGCCTTTGCCAACAGGCAGATGATTACCCACTGGGTGAGGGAAGCCTTTGAACAGACCTTCAAAATACCTGCACACCGTCTTGGTCTTTCCCTTGTCTACGATGTGTGTCATAACATTGCAAAGATTGAAAAGCATAGAGTAAAAGGCAAAGAGATGACGGTCTGTGTGCACAGAAAAGGTGCAACGCGGGCATTTGGTCCGAATCAATACGCAATTCCTGAAAAATACAGAAGAGAAGGTCAGCCCGTTCTCATTCCCGGGGACATGGGCAGGGCATCCTATGTGTTATGCGGTACAGAAAAGGCAATGGAGGAGACCTTTGGCAGTACCTGCCATGGTGCAGGCCGTATGATGAGCAGGCACGAAGCAATTAAAACAGCAAAAGGACGCTCTATAAGCAAAGAGATGGAGGGAAAGGGGATATATGTGAGGGCAGCAACACGGGATACCCTTGCAGAAGAGATGCCAGAGGCATATAAGGATGTGTCAAAGGTGGTGCACGTTGTACATAACGCAGGCATATCACGGCTTGTGGCAAAGATTGTGCCAGTGGGATGTATAAAGGGATAGACAAGTAACAGTTAACAGTCAAAAGTTAAAGGTGAAAGGTGAAAAGTAATGATGGACGATACATGATGTATGAAATTTGGTTATTGGTAATTGAACAAGAAGGGGGGGTTTATGAAGGAGCATAAAAAGGGCATTATTATAATTTTTACTGGTGATGGTAAGGGAAAGACGAGCGCTTCCCTCGGCGTTGCACTCCGTGCGAGCGGCTACGGTATGAAGACATTGATGATTGAGTTTATAAAGGAGCAGGGTAAGTCAGGCGAGCAGAACGTATGCCCGAGCCTTCTTAAGGATATTGATATCTATCCCTTTGGCATGGGATTTATCTTCAGAGGCGATGATCCAAGACCCCACATGGAGATTGCAGAGAATGCATGGCTTTTCATGGAGGAGATGCTTCAGAAGAATAACTATAACATTCTTATCCTTGATGAGCTTGCTGTGGTTCTCAATCTGGGGTTACTCCCTGTGGAAAAGGTTATTGATTTTATTAAAAAGAGGGATGAAAAACTGCATGTTATCATTACTGGACGGGATGTACCAAAGGAGCTTATAAAAATGGCGCACATCGTAACTGAGATGAAGGAGATAAAGCATATATACAGGGAAGGTGTCACCGCCATCAAGGGGCTGGATTATTAATAGCGATTGGACGATGCATAATACACGATTAACGATAAATGATTCACGATACACGATGCACGATACACGATGCACGATGAGTCAAGAGCTATGAGCTATTGGCTGATGAGGGAAGGTCTTTACTGATTTAAAAAAAAAGGGTTAAAGTGTGTGAGGAGGGAAGCAATGAATCCAAAGGAACGCATCATTTATGCCCTTGATGTGGAGCATTTTGATGAAGCGAGAAGGCTTGTCCTTGAATTTAAAGACCATGTGGGTATGTTCAAAGTGGGAAAGCAGTTATTCACCCATTGCGGTCCCAAGATTATTGACTTCATCAAGATGAAGGATTCAAAGGTTTTCCTTGATCTCAAATACCATGATATACCAAATACTGTGGCAAAGGCTGTTATAGAGGCAACGCGTCTTGGCGTGGATATGCTCAATGTCCATACAACAGGTGGCTATACCATGATGAAAGAGGCGAGAAACGCCCTGAATGAGACGGCCAAGCACCTGGGTATTCAGAGACCAAAGATTATAGGGGTAACAGTACTGACGAGCATTGATGACAATGAACTGAAGAGAATGGGTATCCATATCCCGGTATATGATTTAACAAAGAACCTTACTCTTCTTGCCCAGGAGGCTGGCCTGGACGGTGTGGTTGCCGGTGGTTCAGAGATAGAGATGATTCGCAACCTCTGTGGTATTAATTTTATCATTGTAACACCCGGGGTGCGCGTTGAGGAGAAGAAGGATGACCAGAAGAGGACAGTTACCCCCCAGGAAGCACTCTTGAAAGGCGCTACATATATTGTCCTCGGCAGAGCATTGCGTGAACACAAGAATCCTCGTGCACTTTTAGAAACTATATGTGCGGATGTGGAACGTGGTTTTAGTGAAAGATAAGAAAGGGATTCTCAAAGCAATGGAAGAGAAACCAGATGCCATACGACGGGTATGGGTGAGAGAAGGGTACGAGAGGGTTTGTAATGATATTATTACAGAGGCAAAGGCAAAGGGGATACCCTTTAAAATCATCAGAGGAGATGAATTTGTACGGAGATTCAAGAATAGTTCATCGCCAGTGTTCCTTGAAGAGGATGCTGTCTCTTTTATTAACCCCGATGAATTTTTGAACAGGATTACGCATTTGCAGAATCCCCTTCTGTGCGCCTTTGACGGTATCTACGATCCTCAGAATCTCGGCAATATTGTGCGGAGTGCTGCATCACTTGATGTGGATGGTCTTATTCTCCCCGGTAACCGATCGTGCAGTATCAATGAGACGGTTATACGTATTGCAAAAGGTGGTGTACACCATGTTCATATAATACGGGTCACTAACATACCGCGGTATATAGAAGCAATGAAAAATAAGAATATATTTTGTTTCGGTCTGGATGAAAGAGGGACGCGTTCAGTGTGGGATGTTGACTTGACAGGTTCTGTGTGCCTTGTTTTTGGAAAGGAGGATGGGTTACGACGACTGACAAAAGAACGGTGTGACGATATACTGAAAATTCCCACCTCTCACGACTTCCCGTCACTCAATGTGGCCACAAGTGTTGCAATAACTCTCTATGAAGCACGACGACAGAGGATGGGGCAAAACAATACACGCTATAGAATGCATTAAATGCTGTGGGGGTATGGATGAAAGAGAAATCGGACCATGTTACTGAAGCAGAACTGAAACAGGCAGAGTTATTTCGAAATGTACATATTGAATCAATACGGGGGCTCCTGGACCGATGTGAGATCCGGGAGCTCAAGAAGGATGATGTACTCATACGTGCAGGCCAGCCCAATAGTAGGGTCTATGTACTCCTCTCTGGTGAACTCCGTGTCCATATACATTCCCTTGACAGAAAGGCAGTTGCCATTCTCGGTCCTGGAGAGACTGTTGGTGAGATGTCTGTCATTGACCAGCACCCTGCCTCTGCCTTTGTTGTGGCAGAAAAACCATCGCGGTTACTCTCCATGGATGAAAATATGCTCTGGTCATTGGTCCATTCGTCCCATGCAGCAGCAGCAAACCTGCTCGCAATCCTGACAAAGCGTTTACGCCATGCCGATGCCTTTATCATGAAAGAAGTGCCACTGGACACTGTGTGCGAGCGGTATGGTAGTGTTGACGCCCTTACCGGGCTCCATAACCGGTACTGGCTGGATACGGTTATGAAACGTCAGTTTCTCCGTTCCCAGATGGCAAAATCACCCTTTTCAATTATTATGATTGATATTGATAGGTTCAAAGAACTCAACGATACGTATGGCCATCTCTGCGGTGACCGTGTTCTGTACTCTGTGGCGAGGATTATCAGTGATTATCTGCGACCATCTGAAATGATTGCCCGCTATGGCGGTGATGAATTTATGATTCTTCTTCCCAATCTCTCTATAGAGGCAACACGCGTTATTGCAGAACGTGTGCAGAATGCGGTGTTGAATGCACCACCCCTTGATATCGGTGGAAGCAAAATCCCTCATCCCACCATATCCATGGGCATTGCTGAGATGCAGAACGGTCAGACGCTGGCAATGTTTCTTGATGCAGTGGACAAGGCTTTATACAGGGCAAAATCGCAGGGCAGGAGTACTATTTCAGAGTAGCCATCAGCTCCGATAGGATGCATTTATTTTTACATAATCGTAGGTCAAATCTGTTGTAAAGATATCACACGATGCATGTCCGTCATGGAGATTGACGATAAGGTCAATCTCTTTTTTGTTCATCAGTTGTTTCATATGCTGCTCATCAAAGGGTATTTCTCTTCCTTCTCTGGCAAGCACTTCACCCTGCATAATAATCTCAACCCGTGAAGGTTTGAGAGGGGTATCTGCATCACCGATAGCTGCCATGATTCTTCCCCAGTTAGGGTCACAGCCAAAAAAGGCTGTTTTGGTAAGAGGAGAGATGGCTATTCGTCTGGCTATCTTTTCTGCAATACACTGGTTTTTTGCACCCTTCACCATAATATGTACCACACGGGTTGCACCTTCACCGTCATGGACAACCATCATGGCAAGCTTCTTCATAAGGAAGGAGAGTTTTTCATTAAATGATTTCATGGCCTCTATATCCTGGTGACCCTTTTTTGTAAAGAGGAGGATGGTATCATTGGTACTGCACTCGCCATCAACAGTAATACGCTCAAAACTCTCACGCGCTGCGAGAACGAAAGATTTTTTTATTGTCTCAGGAGAAGCAGGATAGTCTGTAAAGAAAAAGGCAAGCATGGTTGCAAAGAGGGGGTTAATCATACCCGAACCTTTTGCAACACCCATGATGGTATATTGTTTACGACCTGCGAATTGTTCCCGTCCTATCTTCTGGTGCGTATCAGTGGTCATTATGGACTGAGCAAAGGGTTCCACATTCCCTTCTTTCAGATTTTTTGTAAGCACGGGTAAGGCATCGAGTATCTTATCCACAGGGAGTCTTTTACCAATGACCCCTGTCGATGCAAAGAGTATCTCTTCAGGTTTCACATGGAGGAGTTTAGAAAGTCGTGATGCAATAATCGTCAGATCCTCAATGCCTTCTTTGCCTGTACATGCATTGGCGCAGCCACTGTTCACAAATAATGCCTTTACAGGATTCGTTGCCACCTTTTTGTTGTACATGATGTGGGCAGCCTTTACTTTATTCCGCGTATAGAGGGAACTTACATACATACCTTGTTTGAATACCACAAGCCCTGTATCAGGGCCTGATGGTTTCATCCCTGATGATGTTGCTGAAAACTGAATACCTGACATCATTGTAACCCCCGGACTCATAATGTACCAAAGATCCACATGCGTGGCATAAAGGAAACATGTTCAATGTTCTACGTTCAATGTAGCTCATAACTCTTGGCTCATCATGTATCGTGCATCGTGTATCGTGAATTGTGCATCGTCCATCGTCCACTCACTGTTTTTATTGTTTTCCGCAGCATTTTTTATATTTTTTTCCACTGCCACAGGGGCAGGGGTCGTTCCTTCCTATTTTTTTATTGTGCTGTTGCAAGGGTTGTTCATTCCCCCTGTTCATAATAAAAACCGGTTCTTTATAGGTGATTTCTTCTTTTGCTGGCTGGATAGCAAACAATTTTCTCACTGTATCGATTGTAACCCTCTCCATCATGTCAAGAAAAAGGTCGAAACTCTCTTTCTGGTATTCCCGTAAAGGGTCCTTCTGACCATAGCCCCTGAGACCAATACCCTCTTTGAGATGATCAAGATTTAACAAGTGTTCTTTCCAGTGCATATCAAGGGAGTGGAGAGCGATAAATTTTTCTAAAGCCCTGAACTCACCTTCAGCGAATTGCTTTTCCTTTTCTTCATACACCGTCATGACAGTCTGATGAATCTTCTCAAAGAGCCCCTGTTGTGTGAGAGAGTGTATCTGTTCTGTTTCAAGGTCAAAATGGAAAAAGAAGATTTCATAGATTCTATTTTTCAAAGACGGGATATCCCACTCTTCAGGATACACCTTTTCAGGCGCGTACTCGGAGACCAAATTGTCACATATTTCTTCAATCATATCCGTTATGCGAGCCCGAATATCATCATTGCTCATTATCTCCCTTCTCATGCCATAGATGGTTTCACGCTGTTTATTCATGACATTGTCATATTCAAGGAGATATTTACGTATCTCAAAATTGTGTGCTTCAACCCTCATCTGGGCATTTTCAATAGCCTTGGTGATAAAGGGATGTTCTATGGGCATATCCTCTTTCATACCGAGTTTCGCAAGCATGGGCGATACCCTGTCAGAACCAAAGAGACGCATTATCTCATCTTCAAGGGACACATAGAACCGTGAAGAACCGGGGTCACCCTGCCTGCCAGCCCTTCCCCTCAACTGGTTGTCTATCCGTCGTGATTCATGTCTTTCTGTGCCGAGGATATGGAGTCCGCCAAGGGCTATGACATGTTCCTTATCCTTTTCACAGATGCGCTTTGCCTCTTCAAGGGCTTTTGTGTATTCTTCTGTTTCCCTATTACCCTTGCACATGGTGAGAGCAAGAAATACAGGATTCCCTCCAAGGAGTATGTCTGTTCCCCGTCCTGCCATGTTCGTTGATATGGTAACCGCCTTAGACCTTCCTGCCTGGGCAACAATCTCTGCTTCCCGTTCGTGATTCTTTGCATTGAGCACATGGTGGGGAATGCCTTTTCGTTTCAGCATGTCAGAGATTCTCTCTGATTTATCAATAGAGAGTGTTCCCACAAGTACAGGCCTTCCCTTTTTGTAGAGTTCATCGATTTCATTGACTACAGCCTTGAATTTTTCCTTTTCTGTCCTGTAAACAACATCAGGATGGTTTGTCCGTATGAGGGGTCTATTCGTTGGGATGACCACCACATCAAGGTTGTATATCTTTTTGAATTCTATTGCCTCTGTATCTGCAGTGCCTGTCATGCCAGCGAGTTTTTCATACATTCTGAAATAATTCTGGAAGGTAATGGTTGCAAGGGTCTGGTTTTCCCTCTCTATTTTTACATTCTCTTTGGCTTCAAGAGCCTGATGGAGACCATCGCTGAACCGTCTTCCTGGCATAAGCCTTCCGGTAAATTCATCCACGATGATGACCTGACCATCCTTCACAATATAGTCAACATCCCTGTGGAAGAGGTGATGAGCCTTGAGTGCCTGGTTTATATGATGGAGGAAATCAACATATTTTGGGTCATAGAGATTCTCTATGTTTATGAGCCGTTCTATCTTTGCAACGCCTTCCTCAGTAAGGTAAGCGCTCTTTGCCTTTTCATCCACCATAAAGTCTTTATCTTTTTTGAGCTGATAGATGAGCCGATTGACCTTGTAGTATTTATCGGTGGATTCTTCTGCTGGTCCTGATATGATGAGTGGGGTACGTGCCTCGTCAATAAGGATGCTATCCACCTCATCCACAATGGCATAATGAAAATCTCGCTGTACGCATTCATCAAGGCTATACTTCATATTGTCTCGCAGATAATCAAAACCGAACTCATTGTTTGTGCCGTATGTGACATCTGCGGCATATGCCTTTTTTCTCTCACCATCATCGAGCCCATGGACAATGGTACCTACAGAGAGGCCGAGAAACTGGTAAATGGGACCCATCCACTGGGCATCTCGTTTTGCAAGGTAGTCATTGACAGTGACCACATGGACACCCCGACCCGTGAGTGCATTGAGATACACAGGGAGCGTGGCAACGAGTGTTTTACCTTCACCCGTTGCCATTTCAGCAATCTTTCCTTCATGAAGGACAACACCACCAATAATCTGCACATCAAAATGGCGCATATTAATGGTGCGTCGTGCCACCTCCCTCACAAGGCTAAAGGCTTCAGGAAGGAGGGCATCAAGATCCTCTCCTCGTTCCAGCCTTTCCTTGAAGAGAGGGGTTTTACTCTGTAGTTTATCGTCCGGAAGGTCTCTGAATTCCTTCTCAAAGGCATTGACCTGCTCAACGATGGGAGAGATACGTTTCAGTTCTCTCTCGTTTTTGGTACCAACGATTTTTTTTAGGATATTACCAAGCATGACATGTTAGAAAAAAATAAGGCACAGAGGCACAGAGTGAAAAGCTCGTGCATCATGCATCGTGAATCATTCATCGTGCAATCACTAAATTAGCTCATAGCTCTTGGCTCATAGTAAAACCCTGTACCCTATCCCCTCTCCTCTATACCCTATCTTTTTTCATCTTTTACCTTTCACTTGCCACTATTGCCCGGTTTTACTTATTCTTTCAATGTGGCAACGATACGCTCTGGATGGAGAATCATGCTGAGCGCATCGAGAACGTGATTCACAACAATGTCTGCTTCCTTGATGAGTGATGTGGCACACCCTTCATCGCCGATAACGCCAATACCAAGGGCTGCTTCTTTGAGCATCAGTGCATCGTTGGCTCCATTCCCAATGGCAACAACCTTGTCAGGCCCCAGTTCTTTAACAACCCGCGCCTTGTCAGCGCCACTATCTTCCTTTTTAACTTTCAGGACATTGAACCCTATGATATTGACTTCCTCATCCACGTTATCATATGAATCTGCAGTAATAATAAATATTTTAATATACCGTGAAATCCTCTCTATGGTCTCCTTGACACCCTCAATAATCTTTCCATCTAAGGCGCATGTTCCATTATAATCAATAACAAGATATTCTAAGTTTAGTTCGCCCCATCCTGGAATCGCAAGACTTATCATGGTAACCTCCTCAATGTTCTGGCATGGTATTGTAACACAGGTTAAGAGATTTTTACTATTATTTTTTCGCAAATATATTGCATAAATTCAAGTTTATCCTTGATTTTTTTCTACAGGTAGTTAAACTCTTGTCCATGAACGACAACGGTCAGAGGTTGTGGCATATTGGCTGCGTAATATATGACTGTGATGGAGTACTCTTTGACTCCCTTGAAGCAAATGGAAGATTATACAACCATATTGCTCAATCAATGGGGAGAGGACCATTAACCAAAGAGGAGATTGAATACTGCCATACCCATACGGTCTATGAATCCATCCACTACCTTTTTCAAGCAGAGAGTCAGATGGAACAGCAAGCCCTTGAATTTTTAAAAAAACAGGTGGATTTGAAAGACTTCATCGTATATCTGAAGATGGAACCCCATCTCCTCACAACCCTTGATGCACTGAAAGAGAAGGGCATTAAGCGGGCAATCAGCACAAATCGAACCACCTCTATGAAGCACATTATGGAGCGATATGGACTCTGGTCATATTTTGAAATGGTTGTAACTGCCCTTGATGTGGAACATCCCAAACCACACCCTGAATCTGTGGAAAAGATTCTCAATGCTTTTCATATGGAGCCATGGATGGCCGTTTTTGTAGGTGACTCAGAGGTGGACAGACAAACAGCCCTCTCTTCAGGAGTTAAATTTGTGGCATATAAAACGAAGGAGTTACCTGCAGATGGATTTATAGACGATCATCGGGCTCTGCTCCATCTTCTTTCGAATGATACATATCCTCGAGGATAATCTTCTTTCTTCGCAACAGGGTATAGACAGGTCCTGATATAACATAGAGTGACGTTGCTATAAAAAGTGTTACTTCTGGTTCAATAAAGATAATGACAAGAAAAAGAATGGCTGCAAGGGTTGAACGGAATGGTTTCCCTTTAAAGAAGCTGAGTTCTTTTGTACTAAAGTACCTCACATTGCTCACCATGAGGAACGCAAGGATATAGATTAAAACAGGCATGAGAAATGTCTTCAATTCAGACCGGTAACCGAGCCACGAGTAGAAGAGTACACTGCTTGCAATGGTAGCTGCTGCAGCAGGAATGGGAAGGCCAAGGAAGTGCTTTTTCTGAACCGTATCAACCTGAATGTTAAACCGTGCGAGGCGCAATGCGCCACAGGCAACATAGAGGAATGCAGCAAGCCAGCCAAACCTGCCATATCCTTTGAGGGCCCACAGGTATGCAAGTAAACCTGGAGCAACACCAAAGGCAACGAGATCTGAAAGGGAATCATATTCAACCCCGAATCTGCTCATGGAGCGGGTGAGCCGTGCTACCTTGCCATCAAGCATATCAAAGATACAGGAGACAAAAATGGCAATGCTTGCATAGATAAACTGCTTGTTGATGGTTGCAATGATAGCGTAAAACCCTGCAAGAAGACTCATGGAAGTGAGGAGATTCGGAAGAAGATATATACCTCGCCTTTTTTTCTTTTTCATTCTCTCCTCTTTTGTGCAAGGGGGGTTACCCCTGCCTTTACTTTCTTATATAATGATACCATGGATTCATATTCATTGGGAATATAAATATCAACCCGTGAGCCAAAAGCAATAATACCAATGGGATCACCCCGTTTCACAGAATCTTTTTCCTTCACATAGGAGGTGATGCGTCGCGCCAGGAACCCTGCAATCTGTACCACAAGCACCTTGATACCCTGGCAATCAATGAGGATGTAGTTTCTTTCATTCTCTTTATCAATATCTTTTTTAAAGGCAAGGGCAAAGGCACCTTTTCTATGGATTACTTTTTCTATGGTTCCTGCGCAGGGGGCTCGGTTTACATGGACGCTTGTTAGAGACATGAATATACTGATTCGTTTATGTTCTCCAGGGATTAAATCATCTGTCGTATTATTGAGAATTTCTATAACCTTTCCATCTGCCGGTGAAATGAGTTGGTCGGGATGAGCAGACGATTCCCTTTTCGGGTTTCTGAAGAAGAAGAGAAAAAAGAAAAAACAGAGTGCGGTGAGAAGAGAGAGAATGGTAAACCCTGTGATGAGGAAGATAATAGAAAGAAAAAGGGAAGGGAGTATAAAGATAAACCCTTCCCGTGCGATTGGGAATCCTCTCACTCTTTTCTCCCGATCCACCCCATCATCTTCCGCAATTCTTTGCCCACTTTCTCTATCAAATGTTCACTCTCTGTCTTTTTAAGAGCACCATATACGGGTCTTCCTGCCATATTTTCAAGAATCCATTCCCGTGCAAATTCTCCGCTCTGGACTTCTTTCAATATGTTTTTCATCTCCTCGCGCACCTTTTCATTGATGACCCGTTTGCCTCTTGTCATATCTCCATACTCTGCAGTATCGCTTATAGAATAGCGCATATAGGATATGCCGCCTTCATACATCAAGTCTACAATGAGCTTCAATTCGTGAAGGCACTCGAAATACGCAATCTCTGGTTGATAGCCTGCCTGAACAAGGGTATCGAACCCTGCCTTGACAAGCTCTGTTGCGCCACCGCAGAGGACTGCCTGTTCACCAAAAAGGTCTGTCTCAGTCTCTTCTTTAAAGGTTGTCTCAATCACACCAGCCCGTGTTGCACCAATGCCCTTTGCATAGGCAAGGGCTTTCTGTTTAGCCTGTTTTGAATAGTCCTGATATACTGCAATGAGTGATGGTACACCTGCACCCCGTTCAAATTCTCTCCGTACAAGATGTCCCGGACCCTTTGGTGCTATCATGATGACATCCACATGAGGCGGTGGCACGATCTGGCCATAGTGAATATTAAATCCATGGGAGAAGACGAGGGTTTTACTCTTTGTAAGGTTCTGCTGTATTTCATTTTTGTAGAGTTCTGCCTGAACATTGTCCTGAGCAAGGATCTGTATAATATCTGCTTCCTTTGATGCTTCAGACGCACTCACTGGTTTGAATCCATGCTGAAGTGCAAGCTGGTAGTTTGGGGTTCCCTTGAGCTCAGCCACAATGACCTTTACGCCACTATCCCTCAGGTTCTGTGCCTGTGCATGTCCCTGGCTTCCGTATCCTATAATGGCAACCTTTGATGTTTTGAGAATTTTAAGATCTGCATCCTTGTCATAGTACATTTTCGCCATGCTCTGTGCCTCCCTTCGGTTGTTTTTCTTTAATTTTTATTGTCTTTTCTCCCCGTGCCATAGCAACAGGACCAGTTCGTACAAGCCCCTTGATACCAAGCGGCTTAATCAGTGTTAAGAATGCCCTCAATTTGTCCTCATTCCCTGTAATCATGACTGTATAGGTGTTTGGTGATACATCAATGATGGTACCACGGAATATCTCAACCATTCTCAGAATCTCTTCTCGCGTCTTTTCAGTGGCATTCACTTTTACAAGGACCATCTCCCGTGCAACATAGTCCATCTCTTTAAAATCAGTTACCTTTATGACATTTATCAATTTGTTTAATTGCTTGAGAATCTGCTCAATGATTGCTTCATTGCCGCTCGTGACAATGGTCATTGTTGAGACAGTGGGATCAAGGGTTTCTGCAACGCAGAGACTTTCTATGTTAAACCCTCTGCCACTAAAGAGACCTGCAATACGGGCAAGGACACCAAACTCATTCTCCACAAGCAGGGAAATGATATGTCTCACGCTCTCCTCCTAAACGAGTAACATCTCTTTGAGTGATGCACCTGCTGGCACCATGGGATAGACACACTCCTCAGGATCAACATGAACATCAATAAACGTGGGTCTACTGTTTGTGAACGCCTCTTTCAGCACGGTATCAACTTCATCTTCCCTCTCTATCCTGTATCCTTTTGCACCGTATGCCTCTGCAAGTTTGACAAAGTCAGGTGCATGGTTCATGTGCGTCCATGTATAGCGTTTTTGATAGAAGAGTTCCTGCCACTGTCGCACCATGCCGAGGAACCTGTTATTGAGAATAACCACTTTTACCGGGAGATTAAACTGTACTGCTGTTGCCAGTTCCTGTATGTTCATTTGAATGCTGCCATCACCGGCAATGTCAATGACAAGAGATTTGGGAAAGGCAACCTGTGCACCGATGCTTGCAGGAAAACCGAATCCCATGGTACCAAGACCACCAGAGCTTAAAAAAGTCCGTGGCCTCAGGAACTTATAGAATTGGGCTGTCCACATCTGGTTCTGTCCCACCTCAGTTGCAATAATAGCATTTCCCTGCGTGAGCTCATAGATGCGCTCAATCACATACTGGGGTTTTAGCTTTCCATTGCGTATGTATGTAAGAGGATAGTCTTCCTTCCATCTCTTTATGGTCTGTAACCACTCTGCAGTTGCCTGGGTATAGTGGTTGAAGAGTTCTTTCTCCCCTTCTACAACGCCGATCATCTGTTTCAGCACATTCTTGGCATCACCAACAATGGGAATATCTACCCTGATATTCTTACTGATTGATGTTGGGTCAATATCTGCATGGATGATAGATGCATTGGGTGCAAACTCATCAACCTTGCCTGTTGCCCGGTCGTCAAAACGGGCGCCGATAGAAATAATCACATCCGATTCAGTGATTGCCATATTTGCCGCATAGGTACCGTGCATACCCAGCATGCCAAGAAAAAGAGGATGGGTGCCTGGGAATCCACCGAGACCCATAAGCGTATTGGTAACAGGGATGGAGAGCATTTCTGCAAATTTTAAGAGTTCTTGAGAAGCACTTGAAGAAATAATACCACCACCTGTATAGAGCACAGGTCTTTTTGAACCTGCAATGAGCTTGATTGCCCTTTTAATCTGGCCCTGATGGCCCACATAGGTTGGTTGGTAGCTCCGGATATGCACCTTTTCTGGATATGAAAATGGACATATTGCCTGGGTTACATCCTTTGGTATATCCACAAGAACCGGACCTGGTCTTCCTGAGCGGGCAATGTAAAACGCCTCCCGTATAATGCGCGAGAGGTCCTTCACATCCTTCACGAGAAAATTATGTTTGGTACACGGTCTTGTAATGCCTACTATATCTGCTTCCTGGAACGCATCGTTGCCAATAAGCATAGTATTGACCTGGCAGGAAAAGACGACAATGGGTATAGAATCCATGTAGGCAGTTGCAATGCCAGTCACTGTGTTGGTTGCCCCTGGACCTGATGTAACAAGAGAGACACCCACCTTGCCTGATGCCCGTGCATAGCCGTCTGAGGCGTGGACAGCACCCTGCTCGTGCCGTACCACAATCTGTTTTATTTCTGAGATGTTATGGAGTGCATCCGTAATATTGAGTGTTGCACCCCCTGGATAGCAGAAAATGGTATCAACACCTTCTACCTTCAACATTTCAACAAAGATTTCTGCACCCGTCTTTTTCAAACATTCTCTCCTTTTTCCAATTCTTTTTTGAGTCGTTCCATCATATCTTTGTAAAAAAGTTTTTGTTTCTTCAACACCTTGATCTCCCTCTCTTCATCGGGTGTGAGGTAGGGTTTTTTGAGGAGCATATTCAGCCGCCTGTCAAGGGTCGCATGCTGGTTTTTAGCCTGTGCGTATAATTCCTCTTTTTTTTCGCCCTTTTCCATGTAAATAGTGATGGATATGCTATAAAATATATTGAAAAATGTCAAATACTGGCATATAAATCATGCATAAAGGCATTGATAGAGCCCTCGAAGCCCGAACCCTCATAACAATGGAAACATTTTGATGAAGATTCTTATTATACTTTCTCTTTCCTATATTCTATTTATCCATAACCTTGGAACAATTGCCCTCTGGGATCCCGATGAACCAAGACAGGCAATTATGGCACGGGAGATGATGGAACGGAATGATTATATCCATCCGTATCTGAACGGTAAACCCTATTGTGAGAAACCACCCCTCTATTCGTGGATGATTATTATGGCATCTAAACTCCGTGGTACTCTCGATGAGTTCTCATCGCGCATCCCTGCAGCCCTTTCTGCAACGTGCCTGCTCATCATTACATACTTCCTTGCCAGGAGATTTACTGATCCCTTCGGGAGCTTAATGGCTTCCTGTGTTCTTGCAACAAACTATCAATTCCTTTCCAATGCACGGGAAAGCGTTATGGACATGTCGTTTGCCCTTTTCTTTGCCATGGCCATCTGGTTCGGGAATATGGCAATAGAAGAGAAAAAGAGATGGCTCCTGATTGTTGCTTTCATTGCATCAGGGTGTGCCATTCTTACCAAAGGACCTGCTGGACTCATCTTGCCTGCAGGCATACTCTTTATACAGCTTCTCGTGACACGTACGTTAAAACAATTCTTTTTGCCCCTTGCTGCCGGGTGTTGTCTTGCCCTTATCCTGTCTTCTATCTGGTTTTTTCTTGCAGGTGAGGAATACTGGCGGGAGTTTATCCTGAGACAGAATATTATTAGGTATATACAGGCTTTTGACCACAGGGAAGATTTTTTTTATTATTTTCACAAGTTATTTTTCAATTTTCTTCCGTGGAGCATTATACTTCCTTTTGCCATTATCCATGCTGTTAAACAGAAATATACATTGCCCCTTGTGTGGTTTCTCCTATCTTTTCTCTTTTTTCAGTTTTCAACAAGCAAGAGGGCAATATACCTTCTCCCCCTATACCCTGCCTGTGCAATCCTCTGTGGTGTCTATATCAGGGACCGATGGAAATGGCTCCTTGAAAATGGAAAGACACGCCTGCTCTGTATGGCATTTGCTATTCTGTTAATGCTATTGCCCCTTATGGCAATAGGGTTCACCCATGGTTCATCGCTCTTCATTGTGACGAAATTCAAAGAGCATGGTGCTGCCCTCTATGCCTATAGTGGTATACTTTTTCTCATTGCCTGTGTGTGCGTGTATGGAATGAAACACAAGAGGGAAAGGCTGACAATCGGATGTGTCATCCTGTACCTCGTTGTTACAGGTCTTTTTTATAACACCCATTATATGCCCATTATGGATAGCACCTTTAAATCTCCCCGCTTGATTTCTGACAGGTTGGGTTATGTACAGAAGGATGTACCTGTCTATACCTATGGATTCAATTCCCCTGGACTTATTTTCTATTTGGGCAAACCCATTCAACCTTTTTTCAGGATAGACGAGATAAAGGATGATAAACGTGATATACTACTCATCGTTGAAGACAGACCCGGAATGCACATACGCGAGTGGCTGGAAGCGAACTTTGTCGAGATTGGCAGGGCACGGTATGAGAAAGAAAACTATACATTTTATGTGAGGAGACATGGGTGATAAACCATATGTATCTATTCTAATACCGGTTTTAAATGAAGAGGAGTCTTTACCTGAACTGCAGGAGAGGCTGTCGGTAACCCTGAAGGGTGTGAACAAACCATACGAAATTGTGTATATCAATGATGGTAGCACGGACAGAACACAGGAAATACTGGAATCCTTCCATAAGAGCGATCCTTGCGTAAAGGTTATAGAATTCAATAGGAACTATGGACAGCACATGGCGCTCTTTGCTGGCTTTGAATATGCCCAGGGTGATATTGTCATTACCATAGATGCTGATTTACAGAACCCTCCTGAAGAGATACCGAAGCTCCTAAGGACAATGGAAGAGGGATATGAGGTTGTCGGTACCTATAGAAAAAGTAGAAAGGATTCCATTTTCAGAAAAATACCATCCTATATTGTAAACAGGATTACAGCAAAGCTCGTAGGCATTCGCTTGAGAGATTATGGGTGTATGCTCCGTGCCTACAGAAGGAATATTGTTGACTACATGAAGATGTGTACTGAATCGTCGAGTTTTATCCCTGCCCTTGCCAATACCTTTGCAAAAAAGATAACGGAGATAGAAGTGAGTCATGAGGAACGTACAAAAGGCATATCAAAATACGGTGTTTTTAAACTCTTTCAACTGAATTTTGACCTCATGACAAATTTTTCACTCCTCCCTATTCAGTTCATTGGGTTTCTTGGTATTATTATAGCCTTTCTTGGCTTGGCCTTTGCTATTTTGCTCTTCATCAGAAGACTGGTTATAGGTCCTGAAGTGGAGGGAACCTTTACACTCTTTGGCATCCTCTTCTTCTTTGTAGGTATTCAGATATTCGCCCTTGGTATTATCGGAGAATATATTGGTCGCATATACCAGGAGGTGAGAAGAAGGCCACGCTTTATTATAAAACAGGTATTACAATGAGGGCAGTGGTCTTCGGGTATCACGAAATCGGATATGTATGCCTTGAAGAACTCATACTGGGTGGTGTTGAGGTGCTGTGTCTTTTCACACACGAAGACGACCCCCAAGAGCAGGTATGGTTCAGAAAGCCTGAATCCCTTGCTGTGGCACACAATATACCTGTGTACAAAGCATACAGTTTAAAGGATGAAACCTGGGTACACCGTATCAGAGAAATGGCACCCCATATCATCTTTTCCTTTTACTATCGCAATATGATACCCCAGGCAATACTTGACATCCCCACTATTGGCTCCTTCAATCTCCACGGTTCTCTCCTTCCCCAGTACAGGGGGAGATGCCCTGTGAACTGGGTGTTAATAAAAGGAGAAAAGAAGACAGGCGTTACCCTTCATTACATGGTGGAAAAGCCAGATGCAGGAGACATCATAGGCCAGAGAGAGGTTCCCATTGCATTCGATGATACAGCATACACAGTCTTTATGAAGATGGCACATGAGGCACGGCTTCTTATACGGGAGATACTTCCACAATTGGAAAAAGGCACATTTACACGCATACCTCAGGAAGGTCTTGGCAAGAGTAGCTATTTTGGTGGACGGAAACCTGAGGATGGTCTTATTGCATGGGAGAATGATGCTGTATCCATTTACAACCTTGTACGGGCTGTTACCCACCCTTATCCTGGTGCCTTTACGTACCTGGGTGGAAAAAAGCTGTATATATGGAAGGCATATCCAGAAGAGGATACATGGAATGCAACACCTGGACGGATACTCTCTGAGAGACCTTTCATGGTAGGAACCGGTAAGGGTATTTTGAAATTACTGAACGTCCAGCTTGAAGGTGAAGAAGAAATGGATGGGGAGGCCTTTGCTACCCTCCATCATCTTAAGGACAAGATACTGGGAGGTCAATTGTGAAGATTCTTATACTCGGCGTGAATGGTTTTATTGGAAACAGTCTTGCATTACAGATATTAAAGGATAAGGACTGGGAAATCTACGGCATGGATATTCGGAATGATAAGCTTGAGGCATGCCTTGGCGATAAGCGGTTCCATTTTGTCGAAGGAGATATATCAATCAACAAAGAATGGATAGAGTACCATGTGAAGAAGTGTGACGTAATTATACCGCTCGTTGCCATTGCCACGCCAGCCACATACGTGCGTGAGCCACTAAGGGTCTTTGAGCTTGATTTTGAAGAGAACCTTTCTATTGTCAGGTTATGTGTACGATACAAAAAACGACTGGTTTTTCCTTCCACCTCTGAGGTCTACGGCATGTGTCCTGATAGGGAATTTAAGGAAGACGAAAGTCCCCTTGTTCTTGGTCCCATCCGTAAACAGCGATGGATATACAGTGCATCAAAGCAACTCCTTGACAGGGTTATCTGGGCCTATGGATTTCAGGAAGGGCTCCAGTTCACGCTTTTCAGACCCTTTAACTGGATAGGACCAAAGCTTGATGAACTGACCGCTGATCCAGAGAAGGAGGGAAGTTCGCGGGTTGTCACGCAGTTCATCAGCAGCCTTTTCCTTGCTGAACCCATACGACTCGTTGATGGAGGTATGCAGAAGAGGTGTTTTACTTACATAGATGATGGTATCGCATGTCTCATGAAGATTATAGAAAATAAGGACGGACGGTTGAATGGTGAGATATTCAATATCGGTAATCCAAATAATGAGGCAACGATTAAAGACCTTGCCCATAAATTAAGGGATATGTTTATCAACCATCCATCGACGAGACATTACACAAAACATTCGGAGATTATCGAGGTCTTTTCAAAGGACTTTTATGGTGAAGGATACCAGGATATAGACAGGAGAGTTCCCTCTATCAAAAAGGCAAAAGAAATGATTGGCTGGGAACCAAAGGTTGATCTTGACACAGCCCTTAAGAAAACCCTTGAATACTATCTTGAAACGAACCTCAAACAAACTTGAAGGCACTATGACACACAACATTCATGGGGATAGGGTAATCGGCTTGAAGGTGGATGTGGATACATTTGACGGGATGAGGAAAGGGGTACCTGCCCTTATGGCGCTTTTGAAAAAATATAGTATCCAGGCGAGTTTTTTTGTGCCCATGGGAAAGGACCATACAGGCAGAACTGCGAAGCGTGTTTTTCAAAAAAAGGGTTTCTTAAAAAAGGCAGGGAGGGTGGGAGTTTTAGGCACCTATGGTTTCAAGACCCTCATGTACGGCCTTTTACTTCCTGGTCCAGAAATTGCTTTAAGGAACAGAGACCTTTTGAGACATATTGAAGAAGAGGGGCATGAAGTGGGTATCCACGGCCTCGACCATGTATACTGGCACGACCATATCAAGGAGCTCAACAGGGAGCGAACATATGGCATAATGGAGAAGGCATGTGCTGTCTATTATGAGATCATGAACACGCCTCCTCTGTCCTTTGCTGCCCCTGGATGGATGGTGAATAGCCATGCCCTCCATTTTTTTGAAGAGAATCATTTTAAGTATTCCAGTGATACAAGAGGGTTTACGCCCTTTTTTCCCGTTATGGAGAATACAGCATTCCATATACTCCAGATACCCACCACATTGCCAACCCTTGATGAAGTCATTGGTATTGGAGGTAATGATACACAAACCCTCACCAGTTTTTTTGTCCGTGAGCTCAAGAATGGTTTGAATATACTCACAATCCATACAGAACTCGAAGGAAAGAGATGGGTGGAATTCCTTGAACGGTTCATTACCCATTCCTTAGAAGCAGGTTTTATATACAAACGTCTTATTGACATAGCAGAGGAGACATACAAAGCAGGCACAGCACCTCTCTGTACCATTAGGTATGGATATGTTAATGGCAGAGCAGGGGAGGTTTGTATACAGGATAGCTATAAATAAAATGGTTCTTGACATATTATAAATCTATGCTATAGGATTAGTAAGCAAGGGGTTAACTATAATAAAAAAAATTTAAAAGGAGGGTTTTATGGGAGGAAGCGTTTACAAAATTATTGAAATAGTCGGAACAAGCCCGAAGTCGTGGGAAGAGGCAGCAAAGAACGCACTGGAAACCGCATCAAAAACCCTTGAGGATCTGAGGATTGCCGAGGTTGTAAAACAGGATGTGACGATTGACAAAGGTAAGATTGCCCAGTTCAGGGTGAGACTCAATCTATCCTTTAAATACCGTGAATAGCAGATACGAGGAATGCATAAATGAAAAAAGAGGGGGGTTCGACCCCCTCTTTTTTTAGTACATATCTCCCATTCCTCCAGGTGGCATACCTGGCATTTGTGGGGTCTTCTCTTTTGGTTTTTCAGCTACCATAGCCTCTGTTGTGAGAAGGAGTGATGCCACAGAAGCTGCATTCTGAAGGGCAGTCCGAGCCACTTTGGTCGGGTCAATAATACCCACTGCCATCATATCATCCACATATTCTTCTTTGGCTGCATCAAAGCCGAAATTACCCTTACCGTTTTTCACCTTCTCTACAACAATGGAGCCGTCATGACCTGCATTATTGGCAATCCATCTGAGAGGTTCTTCAAGGGCTTTCTGGACAATCTTGACACCAAAATGCTGTTCGCCAGGAAGTTTCAATTTTTCAAGGCTCGGTATTGAACGGATGAAGACAACACCACCGCCCGGGATGATGCCTTCCTCTACAGCTGCCTTTGTTGCATTGAGTGCATCTTCAACACGTGCCTTCTTTTCTTTCATCTCAGTTTCAGTGGCTGCTCCCACATTAATGACTGCAACGCCTCCAACGAGTTTTGCGAGCCGTTCCTGCAACTTTTCCCTGTCATAATCTGAGGTGGTCTCTTCTATCTGGGTTCTTATCTGTTTGACCCGTCCTTCAATATCTTTCTTGGATCCTGCACCATCAACAATTGTAGTATTGTCCTTGTCAATGACAACCCGTTTTGCTGAGCCAAGATCCTTCACAGATATGCTCTCAAGTTTTATGCCAAGCTCTTCAGATATCATCTGACCGCCTGTGAGAATGGCAATATCTTCGAGCATAGCCTTTCTCCTGTCGCCAAAACCCGGTGCTTTGACTGCAGCAACTTTCAGCGTGCCTCTCAATTTATTGACCACAAGTGTTGCCAGTGCCTCGCCCTCTACATCCTCAGCAATAATGAGGAGTGATTTTCCCATCTTTGCAATCTGCTCGAGAATGGGGAGAAGATCCTTCATATTACTGATCTTTTTCTCATGGATAAGGATGAGGGGTTCGTCAAGTACTGCTTCCATCTTTTCAGGATTTGTTACAAAATAGGGTGAAATATATCCCTTGTCAAACTGCATACCTTCAACAATTTCAAGGGTAGTCTCCATGGCCTTTGCTTCCTCAACAGTAATGACACCCTCTTTTCCTACTTTATTCATTGCCTCGGCAATGATATTACCGATTGTCTCATCATTGTTTGCAGAAATAGTACCTACCTGGGCAATCTCCTTCTGGTCTTTTGTGGGTTTGGAGAACTTCTTCAGGTCTTCAACAACCACCTCAACTGCTTTGTCAATACCCCGTTTAAGCTCCATGGGGTTGTGACCTGCAGCAACAAGTTTTGCACCTTCTCTGAATATTGCCTGGGCAAGAACTGTAGCAGTTGTTGTACCATCACCTGCCACATCACTTGTCTTGCTCGCCACTTCCTTCACCATCTGGGCGCCCATATTTTCAAATTTGTCTTCAAGTTCAATCTCTTTTGCAACCGTCACTCCATCCTTTGTAACATTGGGTGAACCAAATGATTTTTCAAGGATCACGTTTCTTCCCTTTGGACCAAGGGTAACCTTCACTGCATCAGCAAGGGTATTAACGCCTTTTAAAAGCAAATCCCTTGCAGCCTGATCATACTTTATCTCTTTCGCCATTCTTTTTTCCCTCCTTTCTTAATCTAAAACTATACCGAGTACATCTTCCTCTCTTAAAATGAGATGTTCCTCGCCATCAATTTTCACTTCTGTTCCTGCATACTTACCGAAGAGAATCTTATCACCTGGTTTGACTGTGAGGGGTACCTTTGTACCATTGTCGAGCAGTTTGCCATCACCGACTGCAACCACCTTTCCTTCCTGTGGTTTTTCTTTTGCAGAATCTGGAATGATAATACCACCTTTTGTCTTTTCTTCCTCTTCGATTCTTTTGACGAGGATTCTGTCTTGCAGAGGTTTGATCTTCATTCTATCACACTCCTTTCATCAATAATTTTGATTAGTTAGCAATATATAGTAGCGATTGCTAAAGATAATATAATGATTGTAAAGGTGATTTGTCAATACCAGGGGGTTAAATTCTCAATAAAAGTTTTACTCCCTCTTTATACCACCGGGAATAATTATCATTTTCCTGCTTGTTTGCCCCTTTATTAGACAGGATGGTATGGAGTAGGTGATTCTTATCTATAGTGAGACCATACTCGTTCTGTGCCTGAATATTCAATCTTTCCAGCATGTTAGACAGGACTGCCTCCTTGTCCCTATTACAGAGCCAGAGGGCTAACCACTGGTCATATATATTTTGTATTGTTTTTTTATGTTTATCATAAAAACTTGCAAGTGATTGGAGCCATTCGTTGAGTTTTTCTTTTGAATTGAAGAGAATATCTTCAACAAAGGGATAATGTTCCATTATATCCATTTCTATCTGAATCTTTTTTACAAATCCTTCTACGATACTTTCCACGCCATGCTTTTTGATATATACCTTGTCTTTAAGTGTGTTCCATACCTCGATAATGGGGTAATGCTCCATATTTTTTTCTGAATAATTTATGCTTTCTAAATTTTTTAAAGAGTGCTTTGTCTTTTTTGGCACACCGTACATGAGAAGCCCCAGAAGATCCGAGACCACATGGAATAAAAGAGACCTGTTACGAGGCTTCTGCTGAGGGTAGATGAAACAGATAAATTCATTAAATTCGAGGGCTTCAACAAGATGGTCCTTTTTTGATTCTTTATTCAGATATTTTACTGCATCGATGGCAAGACTCACCGTACTCATAGAAAGAAGGTCATCTTTGTCTGTGATGAATTCCCACACATCAAGGATATGCCTTCTGGGTAACACTATAAGCCTTCCTTCCGCAATTCCTCGAGGAGCATTTTTTGCCGTTCTGTTAAACGTTTTGGTATATCTATGGTTACCTCTACGTATTGGTCACCCTGACCACCTTTTTCCAAATCAGGTACCCCGAGACCCTTGAGTCGTACCTTTTTTGCACCAGGGGGTATGGTGACCCTCTTGGGCCCATCAATAGAGGCGACTTCCACTGTTGTACCCAGTAGGGCATCTGTGAGTTTAATCTCCTTTGTTACATATATATCATTGCCCACTCTTCTGAATACGGGATGGTCACCAACCTTGATGGTAATATACAGGTCTCCTCTTCGTCCTGTCCGTGGATCTCTTTGTCCCTTGCCTTTGAGCCGTAACTTCTTGCCTGTTGAAATGCCCCTGGGAATCTTGACACTAACTTCTTCTGTACCCTGATGGGTAGAGAATGCAATCCTCTTTTCACCACCGCGGATGGCATCCATAAACGATATTTCAAGCTCATAAGTAAGGTCCAGATTCCTCGGAGCCTGTTGCTCCCGTGTAATATAATCACCAAAATCCCATGATTGTGCACGTTGCCTGCCTGTTCTTCCCTGCTGTCTTCCAAAGATGATGCTGAAGATGTCACTCCCTCCAAAACCAAAGTCTTTAAAAAGATCACCCACGTTGAAATTCCTGAAGATGTCTTCCTCTGTATAGCGTTGCTGAAAACCACTCATACCAAAGGTATCATACTGTCTTCTCTTTTCCTTATCGCTCAGGACCGCATAGGCTTCATTAATAAGTTTGAATTTTTCTTCTGCCTCTTTATTACCAGGGTTCCTGTCAGGATGGTATTTAAGGGCAAGCTTTCTGTATGCCTTTTTTATCTCTTCCTCAGACGCACCTTTTGCAACGCCCAGAATCTCATAGTAGTCTTTTTTTGTTGCCATTGCCTCACCACCTCATGTGTAGTTTCTTGTTATTATTCTATATCTCCATTTCTTTTATGACAAGGTGACAGCATAGGTACCCACAGGAAGTTTAAGGGCATCTGCAACCGCAGGACATTTTACCTTCATAATATGGATTACCTGTCGTTCATGGGAAAACTCTGAGAGGGTTTCATAGTTTCCCATACCCTTGGCAATTACAATGGTTGTCTTACCCTCCCACAACTCTTTAATAACACCTCTCATCTCCTCTTTCCTGATACCGACCTCGCGGGTGCCTGTTGATACGATGGAATGGAAATAGTGAACAAGGCCAAATCGCGTGACATCCACCATGGAGATGTCATTCTGCACAGGGTGTTCTTTTATTGCATAATGGACTTTCTTGCCTCTGCCTTGAAGACAGGTTACCAAATCCATGTCAAAAAAGAAGTCTCCTATATTATCACCAAAAATAAGAACATCAGAACCATTATTACAGAGGGTTTCTTCAATCTCCTCATCGTGGCAGAAAAATGTAAAATCATCAGTATCATACTGAATGGAGGTAAAAAAATCTACCGCATTACCGAGGGCTGATAATTGTAATGCTCCGTGCAATGAGCGAGGGAACATTATCCTGAGACGTTTCAGCGCCTCTTGCGCATGTACAAATTCATGCTGTTTGATTGATGCATAGGGATCGTATACACCCGTTGCCTCTCTAATATGGGCAAGCAATCTGTTGGAGATACAGGTAGGCGTATACTGTGCATTCCAGCACTCATCAATGATTCGGTAACATTGAGACATGAGGTGCGAATCCCCTCCTGAAAGGGATATGGTCTTTTCTGCAAGCCCTCTGAGACATTCGTAACAGCAGGGTCGAATCTTCATGTGAGTCTATTACAATATATTAAAACAGATTAAAAGGGTAGTGAAAGTTTGAGATATTTGATGCTACACTATATATCAGTCAGAAAGCATACAGTAACGAACCGTTTATTGAACGAGGAGCGTTGAATGGCAGATAAACCTCTGTGTGTTGCATATGTGGATCATACAATCTTTACAACCATTGCCCAGACCATTGCTCAGGATGAAGGAATTGCTCGTGAGCAAGAGGCAATCCATACACTCTGGAGATACCATCAAGAAGGCCGTATCAAGCTGGTAACCTGTGGAAAGGATATGGAGACTGACCTGATTGTATGGTTCAATCAGCAGGGATGCTGTGTTACCGATACCCTGCGTGCACACAGTGCCATTGACGAATTTGATAGGTGGGGTAAGGTACAACGAGAAACCATCAGACGGTATAAACAGGTACTTATGTTTTTCGAGCATGTAGAGCCATTACCCCAGGTACTCAATGAGCGCATAGAGCCACCCCATGCACCACCCCTGTATACATGCCTCGTCAATGACATACTCATGGAAGGCAAAGACGAAAGGACCAAGCACAATAGTACAGAAGATATGAAGCGCATCCTTGAAGCGTGTCTGGACACTCTCCACATGTGGTATACAGAAGAAAGCTGGACAGACCTCAAGCGCACAGATTACAGACTCAACTGGCATATTCTCGAATCAACGCTTACAAAGATGAACAGGAACCCCCTCTTTGATGGCAAAGAGGGTGAATCCAACAGACACCTGTTTGGACTTCTGAATAGAACAGTGGGATTAACAAAGAAGAGTTGTCCAACATTGCCTGTAGCAAAAGGACACAGGGATTTTATTATTACCATGGTGGTACAAAAATATAACCCCTGTAAAGAGGAGCGGCACGCACGGCATATGTATAATTCCATGGCCCATAACATTAACCTTTTCCTCACCACCGACCATAGGCTCATTGAAACCTTTAACCGAAACAAACATCGCCTCTCAGACCATAGAGAGTTTGCTTATTCGCATTTTACACCCATCCGGCCATCAGAACTCAAACAGAGGATTGGCTAAATTTCTTAAGCCACCTTCTCTCTTTTGAGAACAGTCCCCTGTGGGGTGACAGTGATAATATCGACAGGAATATGCTTCTGAGCACGCTCCAGGCCACACTCAATTATGAGGGGCAATTTTGAACAGCAGGGTACCTCCATAATTAACACTGTGATACTGTTAATGGATGCTGTCTTGAAGACCATTGCAAATTTATCTATGTATTCCTCTGTGTCATCAAATTTGGGACAGCCCATCATGACCACCTTTCCTTTGAGAAAATCTCTGTGAAAATCAGGATAGGCAACGGGTGTACAGTCTGCAGCCACAAGCAGATGGGCACCTTTAAGAAATGGTGCTGTTGGAGGAACGAGCCTGATCTGCACTGGCCAGTGTGTGAGGTATGAAGGGCCTTTCCCTTTATGACGAGCGTCACGGGATTCTCCAGAGGCAGAAGAAAACATCTGTATGTGGGTCGAAGGGCAACCACAGGGGAGAACCTGAGCTAAAGGGAGTTCTGGGTTCAATGTTCTGAGTTTTACGTGCTGTTCTGTCGCAACAGGGTCAAAGGCGTCTGCGTCTCGCTCAACAATCGTTAAGGCATACCGGGGGCATTCACCGACACATGCCCCCAGTCCATCGCAGAAACTTTCTTTTACAATCCGTGCCTTACCATTTTCAATCCTGATTGCCCCCTCTGCACATGCTGACTCACAGTGACCGCACCCATTACAACGACTTTCATCTATTGCAATAATCTTTCTTTTCATCTTCATGCATAGCTCCTATAAAAAGTCAATTCATAAGACCTAACAAACAGGCCTATCGTTAAGGTTTAAGCGGCCAAGACATAACGTCTTGCAACCTTACTCATCTCTACATCCTTTGGGTCTGACAACATTTTCGAA
>Ga0272448_1001537_pt1 | contig 30624 bp, 19 predicted proteins | sample YNPCB0191_FD_202220 | JGI IMG/M metagenome (GOLD analysis project Ga0272448, IMG submission 202220) | Hot spring sediment microbial communities from Yellowstone National Park, WY, United States - YNP-CB-019-1 | ecosystem: Environmental > Aquatic > Thermal springs > Hot (42-90C) > Sediment...
GCCTGTTTTTCATTGGCCGGAAGATGATCGGCCGATTGCAACTGACGTCCTCGCAAGCCCTTACGGCTTTACTGGAAGCCCTTCTCCTAGAGGCCAAAAACTGGGGATAAGTCAGTGCAGTGGAGGATTGCAAAAATGGGAATAGTTGATCCGGTTGCCCAAGACGTCTTTTCGCTCTCGTCCCCAGCACAAACAGGAATCCCGAAGTTGGAAAAAATGGATGGCCCTTTATGGGACGGCCATAGGACCTCATTTCTGGATTCCTGCTGCTTTCACAGGAGCTATTCATGGTCTATTTCTACAACCGGTTCAAGGGTTACCGAAGCTCATTTTTGCCAGAGGTTTTCCCGGCAAAGGCTTCCCTAACAAAAAAGACCACGGAGCGATTTCCGCCCTAAGAAACTCGCCCCTAGGTTTTTCGCGAGGCTCTTTCTGTGGAAAGGACCTGCCGCAAGAGGGCGGAAAAGTCTTCATAAGGAGAATCGCATGGGGGGCCGTTACTATATTGCAAGATCGCATGTTGGGTTTTGTTGGGCAACGACACCAGGGTCGAAGAGACGGTGCCGAACTTCGGCCCTAAAAGTACCAGCCCCCCTCGACCGGCCGGATCAGGTCGGCGGGAAAAGGTGCGGCTAGCGGCCGCTAAAAATGTTACCGAGGAATCCAGTCGTTGAAGAGTTAATTGTCGGCGGGCAAGTTGTTGGCGTGGATCCGTCGGATCGTCCAGATCGCCATGGGTTAAAATATGTAACCCGGGCGTCAGCTCCACAATCTCCACCCGATTACCGCCATACACGACGGCCCCGTACTTGGCATCCAGACAGATATAATTGGCCCCTGCATATTGGCCGGTGGCAAGTTCCTGGGCAGCCATGAGAGCAGCCTCCCTAGCCGAGCGACAATTCAACAGCTCCCGACATAACAGGCCCCGAGACCGCGGCTCTGGCGGCACGTTGGTTTTCGGCCGATTGCCCACCGCCACCAAAAGACCATACTGATTAATTCCCAGCCAGGTTCCTCCCCCTTTTTTATCGATTCCGCAGACCGTGCGGGGCTTTCCGGATTGAATCCGGGGAGGCAGACTAGGGCGTTCAAAAAACTCCTCCCGATTGTACGCCGCCAAAATCGGCGTATTCGCCACTGCCTGATAGTAAATTGCCATCACACACATATTCACTTCCACCCCATCAACAACTACTCCCCCTCAACGGCGATACTTCGGTTCTCACTACCTCCAACCGAAATCGAGTAAGAACGAAAACATCATTTTATCAAAGAATCGCCAAAATAGGACCCATCTAATGGGGGATATTGTTAAATTCGTAACTATGTAGCCGAATGAAGCAAATCGCCTCTCCCCTGGCCCTCGAGAGGCCAGCTCCAGAGCGAAGCGAAGCCGGGCAGGAGTGGCACTGCCGCGAAAGCGGCGGTCCAGAAAGTGTCACTGCCTGCGCAAGCAGGAATCCAGAAAGGAGTAAAAATCCATGTTTCCTGGATTCCCGCTTGTGCGGGAGTAAGCCTGGATTGCTGCTTGCGCAGGAATGACATATAGACCCACCATTCGGCTAAAGTGTTACGGGAAATGTATGAGGAAAAGGTTGAAGAGTGGAAAGGCCATAACGTTGGGAAGAAACAGAAGAAATTCTCATCAAAGATAAAAATAGGCAAAATGGGGAAAATACAAAATTTTGCCGTTTCTAGATGGACTAAATCCAGGTAACATTTTAGCCGAATGAAGCCGCGGCAATTTTGGCTAGAACCCCCATCCAGTGTCATTCCCCCGCCAAGCGGGAATCCAGAATTTTCTTTATGGATATTTAACTGCGTCGTGACTTTCCGCGGGGATGACACCAGCGGGCTATCCATTTGGCTAAAATGTTATAAATCCAGCAAGAGAAGCACCCCCTACTTGGGGGGGCTTCAACAAGCCAACTCTTCCTAACCCTCTTGAGAATTCTGGCTAAGAAACATATGCTAATAGTTTTAACATGGCTTGAACCGGTTTTTGGGTTCCAGGCAAAAGTTTTTGATACCAGTTCCCCCGTTTCAATACAGACGCCCCACGAACACTGGTTTTGTGCAGCAATTCGGCCTTGGGGAAAATTCCCGTGGAAAATCGGAGGTGCCCAATCCTGCTGCGGTGTGAACCATTCCTGGACTATTCGGGGGGTTTGTGGGGACAGGTCTTTTTTCGTTTTTTGTGGTTTTGGAATGCTTCATCTGTTGGAAGCAGGAGGTTTCCTTTAGAGCCTGTCCCAAAATCGGGCTTGGCGCAAGGTGGGTTCGATTTATCCTGCCCCCGGAAACCTACTTGCAGAGAGGGATCGGACAGGGGGACGGCATTTTGGGATAGGCTCTTAGTTGTCCTTCCCGCCCAAGCAGCCAGGGAAACACCGGGGGAAGACGAAATTTTACTCTCCATGGAAAAGTTTTTGGGAAATTATTTTGAGATGGAATAGGGTTTGTATGGCTTCTCCGACCACGCAATCCGCAGAACGTATTCTGGCAACTCGTCGGTCCAGGACCGGTTCTCTTCTTGGGGTGCAAACCCTTGCGACAGGTAGTTTCACGCCGGAGCAAGAGATTCGCAACGAGGACTTGGCCGGTTTAGGTTACGATGCGGAGTGGATTGTGCAGCGGACCGGCATTTTGGCCCGTCGGCACGCTCCGCCCGGCATGAGCACCGGCGATTTGGCTGTCGAAGCCGCTCGCCAATGCATTCAACAGGCAGGCGTCGATCCAAAACAAATTGACTTGGTTCTGTTGGGCACCTGTACGCCCGATATGCCGATGCCGGCCACCGCCTCGGTGGTGCAGGATCGACTCGGTCTGGAGGCGATGGCCTTTGACATGCAGGCAGCGTGTGCGAGTTTTGTCTTTGCTTTGATCACCGGGATGCAATATGTAGCGACGGGCTGTAGCCGATTGGCCCTAGTCATTGGCGCCGATTGCAACAGTCGGATCGTCAATCCGGCCGATCAGCGGACCTATCCCCTGTTTGGCGATGCGGGCGGAGCGGTGCTGCTGGCGCCGGGCAGCCAGGAGCAAGGGCTTTTGGCCTATGCCGTCGGGTCGGACGGTTCTGGGGCTGATTTGCTATGTCGGCCCATGGGCGGCTCGAGACTACCTTTCAGCCAAGCCGACGGACCCAATGATCCCAGGCAATATCTCTCCATGGAAGGTCGGCTTATCTACAAGTGGGCGATCCGCCAATTGGCACAGACCACCGCCACTGTCTTGCAACAAACGCATATGAGTCTCGAAGACATCGACCTCATCATCTTCCACCAGGCCAATATGCGGATCATCAATTCGGCGGTCAAAGAATTGGGGCTGGACCCGGCCAAGGTATTCAACAACCTGGATCGGTATGGCAACACGGCCTCCGCCAGTATTCCGCTAGCCTTGGACGAGGCGTATCGGCAAGGCCGAATCCATCCGGGAGATGTTATTTTGTTCAGTGGCTTCGGCGCCGGTCTGGCCTGGGGAACCGTGCTCATCCGCTGGTAGAATCTTGGTAACATTTTAGCCGAATGAAAATGCCCTTGGAGGGACCTGCTTCGGAGGTCCGATACCTTGGAGGTAGTGGCCTGGGATCGTCGTTAGGCGGGCACGATCAACGTGCCCCTCCATTCGGCTAAAATGTTACGAAGCTTGCAGCCGAGGGAAAAACCGGCCGCCAACGGACAGGAGGAGTCTGCCGTCATGGAGGCGATGTCTCATTGCCCGAGGGCCCCCCTTTCCCCCGGCTATGCTGACAGCTAGCTGTCCTCTCCTACGCAGGGCCGGCTCTCTTCCAAGCAGGCCAGAGGCGAAGAACTGGGCCAGCCGTTCTCTTTTCCCTGGCCTACTCAATGAATCGTCGTAGCAGGATACATTTTTCGACGTTGTGGTCTTGGCCGCGCTCGAAGGCCACCGGGATCGACCGGTCGATGATGTAGAAGGCCCGGTGCCGACGCACTTCGCCCCGATCCAGGCCCAATTCCTGCCCCAATTTCCCGGCAGTATCCACCTCGAAGTATCCTACCGTAATCCAGACGGCATAGACGTTGGAGCGGGTTGTTACCAGATTGCCCAGTTTTTGATAGGCCTGGTAGCGGAAATAGGGGTTCGGATCAGGATCGGCATAGACGACGCTGCGACGGTTTTCCAAGAGCGGCCGACGGATTCCCGTCGAAGGCGCCGATCGAAGCAGGGTCGATTCCACTTCATCCTGTTCCGTCAGCCCTGACTGAGCTGCCAGGTAACTGCCGAACCACGAGCGGAACGGTCGAGAAAACCGGCTAGGCACGCTCGGATCACAGGTCAGCATATTCCGTTGGATAAGCAGGGGATCCGGATCCGAGCCGCCGACAGGGGGGGTGCCTTTTCGGCTGGCCACAAATTGATCCAGCAGTTGCATATTCGACAGCCCTGGAAAGACGCTCACCAACCCTTCGCCAACGCCGGGACCAGCCAGGGTATTGATGTTGATTCGGCCAGGTTCCCGATAAAGCGGGATACGGTTAAATGGTGGCTTGAAGAAATGGCCGGTGCTGCCGGCAGCCAAACTCGGCGGAACTTGGATTTCTGTATAAATATAGGGAGACGGCACCCCCACATAATCGAACAGCCGATACAATAGCGGCGCATTATGCGGACCGCCCGCCCGAGGCGTATGCGCAGTGTGGAAGAAGTTGGCCAGATGCGGGAAAGCCAGATCATTCGGACCGGACGGCTGGTAGGGGTTGGGCGTCCCGATTGCCGTTCGATAGTTGTGCAGCAGTTCATACTGGCTGGCGGCCGGGACCAGCATCAGTTCATACGGATTGACAAACGGTCGGTTCAGCCAAGTGAGCCACGGAAACGGCTCCTGTGGATCGCCCACATATTGAGCCGGGCTATTTCGCGGCAACCGACGCGGCGGCAATCCGTTCCGATTCAGATGATAGTTCAAAAAGCCCAAGGAATGTCCCAGGTTCGGACGGAGCCGATAATCCTGACTTCCGGATCCCCGATTATTCTGAGGAATTTGATCTTCCGGTTCATGCCGCCAGAGATTATTGAGCGCTGGATGATCCGGGTCGTTCCATTCCCCGCGTTCGCGAGTCACAGCGTATTGGAGATTTCCGCCGCTATGCTCGGCATGGGTGCTATCGTTCACAATACCGTTGAACGTAATTAAATCAATGGGCATCGTATCGATGGTAACATAAGGATTCGTTTTAGGATGATAAGCGGCTAGAGGATTAGCCAGTCGTTGGAGGTGGATCACCCGATAATGGGGATAATGGCCGTCTTTGCGAACGGTATCCCAAATATCGCCCGGTCGAGTTTTATCCAGCGGCGTATCGAAGGGCTTCTGATAACCGGCATAAGAAGCCGCGCCTTCGTCATATTCCGCACCGCTGCCGCCGGCCCCGGCGTCGGTGTCCGGATAATAGGGGTCGCTCCCTTTGCCGGTCGGCTCGGTAACGCTCAATCGGTGCGGTTCATCGATGAGCACCACCAGAGGACGTTTGACGTTGGCGGCAGGAAAATCGAAGATTCCGTTATTGGAAATCTGAATCGGCGGAGTGCCGCTGGGATTGAGTTCAATCCGTCGGGCGGCGTTGTTGGGGACGTCCGCTTCTGTCTGCGTGGCGGTTAACGTAACACTATTCGGAATACCTAGATAGGTAATGCGGGGGTTTTTAGCGGTTTTGGCGGTTTTCTCCGCCGGTCCTAGCAGGGCGTATCGACCCGGCGGCACCACGGCTGCTCCAGACGCGAGAGGCGTGGAAGGATAATACCGCTGGGTATCGGCGGTTTCGCCCGTGTAGAGGGTTCCGCCCGGATTGACGAAATAGACGCTCCGTTCGATCGCCGGTGCGGAAGGCAGATTCGGATTGGCCGGGTCCGGTTGCGGCGTCGCACCGGGCGTGTAAGGAACAATCACCAGACGCCAGACCGGGGCACCACCCGGGGCTTGACGGGTAAGCTCCACGCCGGGGCCTTCCGGTCCCGTTCCGTACAGTTCGGGGTGGATCGGTTCATTGGTCGTCCAGGGATTATAGAGCTCCACAAACAGCGAACCCCGTGGACGCAGCCGTTGATCATAATCGTCGTCCGGATTATTCGTATCGGTGGTATATTTGCCGGAAGAATCCGTATTGAGGTCTTCCACCCGCCGATCGTGGAAAGCGATGGTTTCGGTGATCAATAGTTCCGGCCGTTCACAGCCCCACACGACATGGGGTTCGCTGATGCCGTCATCGGTGGCCGGGTCGCCGTCGCACCGCCAACCGGCCGAAGTAAACGGATTCGGGTCGTACTCGAAGCAGGTCATGATCGAATCCCGATCCCGGAAATCGACCACATTGACCGCCCATTGGGCAATGAATCGGCAGGTAGCCGCCCGGTTTCCTAGCTTGGCATCCAGATAATCTATATCCCAAAGGGTCAACGCCAGACAATAGAGATACCGGGCATACAATTGCCGGGCTTGCCCTTCCGGAATGCCCGTGCCTTGGGTGAGATCGGTTTGGGCGGCTGGTAGAGAACCGGAGTGCTGAGGGAAGGTCTCGCCCACGGCCTCTTCCATTTCGTCGATCACGCCGTTGCTGTTGTTATCCAAACCGTCGCCCCAGGGGCGATTGAGGTCCATTTTCAGGCCCTGCAAGATTTCCGGTGGTAGCAACCGGCCGGTCAAAAGCTGCTGGTGCGCATTGGAACCAGGAGCAATGCCATACCGCATGAGGAGCGATTGGGCCACATGGCGAGGCCGCGTCGCATCCTCCGGATTAGCCGGGTTAAAAGCAAACGGAGCTATCGGCACATCCCAGCTTTCGGTGGTTACTTCTGTACGACGGGATAACAGAACGGAATTGGTAGGATTGCCATCTGGGCTGCTGAGGGCGGCCAGTCGGGGCGGCAATAGCTCGGCGTCGGCGTCCGCGGCCCGCAAGATGCGCTCCAATTCCGCCGGGCTGAAGGGGTTGTTGTTCTGTGTACCCGGCGGTAAACCCCGAGGGGTATTCGGCCCAAGATTGACTTGATAAGGATTCCCCGTGAATTGATCGGCGCCCCAAGCAAGCAGGTTGGAATAGATCGGTTGTCCTCGCACGTCCAACCCGACGGCCATGGCGCCCCGAATATCCGGCGGACTGCCATAGGCTTTGCAATTGGCTAAGTTACTGGCAAACCATGTGGCGGGATAGGCAAAGTGCTTATTGAAACACAACGGATAAAAACCGGGGACGCCGGGGCTGCTGCTGCCATACCGGCCGTCGTAGGATAAGCCGGTGGGCAATGTATATCCCTTAAAGAGCCGCTGATAAAGAGTGTGATCTCCGAACAGATTCAGTAGATTCACATCGGCCGGACCGAAACCGGCGCCTCGAGCCAGGTCCGCCGAATTGGCTCCTCCAACAAACAACTGGCCATCCGTCAGTGTAACTTGAGTGGTATAGGTGCTAGTAGTTTGTTCGAGGCTGCCGTGGGCGTTCAGATTCAATCGGCCGTCCAAGTCCAAACATAAAACGGCGACCAAGGGTTTGTACAGGCGTCCATCTGGAGTCCGACGAGTCGGAAGTCCTATGTCGATCCAGATACTATCCGGTATCCCATCGCCGTCGTTATCCACATCCCAAGCTTTTGGATTTTGTGGATCATAGATGCCGTCCCAGGCGGGATTGAAACGAGGATTACTCCCGTTAAAGTTGGGATGGTCCGTGGAAGTGGGCCGAAGGATACTCTGGCGAACCAAGTCTGTTTTTCCCTGGGCCGTCCAATAGGCAACCAGATCCGCCCGGTGGAAGGAAGGGATCGGTACAGGAACCGGTCCGTTAGGGATGTTCGGCCAAGCGGCTGGAATGGGCACCGCAAGGGCCAGATGCATGTTTTGGTAATCCGGGGCGTCGTAGTCTTCGTTGGCCTCGCCGCTTGTAGGACGGGCTGTCGGGGCGCCCAGAAACCCCCGGCCGCTAAACGCCGCGCCGTTGATCAAGACGGATTTATTTTGAAGGGCTGTTGGAAGGTCGGTCAAAGAGACGCTAGGAGGTAGATCGCTGAAGGTGCGTAGTTGTAATCGGCTGGTCGTGGGATTATAGCCGACAATATGGGTGCTGAGGCCCCGGGCTGGGCCATCCAAAACCGTGATCACTCGGCCCACCCGCCACCAGGGTTCCGAAACGCCGCTCAGCGAGACTTCGATCAGGGCATTGCCACAGGCGAAATCGGCGCCGGTGATCGTGCACCGGATACTGTCCGGGCCGTAGATATCTTCCAGTAAACTATGCAAGGCAATCGGATTGTCCGGTTCTTTGGTGATATCCACGCCGCGAAGGATTCGGAGAAAGGCCTCGTGAACAAACTGGAGATACGGATCGACGACATCACCGCTGACCGGCGGCGGCACGCGCCACCCGCTCCGCGAAGCCACCCAATCTTCCGACGAAACAAAAACTTCGGCGCGTCCGGCTGCTAAAGCCGACCGCTTCGCTTGGCTGGCCACAATGACAAACGTCAGCGCAATCAGACTGAACATGGCCAACAGACCCAAGATGACCAGGAGCAGTACTCCTCGGCGGGTCTGCTTGCAACGGCTCGTGGTGAAGGGAACGATTTTCATCGCTTCGATGTCCTTAAAAAGAGATATCCTGCCCTTGCCTGGCCTTGATGGATTATTTGTCGGACAGTCCTTTTTCTCACCCGGCCTTCTTCTTTTTTGTAACATTTTAGCCGAATGAAGGGGCGCGATGTGTCACTGCCTGCGCAAGCGGGAACCCAGGAAACATGGATTTTTACCCCTTTCTGGATTCCTGCTTGCGCAGGAATGACACTTTCTGGACCGCCGCTTTCGCGGCAGTGCCACTCCTGCCCGGCTTCGCTTCGCTCTGGAGCCGGCCTCTCGACGGCCGGGGGGAGAGGCGAGTTGCTTCATTCGGCTAACGAGTTACTCTTTTTTTCTAATAACTCTCTCCGAGTTTCAGTTCCACAATTCGAGAAAAGACGCCCAAGACCCCTTCAACCAGGATGGCCTGTTGAGGAGACGGAATCGGCGGTCCCATTTGGGCGTCGCCGACCACGGTAACATACCATTGGTTGGAAGTGGGGTTGGGCCTGGCCGCCGCGACGATCCGATGCCACTGGAACACGTCCACTCCAGAAACCGAAGAACAAAGCAATATCCATCGGTCTTTTTCTAGTAAGGAAGCGTAGTTCGGATCGGGCAACGTCACGACGATTTCGCCGCCTATTTCGGTCATCGCCGCACTGGTAACCGGGACTACGATTTCCGACTCCGCAAGATTGGTATTCCGTTTATGAAATACAATCACCGAACACCATACGTGAGCCATACTGGAGACGGTGTTGATCTTGAGCGGCGGGCCGAGCATGAACATCCAGGAATAATTTCCGTCGAATTCGGCTCGGCAGTTGGCGGGATTATAGGCGCTGGGGTCGCTGGAGACCGCGCCGGTGCTGGTTTGTCGATAGATCAACCTAGCCCGCTGCCGACGGTCCGACGGGATGTCGAAAAGCACATCATCTTTACTGACGAAAATTTCCTTAGCACCTACGGCGTTGAGCGGGCTGCTAAGCCAGACTTTCGTCCCGTCAGGTAAGGTGACAGGACCGACGACGGCTTGGGGAGCTGCGCCCAAATTGAAGCGGGGCATCGTCGGTGCGCCGGATGCGGGGAAGGTGTTGGCCCCCGCCGCGGTAACGCCCACCGGATCGATCAATACATAAGGAATCGAGTTCGGATTCCAGACGGAGGGGATGCTTCCAAACCACATCAACACGGGCCGGGGAGGATTGACGCTCATATCCAACTGCACAGGTTGAAGCATATTTCGGAGTCGGATTTCTCGCATGGCCGCCGCTCCGACCACGGCGGCCCGATCCGCCTGCACCCCCGCGGCGATCTCTGAGCCGCCCACCGGCAGCAATGCCGCCACTCCTAAAAGCCCCACCGCCAGAATGAAGATCGAAATCAAGACCTCCATTAACGTAACGCCGTCTTTGCTTCGGCAGCCACGCCGAGCCTGCGCCGGGCTTCGCGGACAGCAAGCCTGAGCACCAACCGCTTGGGTAGGGGCAGGGTCTTGGCCAGAGCGGAACATCCGCGGTTGCCCTTGATTTGGCCCTCGGGGGGAATCGGGACGAAGTTTTCGAGTTGCCATCATTTGCCTCCCATACTTGGCCCTTCCAAGGCGAATCGGCGGGCTTCCACAAAATTGGCGCCGGCCGCCATCTCCACCGTCTTGACCATGCCGGTCTGCGGGGTGACGGTGACCCAAAGGTTGCCCAAATCCTGCCAATTGGTCCGTCCATCTTCTCCCTGGGGAATACGATTGAGCTTGCCGACCAACAGAAAGATCGGTTCGGTAACTTTAGCCCGCTGCAAGGTCGGGCCGCCGCTCTGGTTGACCGAGTACCAAACCGATTCCACCTCCCCCTTGGGAGAGAACATGATGCGAATTTCATTCACATCGGTATCATTGGCCGGGGCAAAGATTTGGGCCAATCCACTCGCACTGGTATCCGTGCCTACCCCGGACCATTGAGTATCAATCGCCGCCCCAGCGGGCAATTCCAAGGGACTGGCTAAACTGCGAATCCGAGGCGTGCGGAATATCTGAAACGGCACCCCCGGGTCGGGAATATTGGACGGCACAGGCGGTCCCATACCCGTCTGCCGAAAAGTGCAAAGGACTTGAACTCTAGGACTTTTGGTAATCCAAACCCTATTGGTAATTTCCCAAATCGGCCCCTGAAAGTTCAGTTGCAGATAATCCCCCACTTGCAGATCCGGAGAATAGCCGCTCTCAAAACTTACCAGGGCTTGCCCCGTTGTCGGGGTAGTAGGGTTCGAATTGCTAATGATGAGGCGGGGGATGCGAGAACTATCCATTCCCGTAGGAGGCAGTTGCTCTACGATAAATAAATGGGTGACCGCCTGATTCAAGCCAGATCGCCGCTCTAGCCAGACGCCGATGGGACGTTTCTTCTCCATGGCCATACTGCGGGCGCGGTTCAAGTACATGTTCACCTGCCGGGCCGACTCCCGCATCCGCCGCGATTCCAACGAGGGGGTGATCACCGGGATGACCACCCCAGTCAAGATGACTAAGATGGTTACCACCACCAGAAGCTCTACCAGGGTCATGCCCACCCGCCGGTTGCCGTCGAAGGCAGAAGGCTGAGGGCGGAAGGCGAAGCCCGGCCCGCTAGGTCCAGCGTGGCCCCTGGGCCGTGAAACCGGCGAAAACCTTCGGACGGTTTGGGTATTCCGTATCCGGCTCATGTTAGCGGACCTCCAGGCGGTGATTGTGGATATTGTCGTAGTGATCTAATGTTCCATTGGCTGGCCCGGTCGCTGTGCGAGATTCATTGTCCAAGTCTTTCGGTTTTCCTAGCTCCCCGGCATACGGATTGGTCATATCGTAGCCGGCTTTGATTTCGATGTCATAAATGCCGTCCGGCCCGGCCGAGTAGATCAACGGAACCATCCGCCAGGCATTCGTCTCCACCCCGTAGGAATCCAGCGGGTCGTGATCTCGCGTCGGATCCGGAGCACCCGATGGCAACTGCGTATTGCCCTGCAACTGGGTATCGGCGCCATACATGGGTAGAAATCCCGGGGCCCAACGAAGGAACATGATCGGGTTGCCCCAGGCGTCGATGAACTCCGGCCAGCCGTCCCCGTCGGTATCGCCGATTTCGTTCTCGGCGAACTGCCCGCGGGCTTCCGGCTGGCTCATCGTAATCCACATATAAAAAGTTTCGGCAACGTTATAAGTAGGCGTGGGCGGGCTTGCGTTATATTTAGCCAAATAGGCTTGGCTCAAGGCCGGCCGGGCCAATCCGGCAACCTTCGGCGGCTCCGTTATATCCAGCGGGCATTCGGGCATTTCCATCCGCATCACGTCCCGGATCGCACGCAGACGGGCCAACCGGGCTTGCGCCGCTGTCATCCCGGCCGTATCGATCGACACCCGCCGCCGACTGTAGGATTCGTACCGTTCCATGACGATGGTATGCAGCTTGGCGATGGTGGCTTTGGTCTTGGCAATGCGGGCCTTTTGCCTAGCTGTATTGATCGCCGTAAAAATCAACCCCGCCAAAATTCCTAGGATGGTTACCGTCACCAAGAGTTCGGTGAGCGTAAAAGCCCCCCGCGTAGGACTCCTTGGGGTTAACCGCCTCCCCGAGGGCCAATGTCCACGTGGTTCGGTTCTGGTCGGCCCTAGTCGGCCAACCCCTCCAGCAGTTTTCATCGCCGCGACTCCTTCTGAGACGTAGGCGTCGGGATGCCCTTCCATAAAGGTACTTTCCAGGTCCGAATCGCCCTTCTGGCCCGCCGGGAAATCCGAACGATAAAATATTCCGAAATCTTCGCTTCCTCCAAATACCGCGTGTTTCAGCACTCGATCCAACATCCTGTTTGGCTTATAGGTCCCTCCGTGTTGGGAACATTTTAGTCGTTTTCTTACTTTTCGTGACACTTCAGCCGAATGGAAGGAATTGCGTTTTTCCTTTCTCTCTCACGGGGGCGGACGAGACATCCGCGATCCCAGGAAAAAAGGATTCCGCCGATCGACGGAAATGTCTTTCGTTTTTATTTTAGAGCCTCTTTGAGTTTTCCCTCCGTGAAGTTCGTCAGGTTATCTTCACAGGCAGCTCTATCTTGAGCCAAACCGCTGGAAGGATTTCCATACAGATTGTCTCGACCCGCCGAAATGATCTGAAAAGTTTGTGGATTAAAATATTCCCCTTGGGCGTTTTTATAAGGCGTGATGGTAACATCTTCTCCATTGGCATTATGACGGAAAGAAACCGCCCCATACTCCGAAGCCCGGAAATAGATAAACGGGGCATCCGCCTCGATGGCCCCAGCAATATCTGGATAATAACGTATCGTCCCTCCGGTGATGATCAAACGTTTTTGGACAAAATCATACAGCGGCGGATACCGCATGGTATCCAAGGAAGGTTTTCGGAAAGGATTGGCCGGATCTTTGGAAAACCCCTTCGGTTTGCCAGTGTCGTCCGGCATGCCTCCTAACCAGAAAACCAAGGCGGCAGCCGCATCCATATTGGAGACCGTAAGCGGAATGTCGTTGGCCGCTAGATCAGCGACGAATTGGGCGTAAGGATCCGCCGTAGTGGCCGGATAGCGCGGAAACGCCCGCCGTAAAAACGCCCGCACACTAGCCGCATCCTGCAAGTTCGTCGGTGGAAAATCCCCGTACCGATCCTTGAATACATGGAGGCACTGTTCCATGGCCCGGATTTCCAGACTGACACGGGCCTCCCTAGCCCGTCCCATGGCCGCGATGACCGCCGTAGAGATCAGCCCGGCCAGAATCCCAAGGATCACAATGACCACCAAAAGCTCCACGAGCGTAAAAGCGGGGCGTTTGTGGCCCCAACGGTGTCCTCTTCCATCATTGGGGGATTCCATGATTCGACTCCTTATGGGGAATTTCCTGGTTGCCTAAGCTGGCCCGTTAACCGGTGAGTTTCTGAATCAGACTGATCAGCGGCATGAACAAAGCAATCACGATAAACCCGACCATACCGCCCAAGATGATGATGAGCAGCGGTTCCATCAGGCTCATCAAGCTTTCCGTAAGCACGGAGACTTCTTCGTCGTAGGTGTCCGCGATTTTGTAAAGCATAGTATCCAATTCGCCCGTCTCTTCGCCTACATCCACCATGTTGACCACCATGTCGTCCATGACGCGGAGATTCATCCGAGGCAAATACAACAAGGCGCCGATGCCCGGGATAAAAAAGGTCCAGAAAAATAGCGCCATCGGATGGAAAGACAACCGGGAATGTTCTTTCAGCGGCCCGGCAATGGCCTGACCTTCTCGAATCGCTTCGTACACCTTTTGATAGAGTTGTTCGAAGAAGGCGTTGCCGGCCGTCTCTTTGGTAATGTGCAGGGCTTCCAAAATGGGCACACCGCTGGCTACCAAGGTGCCCAACGTCCGCATGGTCCGGGCGATGATGTTCTTTTCCACCAATTGACCGAAAATCGGCATCTTCAGCAGGAATATATCGAATCCCATTCGGCCGTGATAAAACTTCCGCAGCAATTTGATGAACAACCAGATGGCCGTCGGGATACCCGGCAAAAGATACCAATAGCTTTGTACAGTATTTGCGATGACGATCAGCAGTTGTGTCAGCGGCGGAAGGTCGGTCCCAAAGTCGGCGAAAATCTTTTGGAACGCCGGGACAATTTTAATCATGATGAAGGCCAAAATACCCACGGCAAACACGACCACGGCTATCGGGTACGTCAAGGCGCCTTTGACTTTGCGTTTGAGGGATTCGGCGCGTTCTTTGAATTCGGCCAATCGGCGGAGGATCACTTCCAACGCCCCGCCCGCCTCGCCCGCCTTGATCATGTTCACATACAATCGGTCGAACGTTTTGGGGCATTTGGCCATCGCTTCCGACAAGGTCGCCCCGGCCTCAATCTCTTCGCAGACATCGATCAGGGTGTTTTTCAATGGGCCGGGCTTGGCCTGTTGCTCCAAAATCCGCAGACTCCGCAAGATGGGCAAACCGGCATCTTGCAAAATCGATAGTTGCCGGGTAAACGTGGTCAATGTCTTTGCATTGACCCGGCCAATGGTAAACGTCTTCCCTTTGCGTTTTAACTTCTTTTCCGCCGCTGTTTTTCGGGCCTTTTTCAGGGTGATCTTCGTCACGAAGTACCCCATCTGGCGGATCGTCTGCTGCGCTTCTTCTTCGTTGGCCGCCTCGATGACGTCCTTAATCTCCTGACCTGTGGCGTCCATGGCCTCAAATTGATAGGTCGGCATGGCTCGTCCTCACTTCCTCCAAGCAGTCATGGAACCTCTACTCCACAAAACCCGGTGTTTCGCCTTTCTCCCGGTGGGGAGATGATGGAAAGTTTCCAAAGCTTTTTTGTCGCCAAACTTTTCATCCGGAGGGTCCACTTTTCTCCGAAACGCCCAAAAGTTAATCCTCTCGGACAGTTTCCCGGATCACTTCTTCGATGGTGGTAATCCCAGAAAAAACTTTTTCCAACCCAGAGACTCGCAGGGGACGCATTCCTTGTTGCAATGCCACCTCCCGAAGGATCTGAGTCGAACATCCTTTATTGATCAGCTCTCGAAGAGGGTCGTTGATGACCATCAATTCAAAAATACCCGTCCGTCCCTTAAAGCCGGTATTGTTACACGAGGCGCAGCCTCGGCCTCGATAAAACTTCTTGCCCACCACATCGTCGGGCGTAAGGTCCAACTCCGCCAACGTCTCGGTGCTCGGTACCGTCAATTCTCGGCATTCGGGACAAATCTTTCGGACCAATCGCTGCGCCAATACGGCTTCCAAGGTTGCCGTGATCAAAAACGGCGGGATGCCCATGTCCCGAAGCCGCGTCACGGTGCTCGGAGCGTCGTTCGTGTGCAGGGTGCTGAAGACCAAATGCCCCGTCAGCGACGCCTGGACCGCAATTTCCGCCGTCTCCAAATCCCGAATCTCCCCCACCAGAATAATATCCGGATCCTGCCGCAGGATCGACCGCAAACAGTGAGCAAATGTATTCCCAATCGCCGGGTCCACCGGAATCTGCACAATCCCGTCGATATCGTATTCCACCGGGTCTTCGGTGGTGATGATTTTGTCTTCGATCGAGTTCAGCTCATTCAAGGCCCCATACAGGGTGGTCGTCTTACCCGATCCCGTCGGCCCGGTCACCAATACGATGCCATGAGGTTTCTGGATGATCTCTCGGAATTGGGCCAGAGTGGTCGGATCCATGCCGACCTGATTCAGATCCAGCATCACCACCGATCGGTCCAAAATCCGCAACACCACGCTTTCGCCGAACATCGTCGGTAGCACACTGACGCGCACATCCACCGGATGTCCGCCTACGGTCAGACGGATTCGCCCGTCTTGCGGCAGCCGCCGTTCGGCAATATCCAAATCGGCCATCACTTTAATTCGGGTGGTAATGGCAAAAGCCAAGTGCCGCGGAGGCGGCACCATCTCGTACAATACCCCATCCGACCGAATCCGAATCTTGAACTCATTCTCAAACGGCTCGAAATGGACATCGCTGGCTCGATCACGAATCGCCAAGAGCAACACCATGTTGAGCAGTTTGCGGACTGGAGCGCTATCGGCCAAGGCCTCCACACTCGTCAGGTCTAAGGGACCTTCTTTTTCCAGTTGAGCGGCCGCCTTGAGCAACTGCGGATCGCTCTCCATCTCCGAAATAATCGACTCTACGCTCTCCCCGCCCACCGAATAGTACTTGTCCAGAGCCTTCAGCACGTCCCGCTCGGTAGCCACCACGGCCCGAATGTTGTAGCCCAAAAACGTCCGCAGTTCGTCGATGATCGACAATTTCTGCGGATCGCACATGGCTATCGTCAGCGTATCTTCCTCAAAATGGATCGGGATCACCCGATAAAGCTGCGCCATCGGCGGAGTGATCATCTTGAGCACTTCCGGCGGGATGGCCATATCCGCCAAGTTGACCACCCGCATATTCATCTGCTCGCCTAACGCCTGGGCTAACTGATCCTCATTGATCAGCCCCATGCTAATGGCGATCTGCCCTAAAAGTTCTCCTGGCCGCTGCTGTTGTTCGTCCAACAGCATCTCCAGTTGCTCCTCGGTAAGGAAACCCAAATCGACCAGTATCTGTCCAATCCGCCGAATCGCCATAGTGGTAGTACCTACATCCAAAAAACCTCAAATTTGGGCCGCCTCTCGGCTCAAAGGCCTGTTTGCATTCAGGCCCTTTTACCGATCGAAATCTTCCTCCTCCCGAATCCGTCGTCGGGCCTCCTCCTCGTCTTCGAGGATGCCTTTTTCGGCCCGGGCGATCTTGGCAGCCAATTCCTCCACCGAATTCGCACGAAACAAAATCTCCCGTTTTTCCACCAAGCCAGCCTGCCATAGCCGAAACATATGGTCATCCAACAGTTGCATCCCTAACCGATGTCCCGTTTGGATCGCCGAGTTGATTCGGTAGGTCTTATTTTCTCGAATGAGGTTCGCAATCGCTGGCGTGACCACCAACATTTCATAGGCGGCAATCCGCCCCCCGCCAATTTTCGGCATTAACGTCTGCGACAAGACCCCAATAATCGAGGTGGAAAGTTGAGTTCGAATTTGCGCCTGTTGGTTGGTAGGAAACACGTCGATGATCCGGTTGATCGTCCCTTGGGCGCCGGTCGTATGCAGGGTGGCAAACACAATATGCCCCGTCTCCGCTGCCGTAATCGCCGCCTCGATCGTCTCCAAATCCCGCATTTCGCCCACCATGATTACGTCCGGGTCTTGACGCAGACCCCGTCGGATCGCCTCAGCAAAACTCGGTACATCCACCCCCAACTCCCGTTGATTGATCGTGCACTTCTTATGCGGATGATAAAACTCGATAGGGTCTTCAATGGTGATGATGTGATGGTCGCAATGTTCATTCAGATAGTCAATCATGGCGGCCAGGGTGGTGGTTTTCCCCGACCCAGTCGGCCCGGTCACCAGAATCAACCCTCGCGGCCGCATAATCAGCTCCTTTAATACCGGAGGGGTCCCGAGTTCCTCAAAGCTCATCAACCGGTTCGGAATCTGCCGAAGCACCATCCCGACATAGCCCTTTTGTTTGAACACGGAAACTCGAAATCGGGCCATATCGCCAAAGGCAAAACCAAAATCGGCGCCCCCTACCTCTTGAAGCTCCTGCTGGCACCTTTCCGGGGTGATGCTTTTCATCAGGGCCACGGTATCTTCCGGCTCCAGGACCTTCGTCTCCAATCGGACCAGTCGGCCATCGATCCGAAGCACAGGCGGTTGGCCTACCGCAATATGTAAATCACTGGCTTTCCGGGTCACTACCGTTTGGAGAAGTTTATCGATCAGAATGGTACCCATACGTCGGCGCTCTCTTCCTTTAATCTAAATCTATTGAAATCCTAAGGGTTACGTTCCAAAGTCCACCCATCATCGTCGCTCACATGCCTTTTGCCAAGCAAAGTGCCTAAACAGCCAACGTCCAGAAAAGCCAAAAAACTTCTAGCCTCTGAAAAAGACGCAACCCCTCGTTCCATCAGATCGCCAGGACTGCCATAGGTCTAGGCTCCCAGGTCTCCCATCGAAGACTCATTGCCCTTTAATCCCAGAAATTATTTCTGGCAAAAGGGAAGGCAAGAAGAAAAGCTGCTTTTGAAAAAATAACCGGACCGCCTTTCCCCCCGAAAGAAGGGGATGGGGATCGCTTTTCATCTGGCCGAACAGCAGAGGAAGATTAGACATCATCTTCAGAGGGTTTGGCCACCCGAAGCACTTCTTCAATAGTCGTCATCCCTTTCAGGACTTTAGAAATACCATCTTGGAAAAGGGTTTTCATCCCTTCGGCGATGGCAGCTCGACGGATATGGGCCGTGGGGGCGCCTTGGAAGGTCAATTCCCGAATCCGGGAGGACATTAACATCAATTCGAAGATAGCCGTTCTGCCCCGAAAGCCACTCCCTTGGCAATGGCTGCATCCTTTTCCCTTCATAAAGGTTGCCTTGGCTGCCACTTCAGGGGTAATTCCCACCTGTTGCAAAATCGAATCACTTGGGGTGAAGGGTTGTTTGCATTTTTGACACACTATTCGGACCAGGCGTTGGGCCATAATGGCGACCACACTGCTAGCCACCAGATAGGAGGGGACGCCCATGTCGATCAAACGTGTAACAGCACTGGGCGCATCGTTCGTATGTAGTGTACTGAAAACTAAGTGTCCAGTCAAAGATGCTTGAATCCCCATTTGCGCCGTCTCTAAGTCCCGCATCTCCCCCACCAAAATAACATTCGGTGCCTGCCTTAACATCGCCCGAATCACACGGGCAAAGTCCAACCCAATCTCGTGCCGAATCTCCACCTGATTGATCCCCGACAAATAATACTCCACCGGGTCCTCCGCCGTAATGATCTTCCGGTCCGGCGTGTTCAGCTCATTTAATGCCGCATACAAACTGGTCGTCTTTCCCGATCCCGTCGGCCCAGTCACCAAAATAATCCCATTCGGACGACGAATCAGACCTTTAAATTTCTGATAGTCCTCATCCGAGAACCCCAGTTGCCGAAGTCCTATCTTGATGTTCTCCTTATCCAAAATCCGCATCACCACCGATTGCCCATGATTGGTCGGAATCACACTCACCCGAAGATCCAGTTCCTTATCTCCCACAGTTACTTTGATTCGTCCATCTTGGGTTCGGCGTCGCTCGGCAATATCGAGTTTGGCCAAAATCTTAATCCGCGAAAGGATGGCTCCAAGTAACCTCCTAGGGGGGTTGTCCCGCTCTACCAACACTCCGTCGATCCGGTACCGGATACGGATTCGATCCTCAAACGGCTCGATATGGATATCCGAAGCCCGAAGCTGGACCGCCTCGGTAATCAACAGATGCACCAACCGAACAATCGGGGCGCTGGATTCGTCAATCTCTTCTTCTCCCGCCGTCTCCTCTTCCGTTTCCGTAAAGTCGATGGCCGTATCGGTCAGTTCTTGGAGCATCGAGTCGGCGCTTTCCCCCACGGTTTGGCCGTAGCATCGGTTAATCGCCTCTAAAATCGCCTCCCGGGGAGCCAGAGCAATTTCGATCCGTCGGTTCAAGATAAATTGCAGCTTGTCAAACGTCTCGTAGTCGGTCGGATCGCTGACGATGACCTTCAGGGTTCCGTCCTCCTCGGCCAAAGGCAGCACCACGTTTTCCCTGGCTACCGATTCCGGAACCAACTCCAAAACCGTCGGGGGAATGACCACGTCGTGGAGGTTGATGTATTCCCGGCCATGTTGTTCGGCCACCGCCCGCATCACCTCTTCCCCCGAGGCGTACCCAAGCCGGACCAAGGCCTCGGCCAGTTTGAGCCGATTTTTCTCGGCCATTTCTCGAGCTTCTTCGAGTTGTTCGGGACTGATGATCCGTCGTCGAATCAGAATTTCCGTAAAATCTGAAGCTTTTTTGATTGCCATGGCAGGCTCCCTAAAAACTCGGCCAACCAAGATTTTCCGACAGACAAGTCGTACCCCGGAGGGGCGGAAGGGTCAGTTTCCCATTGGGGGATTCATTTTATAGAAAAGTCGGACCTGTTCTTTGCCCTAAGAGTCGTTCCTATCTAAGCAAGTTCGGATACATCCCTATCTAATTCTTCACACTACCCCCCCAAGGTGTCTCTGTCAATTCTCTACTTTTTTTCTTTTTTGTGTAGGCTTTATCCCATTTCTCGGAGTTTTTCTTTTTGATCGGTCCCAAAGGCACCTCGCAGATGCCCCCCTGATTATATTATTTCAACCCCCTATTGGGATGGAATGGGGAAGAAGTTGAGAGATTGGAGAGAAAGCTCAAGCTCCTCGTCTGGAAGCAGGAGAAAAGGACTCATAGTACCTAAAAAGAGGGGCAGAGGAAAAAAACTGAAGCGGCGGCAAACCTTCCTTTGGAGTAACATTTTAGCCGAATGAAGATGCCTTGGGAGGAACCTGCTTGTCAGGTCCGATGCCCCCTGGAGGGACCTGCCTGGAGTCGCTGGAATGGAGGGGCAGGACCAACGTGCCCCTCCATTCGGCTAAAATGTTACCCTTTTGGCTTTTCCCTTTCCTGCCTGTTTGGCCAATGGAGTCAGTCCCCTTTGGACGGATCGGCCACGACAAGGGCTTCTACGGGCACTTCCAGCACGGGGGTTTCGTCCAGATCGGTTTGAATTCGGAGGCTGCCGGAGACTTTGCCAGGAATCTGGCCTGCCGTAAATTGGATCGGAATGACATGAAGCGTTTTTGCTTCTTCTGGGGGTGAGGCGTGGAAGCCGGGGGCGTCTGTCTTGATGGAAAGGATTCGGAAAGGTCGGCGGGCTTGGACTACCAAGGGTTTTGTCATCTTACAGCCTGCGGCGACCGCGCCCATATGGAACGGCGACGGACTGACCACCAGCGGCGGCGTCACCGTTCCTTCGACCGTCAGCGGAATCAGAGCGTTTTTCGGATTGGGGTCATCGGTCGTGAGCAGAATTTGTTCCAGAATTCGTCCCGGCGGGGCCTCCGGTTTCAGACGGACCAGAAGTTCATAGGTTACTTTGGTCGCCCCAAACGCCGGGTCCTGGATTCGGGAAATTTCCTTCAGATGAGGCTGGAGATATGGCTTGGGACTTTCCACTCGAAGGATCTGCCAATTGGGGCGGCCTGCATAGACGATGTTCACCTTTTGTTGTTGTTCTACCCCCTGCGGAACAGCGCCGAATTGAACCGAGCCGGGTTGAAAGACGACATCCGTCCGAATAAATACATGAACCGTTAAAAGGACCTCCGCCGGAAAAGGCTGATCAAACTGGACAGTAATGGTCACATCTTTTCGCCCGCTGAAGTTCTTCGTATCGAGTTCGACCCGGAGAGGTACTTTTTCATAGGTTTTCAGCAGCTTTTTTTCTATATTGGGAATGGTGCAGCCGCAGGTTGAACGGACAGAGGTCACATGAACGTCTTCCAGATAGATGTTTTCAAGGGTGAAGACATGTTCGATTTTCGCGCCGCGAGCTACCGTTCCCAGATCGACGCTGGTATGATCGAACATCTTTTTGGCCCATTCCTGGGCGCCGGTTTCCTGGGCCAGCAAGAAGCTCCATAGCAAAAGCATTGCCCTATGGGTAGCTGGCTTCCAAGCGGGCCGACAACACCTCAAACCGCCCCATCGCAACCTCATGCTTGGCATAGGACAACCTCCTTGATTCTCCAACGTTTCCTCACACCACGCCCTGCCTGGCTAAGCAGGAGGCCTATCCAAACGCATCTGTTTTTCCTGGCCGAACCGTTAGGATTTTTTAAGCCCGTAACACTTTAGCCGAATGAAGCAACTGGCCTCTCCCCTGGCTGTCGAGGGCTGGCCTGTACAGCAGGTGGGGTGAGGGGGGAAAAACAAAAAACACCGGACTGCTGCTTGCTCAGGCAGTGCCACATCGTTCCACTTCATTCGGCTAAAGTGTTACTTCAGCTCTTTCATAACCTCCTGGGCGGCAGAGACAGTAAGGTCGATATGGTCCTGGGTATGAGCGGCTGAAATGAACAGCGCCTCAAACTGGCTGCATGGTAAATAGATTCCTCGCCGGAGCATTCTCCAGAAGTATTGGGCATATCGTTGGGTGTGGCACCGCCGGGCGGACGGCCAATCCACAACCGGCTCGGAAGTAAAAAACAGCGTCATCATGGAGCCAAACCAACCGATCTGCACCGGGATGTCGGCCTCTTTGGCCGCCTGTTCTAATCCCACGGCCAGCCGGGTGCTCAATTGCTCCAGATACGGATACGGATTCGTTTGCCGAAGGATTTTTAACGTGGCGATACCGGCGGCGGTGGCCAGGGGATTGCCGCTCAAGGTACCCGCTTGAAAAACTTTGCCGGTGGGGAGCATATGGTCCATAATTTCGGCTCGTCCCCCGTAGGCGCCGATGGGCAATCCGCCGCCAAGAATTTTTCCCAGGATGGTCAGGTCCGGTTGGATGCCGAAAAGCGTCTGGGCGCCGCCGTAACAGACCCGGAAGCCGCTGATCACTTCGTCGAAAATCAACAAGGCCCCATATTGGGCGGTGAGTTCTACCAAGGCTTGTCGAAAATCGGCCTGGGCTTTGACTACGCCCATATTGCCGGCCACCGGCTCGACAATCACGGCAGCAATCTGGGAACCCAACCGGGCAAATGCCTCCTCCAGGCCGGCCACATCGTTATATTCCAGCACGAGGGTATCTTTGGCCGTCCCTACGGTAACTCCGGGGGAACTGGGCGCCCCTAGGGTGGCGGCGGAACTGCCAGCGGCTACCAGCAAACTATCCACATGCCCATGATAATTGCCGGCGAATTTGACGATCAGGTCGCGTCCGGTGTAAGCCCGGGCCAAGCGGATGGCGCTCATGGCCGCCTCGGTCCCCGAATTGACCAGACGAACCTTCTGTATGGAAGGAAAAGCCTGGACAATCAGCTCGGCCAATTCCGTTTCCGCTTCGGTGGGTGCGCCAAAGCTGGTTCCCCGGTGAAGGGCCGATTCGACCGCTGCGACGACTTCCGGGTGCGCATGGCCAAGGATCATCGGCCCCCAACTGGCCACATAGTCGATCAGCCGATTCCCGTCGATGTCGTAAAGATAAGCCCCTTCACCTTTTGCAAAAAACAACGGCTCTCCGCCCACTGCTCCAAATGCCCGAGCAGGACTATTGACCCCACCGGGGATCACCCGTTTGGCTCTCTCAAAAGCGGATTGGCTTTTCTCCAACTGCATGGGAGTTCAAAAAAGAAAAAGAAGCAGAGAGTCCTTTATAGAAGACTTGGGAATTCCGAGCAGAAACGGGGAGGCATTGCCGCCCAAAGGAGTATTTCGGTCCCCCTTTCGGGGTGTAAGAAGCATCCCAATCAGCCAGACGACACCTGGGAGGCTATACCCGTCTCAAATTCTCTATCCCATCTCCAAGCCTGCCCTCCGTAGAGGACTGCTCCCTCTACGGAGGGTTAGCACGGCTTCTATTGTAAAGATTTTCGAGGGGGATAGCTAGCCGGATTTCTGCCTATTTCCCCCATAAAAAGAGGAGGAATCGCCTTGGCGGCCAATGCCATGCTTTTGCTTCTCACTTTCGGATCAATTCCTGGACGCTCATCCCCGCCGGGATCATGGGCAATACGTGTTCCTGATAGGGGATTTGAACGTCGAGGAGGAAGGGGCCGTCCGATTCGATCATGGCCCGGAGACCCTGGATAAGTTCTTTCGGGTCTCGGGCATGGCGGGCTTCCCAGCCGAAGCTTCGGGCCACTACCACAAAGTCAGGATACCTCACTTTAGGGGTAATCCCATTCCCCTGCCCGATTGCCTCTGGATGGTGGATCGGCCCTAAATAGGTATGGGCCCGGTTGCCCTGATGAAAGCGATCCTCCCATTGGACCACCATCCCGAGGTGCATGTTATTCATGAGCATGACCTTGACCGGCACTTCTTCGCAGAAGCAGGTGGCCATTTCCTGGATATTCATAAGCAGGCTGCCATCGCCGTCGATGTCGATGACGAGCATGTCCGGATGGGCGATTTTAGCCCCGATGGCGGCTGGAAGTCCAAAGCCCATCGTTCCCAGGCCGCCACTGGAAAGAAAGGTCCGGGGCCGACGAAACTTATAAAATTGCGCCGTCCACATCTGATGCTGTCCCACTCCGGTGGCAATAATGGTCGGACGATCTTTGGTGAGTTTCCATAGCTCATGGATTGCTTGTTGCGGCAGGATGCCCGGAAAAGATGTATCATACGTCAGCGGGTCCGCCTTTTTCCAGGTTCCAATCTTCCGATACCATTCGGAGAGGTCTTCGGGCGGCTGGACCACTTCGTTGAGCGTCTGGAGGGCATATTTTAGATCGCTGACAATGGCCAGATCGGCCTGTTTGACCTTGTTGATTTCCGAGGGGTCAATGTCGATATGGACGATCTTGGCGTGCTTGGCAAATTCGCTCACTTTGCCTGTAACCCGATCGTCAAACCGCATGCCCAAAGCCAGGAGCAGGTCGCACTCATAGACGGCATAATTGGCATAGACGCTGCCGTGCATCCCAACCATATCCAACGACAGCGGATGATCGCCGGGAAAGCTCCCCAGGCCGCGCAAGGTCATTGCCACAGGGATCCCTGTTTTTTGCACCAGTTTTTGGAGTTCTTCGGAGGCGTCGGCAGAGATAATCCCCCCGCCAGCGAGAATGACCGGCCGTTTCGACTCCCGGATGAGTTTCGCCGTCCGCTCAATATCGTCTGGCGAGGCGTTATTGGCCGGGACTTGGTAGCCTGGCAAGTCCATCGGCGCATGGTAATCGGGAATGGTTTGGGCGAATTGGATATTTTTCGGCAAATCCACCAGGACCGGTCCTGGTCGGCCTGTGGTAGCCACATAAAACGCCTCTCGCATCACTCGGGCCAGGTCATGGACGTTAGTAACCAAGTAATGATGCTTGGTAACACTCCGGCAGACTTCCACGATAGGCGTTTCTTGGAAGGCATCGGTGCCGATGACCGGTGTACCTACCTGCCCGGTCAGGGCCAATAGGGGCACACTATCCATCTTGGCGTCGGCAATCGGGGTCACCAGGTTGGTAGCGCCGGGGCCGCTGGTGCTCATGCAGACGCCGATCCGGCCGGTGCTCCGAGCATACCCTTGAGCCGCAAAACCGCCGCCTTGTTCATGCCGCGGGAGGACCACCCGGATTTTATCCCGGTATCGCGTCAATGCCTGGTGCAGGGGCATACTGGCCCCCCCCGGATAGGCAAAGATCGTCGTAACTCCGTGGTTGACCAAGCTTTGGACGACCACCTCCGCCCCACTGATCGGTTCAGCAGGTCGAGGCACGTTCAAAGCCGGTTCCGAAACCATCCCACGGGTCACGACTCCAGTCTCCTTTGCCATCAAAGTCTTCCGGGATATCGGGATATATTGCCAAAATCCTATACTCTTGGCCCAGAATATTTTAGATTATCCCAACCACCCGAAGAAGGCAAGGGGGTTTTGGCTGGCCGGTTGCCAAGGGCTGGTCTATTTTTGCCATCCGGCGGAGATGCTGCCGCAGGGCTATTGGGGAGGCGATTTTTCCTTGGGGCGGGAGGCCTTGGACGCCGGCGGCGTCCAATCGGCCGGTGTGGGATGCGGTGCGGTCCACGGCGTGCCGTCGCCTACCGAGCGCATCCAGTCTTGCAGTTGTCGGCTCAACCGGGCTAGCGTCTGGGCATGTTCGGGTCGATCGGCTAGGTTGGTCGTCTCATACGGATCGCTCTGGAGATCGAAGAGTTGCCTACGGTCCACCTGGGGGTATCGGATGAGTTTCCATCGGCCCTGGCGGATGGCCCGTTGAAAGTTCCGATAGGCAAAGACCAGTTCCGATCGGCCCGGCTGAGTCGGTTCTTTCAGCACCCCGGTTAAATCCATCCCCTCGGAACCTTGGGGCGGCTGGACGCCGCAGAGTCGGCCCACCGTGGGCAGGACATCGTAGAGGTAGCAGAAGGCTTGGGTTCGCCGACCGGCGGGGATGCCGGGACCGGCCATAATCAACGGCACACGGATGGAATGTTCATAAAGGTTCTGTTTGCCGATCAGGCCGTGGCTGCCTCGGGCTACACCGGAATCCGCCGCAAAAATGACGATCGTCCGATCCCGATGAGGCGAGTCGGCCAATGCATCCAAAATTCGGCCAATCTGCTGGTCGATGTAGGAAATATAACGGTAATACTCGGCCAGCATTTGGCGGATTTGTTCTGGGCGGCGGGGCCAGGGCAACAAACATTCATCCCGCACCGTCATCTCCCCGTTATCAAACGGATGTTGCGGCAGAAAGTTGGGCGGCAGCGGAATCTTTTCCGGATCATACCGAACGGCAAAATCTTCCGGCACGATATGCGGATCATGCGGCCCGTTAAACGCCACATAACAGAAAAACGGCCCCTGCCGATGCTCCTGGAGGAACCGGATGGCCTGGTCGGCAAAGACCTGGCAGGCGTGCTGGCTAGCGGGTGCCGGTTTGGTGAGTTTGCCTTCCACCAGATCACACAGCGGGGCTTCCAGCGGATGATGCATTCCTCCGAGAAACACGGAGCGGGCCTGGGCAAAAACTCTGGGCAAAGATTTGGCCCCGTTGTGCCATTTGCCGGTCATGAAGGTGGTGTAACCGGCCCGCTGAAAGGCGGCAGGCCAGGTGTCTTCGGTAAGCAGTTTTTCATCCACGCGGAAAAGCCCTTTGCCCGTCAGCAGCATGGCCCGGGAGGGAATGCAGGTAGCCCCGTGCATGCCGCCTTGCATGTAGGCGCAGTCGAATGCCAGACCGCTGCGCACCAGCCGATCTAGGTTCGGCGTTTGGATCACTGGGTTGCCCAAAGCGGCGATTGTGTCGGCCCGGTGGTCGTCGGTAAAAAGGACCAGCACGTTCCAGTGCGGCGGCCCCTCCGCTCTAGACATCCCGACCAGTCCTAACCCACAAAAAACGAGCCTCCCCATTTGGTAGAAAAATCTTCTTGGCCTAGTGAACATAGACACACCTTTCTCTAAGACAGGAGCTAAGAATCGCGTAACATTTTAGCCGAATGAAGCAACTCGCCTCTCCCCTGGCCGTCGAGAGGCCGGCCTGCACAGCAGGCCGGGTGAGATACTGTGTTGGGAGTCAAGGGGGTTTTTAGGGAAAATGGAGTTTCGGGTTGTGCATGGGGAAGCTCCGTGGGATGAAGGGGGTAAGCACAAAAAACACTGGACTGCTGCTTGCGCAGGCAGTGACACATCGCCCCCTTCATTCGGCTACTTTGACTGTATCCACCCGGCCAGGCCCCTACAACTTGTAGGGGCTAAAAATCGTTCGGACTCCACCAAGGGTGGCAATTGGTCCCGGTGGATACAGTCATCCTAACGTGTTACAGAATCGCTTCTTATGCCCTTTATATCACAATTCTGTCCTCTAGAGAACGAAGCCTCCAAGTATCCTCTCTTGCAGCCCTATGAGTATCTCCAGCGAGTCGGGGTGCTTGCCAAGCTCCGCCAAAGGATGGTATCGTAATAAAATCATGAAAGACGGCCAGGCCTCTTTGGAATCTGCGACCGATCTATCCTAGGATGGGGGCTTCAGAAAGGTTCCGTCCAAGGGGGAATGCCACGAACGGGCGGCAGCATCGACTGAACAGAAGTTGTTCAGAAGAGACCCAAAACTTTTTGACCTCCCCATGGCCGGGTACCCGGTTTACCCCGGCCACCAGGGCCGCATGAAAGACCCACTGCCCGCCTCGCCGCCGTAAAAAGGGCGTCTGCCTCGCCAAGCCTCGCCCAGAAAAAACCAGCCGCTTCGGGCCGTTCCACAGCCCTGCCATCACCCGTATCCTTGCACTCCGGAGGTTTTTTCCCGGAATATCTTTTGGCCTTTGCCCAAGGAGACGTTCCGTATGTGCTTATGCGCTCCGACCGGTAGGAGAAGGGTTTTTCTTCGGGTGTCCGTTGGATTGGTAGGTTTAGGTTGTATCTTGACGGCTGCCTTAGGAAAAGTTTCTTCTCATGGAAAACCTTTCTCAGGCACGCGGGAGTCTGGGACAAAAGGGGTGGTGTCGGGGGCAAAAGACGGGCCGGTGGGTGCAAACCAGTCGCCGGGCCAACCCAAGGAGGTCCCGTGGGCGGTGGGCGGATGCGGCGGGGCCTATTTTTTGGCTTCGCCGGGCACGCTGGTCATCGACGTCTATAAACAGGACCTCCATCGGCGGAATATCCTCAGTGAATTGCGGGCCATCTTAGCCGGGCCTGACCGCCAAGTGCTCCAGGAAGTCCGAATTCCAGACGATGGGCAGACCGGGCCTGGTCCGGGACCGTGGCAGAGGGCCCGACTGACCGCCAAAGTCCCTCGCCAAGGAATCTATGTCCTGAATATCACGGTCTCCAACGACCGCTACGGGGAGGAAATCGCTTGGGGGTTTCAGACGAATTGTCCGAAATATGTCATCGAGACAGCCCGGGGCCACCGGGACCAACCCCATGAAGAACCCCTTGTGCTGCTTTGTCCAGATCAGCCTGGACAGATTGTGTTCCAACCTCGGTTGGGGGCGTTTAGTGTAGAGGCAACCGGCCTGCCCAAGGAGGTGCAAAACTTGCAGGTTCAAGATGCCGAAGGCCGTCTGTTGGTCGTCATACCGGTGGACGATTCGGGCCGGGCCCAGCACCGTTTCCCAGCCGACAAAAACCGCCCCAACACCCCCTGGCGCATACTCCTGCCCAAACAGCAAGGGGTTCTGCATGTGGACGGTCTAACCCGTTGGCAGCCGGACGACCCCGCCCCCCACATCGCCTGCTGGACGCCGGATCCAGGGAGCTGGTTTGCATGGCTGGAAAACCGTTGGCTTTTGACGCCGTACCGGCGCGTTGTTTACGGCCAACCGGGCCAACAGGGTACCCTCCGGTTGGAAGTGCATAACAACGCCCGGGATCGGAGGACGATTCAACTCCGGTTGGAATTTCCCGATTCGGAACGTCCGATTCGCCTTCAAAGCAGCCCCATCCTGGAACTGAACCCTCAGCAGACGGGAGAAGTCCTGGTTCATTATACGGTCCCGACCGACGGCAAGCGGGCCGATTGCTTCCTTCGGGCCACGCCGCAGGACGATTCCCATTTTTCGACCTATTCGACGATTACGGTGCTACCCGGCCTGGCCCCTTGTCAAAAGCCCCTCCCGATGCCGTTGGTCCTCAAACCCTATGCGCACGAGAACGAGCAGTTCGGTTATCTGCCCCAGTATCCGGTGGAAAACCAGGTGTATTTCGACATGGAGAATCGGCCCTGGCTGGTTTCTGGCGGCGGGTTGTGCACATGGCAGGAAGGCCGGTGGGAATGGCGAGAACTTTCCAAGCTTCTCAGCCGGACGCCGGAGTTGACGGGCCACAGTTTTTCCTCGGCAACCAGTAAATTGGCCTTCGACCGGGAGAACCATCTGTATCTAATGGCCCGATCGGGTCCACAAGCGGCCCTATTGCATTCGAGCAATGGCGGCAAAAGCTTTACCGCTTATGTACTGCCCGAACCGGTCGAAGCAACGGCCGGCGAGGGCCGAGAAACTTTTGATATGGAAGAATTTACAGGACACAATGTGTTGGACGGGCCGCCGCCGGTTCTTCGGTATCGGCTTATCCGCCGAGATCCGCAGCATTTCTGGCGATGGATCCACCATCTGGAACTGATCGTAGCGGAAAAGAAACAAGGGCGGATCGAATTCCACAAGCCGGTGCTTGTCAGTCGGCAATGCATTGGGCTGGCCGCCCATTCCGGAATCCCCTCGTCGGTGGTTTCTCGAGATGGCCGGGTGCATTTGGTCTGGGCTGAAGCGTCCGATCCAACCCAGAACGTGCCGGGGGTACTGACCTATGCGGCCAGTTATGATCGGCAAAGCCGACGTCTGAGCAAGCCGGTTTTAGTCGGCTACGGCCCACCACCCAATGATGTGCATAATTCCCCTAGTATCACGATGGATCGCCGAGGGTTTTTGCACTTGCTGTGCGGCACGCATGGTCGGCCGTTCCCTTATGCTCGGTCGCTTCAGCCGAACGATACCGCCGGCGGCTGGACCGAAGCCAAGGTGGTGGGCGAAGGATTGGAACAAACGTATATCGGTATGGTCTGCGGCCAAGATGATTCTTTGTGCATTGCCTATCGGCTTTGGCAGCGGGGCAAACCGCCCCATCCCCTGTCCTACCATGCCACCCTTGCCTTCCAGCGGAAACCGGCCGACGGCCCCTGGCTGGAACCGCAAATCCTCCTGCTCCCCCCCTTTTCGGAATACAGCGTGTATTACCATCGGCTGACCATCGACCGACAAGGCCGACTGTTCCTCTCCTACGACTATTGGACGACCTATTGGTTTTACCGGAACGACTATCGCGGCCATCGCCGGGCGCTGCTGTTTTCGGCCGACAGCGCCCAAAGCTGGAAACTGGCCGACCTGCAAGACCTGCTCCCCCTCAGCCGATAGACCCCGATTTTTCCCTGCTACAACCTGCCTGCGCTTTTTGAAACACGGAACGGTGTCTGGCCTGCACCTGCTCGAAGCGCGCCCGGTTCATCCCCAACGGCCCTCTTGAAGCGGGGGGGATCGGCTC
>Ga0272448_1001538_pt1 | contig 30606 bp, 21 predicted proteins | sample YNPCB0191_FD_202220 | JGI IMG/M metagenome (GOLD analysis project Ga0272448, IMG submission 202220) | Hot spring sediment microbial communities from Yellowstone National Park, WY, United States - YNP-CB-019-1 | ecosystem: Environmental > Aquatic > Thermal springs > Hot (42-90C) > Sediment...
TCCCGGAGGGACGGAAGCTGGTAGCTCCAGGTGAGCGGAAGCGAACCTGGAGAAAAGGGAGCGGCATGCGACAAGCCCCGAAGGGCCGGCAGAAGGATAAATCAGAAACCCCGCTCTGTCGGCCCTCCGGGGCTCGGTTGATCGATGCGCCCCTTTCCGGGGGTTCGCCTGCGGCTCACCCCCGGCTACCCGCTCAGGGCCCCTGCCGGGGCTTCGTGATCGCCCCGTACCGCATCGCCGCGATTCCCCATGCTTCGCCTGCGGCTCACCCCCGGCTACCCGCTCAGGGCCCCTTCCGGGGCCTCGCGATCGGCCCGAACCGCATCGAAGCGCTTCTGCGCCCTGAAGGGGCGCCACAGGATTGCCGGTTCTGATATGGCTCAGCGCGCGGTGGCGCTCGGCGGCAGGATTCCGCGGCGTCGCAGTTCCTCCTCGAAGCGGGAGGTGCTGACAAACTGGACGGCATCGATGCCCAGACGGCGCGCGGCTTCGACGTTGGCGAGCTGGTCGTCAACGAAAAAGGTCTCCGACGGCCTGGCCTGCGCCCTCTTCAAGGCATGCTGGAAGATCCGCGGATCAGGCTTCAGAAAGCCGACTTCGTGGGAGAGCACGTAACCGCGAAAATGGCGCAGGAAGGAGTAGCGGGTCGAGATGAAATCGAAATGCAGCCGGTTCGTGTTGGAAACGATCCAGAGCTGTGCGCGGGTCGACAGGTATGACAGCAGTCGGTCCGGAAGGATCGGCTGCCTGGCGAAGATGGAATTCCACGCCTTCTCGAAATCCTCCCTGGGGATCTCGATCCCGCACTTGGCGCATACCTCCCGATGGAACTCGCCGTCGTCCAGGCGGCCGGTCTCGTATTTCGGCACGAGCCCGTTGTGGAGAAAGATGCGGGCGAGTTCCTTCTCGTCCATCCCCGTCAGGCGGCGCATGTGCTCGGCGAACCTGCGCGGGTCGATCTCCAGCAGCACCTTGCCCATATCGAGCATGATGCAGTTCGTGACGGCGTTCATCGATCCCTTCTCCCCAGCGCCCAGTCGACTGCGGCCTGAGCCAGAATCCGAGTGGCGTTGAGTGTAAAATAGTCCACCCTGTGCTCGTCGAATGCAAGGGGGATCTCGGTGCAGCCGAGCACGACGGCTTCGGCCCCGGAGCGCACCAGCCTCGCGCCGATCGACTCGAACATGAGGGCGGTGGCTTGGTCGCAGGTCCCGGCCTTGACCTTGCCGATGCCCTCCATGATCAGGCGCTGCTCCTCCTCGCCGGGGGCCAGAAGTTCGATTCCCCGGCGCGCGAACGCCGCCTGGTAGATGCCGCTGCGGATGGTGCCCGCCGTCCCGAGCAGTCCGGCGATTCGGCCCCGGGGGAAGCGCGCGCTGAAGGCCTGCGCGGTCTCCTCGATCATGTTCAGCACGGGAACTTCCACGGCTGCCTGGAGCTCGCCGTAGTAGAAATGCGCCGTGTTGCACGGCATCGCCAGGAGGCCCGCGCCGGCCCGTTCCAGCACCCGCGCCGTCTCGATCATCAGGGGCAGCGGGCTCGGGCCGCCTTGCAGGATGGCCGTCGTACGCTCGGGTATCTGGGGATTGGAATAGATCAGCACCGGGATGTGATCCTGATCCCTGGCGGCGGGAGTCAGCCGGATGATTTCCCGGTAGAAATCGGCCGTGGCTTCCGGCCCCATGCCGCCGATGATTCCGATGATGCGCGTCATGCGCTCCTCCTGTGCCCGAACTCCTTGACCCGGACCGTGGCTTTCCGAATCAGGTCCCGATCGGGCTCGTAACCGATGCCGGGCGACTGCGGCACCCGGATGGTGCCCGCCGGGGTCACCTGGACCGGCGGGCGCACCGTGTCTTCCATATAATACCTCTTGCTCGCCGAGACGTCGCCCGGCAGGACGAAGCCGGGAAGCGTCGAGAGGGCGATATTGTGCGCCCGGCCGATGCCGCTTTCGAGCATGCCCCCGCACCAGAGGGGCACACGGCGGCGCACGCAGTAGTCGTGGATCTTGAGCACCTCGCCGTGGCCGCCGACGCGTCCCAGCTTGACGTTGACGATGCGGCAGCTCCCCATCTCGACCGCCTTGCGCACATCCTCCGCGCTGTGGAGCGATTCGTCGAGGCAGATGGGCGTCTCGATCCTGCTCTGGAGCACGGCGTGATCGACGATATCGTCGTAGGCGAGCGGCTGCTCGATCATCATGAGCCGGAAGCGGTCGAGCCGTTCGAACAGCGGCATGTCCTGCAGGGTAAAGGCGGCGTTGGCATCGACCATCAGGGGCAGCTCGGGAAACTCGCTCCGCACGGCGCGCACCGGTTCCACTTCCCAGCCGCGTTGGATCTTGATCTTGACCCTGCGATAGCCGGCCGCGACCTCGCGACGCACTCTTTCCAGGAGATCCGCGATGCTTTTCTGGATCCCGATCGAAACCCCGCACGGGATTTCATCGGCCGCGCCCCCGAGCAGGCGGCTCAGGGACATGCCGCGGATGCGGGCCTCCAGGTCCCACAGCGCCGTTTCCAAGGCGGCCTTCGCCATCTCGTTGCCTCGGATCGGCCGCAGGTATTCCGCGGCCTCGGCCGCGGCGCGCAGGGTTTTCCCCAGGAGACACGGTACGATGAAGTCCGACAGAAGATGCCAGGCCGTCTCGGTGGTCTCGGCGCTGTAGTACGGATCTTCGCCGGCGGTACATTCGCCGTATCCTTCTCCCCGCTCGGACCGGACCGCGACCAGGATGATGCGGCGCTCGGCCGTGCACTGCGAGCTCGTGGCAAAGGGCTCGATCAAGGGGAGGCGGATTTCCCGCAGTTCGACCGACTCGATGGTGATCAAGCTTCAGCCCGCCTTGCCGGGGGGCCCCAGCCGCCGCCGCCCGGCGTCTCCACGACGATGCGCTCGCCCGCGTGCACCTCGAAACGGCTTTTCGAGGGCAGGCGCCGGGCGCCCGCGCGGGTGATCAGCGTGGCCCGCCCCGGCTTTCCCGGCATCCCCCCGGCCAGCCCGTAGGGGCGGAATCGCCTGCGATCCGACAGGATGGTGCCGCCGGCATCGGTGAGCAGCTCGATCTCGCGCACGATCCCTTCGCCGCCCCGGTATCGCCCGCGCCCGCCGCTGCCGCGCCGCAGGCAGTAGCGCCGGACGCGCAGCGGAAAGGCGTATTCGAGAGCTTCGATCGGAGTGTTGAGCGTGTTGGTCATGTGCGTGTGGATGCCGTTGTTGCCATGCGCATGCGCGCATGCGCCCATGCCGCCGGCGATGGTTTCGTAATACGAAAAGATGGCGCCGCTGCGCGGGTCCGTGCCCCCCAGGCTGAGATTGTTCATCGTGCCGCTGCTCGCCGCCGGAACCAATTCCGGGATCGCCGTTCCGAAGGCCTTCAGCAGCACATCGACGATTCTCTGCGACGTCTCGACGTTGCCGCCCGCCACGGCGGCCGGGAAGACGGCGTTGACCACGGTGCCCTCGGGCGCGATCACCCGGATGGGACGGAGCACGCCGCCGCTCGCGGGGATGGGCTCGGGGATCAGGGCCCGGACTACATAGTAGACGGCCGAGAGCGTGATCGCATAGACGGCATTGATGCTGCCCAGCGCCTGGCGATCGGTGCCGCGGAAATCGACCTCGAGCGTGCCGCGCGCGATCCTGAGGCGCGCGCGGACCCGGATCGGGTCGGGCCGTATGCCGTCGTCGTCCAGGAAATCCTCGGCCTCGTACGTGCCTTCCGGGATCCGGCGCAGCAGGGCACGCACCATCAGCTCGGCATAATCCTGGAGGTGCGCGGCGTATGCGGTCGCCTCGCGGCGGCCGTAGCGGCCGATTATCTCCAGCAGGCGCCGCTCGCCCGTGCGGTTGGCGGCGATCTGGGCCGTGAGGTCCCCTTCGCGCTCGCCCGGGGTGCGCACGTTGGCCAGAATCAGGCGGAACACTTCCGGGGAGCGCCTGCCGGCGGAAAACAGCTTGATGGGCGGAATGCGCAGGCCCTCCTGGAAGATCTCGGTGCTCAGCGGCATGGAGCCGGGCGTCATGCCCCCGATGTCGGAATGATGCGCGCGGTTGGCCACATAGAAGATCGGCTTGCGCCCGGAGCCCGCAAAGATCGGGCTGACGAGCGTCACGTCGGGCAAGTGGGTGCCCCCTTCGTAGGGATCGTTGAGCGCCACGATGTCTCCCGGCTCCATCGGCACGGCCCGCACCGCCGCCAGCACCGACATCGGCATGGAACCGAGATGCACGGGCATGTGGTCCCCTTGGGCCACGAGCTGGCCGGCGCCGTCGAAGACCGCGCACGAGTAGTCGCGCCGCTCTTTGATATTGGGGGAGAAAGCCGTGCGCCGCAGGGTGACCCCCATTTCCTCCGCGACCGAGGCATAGAGGGACTTGAAGATCTCCATCCGGATCGGGTCGAAACGTCCTGGCGCCATGGGCCACCTCCGTTCGGGCAGCCAAGGCTAATGCATGCCGCCTCGGCATTTCAAGTGTCCGCCGGAGCGCGCACAGGGACACGTAATCCCGGCCGGCCCCCTGCCGACATGTAGGGTGTATGGGAACCGCGATCGGGAAAGCGAAAAACAGTTCCGCAGGCGCCGCATCCGGCTGCGCCGATCCGGCGCGCCGCCGCCCGCGCCTGCTCGATCCCGATCTCGTCGCGCCCGTGACGCTCCTGCTCCTGGGCGTCCTTTTTTTCGCCGACTTTCTCTTTTCGTCGAAGAACTTCTACTACCGCGACATCCTCAACTTCCACTATCCCCTGAGGAAGGTCCTGATCGATGCCTACGGCAGGTGGGAGCTGCCGCTGTGGAATCCCTTCGTCTCCCTGGGCCAGCCGATGCTCGCCAACCCCAACTACATGGCCTTCTATCCCACGAACCTGCTTCATCTGTTCCTGCCCTTCCACTATGCCTTCAAGCTGCACTTCATTCTGCATCCGCTGCTGGCCGGCACCGGGATGTACTTCCTCTGCCGGCGCCTCGGGATATCGGCCCTGGCGGCCTTCGGCGGTGCGCTGGCCTATCAATTCTCGGGGACGGTGATTTCTTTTCTGAATCTTTACAACGTGGTCCCGGCGGTGGCGTTCTTACCCTGGCTGGGCTGGGCGTTTCTCGGCGCCGTCGAGCACGGGTCCGCCAAGCGCACGCTTCTGTACGGAGCTCTGCTCGCGCTGCAAGTCCTCGCGCTCGAACCCCTGATCTTCCTCGGCCACCTCTGGATGCTCGCCGGCCTTTCCATCTACAGCGTGCTGAAATCCGCCGACCGCAGGGCGGCGCTGAAGGCGGTCCTGCGGGCCGCCCTCGGCGGCGCGGTTTTCGCTGCGGGACTCTCGGCCGTCCAGGTCCTGCCCACGCTCGAACTGCTGCCGCTCTCAGTCCGGGCCGCCTACGACTTCCAGGCCATGCTCTGGTCGATGCACCCCTTGGACCTCTTGAATTGCCTGATCCCCAACCTGTTCGGGGATCCTTACACGATCGATCACTCGACCTACTGGGGCGAAGCCTTCCATGACGGCCGCGAGGGCTACCTGGTGTCGTACTTCCTCGGGTCATGCACGCTGCTGCTGGCTCTTCTCGCGCCGGCTTCGGGGAGGAAACACCTCAAGTACACGGGGGCGGGTCTGGCCGGTCTCGCAATTCTCCTGGCTCTGGGATCCTCCACTCCCTTCTATGAAGCCCTGTTGCACTCTCTGCCCTTCGGCGGCATGGGCAGATACCCTTCGAAGTACTTTCTCCTGGCCACCTTTTCGATCTGCCTCCTGGCGGCGCTGGGATTGGAGGCTCTCATCGACAGGCCGGACGAGAAGCGGCGACGTGCCTGGATGCGTGCAGCCGCGCTCGGCGGGCTGGCTCTGGCTGCAGTGCTCCTGGGCATCCGGCTGGCGGCGCTCAACGACCCTTCGCTGCTCGAGCGCTGGGTGGCGGCGGCTCTGCCTTCGGAATCCATAGCGACCAAAAAGCTGCCGCTCATCGCCTCCGCGCTCGCAAAGTCGATTCTCTCCTCGGCAGCCTTCCTGGGCCTGGGCAGCCTGCTCGTCCTGCTGCGGCCGTCATGGAAGAACGGCGCTCTGGGAGCCGCGCTCATGCTGTTCCTTGCCTTGGCGGAGCTGGCGCCGGCCAACCTCCGCCTCTCGCCCCTGATCTCGGACGAAGCGATGGGCTTCGTGCCCGATGTGTATCGGTATGTCGAGACCGAGCTGCCCAAGGAAGCCTATCGCGCCCTGTCGATGCTCGTTCTCGATCCTGCGCCGCGCGTCGCGATCCATGCGAGCCGCAACTCTTCGGCCTGGCACACCCTGCTCGACCGGTGGGTCGCCCGTTCCTATTTCGGGATCAGCCAGGGGATTCAGTATTCGCTGAACGATCCCGTCGACAATCTGGGCACGCTGGAAGCGGAGCAATTGCGTCTGGCCTGCCGGCGCCTCCCGGACGATGCCCGCCTCGAAGTCGCCCGGAGGCTCAATTCGAGGCTGATCCTTTCCGTGAGGGATCTCGAGCACGACGGCCTGCGCCCCCTGGCCTGCTTCGAGACGCCGAGCGATCAGGTCCTGCGGCTCTACTGGCTCGAGCAGGCCGCCCCGCGCGCCTATTTTGTCGCCCGGGCCGAGACGGCGCGCTCGCACGAAGAAGCCCTGGTCCGGTTCCTGAGCCCCGGCTTTTCCTGGGACAGTAGTGTGATTCTCGAAGCGGCCGCTGCCGGAGCCTCCGCGGTCGGGCCTTCGGCAGGCTCCGTTACACTCGAGCGCTACGGCGCCGCGCGCATTTCCTGCCGTGTCGCAGCCGCGTCCGCAGGCTACCTCGTTCTGCTCGACAGCTACTACCCGGGTTGGGAAGCCTATGTGGACGGCGTCCGAAGCGAGATCCTGCGCGCGAACTACGCCTTCCGCGCCGTGCGCGTCCCGGCAGGAAATCACCAGGTCGTGTTCCGCTTCCGCCCCCGCTCCTTCATGATCGGCGTTTCCCTGACCCTGGTCAGCCTGGCCGGCGGGCTTGTCCTGCTCGCCCTGCAAAGGCGGTCGCGGCACGCTCGCCGATCGCCCCCTGCGGCATGAAATGCCGCGACGGCTCGCGAAACGATATGCGCGGAGCTTGCGCGGCGCCGCATCAGGGCTCCAATGGTGGCTATTCTATTGTGTTGTTGGATTTTGCATGACCACCGGGACAATTTTCCTTGATGAAAAACTCCGTCCCTGCCGATAAAAGCAGGGAGCTCCAGGTGCCCGTCCGAATGCGCGGGAGGTACGATCGGCGGAGTGTTTCAGGGCCGCACGTCGCCCGCGGAAAGGGTGCGCTGGGAGTGCTCCTTTGCTGAAGATCACGCTGGAAATGACCGGATTCGAGCGCACGAAACTCGCAGCGCCTTTCGCCCTCACGGGCGCGGTCTTCGTTCCTCCGGGTATGCCGCGCGCCCATGCGGATCCCGCAGCGGCGGGCACGGCCTGCAGCGTCAACGAGAGAACTATGGTGCCGATGTGTGCGGCGACGCGCATCGGCATCGTCAGGCAATAGGTCATCCTGCTATGCCTTCGCAGATCGGCGAACTACTGGTCAAAGACAACCTGATCACGCAAGAGCAGCTGGAAGAAGCCCTGCGCTACCAGGCAGTCCACGGCGGGCGGCTGGGCTCGATCCTGATCCAGCTCGGCTACGTGCAGGACGACGACATCACCTCGGTGCTCAGCCGCCAGTACGGAGTGCCGTCGATCAACCTCGCCTACTTCGAAATCGACCCTGCGGTCATCAAGCTGATCCCGGTCGAAACGGCGCAGAAATACCTGGTCATACCCTTGAGCCGCGTGGGCAGCACCCTGACGGTGGCGACCGCCGACCCGACGAACGTCTTCGCCATGGACGACATCAAGTTCATGACGGGGTTCAATGTCGAACCGGTTGTGGCCACCGAATCGTCGCTGCACCAGGCTCTGGAGAAATACTACGGCACGCCGCATTCGATCGAGCTCAAGAAGGTCTACGAAGAGATCGCCCAGGTCGAAAAGGAAGGCTTCGAGCTCGACCTGGAGACCGACGAGGGCGAGGAAGAAACCTCGGTCGACCAGCTGCAGCGCTCGAGCGAGGAAGCGCCGATCATCAAGCTGGTCAACTTGATCCTGGCCGAGTCGCTCAAGAAGGGGGCGAGCGACATCCACTTCGAGCCGTACGAGAAGGACCTGCGGGTGCGCTTCCGCATCGACGGCATCCTGTACAACATCATGAACCCGCCGCTGCGCCTCAAGGATGCCATCACCTCGCGCATCAAGATCATGGCCAAGATGGACATCTCGGAGAAGCGCCTGCCCCAGGACGGCCGCATCAAGATCCGCACCAATTTCGAGAACAAGAAAAAGGAGATCGATTTCCGCGTCTCCACCCTGCCGACGCTCTTCGGCGAGAAGATCGTGCTGCGCATACTCGACCGCGACAATCTGCCGCTCGACATGAGCAAGCTCGGCTTCGAGGAGGCCTCGCTCCGGCGCATGGAGGCGGCGATCCTCAAGCCCTACGGCATGGTCCTGGTGACCGGCCCGACGGGCAGCGGCAAGACCTCGACCCTGTACGCGGCCCTCAACCGCCTGAACACACCCGAGACCAACATCATGACGGCGGAGGATCCCGTCGAGTACAACTTCCGCGGCATCAACCAGGTCCAGATCAAGGAGCAGATCGGGCTGACCTTCGCCGCCGCGCTGCGCTCCTTCCTGCGGCAGGATCCCAACATCATCCTGGTGGGCGAGATCCGCGACTTCGAGACCACCGAGATCGCCATCAAGGCGGCCCTCACGGGCCACCTGGTGCTCTCCACGGTCCATACCAACGACGCGCCCTCGACCATCTCGCGCCTGCTGAACATGGGGATCGAGCCCTTCCTGGTGGCCACCTCCGTCCACCTGATATGCGCCCAGCGCCTGATCCGCAAGATCTGCCGCGAATGCCGGGTGGAAGTCAAGACGCCGCTGCAAACCCTGATCAACGCCGGCTTCACGCCGGAGGAGGCGAAAAACATCCAGACCTTCAAGGGCGAGGGCTGCAAGGCCTGCAACGGCACCGGCTACAAGGGCCGCGTCGGCCTGTACGAGGTGATGGAGATTTCCGAGGAGATCCAGGAACTCATCCTGGTCGGGGCCTCGGCGCGCGAGATCAGGCGCAAGGCGGTCGAGGAAGGAATGATCACCCTGCGGCAGAGCGGGCTGGTCAAGCTGAAAAACGGCATTACCACCCTGGACGAAGTGCTGAGGGAAACCGTGCTGAATTGAACCAAGGAGACAGGGCATGCTCACACTGGCAGAGATGCTGAAAGCCGCCGTGCAGGCCGGAGCCTCGGACCTGCATATCACGATCGGCACCCCGCCGCAGATCCGCGTGGACGGCAAGCTGAGGCCCCTCGATCATCCGCCGCTGACGGCCGGCGACACCAAGCGGCTGGCCTACAGCGTCATGACGGACTCGCAGAAGCACACGTTCGAAGAGCGTCTCGAGTTCGACTTTTCCTTCGGCATCAAGGACCTGTGCCGCTTCCGCGCCAACGTCTTCACGCAGCGCGGGGTCGTGGCCGCCGCATTCCGCGTCATTCCTTTCGAGATCAAGAGCTTCGAGGCCCTGGGCCTGCCGCCGGTCGTGCAGAAGCTGTGCACCAAGCCGCGCGGCCTGGTCCTGGTGACCGGCCCGACGGGCAGCGGCAAGACCTCGACGCTGGCGGCCATGATCGACAAGATCAACCGGGAGCGCTACGAGCACATCCTGACGATCGAAGACCCGATCGAATTCCTGCACAGCCACAAGAACTGCATCGTCAACCAGCGCGAGGTCAACACCGACACGCATTCCTTCGCCGATGCCCTGCGCGTCGCGCTGCGCGAGGATCCCGACGTGGTGCTCATCGGGGAAATGCGCGACCTCGAGACCGTCGAGTCCGCCCTGCGCATCGCCGAGACCGGCCACCTGACCTTCGCCACGCTGCACACCAACAGCGCCGCCAGCACCATCAACCGCATCGTGGACATCTTCCCGGTCAACCAGCAGCCCCAGATCCGGGCTCAGCTCAGCCTGGTGCTCGAGGGCATCCTCTGCCAGGCGCTCATCCCGCGGCTGGGAGGGTCCGGCCGCGCGCTGGCCATGGAAATCATGGTGGCCAACAGCGCCATCCGCAACCTGATCCGCGAGGACAAGATCCACCAGATCTACAGCGCCATGCAGACGGGTCAGGAAAAATACGAGATGCAAACCTTCAACCAGTCGCTCGCCCATCTCATCCTCACCAAGCAGATCAGCATGGAGGACGGATTGGCGAAATCGTCGAACACGGATGAACTCATGGAGCTGATCCAGCGCGGCGTGGGATTGAACTACTCCGCCGGGGCCGCGCGCGCGCCGCGCCCCCATCCGGTAGGCAGCGCCGCCCGCTGATCGGGAGAGCTCATTATGCCAGTCTACGTATACCGCGGGCGAAACACCCGCACCAACGAAAGCATCACCGGGGAGAGGTTTTCCACCAACGCGCAGCAGCTGGCCGCCATGCTGCGCCGCGAAATGATCGCGCCCGTATCCATCGAGGAGAAAAAGACGGCGGAATCCAGGGGGCTGAGCTTCCTGCGCAAGAAGGTCAGCCAGGGAGAGGTGGCGATCTTCACGCGCCAGTTCTCGGTCATGCTCGACGCCGGCCTGCCCCTGGTCCAGTGCCTGCAGGCGATCGGCGAGCAGCATCCCAATCTCGCGTTCCGCAAGGTTCTCGAGCAGGTGCGCATCGACGTGGAGAGCGGTTCGACCCTGTCGGCGGCGATGGCGAAGCACCCGCGCATCTTCGATTCCCTCTATACCAACATGATCGCGGCGGGCGAGACCGGCGGCATCCTGGACACCATCCTCCAGCGGCTGGCGGCCTTCATCGAGAAGATCGTCAAGCTGAAGCGCGCCCTGCGCTCCGCCATGATCTACCCGGGGATCATCCTCTCGATCGCGGTGATCGTGGTCGCGGTCATCCTGTGGAAAGTCGTCCCCGTCTTCCGCACCCTCTTCGAGGGCTTCAACGTGCAGCTGCCGCTGCCGACGCGCATCGTCATCGGCTTGTCCAGCTTCCTGACCAACTACGGGATCTTCATCGTCGCGGCCGCCGCAGTCGGCCTGTTCGGCCTGCGCAGCTACTACCGCACGGAAAACGGCCGCCTGGTCATCGACCGCCTGCTGCTGCGCATCCCGGTGCTGGGGGACATCTTCAGGAAGATCGGCGTGGCGCGCTTCACGCGCACCCTGGCGACCCTGCTCTCGAGCGGCGTCGCCATCCTGGAAGCGCTGGAAATCACGGCGACCACCGCGGGCAACGCCATCCTGGAAGGCACCATCCGCCGGATCCGCCGCAACATCGAGGAGGGCAAGAGCATCAACGAGCCGATGCGGGAGTCGAAGTTCTTCCCGCCCATGGTCACGCAGATGGTGGCCGTGGGCGAGTCCACGGGCGAACTCGACACCATGCTGGTCAAGGTCGCCGATTACTACGAGGACGAGGTGGACGTGACGGTGGCGAACCTGCTCACGATCATGGAACCGGTCATGCTGGTGTTCCTGGGCGTGATCGTCGGCGGTATCGTCATCTCCATGTACCTGCCCCTCTTCAAGCTCATCCAGGTCTTGTCCGGTGGCTAAAACGGTACCTCTGGCAGGCCCATTCACCGCGGCCTGGCTCGAGGAGGCCCGGCCGCAGCCGGCGGCTGCGCCCGCGCGCATGCCCGAGATGAGCCGGCATCTGCTCTGGCTCATCTCGGCGCGCGCCGCCGTGCTCTTTCTCGGGATCAATCTCGCCCGGCCGCTCGGGATCCTGCCGGAGCGTTTGTTCGCGCTCCCGTTTCTGCCCTTCTTCAACGGCGCCTCGGTCGTTCTGACCCTGGCCTACCTCGCCCTGTGGTGGAACGGCAGGCGGCTCGCGCTCCAGCTCTACGCCCAGATCGCCCTGGACCTCGTGCTGGCTTCCGTGCTGGTCGCGCACACCGGGGGGCTCGACAGCCCCTTCGTTTCCTTCTACCTGCTGATCATCATCTACTGCAGTCTGACGCTCGGGCGCGGGGCGGCGGTCGCGGGTGCGGCCGTAAGCACGATCCTGTTCGCCGGCGTCGTGGTCGCCGGCCACCTCGGCCTGCTCGGCATGCCCGGCCGGACCGCCGAACTGGACACCCTGAGCTTCCGCGTCTCGCTCAACGCGCTCGGCTTCATGGCGGTCGCTTTCCTCGGTACGTTTCTTTCCCGGCGCCTGCAGCGCGTCCAGGAACAGCTGGAGGAAAAGATCGACTCGCTGCGCCAGTTGCAGAAGCTCAACGATCTCATCGTCAGCAACATCCGCAGCGGCCTGGTCACGACCGATTTGGACGGCAACATCACGCTCTTCAACAACGCCGCCGAGGAGCTCACGGGCACCGCCCGGCCCGAGGTGCTGCACAAGCCGGTACGCTCGGTGTTCGGCGAGGCGTTCTGGGACAAGATCGCGCGCGCGGATCTGGTGCGCAATCTCCGCCCGCTGCGCCACGAGGACTGGGTCGAGCTGCCGCCGGGCCGCCGGCGCTTCCTGGGATTCTCCGTATCGCCCCTGATGGATGACGAGCGCCGTCTGATCGGCTACATCGTCTCCTTCCAGGACCTGACGGAAATGAAGGAGCTGGAGGAGGAGATCCGGGTCAAGGACCGCCTGGCCACCGTGGGGCGCATGGCCGCGGGCATCGCCCACGAGATCCGCAACCCCCTGACCTCGATGCGCGGTTCGGTGGAGATCCTGCGTTCGCGCGCGCGCCTGCAGAAAAGCGAGCAACGTCTGCTCGAAATCATGATGCGCGAGAGCGACCGCCTCAACGAGTTCGTCGAGGACCTGCTTTACTTCACACGTTCCGGGAAGTACCCGCGCCGGCCCGTGGAGCTCGCGGCGCTGCTGCGCGATTCCGTGACCCTGCTGCGCAACCATCCCGAGGTGCGCGACCGGCACACGATCGAACTGCTGGTGCCCGACGAGCCGATCGTCGTCGTGGGAAACGCCGACAAGCTCAAGCAGGTCTTCTGGAACCTGTGCCAGAATGCGCTGCGCGCCATGCCGAACGGCGGCCCGCTCACGATCCGCGCCTGGAAATCGAACGACGGCGGCGCGCGCGTGGCCTTCGAGGACCGCGGCATGGGCATGGCGCCCGAGGAACAGGCCCGGCTGTTCGAGCCCTTCCATTCGGGCTTCCCCGGCGGCACCGGCCTCGGCCTCAGCATCGTCTTTCAGATACTGGAGGACCACGGAGGCAGGCTGCAGATCGAAAGCGAGCAGGGCAAGGGCACGCGGGTGACCGTCCACCTGCCGGCACCCTCCGGCGATTCGCCCTGCGCGGTACAACACCATGTCTTCAGTTCTGCTGGTTGACGACGAACAGAACATCATCGAAGTCCTCGAGATCGTGCTGCAGGAGCACGGCATGGAGGTCTTCAAGGCCGCCTCGGGCAATGCCGCCCTCGAGCTCCTGCGCACAAGGGAATTCGACCTGGTGATCTCCGACATCCGCATGCCCGATCTCTCGGGGGTGGAGCTCCTCAGGGAGGCCAAGCGGATCGCGCCGGATACCGTCTTCATCATGATCACGGCCTTCGCCAGCACCGACACCGCCATCGAGGCCCTGCAATACGGCGCCTACGACTATCTTACGAAGCCCTTCAAGATGGAAGAGCTGCTCAACATCGTGCGCCACGCCCTGGAAAAGAAGAGCCTGCGGCGCCAGGTGGCGAGCCTTCGCAGCGAAGTCGAAGCGCAGCAGAGCCAGAAGCTCTTCCAGGCGCTGCACCGCAGCCAGCTCGTGGGCAAGAGCCGCAAGATGCTCGAGATCTACCGCACCGTGGCCACGGTGGCCATGGGGGAAAGCACCGTTCTGATCACCGGCGAAAGCGGCACGGGCAAGGAGCTGGTCGCGCGTGCCATCCACGAGGCCTCGCTGCGCCGGGAAAAGCCCTTCGTCTCGATCAACTGCGGCGCCTTCCCCGAAACCCTGCTGGAAAGCGAGCTGTTCGGCTATGTCAAGGGAGCCTTCACCGGGGCGGCGGCCAACAAGAAGGGCCTGTTGGAGACGGCGCACGGCGGGTCGATCTTCCTCGACGAGATCGGCGACATGACTCCCGCGATGCAGGTGAAGCTGCTGCGCGTCCTGCAGGAGCGCCGCCTCCGCCCGCTGGGCGGCACCGCCGAGGTACCCGTCGACGTGCGCGTCATCGCCGCCACCAACCAGGACCTCAAGGCCGCGATCCGACAGGGGCAGTTCCGCGAAGACCTTTACTACAGGATCGCCGTCATTACGATCCACCTGCCGCCGCTGCGCGAGCGCCGCGAGGACATCGACCTGCTCGCCTTCCACTTCCTCAGCCGCTATGCCGAAAAAGCCCGCAAGAAGGTCTTCGGCATCTCGCAGGAGGCCCTGCGCTGCCTGGAAAACTACCACTGGCCGGGCAACGTGCGCGAACTGGAAAACACCATCGAGCGTGCCGTGGCCCTGGAAACCACCGAGGCGATCCAGGTCGAACGCCTTCCCGACGCCGTGCGCAACCTGCCCGCCTCGCCGCCGCCCGCGGCCGTGCCCCTGCCCGAGGGCCCGTTCGATTTGCAGAAATTCCTCACCGACCTCGAGCGCAGCCTGATATGCCAGGCCCTCGAGCGCAGCGAGGGGAACCAGACGCTCGCCGCCCAGGAGCTGCGCCTCACCCGGCCTTCGCTGCGCCACCGCATCCAGACGCTCGGGATCGACCCTTCCGCCTTCCGGCGCAATTCTTCGGCTTCTGAAATCTGAAGGCTGCCGGCGAAACTCTATCGACGGATACAACCGCCGAATGATGAGTTTCAGCAATCGGGGATTGACGAAGACCATCAAACCCGGGCGGAAGCGCACCGGGCGCGATGCGGCGGCGACATGCACCTCCGGCCGGAACTATAGGCGGACGGAGGACTTGCCGTTCTGGAAACCGCCTCGATCGAATTCACGCAAACTGGCACCCGAATTGCTAACGAGAAGGGCGGTGAAGATCCAGCCATCCAATCGGAGAGGAGAAGAGAGAATGAAGAAAGAACAGGGCTTTTCATTGGTTGAATTGCTGATCGTGGTGGCCATCATCGCGATCATCGCGGCCATCGCCGTGCCCAGCCTGCTGACGTCGCGCATGGCCGCCAACGAGGCGGGCGCCATCGAGGGATGCCGCACCGTGGGCTCGGCCCAGGTTGCCTTTGCGTCGACGAACAACCAGATGTACACGGACCTGAGCACTCTGGTGACGCAGAATTTCCTGGACAACCGCTACATAGCACCCAACGGCTTCAACGGCTATTCCTATTCGGAAAACCAGAACATCACCTTTACGGGAACTGCTCCGGTGACCACGTTTAACCCGCCCGACAGCTTCGGGGTTCTGGCCACACCGCTCTCGGGCGCGGGCAGATATCTCTATGGTATCGCCCCGGACCAGGTGGTTCGCTATCAGGGCTTCCAGGCTCCTGCCACCGCGGATCCGGGCGGCATGCAGCCCGGAGACGGCATCGGCGTCCGCAACTAGGGTTGACCTCGCCGCAGACCCGAAGGGCGGCTCTTCCGCAGGGAAGGCCGCCCTTTTTTTGTCCCGCTTGCCGGTACAAAGAAGCCCGGCCCGGCCGATATGGTTTGGGGGCGGGAAATCTCCCGCCGCAAGGAGAGCCGCTTGAAAAAGGCCGAGCCGCGCGCGCAGCCGCGTGCGCGTGCGTATACATTCGATCTTCTCGCGCCCGCATTGCTGCTGGGCCTGGGGGCCGTCTTCTTCGCGGACGTCCTTTTCTCATCCAAGAATTTCTATTACCGGGACATCCTGAATTTCCATTACCCCCTGCGTCGTGTCTTGATCGACTCGTACGCCCGCGGGGAGCTGCCGCTGTGGAACCCGTTCGTATACCTCGGGCAGCCGATGCTCGCCAATCCCAACTACATGGCCTTCTACCCGACCAACCTGCTGCACCTTTTGGCGCCTTTCAATTACGCCTTCAAGCTGCACTTCGTGCTCCATCCCATTCTGGGCGGGCTCGGTGCCTACTTCCTCCTGCGGCGCCTCGCACTCGGGCCGCTTCCCTCGCTGGCCGGGGCCCTTGCCTACGAGTTTTCGGGCACGGTGCTTTCGTTCCTGAATCTGTATAACCTGGTCCCGGCCGTGGCCCTGATTCCCTGGATCGGCTGGGCCTTCCAGGGGGCGCTGCACGGCCGGCGCGTGCGCCGCACGCTGCTGCTGGGCTTCCTGCTCGCTCTGCAGGCGATCGCGTTCGAGCCCCTTCTCTTCCAGTGCTGCGCGCTGCTGCTGCTCGCGCTCACCGCGCTGTACATCACCGAGCAGGATAACAGGAAGCGTGCCCTGCGGACGGCGATCGGCGTGCTCTTGCCGGCGGGACTGTCTGCCGCCGGCCTGGCCGCCGCGCAGATCGTGCCGGCGCTCGAGTTGCTGCCGCTTTCGGCCCGTGGAGCCGGCATAGACTATTCCGTGGCCTCGGGCTGGTCGATGCATCCGATGGATCTCCTGAGCATCTTCATCCCGAACTTCTACGGCACTCTCTTCACCATCGGGTCCGTGAGCGCATGGGGGGAGATGTACCACGAGTTCAAGGACGCTTACCTGGTTTCATTCTTTCTCGGTTCGTCGACCCTGCTGCTCGCGGCGCTCGCGCTCTTTTCGCAACGCACGAAGCTGCGCAACGTCCTGCTGGCATTCTGCGCGCTCACCCTCGTTCTGGCCCTGGGCAAGTTCGCCCCGCTCTATCCCTTCCTGTACCGACATGTCCCGCTGTTCGATCTCGGGCGCTACCCGTCGAAGTATTTCCTCCTGGCGACGCTGCTGATTTCGATGCTGGCGGCTCTCGGCCTGGAGGCGGCCCTCGAGCCGCGCAACGCGCGCGCGCCGGAGCGCACGATGCGACCGGTCCTCGCGGCCGGCCTGATCGCAGGCGGCGCCGCCCTGTGCCTGGGATTGTTCTGGGGATGGAAAACCGAGGCGCTCGCTTCGCTCATGCGCGAGGCAACGCCGCCGGCGATCGCGACCACCAAGGATTTCCAGGCCGTCGCGGCCGGGCTCGCGCGCTCGCTCCTTGCCACGGGGGCCTTCTTCGGCCTGACCGCGCTCATCCTGAGCGCGCGACACAGGCTGAGAAACAAGGCGGGATGGACGCTGGCGGCCGTCGTCGCCCTCGAGCTCATGCCGCCGAATCTCGGCCTCTTCCCGCTCATCTCCGACGCCGACATGGACTACGTCCCGGAGCTCGCCCGCACGATGAAGGAAAACGGTCCGGCCGAGCCTTTTCGGGCGGTCACGCCGAATTACATGAATCCCGTGCCTACCAGCATGGTGCTGAAAGCCCCCAATCGTTCGGCGGCGTGGTTCGTCCTCTACAACAGGCGCAGCGGGCAGAGTCTGGACGGCATCCGGCAGGGGCTGCAGTACGCGCTGGACCGCTCCGTCGACTACCTGAACAGCCGCGAGTCGGACACGCTCATGCAACGCAGCCTGGAACTGACGCCGGAGCGAAAGCTCACACTGCTCGCGAATCTGAATTGCGCGATGGTACCGGCGATAGGCGAGCTTCAGGATCCCAGGCTGAGCCTCATCGGGCCGATCGAAACGCACAGCAACCTGGACTACCGCCTGTATCGGCTCGAGGGCGCCTTGCCGCGCGCCTACTTCGCATCGTCGGTGATTCCCGCAGCTTCCCCGGATGAGGCGCTCGCGCGTCTCCTCGAGGCAAACTCGGCGCTTGCCGGCAGGGTCATTCTGGAATCGCCCGGGGCGGTTGCCGCCAGCGGCGGTGGCGCGGCGGCCGGCCGCGCAGAAATCACGCGGTACGGAAACAACCGCGTGGCATGCCGGGTTTCAGCCGACGCGCCGGGGTTTCTCGTGCTTCTGGACAGCTGGTATCCGGGCTGGAAGGCATATGTGGACGGGCGCGAGACCGAGGTGCTGCGCGCGAATTATGCGTTTCGCGCCGTGGCGCTGTCGGCCGGGAGGCATGATGTCGAGTTCGTCTTCGAGCCCATGTCGTTCCGCATCGGTGCGGCCGTGAGCGTCCTGACGCTCCTTACGGGCCTTGCGGCGGCACTGCTCGCGGCAAAGAGGTAGGTCCGCCGCGCCAGTAGGTCCGCCGCGCCGCGGCGGACCGTGGGCTTGTTGCTTCAAGCTACCGGTCCCGCGCGCGGGACCTATTTGGCGTCCGCCTTCTTGGCCCGGAGCATGTCCAAGGTCAGATTGCCCGCGAGCAGTTCCGCTTCCAGATCCGGTTCCGGCTCCAGGGGCTCCTCGGGCACGATCTCCTCGGTGAGCCGGACGTTCCGGTGATACTCCATGCCCGTGCCCGCCGGGATCAGCCGGCCCATGATGACGTTTTCCTTCAGGCCGCGCAGGTAGTCGACCTTGCCGCTGATGGCGGCTTCGGTGAGCACGCGCGTAGTCTCCTGGAAGGAAGCGGCCGAAATGAAGCTGTCGGTCGAGAGCGAGGCCTTGGTGATGCCGAGGAGCAAGGGCCGGCCCTTGGCCGGCTGCCCGCCGGCGGCTTCCACGCGCTCGTTCTCTTCATAGAAGCGGAACTTGTCGACCTGCTCGTCGAGCAGGAACTCGGTGTCGCCCACGTCCTCGACCTTGATCCAGCGCATCATCTGCCGCACGATGATCTCGATGTGCTTGTCGTTGATGTTGACCCCCTGCAGCCGGTAGACCTCCTGGATTTCGTTGACCAGGTAGCTCTGCAGCTCCTTCTCGCCGAGGACGCGCAGGATGTCGTGCGGGTTGCGCGGCCCGTCCATGAGCGCTTCGCCCGCGCGCACGTACTCGTTTTCCTGGACGTTGATGTGCACGCCGCGCGGCAGCAGGTATTCCTTCACGATGCCGCTCTCGTTGTGCACCTCGATCTTGCGCTGGCCGCGGATCAGGCCGGCATATTTCACGACGCCGTCGATCTCGGTGATGACCGCCGTCTCCTTCGGCTTGCGCGCCTCGAAGAGCTCGACGATGCGCGGCAGACCGCCGGTGATGTCCTTGGTCTTGCGGATCTCGCGCGGGATCTTCGCGAGCACGCTGCCGGGATAGACCTCGTCCTTGTTGGCCACCCACAGGTGGGCCTTGGACGGAAGCAGGTAGCTCTTGATGACCTTGCCCTTGGCGTCGCGGATATTGATCTGCGGCTGGTACTTCTCCTCGGGCGACTCGGTGATCACCTGGCGCACCAGGCCCGTGTTCTCGTCGCGCTCCTCCTTGACCGTGATGCCGTCGATGATGTCCTTGAGCTCGACGATGCCGCCGACCTCGGTGAGGATGGCGAAGGAATACGGGTCCCATTCCACCAGGACCTGGCCGGGCTTGATCTTCTGGCCGTCCTTCACCTTGAGGGTGGCGCCGTAGGCCACCGAGTAGCGCTCCCTCTCGCGCCCGCTCTCGTCGGCGATCACCAGCGTGCCGTTGCGGTTCATCACCACGAGGTTGCCGTCGCGGTTGGTCACGTGCTGGATGTTGAGGAAGCGGACGATGCCTTCACTCTTGGACTCCTCGGTCGACTGCTCGTGCGTCCGGCTGGCGGCGCCGCCGATGTGGAAGGTGCGCATGGTCAGCTGGGTGCCGGGCTCGCCGATCGACTGGGCGGCGATCACGCCCACGGCCTCCCCGAGTTCGACCATCTGGCCGGTCGCCAGGTTGCGGCCGTAGCACTTGACGCACACCCCGCGCTTGGCCTTGCAGGTCAGCACGGAGCGGATCTTGACCTTTTCCACGCCCGCCGCCTGGATTTCGGCCGCCAGCGGCTCGGTGATCTCCTGGTTGACGCGGACGATGGTCTCGCCCGTGAGCGGGTCCTTGACGTTCTCGAGCGAGACGCGGCCGACGATGCGGTCGCGCAGGTGCTCGATGATCTCGCCGCCCTCGACGATCGAGGTGACGTAGATGCCGTCGAGCGTCTGGCAGTCCTCCATGGAAATGATCACGTCCTGGGCCACGTCCACCAGACGGCGCGTCAGGTAGCCCGAATCCGCGGTCTTGAGGGCCGTGTCGGCCAGGCCCTTGCGCGCGCCGTGGGTGGAGATGAAATACTGCAGCACGGTCAGGCCCTCGCGGAAGTTGGCGGTGATCGGGGTTTCGATGATCTCGCCCGACGGCTTGGCCATGAGCCCGCGCATGCCGGCGAGCTGGCGGATCTGCTGCTTGCTGCCGCGCGCGCCGGAATCCGCCATGATGTAAATCGGGTTGAACTCCTCGCCGCTCTCGTCCTGCCGGGCCATCTTCTTGAACATGGCCTCCGAGACGCGGTCGGTGACGTCCGACCAGATGTCGATGATCTTGTTGTAGCGCTCGCCGTCGGTGATGGCGCCCTCCTGGTACTGCTTTTCGACCTCGATCACGCTCTTGGCCGCGGCCTCCACCATCTCGGACTTGTTCTCCGGCACCACCAGGTCGTCGATGCCGATGGAGATCCCCGCCTTGGTGGCGTAGAGGAATCCCAGGTCCTTCAGGTCGTCGAGCAGCTTCACCGTGGTGTCCAGCCCGTAATGCAGGTAGCAGTAGTTCACCAGCTGCTGCAGCCCCTTCTTCTTCATCAGGCCGTTGATGAAGGGCATGCCTTCGGGCAGAATGGAGTTGAAGATCAGCCTGCCGACGGTGGTATCGATGAACTCGTTGCGCACCTCGCGCACGTCGGCGTGCACGACCGCCTGGTCGTCGTACTGCTTGGTCAGGTCCATGAGCAGCCCGGTGTAGCGATAGCGGATCGGGGTCAGCCGCTCCACCAGGCCGTTCTCGAGGGCGAACATGGCTTCATCGAACGAGCCGAAGACCCGGCCCTCGCCCTTGGTCCCCTTCTTGGCCTTGGTCAGGTAGTAGCAACCGAGCACGATGTCCTGGCTGGGGATGGCGATCGGCTGGCCGTTGGCGGGCGAAAGGATATTGTGGCTGCTCAGCATGAGCACGGAGGCCTCGATCTGGGCCTCGGGCGAAAGCGGGATGTGGACCGCCATCTGGTCGCCGTCGAAGTCGGCGTTGAAGGCGGCGCAGACGAGCGGCGGTATCTTGATCGCCTTGCCCTCGATCAGCAGGGGCTCGAACGCCTGGATGCCGAGGCGGTGCAGGGTGGGCGCGCGGTTGAGCAGCACCGGGTGGTCGCGGATGACCTCTTCCAAGATGTCCCACACGATCGGCTCCTGGCGCTCGACCATTTCTTTCGCGCCCTTGATGGTGGCGGCGTGCCCGTCCTTTTCGAGCCGGTTGTAGATGAAGGGCTTGAAGAGCTCGAGCGCCATCTTCTTGGGAAGCCCGCACTGGTGCAGCTTGAGTTCGGGCCCGACGACGATCACCGAGCGTCCCGAGTAGTCGACCCTCTTGCCCAGGAGGTTCTGGCGGAAGCGCCCGGTCTTGCCCTTGAGGGTGTCGCTCAGCGATTTGAGCGGCCGGTTGTTGGCGCCCCGCAGCACGCGGCCGCGGCGCCCGTTGTCGAACAGGGCGTCGACGGCCTCCTGCAGCATGCGCTTCTCGTTGCGGATGATCACCTCGGGCGCGCGCAGCTCGATGAGCTTCTTGAGTCGGTTGTTGCGGTTGATGACGCGGCGGTAGAGGTCGTTGAGGTCGGAGGTCGCGAAGCGGCCGCCGTCGAGGGGCACCAGGGGGCGGAGCTCCGGAGGAATCACCGGTATGACGTCCAGGATCATCCATTCCGGCTTGTTGCCGGACTTGCGGAAGGCGTCGACCACCCGGAGGCGCTTGGCGTACTTGACCCGCTTGAGCTGGGAGGTCTCGGCGCGCATGGCCGCGCGCAATTCGTCCGCCAGCGCCTCGACATCCACCTTCTTGAGGAGCTCCTTGATGGCCTCGGCGCCCATCATGGCCCGGAACTTGCCGGGGAACTCCTGCACCAGGGCGCGGTACTTTTCCTCGTTGAGCAGCTCCTTGAACTTCACGGGCGCCTGGCCGGGGTCGACCACCACGTAGGCCTCGAAGTAGAGGATCCGTTCCAGGTCCCGGAGGCTGATGTCCAGAAGCTGCCCGATGCGGCTGGGCAGGCCCTTGAAGAACCAGACGTGCGAGCACGGGGACGCCAGCTCGATGTGCCCCAGGCGCTCGCGCCGGACCTTGGAAAGCGTGACCTCGACGCCGCACTTGTCGCAGGTGACTCCGCGGTACTTCATGCGCTTGTACTTGCCGCACAGGCATTCCCAGTCGGTCACCGGCCCGAAGATGCGCGCGCAGAAAAGCCCGTCCTTCTCCGGCTTGAAGGTCCGGTAGTTGATGGTCTCCGGCTTGGTGACCTCGCCGTGCGACCAGGCGCGGATCTTCTCGGGAGACGCCAGGCTGATGCGGATGCTGTCGAAATCGTTCGTCAAATCCGTCTTTTCCATTCTGTCGCTGAAACTTCTCAATGCAACCTCCCCCTTCCCGGATGACCGGGATCTTCACTCGGCGACCGCCGCCTGCGGCGCCTTCTGGCGCTGGATCAGCTCCACGTCCAGGCACAGGCTCTGCAATTCCCGCACCAGCACGTTGAAGGATTCGGGAATGCCCGGAGTGAAGTGGGATTCGCCCTTGACGATGGCTTCATAGATCTTGGTGCGGCCCTGGATATCGTCCGACTTGGCGGTCAGCAGCTCCTGGAGGATGTTGGCGGCCCCGTAAGCCTCGAGGGCCCAGACCTCCATCTCCCCGAACCTCTGGCCGCCGAACTGCGCTTTGCCGCCGAGCGGCTGCTGCGTGATCAGCGAGTAGGGTCCGATGCTGCGCGCATGGATCTTGTCGTCCACCAGGTGCGAGAGCTTGAGCATGTAGATGTAGCCCACGGTCACCTTCTGATCGAAGCGCTCCCCGGTCATGCCGTCATAGAGATCGACCTTGCCGCTTTCGGGCAGGCCGGCGCGCCGCAGCATGGCCTTGATCTCCTCCTCGGAAGCGCCGTCGAAGACCGGGGTGGAGAAATACAAACCCAGCGCCCTGGCGGCCCAACCCAGATGGGTTTCGAGGATCTGCCCCACGTTCATGCGCGAGGGCACGCCGAGCGGGTTGAGCACGATCTCCACCGGGGTGCCGTCGGGCAGATAGGGCATGTCCTCCTCGGGCAGAATGCGCGCGATGACGCCCTTGTTGCCGTGCCGCCCGGCCATCTTGTCGCCCACGGAGAGCTTGCGCTTCATGGCGATATAGACCTTCACCATCTTGATCACGCCCGGGGGCAGCTCGTCGCCGCGCCGCAGCTTGTCGAGCTGTTCCTCGTGCAGCGTCTTGAGGATCTGGATCTGCTTGTCGGTCTTCTCTTCCAGGCTCTTGATCTTCTCGTAGACCTTCCCCTCTTTCTCGGACTTGAACGCGCTCTTGACCTTGTTGAGTTCGCTCGAGCCCAGGTCCTGCAGCAGGGAGCGGGTGAGTTTGGTCTTCTTGGGCAGCACGACCTCGCCCGAGCGGTCGGCGACGTCCTCCGGCAGGATTTCGCCCGCCAGGATGTCGATCAGGTGCTTGGCGCGTTCCTCGCGGATGATGCGGATGGCGTCGTTGAGGTCCTTCTCGAGCTTTTCCACCTGCTCGCGCTCGATCGCTTTGGCGCGCTCGTCCTTGACGACGCCCTTGCGCGAAAAGATCTTGACGTCGACGATCGTGCCCTCGATTCCCGGCGGGGTGACCAGGGAAGCGTCGCGCACCTCGCCCGCCTTCTCGCCGAAGATGGCGCGCAGGAGCTTCTCCTCGGGAGAGAGCTGGGTTTCGCCCTTGGGGGTGACCTTGCCCACCAGGACGTCTCCCGGGCGGACCTTGGCGCCGATGCGGATGATGCCGCTCTCGTCCAGGTCCTTGAGCGCGGCGTCGCTGACGTTGGGGATGTCGCGCGTGATTTCCTCGGGTCCCAGCTTGGTGTCGCGCGCCTCGATCTCCAGCTCCTCGATGTGGATGGAGGTGTAGCTGTCCTCCTTGACCAGTTTCTCGCTCACCAGGATGGCGTCCTCGAAGTTGTAGCCGCGCCAGGGCATGAAGGCCACCAGCACGTTCCTGCCGAGCGCCAGCTCGCCCCGGTCGGTGCACGGCCCGTCGGCCAGCACCTGTCCCTTGACCACCCGCTCGCCGCGGCGCACGATGGGCACCTGGTTGATGCAGGTGTTCTGGTTGGAGCGCTTGAACTTGGTGAGCGTATAGATATCCACGCCGGCCTCGCGCACCTTCTTGCCGTCGCCGCTGTCGCCCTCGACGCGGACGATGATGCGGGTGGAATCGACGCTGTCGACCACCCCGGTGCGCCGGCAGATCACGACGGCGCCCGAATCTTTGGCGGTGATGTGCTCCATGCCCGTGCCGATGAGCGGCGCCTCGGCGCGCAGCAGCGGCACCGCCTGGCGCTGCATGTTGGATCCCATCAGGGCGCGGTTGGCGTCGTCGTGCTCGAGGAAGGGGATGAGACTGGCGGCGACGCTGACCAGCTGCTTGGGCGACACGTCGATATACTGCACCTCCTCGCGCGGCGCGAGCACGAAGTTGCCCGCCCGCCGGGCGTTGACGCGCTCGGGAATGATGTACCGGTTCTCGTCGAGCTCCACGCTGGCCTGCGCGATCGTGTAGTCCTCGGCCTCCCAGGCCGTCATGTAGAAGGAGTAGGGCTCGAACTGGGCGGGCCGCTTGCCCGATGCCTCGCACCGCCGGTTTTCCGCCTCCACTTCCTCCCTCTCCACCTGCTCGCCTACGGCGAAGCGGGTGTCGCCCGGGTAGGTGATCTGCACGTAGTCGAGCACCCTGCCGTCGCGCACCTTGCGATAGGGGGATTCGATGAAACCGTAGTCGTTGATGCGCGCGTAGCAGCTCAGCGAAGAGATGAGGCCGATGTTCGGGCCTTCCGGGGTCTCGATGGGGCAGATGCGCCCGTAGTGCGTCGGGTGCACGTCGCGCACTTCGAACCCGGCCCGTTCCCGACTCAGGCCTCCCGGGCCGAGCGCCGAGAGGCGCCGCTTGTGCGTGATCTCGGAAAGCGGGTTGGTCTGATCCATGAACTGCGACAGCTGGCTGCTGCCGAAGAACTCGCGGATGGAAGCCATGACCGGCTTGGCATTGATCAGGTCGTGCGGCATGGCCGTGGTCATTTCCTGGTGGACCGACATCTTCTCCTTGATGGCGCGCTCCATGCGCACCAGGCCGATGCGGAACTGGTTCTCCAGGAGCTCGCCCACGGCGCGCACCCGCCGGTTCCCCAGGTGGTCGATGTCGTCGATGCTGCCGATGTTGCGCGGGAGCTTGAGAGCGTAGCGCACGACCGCGTAGAAGTCCTCCGGCGTCAGCGTCCTCTGCTCGAGCGGGGTGTTGAGGCCGAGCTTGATGTTGAACTTGAGGCGCCCGACCTTCGAGAAATCGTACTTGCGCGGGTCGTAGAACATGCCCTCGAAGAGCGCCGTGGCGGTCTCGAGCGTGGGCGGGTCGCCCGGCCGCTGCTTGCGGTAGATCTCGATCAGGGCTTCCTGCTGCGACTTGATGTGGTCCTTGGCCAGGGTCTGGGAGATGGTCGGACCGACATCCTCCTTCTCGGGGAAGAAGACCTCGACGGAAGTCAGGCCCGCCTCGCTCAGGGCGTTGATGGTCTGGGTGGTGACGGGGCTATTGGGCTCCACCAGGATCTCGCCGGTTTCGTTGTTGACCACCTCCGCCAGCGCCAGCGCGCCCTCGAGCCCTTCGAGATCCATGCGGATCTCGGAAACCCCGGCCTTGACGAGCTGGTTGTACAGCCCGGCCGCGATCTTCCTCCCCTTGGCGACGATGACGTTCTTTCCCTTGGCATCCGTGATGTCCTCGATCGCCCGCGAGCCGATGAGGTCGCGGCCCAGGGTGCGGTAGAGGCTCTTGTCCTCCCAGCGGATGACGACCGGGTTGTAGAAGGCGCGCAGGATCTCGGTATCGCTGCCCAGGCCGAGGGCGCGCAGGAAGGTGGTGGCGAAGAATTTGCGCTTGCGGTCGATGCGCACGTAGAGGATGTTCTTCTGATCGTACTCGAACTCCACCCACGAGCCGCGGTAGGGGATGATCTTGGCCAGGAAGAAGGTGCGGCCGGGGTTGGATTCGAAGAAGACGCCCGGCGAGCGATGCAACTGGCTGACGATGACCCGTTCGGTGCCGTTGATGATGAAGGTGCCGTTTTCGGTCATCAGCGGGATGTCGCCGAAGTACACCTCCTGTTCCTTGATGTCGCGGATGGAGCGGCCTTCGGTCTCGCTGTCCTTGTCCCACACGACCAGGCGCACGGTGACCTTGAGCGGCACGGCATAGGTCATGCCGCGTTCCTGGCACTCCTCGACCGTGTACTTGACGTCGAGCCCCACCGGGTAGCCGCAGAATTCGCAGCGCACGTTCTCGATCTCGTTGCGCGCGCCGCAATTCTTGCAGACGCCGCGCTCCGGGTTGTAGGGGCTGTTGATGATCGGCCGGCCGCATTCGGCGCAATCGGCCTTCAGGTAGTGCAGCCCTTTCAGGTTGCCGCACTTGCACTGCCAGTTGCCGATCGAATACTCGACGAACTCGAGCGACGAGGTGCCGCGGAAGTCGTTGATGGGGAAAACCGAGTTGAAGACCGCCTGCAACCCGACATCTTCCCGCTCCGCGGGAGGGACGTCCATCTGGAGAAACCGGTGGTACGATTTCCGCTGGACCTCGATCAGGTTGGGTATGGGGATGCTCGCATGGATCTTGGCGAAATCCATGCGCTCGCGATACACGTTGGATGTGCTGATATTGGTCATGGAAGGATCCTGCACCTGCACGGGGGCGGCGACGGGATGATGTATGCAGCGGGGCCTCGGCCCCGCGGCCATGCCACAGTTCCGTTCATCCCGCCACCCCGCTCAAGATGATTCGTTGTGGTGAAGCTTGCGCCGCCGGCTCCCGTTGCCGGCGGCGGCATCCGGCGCGTGCGCGATCAGCCGTCGTGCGGCCGGCACCCGGAGGAGACCGCAGCGTACGGGCGCACAACAGGGCCCGGCGTCACTTGATTTCCACGGTCGCCCCGGCTTCCTCGAACTTCTTCTTGATGGCCTGGGCTTCGTCCTTGGACACGCCTTCTTTGATGGGCTTGGGGGCGCCTTCCACCAGATCCTTGGCTTCCTTGAGCCCCAGGTTGGTGACTTCGCGCACCGCCTTGATCACGTTGATCTTCTTGTCGCCCACGGCGGTGAGCACCACCGTGAACTCCGTCTGCTCCTCCGCAGCCGCCTTGGCCTCTCCCGGAGCGCCCGCAGGCCCGGCGGCCATGACAGGCATGGCGGCGGCCGCGCTGATGCCGTAGCGCTCCTCCAGGCTTTTCACGAGGTCGGATATTTCCAGCATCGTGGCCTGGTCGATCCACTCCAACACTTCGTTCTTGGTGATTGCCATCTTTCTGCTCCCTTGCTCTTGAAAGAATGAATGGACGTCTCTTCCCCGCGGCCCGTCATTTCCGGATCTGCTTCAGGACCAGGGCGAGGTTGCGCACCGGGGCCTGGAGCGTGCCGGCGAGCCGTGCCAGCGGCGAGCGCAAAAGCATGACGAGCCGGCCCAGCAGGACCTCGCGCGCGGGCAGCGCGGCGATCGCCTGGATTTCCGAAACGGGGACCACCTTGCCTTCGATCAGCGCCGCCTTGAACTGAACGGCCGGGATGTTCTTGGCCGCCTCGGTCAGCACCTTGGCCAGGGCCACCACGTCCTTCGGATGGTAGGCGATGGCCGTCGGTCCCTGGAAGTAGGAACCCAGCTGCTCCACCCGGGTATCCCGGGCGGCGCGCAGCGCCAGCGTATTTTTCACCACGAGATAGCGGCCGTCGATCGCGCGGATCTTGCGGCGCAGCTCGGTGGCATCGACCACCTTGAGGCCGTTGTAGTTGATCAGGAAAAGGCTGTTGAGCGCGCGGAACTGCTCGTTGAGCGCCCCGACCGTCTGGTGCTTCTCTGTCCTGTTCATAGCTGGATGTCCCTCAGGCGCCGGCCTCCACCGAGGCCTCATCGACCATGATGCCCGGGCTCATGGTCGAGCTGATGAAGATGCTCTTGAGGTACTTGCCCTTGCTGGTCGGCGGCTTGGCGCGCAGCACGGCCTCGATGAGGGCCAGGGCGTTCTCGTACAGCTGCTTTTCGTCGAACTGGATCTTGCCGAAGGGGGCGTGCACGATCCCCGTCTTGTCCACGCGGAACTCCACCTTGCCCGCCTTGATCTCGCGCACCGCCTTGGCCACTTCGAAGGTCACCGTACCGGTCTTGGGATTGGGCATCAGGCCGCGCGGGCCCAGGATCTTGCCCAGCTTGCCGACGCTGCGCATCATGTCGGGGGTGGCGACGACCGCGTCGAAGTCCATCCAGCCGCCGGCGATGCGCGCGACGATGTCCTCGCCGCCGACCTCGTCGGAGCCCGCCTCGCGCGCCTCCTTGATCTTCTCGCCGGACGCGATGGTCACCACCCTGCGCGTCTTGCCCAGACCGTTGGGCAGCACCACCGTGCCGCGCACCATCTGGTCGGCGTGCTTGGGATCGACCCCCAACCTCATGGCGATCTCGCACGTCTCGTTGAACTTGGCGTAGGCGATCTTCTTGAGCAAGGCCACCGCTTCCGGCAACGGATAGGGACGCCTTTCCACGGCGGAGGCCGACTTTCTGTAATTCTTTCCTGTCCTGGGCATCACGGCACCTCGAACATCCGATTGCGCTGACGCGTTGTATCCCTGCGATCGCCCCCGCGGCGCTGCGCCGGCACGGCGGGCACTCACCCCTCGACTTCCAGTCCCATGCTGCGGGCGGTCCCCAGAATGGTCCGGACCGCGGCATCCAGATCCGGGGCGTTGAGGTCGGGCATCTTGGTCTGGGCGATCTCCCGCACCTGCTGCATCGTCACCTTGCCGACCTTGTTGCGGTTGGGCTCTCCCGAGCCCTTGGCGATGTTGGCGGCCTTCTTCAGCAGGACGGCGGCCGGCGGCGTCTTGGTGACGAACGAGTAGGTCCGGTCGCTGTAGACGGTCACCACCACCGGAATGATCAGCCCCTCCTGCTTGGCGGTCTTGGCATTGAAGGCCTTGCAGAAGTCCATGATGTTCAGCCCGTGCGGGCCCAGTGCCGAACCCACCGGAGGGGCGGGGGTCGCCTTCCCCGCAGGCACCTGCAGCTTGATGTTGGCGACCACTTTCTTGGCCATAGCGACTCCCGGGGCGCGTCCTTCCCGTCAGGCGCGCCGCCCGCGCTGATTGCTAAACTTTCTCCACCTGTTCCGTCTCGAGCTCCACGGGCGTGGCCCGGCCGAGGATCGTCAGCATCACCTTCAGGGTGTTGCGATCCGGATTGACGTCGTCGACCTGCCCGGTAAAGTCCTTGAACGGACCGTCGATGATCTTGACCGTGTCGCCGCGCTCGAAGGTGAACTTGGGCTTCGGCTGCTCGGCGGTCACCGACACCCGATTCACGACCTCGTCGATCTCCTCCTGGGTCAGGGGCGTCGGCTTCTTCCCCGTGCTGATGAAACGGGTGACCTTGGGCGTCCCGCGCACCACGTGCCAGGCCTTGTCGGTCATGTTCATCTCCACCAGGATGTAGCCGGGGAAGGTCAGGCGCTTGGTCACCACCTTCTTGCCGCCCTTGATCTCGACGACATCCTCCGTGGGGATGAGGATCTGGCCGATGCAGTCGCCCAGGTCGTAGGCCTGGATCCGGTTGACGAGACTCTCGGCCACCTTGCGTTCATATCCGGAGTAGGTGTGGATGATGTACCACTTCTTTTCGCTTTCCATGGTCCCCTCGTGCGATCAGGGCGAAAGCAGCTGCAATATCCTGCCCACCAGGAAGTGGGCCGGCAGGTCCACCAGCCACAGGTAAAATCCGAAAAAGAACACCGCCACGATCACGACCACGGTCGTTCCGGTCAACTCCCGCCGGTTCGGCCACGAAACATTCCGGAGCTCCTTGCGCGTTTCGCTGATGAACTCCAGGATGTTGCGGAAAAAGTCCCTGATTCTCTGGATGAATCGGTTCATGATCGGATCGTGCCCCGCGCACCCTCCGCCCCGTCAGCGGGCGACGGCCGCGCGCGGGGCACTCCTGTGTCGACGACTGTGGCAGGCCAGGAGGGACTCGAACCCCCAACATGCGGTTTTGGAGACCGCCGCTCTACCAATTCGAGCTACTGGCCTGTGCAAAACCATTTTCCTTGTCCGAGCGAGCACCGCGCTACTTGGTCTCCCGGTGCAGCGTGTGCGCGCGGCAGCGGTTGCAGAACTTCTTGAATTCGAGCCGCTCCGTGGTGCTCTTCTTGTTCTTGGTCGAAGTGTAGTTGCGGCTCTTGCACTTCGTGCATTCGAATGTGATGATCTCTCGCATGGCGGCAACCGCGACCGAACCGTCGCGCTATTCGATGATGTCCGTGATCGTGCCGGCACCCACCGTCCGGCCCCCCTCGCGGATCGCAAAACGCAAGCCCTTCTCCATCGCTATGGGCGTGATCAGCTTCACCGAAAGATTCACGTTGTCCCCCGGCATCACCATCTCCGTCCCTTCCGGCAACTCCGCCACCCCCGTCACGTCCGTCGTCCGAAAGTAAAACTGCGGCCGGTACCCGCTGAAAAACGGCGTGTGCCGCCCCCCTTCCTCCTTCGTCAGCACGTACACCTGCGCCTTGAAATACGTGTGCGGC
>Ga0272448_1001539_pt1 | contig 30571 bp, 18 predicted proteins | sample YNPCB0191_FD_202220 | JGI IMG/M metagenome (GOLD analysis project Ga0272448, IMG submission 202220) | Hot spring sediment microbial communities from Yellowstone National Park, WY, United States - YNP-CB-019-1 | ecosystem: Environmental > Aquatic > Thermal springs > Hot (42-90C) > Sediment...
GCATGCTCATCGGTATCTCCTTAGGCGGAAATGTGTGGTAACATCTCTATTCGACGGAGATACCGAAATTCCTCAGGGGGAAGCAAAAAAAAAAATGACTTCCCCTGCTAATCTGCAATCACCTCATAATTCTCTCGAATTCGAAGGAATTAACTCTCATCGCAACTGTCCGTCGGATTTATCTGCCGGCGTAAACGTCCAATGCCCCTCAAACGCCTTGTTCTGGGCTTCGAGCTTTTCCGCTTCGGCGATTTTGCCGTATTTTCGATAGGTGTTACTCAATAATGTGCGCATACCAGATGTCCCTGCCCAATTTTTCCCATGCATCTGTTCAGCTAATGCCAGCGCACGATTCATGTAAGCAAATCCCTTCTGGTGGTCACCTTGACCATCATAGAAGACACCGACTTCCCAGTAGAGATTACTGATGCTATCACTCTTTGGACCATGTAGCGTTGCGCGGATTGCATGGATCTCCTGAAATAGCCGTTCCATTTCCGCTGTATTATGTGTCTGCTCGCATATCCTCTCGAAGGATCTAAATGCTCTGCGGTTTTCCCAATCAGTCTTTGAGCATTGCTCACAAATAAGCGCTCCATGACGATATGCACCTAACGCTTTATCAGTATCATTCATCTTCTCATATTGACTCCCCAGGCTATCATAAACCCACGCGAGATTCGAGGAAGGCCGGCACAACTGGGGATCCTGTTCGATTGAGGCAATCGACTTCTCCCATAGCGAAACGGCTTGCGTTTTATCCCCCAGGTTCTCATAGCATTTAACGAGTTCATTGGTGATCGTCCAAACTTCCCGAATATTCCGCGGATGTTTGGTCAGGATGCCATACGCTTGCTGTTCCAGCGGGAGGATCGAACGGCAATAGTTAAAATCATTGCGCTCTCTGTCGCCACGGTGTTCGTCGGATATATAATTGGCGAGCAGAATGAGATTATCCGCAAAGCGTGGGTCGTCCGTTGGTAACTGGCGTTGTTTGATCAGATGCGCACGTTGGAGCAACGGCATGACCTTTTTCGCTTCACCGAGGGTCTCATACGCCTCTGCCTGGTATTCCAATGGCTCTGCCAGCAACAGGTTATCTTTCCCTTTGAGCCTTTCGATGATCGCCACCGATTGCGCAAGATCATGCAAGGCATCGAGTAAGCGGTGTCTCATCCGAAGTGCTGTCTGAAACCTGAAAAAATACGATTGCGGATCTGTAAAGCATCCTCTCGCACTGCTGGCGACATATTGGTCAACAGAGCCGAAGTAGAGATATCCCTGTTCCTTATCAGCATCATACACCAGGAGGATCTGGCAACGCGCACTTTGAGTCAAGCTTTCTGCCAACCGAAAATCAGGCGTGCCAAACTTCCGCGCTTCATACGCTGCCGCTAGATAATGTATCAACGCGTCGGCATGTTTATGTTGTGAGAATGCCAACTGACCGGCCGCCATCTCCGCCCGCCACTTCGCCGGCGAGGCGGTGAGGCGGTTGTAGAGTGTGAGGCCACCCAGATAGACCAGCCACAGGAGAAGCGCGCCTGCGCACAGGCGGAGGAGAGGGAGGCGATGTTGCCAGAGCCAGTGTGTCAGTCGTGACAGGCGGTTCCTCATGATTCACTATTATACACCGGAAAAAGGAGAATCAGGCGTTGTGATCGATAAAGTTGAGGGGCGGGCATCCACGTTGAATTCCCGCCCCTTCAGGGCTCCGTACTATCCAGACACTCTTTCCCAGGGTTCCACTGCGTTCCACCCTGGGCTATCGAATATCGCCCCATTCGGGGCTCACCGGGTTGCAGAATCGCCTCACCTAATAAACCCACTCGTCCCCGCTTATCTTTTCCCTTTTGCCTTTTTACTTCTCCATCACTACCACCACCGACCGTGCCGGAATGGTGACCGTCTCCCCGCTGTCCCGCATCTCCGGATTTTCCGGATCAACCACGCAGAGCGGACCATGGCTTCCGTCGAGGGTAAGGGTAGCTTCGATGGATTTTTCGGGGTCCATGTTGGCGATGACCACGGCGCGTTTGCCGGTGGGCTGGCGGAAGAGGGAGTAATCCTTGTACGGTTTGCCGTCCACGGTGACGGTGGCGCCGACGATGTCGCGGCATTCGGCGTCCCAGAGGTAGGCGCGGTACTGGCGGCGGAGGGCGTCGATCTTTTTGCCGTATTCCAGCGTGAGGGGAAAATCCTCCGGGCGGCCTTTGAAGTTGAACGGCTCGTAGCTGATGATGTAGCGATATTGCAGGCACTTGTTCAGGCTGTTGCGGTCGTCGAAGCCACGGCTGGCGACCATTAGCGGAGCGAAGGGGTCGATGTAGCGGTGCATGTGCGACGCGTTCCACTCGGAGACGCGGAAATAGCTGAGGTGGTACTCCGTCAACTGGTAGTCGTTCAACGCCTCGCCGGAGAAGAGGTATTCAGGATCAACCGGGTCGGAGGCGGCGCGGAAGTCGCGGGCGAGCTGGTTGTCGGCGCCGAAGACGAAAGCGGGGTGCGCATGCTCATGTGATTGGTCGAAGCAATACTTCGCTTCGCCGTGGTGCTGGCCTTCGTCGAAGAGCATGCCGGCCGCGCCAAGGTGCACGCTCTTCTGGAATTCCTCCACCGCAATCTTCCGCCACGCCGGGCTGGCGGTGCACATCACTGCGAAGCGCCGCGTATTGATGCCGGCCAACTGCGTCATCGTCTGGTACTCGTAGCCACCCGCCCAGTGGAAGCCGCCATACGGATCGCGGGTGACATGCTTGTGCCCTTCCTCCGCATACCATTTGGTACTCAGGTCGACCCAGGTATACTTGTTGAAGAGGATGATCTTCACCCCCATCGCCTGCACCTCGGCGATGGCCGTGCGCAATTCCTCCCAGGTGCCCAGGTGCGTGTCGATGTTATGCGAGGGGTTGCCGCGATCCTGCCCGCCGTCATTCCAGCCGACCAGTTGGATGGCGGAAATGCCATGCTCCGCGCACTGGCGGCCAATCTCCACCAGGTCGTTATAGGTGGCCTGGATGGTGTCCTCCGGGTCGTGCATGTGGAACTGCAGCCAGGAGTGGATGTCCTGCACCCAGGCGGGGGTATTCGCCGGGCGTTTGAACCAGTCGGCGCGCCAGGCTTTGTAAACGTCCACCCCCTGCTGCCAACCGCCCGCATAGGGCTGCAACACGATGGGCGCCAACTCGCCCGTCTGCCCCGGCTGCACGAAGGGGAAGTGCTCGATGCGCATCTCCAGTTTGACGGTGTGCTGACTGATGGTGTCCGTCTTCGGCATCAGGAAGGTGTAATAATCCAGGAAGCCAGGCTGATACTCGAAGGTATACATGACCAATTCCCGTAGCGCCGGGTCATGGTAGCCCACGTACAGCCCCTGCTCGCCGTTCTGCAGCAGCATGAACTGCGAGCCGGGATTGCCGGTGCTGTTGACCGGACTGCAGGTGCCCCAGTAGCCTTCCGTTTCAGAGAACTTCGGATAGAGCTCGGATGGCCCGCCGCCGCCGTACCCCTGCGTCCAGCGCTCCAGTTTGCTCTCCGGAGTGGCCGGGGTCACATCGCCGAGGCAGGGATAGGCTACCGCTTCCACCGTGTATTCGGAGTGGTTGTGCACGGTGCCGGTGAAGGTCAGCCCGCGCTCGCTCAACACCACCGTGCCGGCAAAGCTGATCGGCAGCTCGCCGCCATGTTCGCTCTCCAGCTTATGCCAGTAAAAGGTGACCGTGTTCTCGTCCACCTCATAATGGCCCACCCGCTGCTTCTCGCCCCGCACGGGATTGTTGCGCATCTCCGGCAGCGGCACCAGCATGCGGAAGGATACCCCCAGCTCAGGCCGCCGTTGAATAACCCACCCGGTCAGCTTGCTGCGCAACCCGATGAGGGCTCCTGTCTCCAGGCAAAACTCCACCCACAGCGCCTCATTCTCGAGGACGATGGTATTGGTATCGGTAATGGTCATGGTTGTTTCCTCTTAACTCGGTCTATGCGCGTCTCCCTCACCCCCGGCCCCTCTCCCAGGGGTAGAGGGGGAGAACCATACATATAACCAATTAACCAATTGCAATTTTGATATAGCACACTCCCCTCTACCCCTGGGAGAGGGGCCGGGGGTGAGGGACGAATATAGCTAAGCTTACTCCCCCAGCACCGCCTCTTCCCGTTCGCGGAAGTAGCGGGCGGTTTGTTGGACCAGGTGATCCAGCGTGGCCGGGTTGGGTTTGCCGTGCATGGCCGGGTAGGGGTCGCCGCCGGGGCCGAGAGGCTCGGGGGTGACGAAGCAGCCGGGGCGGTTGTAGCCGATGAGGTAGAGCGCGCGGATGACAGTGTCGATGTCCAGCGAGCCTTCGCCCAGCGCACAGCGGTTGCTGTCCGCCAGGTGCAGGTTGGTGAGCATCTCGCCGGCATCCAGGATAGCGCTGCCGATGTGGCTCTCCTCGCTCTGCATGTGGTAGAGATCGCCATTGATGTGCTGCACGCCGGCGTGACCCACCGCGGTGATGTAGTCCTTCGCATCGGCGATGGTGTGGCAGAAGCTCACCTCGGCGGAGCGGATCGGCTCGATAGCCGCCTTCACACCGGCGGCGACGAAGTCATCGGCCACCAGGCGCAGTGTGGCGATGGAGCGGTCGAATTCGGTGTCGTCATATTTCTTCGGCCGACCCACCGCGCCGGGCACCACCAGGATATAGGACGCGCCCACTTCTCCGGCAAAGGCAATCGTGCGCCGCAGGTAATCCACCGCGTTCTGGCGGCAGGCGCCGCTGTTGCTGGAGAGGTCGTTCTCCGCGGAGAACATGCCACAGATGCCGCCGACTGTGATGCCATGGTCGCCGAGGATATGCAGCGTCTCTGCCGTCTTGTAGCCCAGGTCGCAGCCGTAGTGGTTGCCGTGCAGCTCGATATAGCTGATGCCGGCGTCGGCCAGCCGTTTCGCGGAGGTTTCCAGCGGCTCGATGCCGAAGCCCCAGTTGCTCCAGGAGAGATTCAACCGCTGTGCCAGGCGCTCCGGATGATTGGCTTTCAACTCGGCAAAGCGCGCGCGGATCTCATCATTTTTGATCTCGAAATTCTGCTTCACTTTCACGTCCCCCACGGTTTGCCATGCCGTAACCGGCATGGCTGTATCTGTAAATATACTTCTCTACCTGATACGAGTTTCCTGCCCGACGCACGCAAACTTCCCGCCCACTTCGGGGTCTAATCCCCCTGGCAATTACCGCCGGATCAGATGAGGGTAAGTAGTCATGGGTCGTTCCGTTATCGTATCAACATTTTTCGTCATTATCGCCGCCGCCGTGCTATCGTTATGCGGGCAGGCACAGGCGCTGCCGCCACAGCAGGTAGAGCAGTATGTCAACGATCTCAAAAACGCAAATCCGCTGCTGCGCATCAGCGCCGCGCAGCAATTGGGGAAAGCCGGCACCGATCCGGCGGCGCCGACGGCGCTCATCGAGGCGCTGAAAGACGATAATCCGCTGGTACGCGCACAGGTGGCGTTATCGCTGGGCGCCTTGCAGGACCCGCAGGCCATGAAGCCACTGCTGGGCCTGCTTCAGGACGAATACACGCTGGTGCGCCACAACGCGGTGGAGGCGTTGAGCAAGATGCCGACCTCCGCCAGCGGCGTAGACGTCTCTGGTGTGACACCGCTCTTCACGGCGATGGAGAATGCCGACCCCGCCATCCGCGCGCAGGTGGTGCGCATTTTCGGTGTAGTGAAGGCGAAGAACGCCACCGCCCCACTGCTGAAAAGGCTCACCGACCCGGATGCCGGCGTGCGCAGTGCCGCTGCCTGGTCGCTGGGGGAGATGCACGAGGCCAGCGCCGCGGAGCCGCTGCATGCACTGCTGCAAGACCCGGATGCCGGCGTGCGCGCCCAGGCGTTGAGCGCGTTGGGCGAGATCGGCGATGCCCGCGCAATTGAGCCGCTGTTGCTCGCCGCGAAAGACTCCGATGCGCACGTGCGCGCGCTAGCGGTACAGGGGCTGGTGGCCTTCGATGATCCGCGCACCGCGCAACCGCTGACCGCCGCCCTGCACGACACCGATGCGGAAGTGCGCAAAGCCGCCATGCGCTCGCTGGCCGCCATCGGCGATGCCCGCGCCATCGAGCCGTTGCTCGCCGCATTGCGTGATAACGATGAGGCGGTGCGCGAGGAAGCCAAACGCATCCTGACGGGAATTCACGATCCCCGTGCCATCGAGCCGCTGCTGGCCGGGTTGAATGACAACTACGTCACCGTGCGCACCATGTGCGCCATCCTGCTCGGGGAGATCGGCGATACGAAAGCGGTGGAACCGCTGCTCGTCGCCATGCGCAACCAGCCGGCCAACGTGCATGAGGAAATCCTCAACGCGCTGGGCAAGATGCTCGGTAAGCTCGCCAAAGAACCGACCGGCGCCGCGCGCGTGGTGGAATCGGTGCGCACCTGCCAGTTCGACCCCAACCCCGCCGTCCGCCGCGCCGCCATCAACGCGCTGGCCCGCGGCATGAAGGACGGCTGCTGGGAGCCGCGCGCCATCGACGCCCTGGCCACCGCCATGCACTCGCAAGACCCGGAGATCCGCCGCGCCGCAGTGGTCGGCCTGGCAAACGGCGTGCAGGCCGGCTGCAAGGACCAGCATCTCTTCGATCCGCTGACACTAGCCGGCAAAGATGAAGAGCAGGATATTCGAAAAATGGCTGCCAAGGCGCTGGCGAAGTTGAAGGGGTGAACTGGGATTCAGGAAGCAGGATCCAGGATTCAATAGCTATCGACGGAAGCGCTTACAGAGGGATTTCACCGGTTTCGGGGACTGACATCGAAACTCCAGTTTCCATGCAAGCTAACAGCTTACTCGCATGGTAAAGCCTATCAACGAGAGGGAGTTTCGGTGTCTGTCCCCGAAACCCCATCATAGTTGCCAGTTGCATTAAAGATCAATTAAAGGAAGCCGGCATCTATCATAGGGTATTGGGGACAGACACCGAAACTCCCTGCAACTCTCAACCGATCAGGTTTTGGGGAAACCTGCAGCATCCACAATAACCGGAGTTTCGATGTCAGTCCCCAATACCGGCGCATCTTCCGCTAGCCGGATCGACGTTCCCCCGCTCGCGTTTCTCACCCACTCACCCCATCACGCATCCGGCCACAATTCCGCCGCCTGCTCGCGCAGCTTGTACTTCATGATCTTCCCGCTGGTGGTCAGCGGGTAGCCGTCGGTGAAGTGGATGTATTTGGGGATCTTGTGCCAGGCAATTTTGCCGCGGCAGTAGTCCTGGATGTCCTCGGCGGTCATTTCCACGCCGGGTTGCAGGATGACGAAAGCGCCCGGCTGTTCGCCGTATTTCTTACTCGGCACGCCCACCACCTGCACGTCACGGATGCCGTCGATGTGATGAATGAAGTCCTCGATCTCCTTCGGGTAGATATTTTCTCCGCCGCGGATGATCATGTCCTTCAGGCGCCCGGTGATGGCGAAGTAGCCGGCCTCGTCCATCACACCGATGTCGCCGGAGTGCAGCCAGCCATCCTTGTCGATGCACTTGGCCGTCTCTTCCGGCATCTTGTAGTAGCCCTTCATGCTATTGTAGCCGCGGCAACACATCTCGCCGGGTTCGCCGGGTTTGCAGAACTCGCCAGTCTCCGGATTGATCACCGCTACCTCCATCGCCGGCATGGCCTTGCCGATGGTGGAGCACTTGCGCATCAGGTCGGGCTCGTCGTAGCGCGTCTGCGTCATCACCGGAGAGGACTCAGTAAGGCCGTAGCAGATGGTCACTTCGTTCATGTGCATCTGCTCCACGCACTGCTTCATGCTCTTCACCGGGCAGGGAGAGCCGGCCATGATGCCGGTGCGCAGCGAGGTGAAGTCGAAGCGATTGAAGAGCGGGTGCTCCAGCATGGCGATGAACATGGTGGGCACGCCGTAGACCGCTGTGCAGCGCTCCTTTTCGATGGACATCATCACCGTGATCGGGTCGTATTTCTCTACGAAGACCATGGTGGAGCCGTGATTGACGCAGGCCATGACGCCGAGCACACAGCCGAAGCAGTGGAAGAGCGGCACCGGCAGGCAGACTTTGTCCGTCGGCCCCAGGTTCTGGTTAGCGCCGATCCAGTAGCCGTTGTTGCCGATGTTGTGGTGGCTGAGCATGACGCCCTTCGGGAAGCCGGTGGTGCCGGAGGTGTATTGCATGTTGATGACGTCATGCGCGTCCAGCGTATCCTGCCGCGCCTGGAATACGACATCGCTCACCTGGCTGGCCATCGCCATCACTTCGTTGACGGAATACATGCCGCGATGCTTTTCCGGGCCGAGGAAGATAACACGCTTGAGGAAGGGGAATTTCGCCGAGCGCAGGCACCCGCGCGGCTGCTCGCGCAGCTCCGGCACCAGCTCGTAGATGGTGCCCACATAGTCGGTGTCGCGGAAGCCGTTGATAATAATCAGGTTGTCCGCGTCCGACTGTTCGAGCAGGTATTCCACCTCGGCGGTCTTGTAGCCGGTATTCACGGTGATCAGGATGGCGCCGATGCGGGCGGTGGCGAACATGAACGCCACCCAGTGCGGCACATTGGTCGCCCAGATGGCGACCTTCTCGCCCTTCTGCACGCCCATGGCCATCAGCCCTTTGGCGAGGCAGTCCACCTCATCGGAAAACTCGCGCCACGTGCGCCGGTAATCCCGGTCAGCATAGACGACGGCCGGGGTGTCGGGGTAGCGCGCAACGGTATTGGCCAGCGTCTGCCCGAGCGTGAGCTCCAGCGTCGGCTGCTCGAGGGTGCGGGTATTGGATAATATCCGGGTTATGGTTGTCATAATTGCTTGCTCACCTCACTGGTCGGCCTCAAAACGGCATGAAGACGATCCCATAAATCTCCGCCCGCTCCTCGCCGGCGGCGCCGACATAGTGCGGAACGATGGAGTTGTAATACATCGAATCGCCGGGGTTGAGCAGGAAGGATTTATGCCCGTACAGGAGTTCTACCGCGCCGGAAACGACGATGATGAACTCTTCTCCCTCGTGGGAGGAGGTGGCCTTGTCCTGGTGCGGGTCGATCTCGATGAAGAACGGCTCCATGTGCCGGTCGGTCTTGCCGCGCCCCAGCGGGAAGTAGCGGTACGGCGCCGGGGTCTCGCCACGGTGCTGCGCCATCTCTTCCTTCTGATCCGCTTTGCGCACGATGAGCGGGTCCTCGCGGAACTGGTCATCCATGAAGGTGCCCAGCCGCTGGCCCAGGGCGCGAGACAGCTTCATCAGCACCCCGATCGCGGGATACACCTGTTCCGCCTCGATGGCCAGCACCAGTGACGTGTCGAGCCCCGTGGCTTTGGCAATATCCTCCGGCGACATTTCCAACCGTTCACGATACATCTTTATACGTTTGCCAAGCAGTTGTTCCACGATGATCTCCTTGTGATGAATACGTCATTATGATATGGAGAGGTTTTGCACTCCGTTCATTAATATACACTTATTATGCGTAAACTCCTGCTATTGGCGAGGGGATGCGTGAAAAATTATGGTTTACCTGCGGAAGAACCGTTTCCTCGGGAGGGCGAGGCTCCTGCCGAGTCAGATGAGAGAACCGGTTGCATAATCAGGCTCCGCGGGAGCGTCGCCCTCCCGCGGGAACGGTTCACGCCAGCCCGAATAATGCCGCGCAATTTCCACCTTTGATGGCGGTTTTCTGCGCATCGGAGAGCCAGGGGAGACGGTCGATCGCCTGTTGCGCTGCTATTGGCGAGCTCAGCGGATAATCGCTGCCGCAGAGGATCTTTTCCGTGCCGTGTTTGTCGATGAGGCGGCGAAGCAGGGTCGGGTCGATGAACTGGATGGCGCTGGAGGTGTCCAGGTAGACATTTCGCCCGGCGAGCGCCGCGAGGGCATCGTCCCAGAAGCAATACCCGCCGAGGTGCGCGGCGATGATGGTGAGTTGGGGAAAGCGGTCGAGCAGCGTGGCAACTTTGCGCGGGGTGCTCAGATTCTCCTGGCTGACGCGCGGGTCGCCGACATGCACCATCAGTACAAATTCGCCGGCAATCTCTTCCAGAAACGGCAGCAGCCGCGGGTCCGCCAGGTCGATCCCCTGGAACTCGGGATGCAGCTTGATGCCACGCAGCCCGGCGGCACGCAAGCGGGAAACCTCCGCCTGCCAGTTCGGATCGTCGATGTGGTACGTGCCGAAGGGAATGATGGTGGGGCAGGGAGTATGGCCCACCCAGGGGCGGGAGAGAATCCAATCATGCGCCGGCTTCACCTGCTCCGGCCTGGTCGCCGCTACCAGCAGCACCAGCGCATCCAGCTCGGCGATGGCCGCCTGCTCCAGTAGATCACTGATCCGCCCGCCATGCGTGGTGGGCATCTGGTAATAATTAATCAATTGATCAACAGCCTTCTCCGCGATTTTGTCGGCGAAGGCGTGGGTATGGGCATCGATAAGCATCGTTGTTAGTCCAAGGTCTGCGGTCTAATGTCCAAAGTCCGTCTTTATTTGGTCAAATCGGTAGAACTGCTGCTACTTAATTACTTTTATTCATCCTTTTCCTACCTGCTCCTGCTGCACCGGGTCGGGAATAAACATAAACGTGTATTGGCCTTCCGCCACGACTTTGCCATCGACGCGGGAGATAACCGTGGCTTTGCCGGCGCGACCGCTGAGGCGGAGGACAATGACCTCGGTGATCAACTGGTCGCCCGGAATGACTTTCCGGCGGAATTTCACGCCATCAACCCCGGCGAACAATGCCAGCTTGCCTTTGTTCGCCTCCATCGCCAGCAGGAAGATGCAGCCGACCTGGGCGCCGTGTTCAACGAGCAAGGCGCCGGGCATCATGGAATTTTTTGGATACTGCCCGGGGAAGAAATACTCGTCCGCCGTGACGTTCTTCAGCCCGACCGCGTGTTTCCCCGGTTCCAGCTCCAGCATACGATCAACCAGCAAAAAGGGGAAGCGATGCTGGATGGTGGCCATGATCTGCCGGATATCCATCTCGACGCCGTCCAGATCGGTGACCGTTTTCCAGTTAAAATCTTTCTCAGGTGTAAAGCTCAAATCCCGTTCCATCATTCACCCCTCTCAATGCATCGAATCGTACATCTGCTTATCTTGCCCGTATTTCATACGCTTACTCATACATATACTGAAAGTGCGCCCCGAAGCCCTTCCGGGCGGGAGTACGCATTACCATCATTCACTTTTCGTCGGTGTGTAGTGCGACGACGGCATCTCCTGTTTCGTCTCCGCCGAGCCGGTCGGCGTCTCACGCAGCACGCGGCGCAGGATTTTCCCGCTCACCGTCTTCGGCAGTTCGGTGGCAAACTCGACGACACGCGGATACTTATACGGTGCGGTCTGGACTTTGACATGCTCCTGCAATTCGCGTTTCAGCGAGTCGCTGGGTTCATGCGCCTTCGCCAGCACGACGGTTGCTTTGATCACCTGCCCGCGCATGGCATCAGGCGCAGAGGTCACCGCGCACTCGACCACCGCGGGATGCTCGAGGAGGACGCTCTCGACCTCGAACGGGCTGACACGATAGCCGGAGGTTTTGATTAAATCATCAGCCCGTCCCACGAACCAATAGTAGCCGTCGTCATCGCGCCAGGCCACATCGCCGGTGTAATAGATGCCATGTTCCCATACCAGATTGGTGAGCGCTTCATCCCGGTAATAGCCTGTGAACAAGCCCACCGGTTTGCCACCTTCGGTGTGGAAGACGATCTGCCCTTGCTCATGCGGTTGGCATGGCTTGCCATCGTCGTTCAGCAGGTCGATATGATAACCGGGCGAGGGCTTCCCCATCGAACCGGGTTTCGGTTCGAACCAGGGATAATTCCCCACGGCCACTGTTGTTTCCGACTGCCCGAACCCCTCGCGCATTTTGATGCCGGTCGCCTGGTAAAACGCACGAAAGACTTCCGGATTCAACGGTTCGCCGGCAACGGAACAATGCACCAGATGCTCGAGCTTGTAGGAGGCGATATCTTCCTGAATGAGGAAGCGATACAGCGTTGGCGGCGCACAGAAGGTGGTGATGCGGTGATCCGCCAACACCTGGAGCATCTTTTTCGGGTCGAACCGCTCATAATCATAGACGAAGACGGCGCTGCCGGCGAGCCATTGCCCGTAGATTTTCCCCCAGGAGGCCTTCGCCCAACCAGTGTCGGCCACCGTGAGATGGAGCCCGTTTGGCAGCACATTCTGCCAGTATTTCGCGGTGAGAATATGCCCCAGCGGATAGGTGAAATCGTGAGCGACCATCTTCGGCATGCCGGTGGTGCCGGAGGTAAAATAGATGAGCATCATGTCCTCATTGGCGGTCGCCTGCTCACCCATCGGACGCGGGAAGTCCGCCGGCCCCTGCCGGATCTCTTCCATCAGCGCGTGCCACCCCGGTCGCGCGCCGGACAGCGCCACTTTCCAGCGCAGGGAGGATGCTTGGACCGCGGCATCATCCACATGTTGCTGCACGTGTTCGTCATCGACGGCGATGATCATCTTCACCCCGGCCGCCTGAATGCGGTGCTCAATATCGCGGGCGGTGAGCATATGCGTCGCCGGAATCGCCACCGCGCCGATCTTCAGCAACGCGGTAAGGCAGAACCAGTACTCATAACGCCGTTTCAGCATGAGCATCACCGGATCGCCTTTGCGGATACCCAACGACCACAAGTAGCGCGCAATGCGGTCGCTGTATTGCTTGATCTCGCTGAAGGTGAACGTACGCTGTTCGCCTTGCTCATTGCACCACATGAGCGCGATCTTCCCCGGCACGCTCCCCGCATAGGCGTCAACGACATCGTACGCGAAATTAAACCGCTCCGGGATGAGAATGCGGAAGTTCCGCATAAAATCGTCATATGAAGAAAATTCAGTTTGCGCCAGATATTTCTCGAGCATGCTGGTAATATCCTTACCATGTGATGATCGGCAGGCTCCGGTACCTGCGGGGGGTGCATCGTCCACCATGGTATGCACGCCATAGTACGGACTCACCGCTATTTCCCTGTGCGGCTACCGCATTATAGCATGTTTTCGTTGCGCTCACACCGGTTGCCCACCCCGGCTATGAGAATAACGTTCATGCATTACCCTTGCTTTTGCGCGATAATTGCCGTCGCTTGCTCGGCGGCATTGCGCAATTCGGGGTTGCGCTCAGCGCGGGCACGGTTGATGGCCTCCCCAACTTTCGGGTCATCGCTATTGATCTGGGCAAGGGTCGCCAGGGCAATGCAGCGGAGCGTGATGGTGGGTTTATTCCCCAGGATCAGCCAAGGGGGGTTGGCGATACGGAGCAGTACGGCAGAGGTTTCCGGCCCGGGATAGTGTGTGAGCGCCGTGCAGGCTGCCCATTGGGCATGTTCACCTTTTATGACGGAAAAGCGGGGGTGTGTCAGCACCGCCAGTAACAGCGGCAGCAGGCGGGGATGCGGATAACGCGCGGCGAGCATCGCCGCCGCACAACACACATCGGGGTCACGATCCTCCAGTCCGCGCACGATATAGGGGATCGCCTGGGGACCGGCAATTTTCCCGGCGGCCTCGATAGCAGCCGCACGAACCAGCGGATGGGCATGCATGCATTTATCGCTGATCGATCCCAGTACATCGTGCGAACCGAACTCGCCGAGTACCTGCAACAGGTTGCGTGTGTAATACCAGGGTAGCTCCCGGCGCAGGTTGGTGACCAGTGCTTCCCGCTGCTTGAGGCTCAGCATCGACCACAACCGCATCAAACGTTCATTTTCCTTGACGCTCTCCTGCTGCTGCAGCCGCGCGAGCAACGGGTGGGCGGCAAATTCTCCGAGCAGGCCGTTCATATTCTGTAACCGCTTCACACCGGTTGCTGCATCGAGCTCTTCCGTGTCCAGCCACTTGCCATATGCGGCCCCCGCGCAGATGCGCGTGAGGAGTTCGGAGAGCAAATGATGAATCTGGACATTGTTGTCCACCGCATAGCGATGACAGATGACGCGCAGGTAGGATTCGATTTTCTCCCAGTTGCCGCACTCGAATACCGCGGTGATACGCCGTTCGACAAGTTGAATGAGATCGGGAATCACTTCCAGGTCGTCTTCACGTTGCATCTGGTGAATGACGACATCGTCGACCTGCCCGACGTTCTCCTCGTCAAATTCGTGGTCACGCACCCATTGCGCCAGGTTGGCGACGAGCACGCTGCGAATAGACGGCGGAGAGGTGTCCAGCCGTGATTCCAAGGCTTGCCAGTCACCCTGGCTGATGAGGAACGAATTCTCCGGCGACTTGCCATGGATATCCACCAGCGGGATCAGCCCGGTCTGCACCTGGGTCACGGATGGCAGGGGCGGTGTCTCGTTCATTTCACCATACGCAGGGAGCGCATCCAGCCCCTTGTCCAGATAGGCGAGGATACTCTGATGGGAGTTGGTTAACTGCCCATCTTCCCCCCCGTCGGTGGTGCTTGGCAAGGCCGGCATGAAATAGCAGGAGAAGACCTTGATATGCGTGAGATTCAACGAAGCGATTTTGCTGAGGAGCGCCACGAAGCCTTCCAGGGGCTCGTGCGTCGCCAACGCGATCAGGAAGCGTTCTAACTCGCTGCGCGCCACGCCGCGGGCAAAGCCGATGGCTTGCAGGCAGCCGGTATCCATCCACTGTTTGAACGTCCGGCATGCCGACTGGATTTCCACCTGCTGCAACGTTCTGCCGTCAAACGCGAGGCTTTGCGTATCATAGGTGATGGTCAAACTCTGACGGTGCTCCAACAGACGCCCGAGTGCGGTGATCGCCTTATCGGTGCTCTCAATGACCGGCGCACAGTGCAGTGGGTAGAGCCGATAGTTGACGCCGGCCAGCCGGACGGCCAGGACCGCCTCGATAATGAGGCGCATGACGGAGTCATCGACATCCTGGAGCGGGATGATATTCCAGGTCAGCTCTTCCACCCAAGGCAGATTTTGCAGCAGTTCCTTTTCTGGCAATGCCCCCCGCGCCTCATGTTGCGTCTCCGCCAGGAAAAGGGCCATCTCCTGTTCGATCCCGATGCCGTCGAGAAGATACTGTGCGCGTGTATGCCCGGCGAATCGGGCATCGCTCGCTTGTTGATGTGTGGTGGTCTGTTCCAGCAACTGCGAGATGGCGGCACGCGTCTCTTCCTGTTGTTCCGGGCGCAGACAGCGGGCCAAGTACGCACGATGGTCGGGGTCGACGAAATCGACGCGCTCCGGGTCATTCGGGTCAACGGGGGCGAAAAATCCGAGCAACCGTCCGCGCTCTACCATGTCGAGCGTCTCCTCTTCGGAGAGATGCCAGAGCATGCGCAGGAAGAACGGCGATGTTGACCCCACCAGTGCCGCCTGTCCTAACAGGTCGAGGGTCCGGGGTAAGAAATCATCCGCTGGCAATTCCCCAGCGGGGGCACCGGACGCAGACTGATCACCGTCCGGTGCCTCAGTCGGGGTAAACACCCACTTCCCTTCCTGCTGGACCAGCAAGCCGTTCAACACGAATGCGCGCAGCAGCACTTCCACCAGCATTGGTTGTCCGGAGGAGAATGTGTATAACCGCTCCACCAGTTCCGGTTGGACCAGTTCCGGGTCGATCGATTCCAGATAGCCGCGCAATGCGACGGTGGTCAGCGGCTGCAGCAGCATCGGTTCCGGCGTCGTGGCAAGAAATTCTGCCCAGTTCGCTGCACAATCCTGCGCCTCCAGGTCTACGGACGCCAGCAGGCGCAATCCCTGCCGGCGAAACTGTTGCAGCGTCCGCAATGTCTCCAACGAGTCGGCATCGGCGTGGTGCATATGGTGCACAATGGCGAGATGCGGTCGTTCGCGCACGATGGTCAACAGCAACGCTTCCAACACGTAGTGGATGTTTTGCGGATCATCCGGCGGGAGCTGTGTGGATTGGGTGAGGTGACGCAGGACGGGAAAATACCAGGCCAGCCAGGGGTGTTGCCGGACGCGAGGGCCGATTATCAGCTCTAACCGTTCGGGAGCATGGGCGGCGAGGAAACCGGTGATGAGGGCGATCACCAGGCCATTGGGAATCGCCTGGCGCGCAGGATGGCAGATCACCTGGGCGACCGGCAAGTGTTGCCCGCTGAAGAAACCGGCCAATGCGTGTAAGAAACGGAAAGGGTAGGATTCCGGCGGCCCGCTCAACAGCAGCGTGCACGGGCGCATATGCGCGAGATCAATGGCCTTGAACACCTCTTCCATCTGTCGTTCACGACCAAATAACCGCTGGGTATCGAGCAGGCGGGACATCTCCTGCACGACCAGCGCGGAGGCAGATAAGACACTCGGCAATTGCTGTTCGGTCATTCGCTTTATGATAATAACGCAAAATGCCTGTTCTGCCTATCCATCCCTCGATATATCAGCAACCGGTACCGCCGGATAATATTCTAATTCATGCTCATACGCATGATTGATTACCCTCACTTCCCGCCCGGTGCCGGTAGCCGATACACCAACTGCTTCTCCGCATAGCTGTCTTCGACCAGCAGCAGCACTTCGCCGTTTTTCCGCGTGAAGGCGCGGATGCCGCTGTCGATGTCGATCCAGCCGACGCCGCCGACCAGGTCGGCATCCGGCTCAATGATGCCCAGCAGCTTGCCGGTTTGCGTGTCGTAGGTGAAGAGCACCGAGGTTTCCATCTCGCCGGCGAAGAGGCGATTGGCGCTGGCGGCGATGGCGATGGCGTGGATATTCACCGCATCATCCGGGAACGGCATGCGGCAGTGGACACGGCGAGTCAGCTTGCTCCAATCATCATAGCGGATGACTTCGCGCCCGCACTGCCCCCAGCTCTCGTTGCCCAGGCTCGGGTGATCCCAGGTATTGCCGGCCAGGTACATGGTGTCGGTGGCCGGCAGATAGACGGCACGCAGCACCTGGATGAACTCCGCCGGACGTTTGAACCACACTTCGGCGGTAAAGTCATACACCGGCACGCCGTCGGGACTGATGGATTTCAGCGGGAGATAGCGCACGCCCCAGCGATCCTGCGGCTCCCAGATGCCACCATTGTCGTCGACGTAACTGTTGAAGGATTCATGGCTGACCGGACGCTGTGCCGGGGGTTGGCTCATCTCCAGCGCATCGATTTGGCCATCCCCATTTCCGTCACACCAGTAGAAGCGGCCCGCCTTCGGCGCGGCTGCCGGTCGCCAGGTGCCCTTATATTCACGCTGGTAATACATCCCGCAGGGGATGAAGATCTCGCTGCCGGGCTCCTGCCGGTGGACCAACAGCGATTCGCCGATGGTGTAGCGGAGCAAATGCCCGTTAATCCGGCGCAGGAGGATCTGCCCACCGCCGCTGGTGGCCTCGGGGAAGCGGAGGGCATCCGCCGTATAGCCGCGCCATTGCCAGTCCTTGCCCGCGGGTTGTCCGGCTACGGCGGCGTAGTGATGCGCGCCCGTGTAGATATCCTTGCCGTCAGTGGCCGGGTCGAAATCGGCACAGGTGCAGAACTGCGTGCATTCCAGGTGCCAGCGCAGTTTGCCATCGGAGGTGTAACTGCGCAGCATGCCGCCGCCGCTGACATAGACGTTGCCCGCGGCATCGACACCCACGCCGTTGAGATTGAGCAGCCGGTTGTCGCCCATGGCGCCGCGGCGTGGAGCGGCGAAGACGCCACCGCGTTCGCCCAGCGTCGCCACCTCGCGCGGTTGCACGCCAGCCAGGTCGTAGACGATCACCTGCTGGCGCCGGTCATCGTCAGCGACCAGTAAGCGGCCCTTCGCATCTACCGTCAGCGCCCCGGCATGCACAGCGGGGATGCGCTTGCCGGTGGGGGTGCCGTCCGGGGTGTATTGCACCACGCCCTCTGCCAGCCCCACCCAGAGTTTCCCGCCGGCATCGCAGGCGAGGCGCCCGGCACCGGCGAGCGGGAAGGCACGCTTGAATTGTGCCGTCGCCGCATCGTAGACGCGCACTTCCTCCGTCTCCGGCGGCACCACATAGACTTCGCCGTTGCCGACCGCCAGCCCGCGCACCTGCTGGAACTGTTTCGCGCATTTCGGGAAGGTGATCCAGTCGCCTTGCGGCGTCGGGGTGCCGTCCAGCGTATAGCGCCGGATGCTGTCGGTGAGGTAGTCATCGGTTGCATGGGCCGCGTAGATGTATTGTCCATCGGTCGTCACGGCCCCAGCGCCTTTCCCGGCCAGGTTCATCTGCAGCGCCTTCCCGTCCTTGTAGAATCCCCCCTCGTGGTGCACTTCATCCCAGATGCTCATCGCCACCATGGTGCCATCCGGCAGCGCGGTAGAGGCGTTGAAGCCGGATTGCACCACGGTGTTGTCCTTGCCGCTGAAGCTGTTGCCGAACCAGGACATGGTGCGCGGCAGTTGCGGCAGTGCCAGCGTCCAGCGGGAACGCGCTTTGCGCTCCCGCGCAATCTGTGCATCGGATTTGGTGGGGACACCGTACTTCTCCGCCAGATAGCCGATATCTTGTGTTCGCTCTACGTCGGTCAGCGGGCGATTGTAGAGCAACACTTCAGCGATTTCGCCGTTGAATGCCGTCTCGCCGGTGTTGTTTGTGCCGAGATGCGGGTCGCGGAACAGGATGGTGCGCATCGTGTTCTCGCTGGCGCTTTCCGATTCCTGATGGCCGTTCGCATAGGTGGTGAGTGTCTGCCCGCCTTTCGCGTTCTTGCGCACCATAATGGTGATGACTTGCGGGTTATCGTCATTCTGCAATAATGGGAACGGGCGGTCGGCTCCAAGCTTGGAACCGGTCAATTGCAACCACCCCATGGTCCGCAGGCACCCCTCGTAACCCGGCGCGCTGTCGAAGACGCCGGCACGGTCGAGATGGCGCCCGGCAACCAGCAGCGTAAGCTCCGACCATTCCCCGGTAATGGGCAATGACAGGAAATGTACGACTTTCGGATTCGCCTTGCCGTCAAAACGCAATGCCGGGCGCCCACCGAGCGCGCGGGGGAGGTAGCCGGGGCGTCCGGCCCCGTCGGCAGTGAGATCATGTCCCTGCCCGCCGGCATCCGGCACGCGATCGACCGGCTGGCCTTCCACCAGATTTTTCAGGTCATCGGCACGCACCCAGAGCTGCAATCCCTCCTTGACCGGCTGTGATTTCACCGGCGGCAGTGTCTTTTCCGGCTGTTTCGCCAATGGATTGACGATCTTCTCATCCGCTGTTGCTTCCGCCAGCGCATATTTCACCAGCAGATAGCGCTCGGTTGCCGCGCGTTCCGCTTCCGACAACCGCCCTTTGTAGACCAATAACTCGGCCAACTCCCCGTTGAAAACGTTTTCGCCGCCGTTATTGTTGCCAATGTGCGCATTGCGGAAGAGCACACCGTAGAGGGGGCTGTCGTCACTTGCGCTGGCCTGCGGTTTGCCATTCACGGCGGTTTCCAGGTGCATGACGCCGTGGGCATCAGTACCGATGGTGATTGTCGCGACCGCCGGCGCATCCGGGGCACTGCTCACGGCGGGGAAAGGCCGGTCGAGCGCTAATTTCGTGCCGGTGAGCTGCATCCACCCCATCGTCCGCAAGCACCCGGCCATCGATGGTGCGGAGTCGAACCAGCCGGCATGATCCAGCTGTTTCCCGACGGCGAAGATGGTGAGGCTCCCCCACTCGCCGGACAGCGGCAAGTCGAAATACTGGTTCACCATTGGTTTGGCGCTCAGGCTGCCGGTGAACTGCACCGTGGGATGCCCGGCAATGCCGTCAGCGTGCAAGGTAGGCCGCGCATCGCCGGTCGCCTTCAAATGATGCCCCAGCCCGCCGGCATCCGGCCAGATATCAACGTGCTGGCCCTCCGTGTATCCGGTCAAATCATCTGACCGCACCCAGCATTGCAACCCCCGTGTCGCTGGCGCAAGATCCGTCGCAGATGCTTGCTGCCCGTTGTACAGTACCAGCAACAATCCGCAGATGAATAGCCCGACAAACTGAATACCTCGCTGTGCGCGTAAAACGCCATGCATACCCTGTTCTCCTCACATAATGCTACGTGTGTCATCATATCACACTCAACCGTTGAGCAGCATAGCAGCAGTCATGAAAATGTCGCAACACCGCGTGTGCCATTATCGCCCCACCCTCCTGAATCGCTTTCAGCGAAATTCGCCAATGTTTGGAAAACTGCCGGGGCGTGTGAAATGGGGCTTTTTCGCATGGGGTATATCCTCGCAGGCAAACGATGATGTCTATTCTTGCAAATCGCATTGTGTTTGTGTTTGCGTTGCTCGGGATGCAGGTAGCCGGCTACCTCACCCTGGCGCATCTGAACATACTCAATTTGATCTGCGGTGGCGTTCATGGCTGCGACAAAGTCGCCCATCATGCGACAGCACATGGGTTCGGCATTCCCTGGCTGGCGCCAATACCTACCGCGACATTCGGCCTGGCGTTCTACATCCTCATGCTGGCGTTGAGTCAACTGCGCGCCGGGGCAAACTCGCGGCAGATGTGCTGGGGGCTTGGCGTAGTGCAGTGGGGCATGTCGCTGGCAGGTATGCTGCTCTCGGTATGGTTGACGTTTCTCGAAGCGTATGTCATACATGGTTGGTGTCTCTGGTGCCTGGTATCCGCGGGCATTATTCTCATCATCTTTACGACGTTGACGCTGGAGATGCTGCTCGCTACCCACCCTTCGCGCCAGGAGTACCAGACGGTGCGCACCTTCAAACCGCGCGAATCTTCGCGATTTATGGTGATCTTCCTGGTGGTGTTATTCTTCGATGGCAGCGCCACCATGGCGCTGCGGAAAGCGCTGCCGGTGAAACCGGCGACACAAAAAACGGCCCCGGTGCAAAAATCGCTGTTGCTGCAGCCAGAGGCTCACCGGTACGGTAATCCGACCGCGCCGTATACGCTGATGGAGTTCGGCGATTACGCCTGCACACATTGCCAGGATACGGCGCCTCAGGTCGAGCTCCTGCTGACGCAGCATCCAAAGATGCTGAATTTCATCTTCCATTATTATCCGATGGTATCCAATGTGAAGATACCCGCCCTTGATGCACGGACGGCACAGGCGGCAAGTATTCAGGGGAAGTTCTGGGCGATGCATATGCGGCTGTTTACACGGGAGAAGGCCAATGCCGCGGGGGTGAATCTCGCCTGGGTACAAGCGACCGCCATGGGGATCGGTCTCAATCCGGAGCAATTTCAGCGAGATCTCAATAGCCCGGCGACCTTGCACACCCTCGCCTTTGAAGCACAGCTCGGCGACAAGCTGCGCATCTCCGGCGTCCCGGCATTTTTCATCATCGATCCCAAGGGGAAGACGATTCCATTCCCCTCGTTTGCTGCCCTGCAACAATGGGTGGAGGCGAAAGATCACGCCCATTAACACAGAGGAGGCGCAGGACACATCCCATGGTGCGCGAGTGTGTCCTGCGCCTCCTCCACATTTGCGCGTTGGCGGATACGCCATGCTCAATCGGAGATTTTGATCTTATCGCAATCCCAGGCAGTGCCGGCCGTCTGGAGGATGATGGTGTTCATCGCACCGGCGTTCAGGCTGATGGGGACGACAACGTCTTTAAACGCGTCTGCACCACTCCAGGCGCCGGAGGGCGGGAGACTGACGGTGGTATCCGTGCCGTTCACCGTCACGATCGCCGAAGCCGGTGTACTGCCACCGTTGCTATAGGTGATCGTCAACTTCTTGGCACCGCCCGCACCGCCGTTGATCTTCGTGAAGATAATGCCGCTGCCGGTCTCCCACAGGTTCCCCACCACCTTGCCCCCTGAAGCGGCAGGATCATTCTGTATCGCTGCCGGGCCGTTCAGAATCCCTTTTTCCGCCTCCATCGTATACGTCGGCGTGGCAACCTGCGTAATGATGATTTTGTCGCAGGCCCAGGCGGAACCGGTCGGGCTGAAGGTAATGGTGTTCACCGGTCCGGGTTTCAGTACAATCTGGCAGGCCATCATCTGGTACGCGCCGGGCCCGCTCCAGATGCCCGTCGTGGGCAACGGGATGGCGGTGGGGGCATCGACGCCATTGATGGTCAAGATGGTCGACGCCGCAGTGCTCGCCCCATTCGCGTATGCAATGATCAAGCGCTTCGTGCCGCCTACACCGCCATCGATATTGGTGAAGGTGAGGGAGGTGCCGAATTTCCCCAGATTGCTCACCGATTTGCCGCCGGACGCCGCCGGATCGATGACAGTATCCGCCGTGCCGGTCACCGTCCCGTCTTCCGCCTCGATGGCAAACGGGGCATTCGGATTCGACGTCGGCACTGGAGCCGGTGAAGCGGCTGGTGCAGGCGCAGGGGTCGGCGTTGGGGCCGGTGTAGGCGCAGGCGTCGTTGCCGGAGTCTGCACCGGTGCCAGTGCGGGGGCCGGCGCCAGCAAGCGGTATTTCTCGATCAGGTATTGCTCAATCGCCATGCGGTCTGCATCCGAGAGTTTCACCTTGTAGATCAATACCTCAGCGAGCTCACCGCTAAAAACGCTATCGGCGCTATTGCCGATATGGGCTTTACTGAAGATCACGCCGTTTTTCGGGTTGTCATCGCTGACAGTGGCCTGCGTTTTCCCGTTGGCGAAGCTCTCCAGGTGCATGACGCCTTGCACGTCTGTGCCGACAATGATCGAGGCGAGCGCCGGTGCATCGGGAGCATCTTTCAGGGCTGGGAACGGTTCAGTGAGGCGTAAGGCGGTGCCGGTGACCTGCAGGTATCCTGACGCGCGCAAACTCCCCTCGCCAGACGATGCGGAATCGATCCAGCCGGCATTGCGTAACCGTTTCCCGACGACGAAGACGGAAATGCTATCCCACTCGCCAGTGATCGGGAGATCGAAAAATTGGTTTACGCTGCCTTTTTGCCCTGCAAAGCGCACGGTGGGGTGATCGGCGATGCCTTTCGCGTTCAGCGTGGGCCGGGCAGCGCCGGTTGATTTCAAATCATGTTTCGTCCCACTGGCATCAGGCCAGACATCAATCGGATTGCCGTCTTTGAGCGTGTTCAGATCATCAGCGCGTACCCAGAGCTGTAAGCCCCTGGTCGGCGGCGCCGTCTCTGCGCGTGCGGGCAGGATGAGGCAGAGCAACGCAAGGCACGCGATGGCGATGACGGAACAACACCGTATTAGTTGTCGATTATCAAATGTTATGCACATAGCGAAAGCCTCCTGGATACGCCAGAATCCACCTACCCTGCTCTCTCAATAGCCGAGTTGGTATGTGGTTCCATATCCAGCAAAACTATCACCATTTCATGAGCGATATCTTCGGGAGCACATCGGAAAAAATAAAATGAATGATTGCCTCCCGACACTCCGGTGATTTGCTGGCAAGGCGTCAAAACGCTGTCTCTATCTTATCACAACGCCTTTATTCCTGGTAGTAGGTTTGCCTCCTGTAAACGGTTGCATTTCAGGCAATTGCATGATTGTCGGATTTCCGTTCGTCTACTACAATACAGCGAGTGCAGGCGTGCTGCACACGATGCCGGTCTCTCGCGCACCAGGCTGCCTTCAACGGCACACCCGGGGTGTACAAAGCGGACAAGATGATTCGTTAAGTTTTCCTCAAAGCGCACTGCGGCTGGTCGCCTTCCAAGCCGGCTCGGGAGTGCAGATAGATTGCCGTGCAATGGCAACCTGACGTATATAACTGTTTTGCTCCAAAGGGGGAATAACCATGTTCAAAACTGGTCTGTTACTTGGTATTAGCGCCGTGCTGCTTTGCGGCATGGCCGTCGCGGCGGAGAATCCGCCCACACCGAAAAAACTGCTCGCGAAGACGCACGAGCGCATTGTGTGCATCGGAGATTCCATCACCGATGGCAACTCCTACCCCTCGCTCCTCCACCAGGCGCTGGAGGAAGCGGGCTATGCGCCGCCGCTCTGCATGAACGCCGGGGTGGCCAACGATGACACCAACGGCATGCGCGCCCGCGTCGAGCGCGATGTCCTCCCGCTGCATCCCACACTGGTCACCATTATGGCCGGCACCAACGACTGCCTGCACGGCTCCTGCGCGCCGGCGAAATACGAGGAGAATCTCATCGCCATCGCCGAGCGGTTAAAGAAAGAGCATGTCTCCATGGTGTTGCTGACCCCGCCCATCCACGGCGGTGCCGCATTAACCGGCTATGTCGACGCCGTGCACAACGTCGGGAAGAAATTCGGCTATCCGGTGGCAGAGGTGGCCAAGGTGATGCTGGAGGCCGCCGCCAAGGGGGTAAATACGATTGAAGCCGATGGCGTGCATCCCAACTTTGAAGGCCATCGCGCCATCACCCGCGCGCTGCTCGATGCGCTGGGTTACACCGATGTCGCCGTGCCGAAGGAGATCAAAATCACCCTCTTCCCCGGTGTCATCACCGGCTGGCTGGTGCGCCCCACCGACGACCGCATCCCGGCACTCGATGAAAAAACCGTGCTGGCCGTGCAGCCCGACACCACCTGGAAACCCATCGTGCTGCCGACACTGAAACCCCTCGGCCACTGGTGGGCGGACAGCGAGCGCCAGCGCGGCTTCGCGCAAGGGTTGCCGGATCTCATTGGCCCCACGAAAGGCGGCTACCAGGGCGTGGCCTACCTCTCCGCCGAAACAGCGGAAAAGGTCTATTTCAACACCGGCGCCAGCCTGCGCTCCATCTGGCTGAACGGCAAATGCCTCTTCAAAAAGGATGAAGCCGTGTGGACCGGCTGGCACGCCGGCAAAGAACGCATCCCCGCCGACCTGCACGCCGGCCAGAACACCATCGTCATCGAAATGGGCAACGATTTCTTCCTGAGCGTGACGAAAGACAACGATTGGTAAACGTGGCACGGCCATCCTGGCCGTGTGTCGCCTGGGCTTCCAGCCCAGGCGAGACTAAGCACAAACCTCCCGGCGAGCCGGAATGTGTTGCTCACCGGGAGGTTTGCTTACCATCCTCGTTACCGCCCCTTCCCGACTACGAACCGCACTTCGTTTGACCGCCCCTCACCAAGCCCCGAAGCGGTGGTACTCTGCAACCAGAGCATATACGTGCCCGGCTTGCTCAGGTCGAACCAGTCTGCCGGATTGAATTCGAACGCGGTGAACTCTTCCAGCGGCGCAAGGATTTTACTTACCTTGCCCGGAGTGAAATGCGTGGTCCGCGTCAGGGTGAGTTCGCTGAATTGCGGCGCCACGTCACGGCGCGCCTTCCGCATATCGGTCGGCGAGTAGGAGGCATGGAGCTCCAGGCCGTTACGCAACGCGGGCGTCGGCTGATACCACTCCGTGGGTACCGATCTCTCAATGCCGCGCCGATTGCGGAGAATGAGGCATAGCGATTTGGGCACGTCGAGAGGATAGCGATTGCCATCCGGCAAGGCCAGCGTGCAATCGATTCCGCCGGGCAATGCACCATGCTGCCACGGTTCATCCACCTCGAATTCGATCTCCTCTGCGGGCACTCTGGCCAGCTCATGTGGGCCAACCACCCCATAATACCGCTGCCACTTACCATCCTGAAGCACTTCCTCCGCCTGCCAGACCATCACCGTCTGGTTGTAGTTGATGGTTTTCGTGCTGACCTTCGTCTTGGGGTCATAGCTCTGGCCTTCGGAGGGGTATTTTTTCAACGTCACCCACTTCCCTTTCAGCGGGACAGCCGGCAGATGGTACATCCGCACCGGGATTGTTGTCCCGAGCGAGAAGATCGCCCGGCCTTCCGCAACATCCTGAGCCGTCGCCGGGTGGTCCAGGTGCGAAAAACTCAAGCGAGCCATGTCATGTGGGAAACCTTCCCAGTAATCACGCTTGGGAAGATCGGGGTTCTTCCGGTAGTTATTGCCGTAGTGAGATAAGTGCGTGATGATGGCGGCAATCGCCTTGTCGCGCTCCGCTTTGGGCCAGTACACTTCACAGCGCGGCATCCCTTCCACTTGGACTAGCGCATTGGCGATCTCGTCGCATCGGCGAAACGGTATTTCCACGTTCGGTTTCGGTAGCAATGGATCGCCGAATGGCGCCGGATAGGAACTCGACCCACCCATCTCCTTGCGCTTCATGGTGAGATAGTTCCCGGCTGAGAGTGAGAGGCTCCCGGCTTCGGTCGTGTCGGAAAGCAGTTTCACCAAGGCGACGCGGAACCCCTCCACACCCAACCAGGGTGAGTCCAACAATTCCTGGCTTCTGCCTTGCTCGATGATCTTGTCCTTGCGCAATGGGGATTGCTCATCGGTAAATAACCAGTGCGCGGTGTCGATCATCGCCGGATCCGTGGCGTAATCACACAACGGTTGAAAAAGGTGGATATCAAGGGACAAACCCTTCGCCTTTGTCAGGCTGTGCAGCCAGGCGGCATATTCCTTCAGCGCGTCCCGGTCCTGGTATTTCGCCCGCAGCAAGACCGTATCGACATATCCGTTGCCCAGGTTGTATGGATATGGGTAGGTGCCTGTCGCCTCCTTATCAACGTGTTGACGGTATTGGGCAGAAAATGTTCGCAGAGCCGGCAATGCCTCTTTGCCGGCCCACTTGGCAAGAGCCGTGATCAAGGAAGAGGCATCGCGCGACTGTGCATCCGATAATGGTTGCCCTTCATTCGCCGTAATGAGTGAGAGAATGCGTTTTTCGAGTAATGCGCTGACGCTGGGATCGTGTTTGCCGCGTAACGATTCCCCGCGCAAGGTCGGTTTCTCACCTGGTTTCAGTGGCGCTACTCTGGATAAACTGCTGCCGGGAACACGTGATTCATTCGATGGCTGGATGATAAAATTCGCCGCCTCAACCCATTGCGCCGGGGTGGCGTTATCGTCCGCCAGCATGTTGTACCAGCGCTCTTCCAGCGGGATGCCGCGGTTTTTCGTCCAGTAGGCGCGCATGCGGGCCGCCAGCGCTTTGCGCTCGAGGTGTTCTTCCCGCGATGAGAATTCCGATGTGTTGAGAATGCCGACCAGTGCCTTATACTCCGCACTGGCAGCACCAATAAGGCTGCGACCGCGGTGGAAACTGCGCCCGAACGATACGGAACGCGTCAGGCGATCCTCGCTCTCAAAGCGCGCCAGCAATGGCTCGACGGCGTCTTCTCCTTCTTCGAGCAAAGCTGCGACAAGCGGGTCTTCCTCCAGGTTCACCCAGCCAGGCTGTCCATTCTGGTGAACGGATACCTCATCGAGGGCATCGATCAAGGCAGCAATGCGCTTGCTGTTATCCGGCATCTCGGTGATGGCATCCGGTGAAAACGCTGCCGGACGCGGCGTCTTTACGCGACGCTCCTCATCGGCCACTAATCGGGGCAGTTCTTTGAGAAAGTCAAGGTAGGGGCCGTTCCTTATTTCATGGCCATGATCATCCTGCGCATACGGACGGCGGAACTCCCGTTTTTCCGCCATCGCCTCAACCAGCGGCTGTATGTGCACCAGCGCCCGGGCATCAGCAGCAGACAGATGGTCATCGCCACGCATATGCGCGCACACGGCGCGGTCGAACATCGCCCATACCCAGTCCGTGGCGAGCATCAGATAGGGATCAGATTCCTTATTCCCGTTCATGGGTTCGAGCGGCTGATAGCCGATCATCCATGCGCTCCACACCTTACCAGCCAGCGTTTCCTCGCCAAGGCGCAACAACAGGCATACCTTCACCGGCGTCATCATTTCCGGTTCGATGCTGTTGCCTTCCGCTATTGCATTGTTCAACCCTCGATAAAATGGATTACCCGGCGACCGTTTGTGCTGCTCAGCGCGCATCTGTTCATCCGCCTGCACCAGCGCAAGCATATCTGCTTTCAAGTCTGCCGCCTTGCCCACCGCGAGCAATGGATACACCAGCCCATTCCAGCACACGCCGAAGCGCTGCGTCTCACCGGCTTTTGCCGGCAGCACCCAGCCGTGTGTTTTCACTTCCCCGGCGCCTCCCCAGCAACTGCCGGTCAGCACGCTGATCTCACAATACGGGCATCCGCGCGGGTCCGCCATCCCTTCTTCAAATAGCGCCGAGGTCGCGGTGAGCAACGTCGGCGGCAGCGCCGTCTTCGGCGGGGTCCAGGCGGCCTGCTGTTGCGGCGGGGTGGGCAACTCTGTCCAGGTCGGTTCAGCCGAGTACGCCGGCCAACAGGCGGCAACGAGGGAACAGCACAGTATGAGCGTGCGCAAGATGCGAGACATCGGTATATACCTCCTGGCAGATGGCGATAGAGGCGAGGCATGCCGTTATTCGGCGGTCAAGTTTTGTATTACATGCCCAATTACCTATCAGGATAACCCTCATTGCATGGGTAGGTGGTAAAGAGACAACCAATATGCTCTTGATATGAGTTTTTTAACACTTTGACTGCAACCGTCAGCGAAATGTTCCCGGCATTTTCCGACAACATAGTTGAAGCATCCACCAGACCGCCGTACAATAGCTTCATAATGGGAAACGTCTCTGCTTCCGCACCGCCGGCCTTCGGGCTGTTTCCCCGACCGGGGGAATTGTTACGCTCCTTCCTCGCGGGGGAGCGCGGGGAGCATATCTTCTGGACGCCGGTGTATCGCGCCAGAGCACTACAGGCAGCAATGCCCCAAGTATGGCAATGGCGACCCGCGGGCGGATGCGATGGTGCGGTGGCTCTACACCACGGTGGCGGAGGAACTGGGCCGGCATCGCAATATCTTCGGTTGCCCGTATGCGCCGTGCTACTTCGGCGAGATGCAATACGGCCCGCAGGGGGAAATGACCGCCGCCACCCCGGATGGCCGCCGCTTCGGCGAGGCGGTCACCCCCTCCTTCGGCGGTGACCAGGGGCGCGACCGCGAAGGGCTCACTGCGCTGCTGCACTCTGCCGTCTCCTTCGACCACACGCTGGCCTCCGGCGGCCTCACCGTCAACGCGGCGTTGGACCCCACCCTGTTGGCCACGCCGGAGGGCACGGACAAGGTCATCGATCTGTTGCTTGCCTACTTCTTCATGGGCGGCATGCAGGCGCAATTCAACGGCGTCTCCCCCGCGCAGCTCCGCGCGGCGCAACAGGACCCGGATCGCCACCGCGGCCTGCTGGTGCGCGTCGCCGGCTTCTCCGGCTACTTCATCCAGCAGATTCCGGCCATCCAGGAGCAGATCATTCGACGTGCGGAGAACGCGGGTTATCTGCACGATGATTTACTCGAGAGCTGTTAGCAAAACTCAGGATTTATAGCCACAAAAGGCACAAAAGGCGCAAAAAAACCACATCGAGACGTTGAATCCGTGGGTCGAGAAACGATCGGGCGTTCGGAAAGCTACTCTGGCAGGCTATGACCCCTCGGATGAGCATCCGGCGTTTCACTGAAGGGGTAAATTTTGTGTTTTGTATGTTATTTTGCGGCAAGTCCTTACCTCATCAGGATTTGGCAATTACCCCTCGATTACAGGATTTCATTGACTGGATTATGATAGCGATTCTTTCATAACAACCGCCGAGGTCAATTGAATGGCTGATCCTCCAGGTCGCTCAACTGCATAATGGTCGAGAGATGAACGAACGGCTGCGCGCTCGAATCCTCAAATCCTCAAATCCTTCCAAGCAAGGTTCAGACAACGCTGAATGGGGAACAAGGAGGAAGTAACAGGATACAGCGCAAGGGTCCGGCAGCACAGGCATTCTCCATTTATCCAATGGAAAGGAGCAGATATGGCTGAGGACACAACGATGGCATCGCCGGAAGAGGCGACAACGCAGACGAAGGAACCCTGGTATTCCATGAACCCGCGCGTGGCATTGCGCTCGAAATGGGTGCTGGCCGTCTTGCTGCTTGCCCTGTTCAGCATCGTGCCGCTCTGGCGGCTGGGCTGGTATTTCCCCATCTATGCGGCCCGCAACTTCCTCCCGGTGCGCGATGCCCATGGGCACTGGCAAAAAGCCTGGCGCTGGGTGACGGGGAAGGAGATTCGCGTCTACGTGGCGCCCGGCGTGCGCCCGAAACAGGCGGAGATCATCGCCGACGGCGCGCGGGCGCTAATGCACGACGCGGACCTGGACTTCACCGTGAACGTATTGCCGCTCCCGGCGAACGTCCGCGAGGCCTACGAGGCCAGCCTGGTCGACAAAACCGTCAACGGCACCCGCCAGCGCTGCATCGACTTCGGCAAGCTGGAATCACACCTCATCGAGCTGCACGCCGGCGACCCGCATGCCGACATGCTGGTGGTGAAAGAACCGCTGGCGGACTGCTGGTGGGCGCACGGGATGGCCACCTTCACCAGCGGGGTGGGCGTGCTGGAGGATAACAACGTCGACTTTCACCTGGGCAAGCACGAGTCCTGCCACCTTGTCGGCTATCTCTATCACGACTCGCTGCCCGCCTTCGTCATCGGCTACCCCTGGGAAGGCTTCCCCTGGAACCGCGACACCCTGATGATGCTCTACAGCCCAAGCACCACCCTCTCCCCGCGGGCTCACGATGCCCTGCGCTATTTCTGGCGCGGCATGGAGCATCGGATGAAGCGGAAGTTTTTGAAGGAGTAATCACAAAGTGGGGGATAAATGCCACACCGTGCGCCTGGATGGGGAGGATACGAATCACCCAGGCGCACGGCAAGAGGAGTCGTAGTTAAAATCGGATATGCATTACCCGGCTTTGCGCTTTTTCGGAATCAGCGCGATAAGTGATCGCAGTGCGGCGTTCACGGATTCCGCATCTGGAAAGTACTCGCGAA